>Ga0209487_1000510_pt1 | contig 35130 bp, 35 predicted proteins | sample Poulit2012_FD_187524 | JGI IMG/M metagenome (GOLD analysis project Ga0209487, IMG submission 187524) | Agricultural soil microbial communities from Georgia to study Nitrogen management - Poultry litter 2012 (SPAdes) (version 2) | ecosystem: Environmental > Terrestrial > Soil > Agricultural land...
GAAGATAATATCACAGTTGTCATATTAGAAAACACAGCAAGCGGAGAGGGTGAATCCGATTGTTAGAAGGACGTTTATTAAATGAACGCTATGCCGTTAAAAAACTGATCGGTGGCGGCGGCATGGCCAATGTGTATTTAGGTTTTGATAATATCTTAAAACGCGAGATCGCGATCAAGGTCTTACGTCTTGAATATTCAAATGATGATGAGTTTATCACCCGTTTCCACCGTGAGGCACAATCGGCCACGAGTTTAGCACATGAAAATATCGTTAATATCTATGATGTTGGTGAAGAAGACGATATTTATTATATGGTAATGGAGTATATAGAGGGGCTAACTTTAAAAGAGTACATTCAACGTTATGGCCCGATTCCAGTTGAGGATTCAGTTGACATCATGATGCAAATTACTTCCGCTATCGAACATGCACATATGAATCATATTGTTCATCGAGATATCAAACCACAAAATATTCTGATTGACCAAAATCGTACGGTCAAAGTAACGGACTTTGGTATCGCGCTTGCTTTAACAGCCACGTCTTTGACACAGACAAATTCGGTTTTAGGTTCTGTTCACTATCTATCGCCTGAACAAGCTAGGGGCGGGATGGCGAATCGAAAATCAGATATATATTCTTTAGGAATTGTCTTGTATGAAATGTTGACTGGTAAGATTCCTTTCAATGGTCAGTCAGCAGTTTCCATTGCACTGAAACATTTGGAAACGAACATGCCATCAATCCGAGAATGGGATCCATCGATTCCACAAAGTCTAGAAAATATCGTTTTGAAAGCAACAGCAAAAGATCCTTTCGAGCGTTATCAACGCGTCTCTGATTTTGAAAAAGATCTTTCTACAGCATTAGATGCTGATCGATTGAATGAACCTGCGTATCAACCACCCGAAGAACCAGGCGATTCAACGAAAGCTATCCCGATTATTTCACATAATCAGAATCATGCGCCAGGAACAGCGAGTCAAGAAACAACGCGTCCAATTGCTAATCAACCAATAAAACAAGACCAAGATGAACAACCAAAAAAGAAAATGTCTAGAAAGAAAAAGATTACTATTTGGGCGATTAGTTTAGTTTTATTATTTATTACTGCTGGTTTAGTAGCATTATTTATTTTACCAAACTGGTTGCAGCCGGAAGATATTGCATTGGAAGATCTGACAGAAATGCATATTGATGATGCGATTGAGGTATTGACTGAGCAAGGGCTTGACTATGAATTAGAAGAAGTCCATTCAGAGGAAATAGAACAAGATCATGTCGTTACGACTGATCCAGAGCCACTGACGATTGTTAAAGAAGGATCATTGATCACAGTGTTTGTCAGTGACGGACCTGAACCGCAAGAATTCGGTGATTATGTGGGCCAGTCATTTGAACAAACAGTCAGGTTGCTTGTTCAACAAGGGGTTGATCGGGAAAATATTGAGCGAGTTGATTCTCACTCTGATCAACCTGAAGGAGAAATCATTAGTCAACAACCTGAAGCGGGAAGCGAGATCTTACTACATGAGGAAAGAATTATTTTTGAAGTAAGCATCGGGGTCAGGCAAGTCGAATTAGAAGACCTTGAAGGAATGTCTGTACAAGCAGCAACTCAATATCTAGAAGATAGAAATCTGATTGCAAATGTCATAGAAGAGCATTCAAATACAGTGAATGAAGGATTTGTAATTTCTCATTCTCCACAGGTGGGGGAAGCATTAGATCCAGGATCAATCGTCAATCTAGTTGTTTCTTTGGGTGAAGAAGAGTTATCGCCGATTACCTATCAACTTACTGAAATTGTCCAATACACAGGGGCTCAAAATGACTCAGGTGAAAATGATGCGGAAGATGACGATGATAATGACTCGGATGAAAATGAACAACCGAATCAATCTGCACCAGTAGGACAACAAATCAGAATTTATATTGATGATATGAATAATGATTTAACTGATTTATTTGAGCAAGAAACAATTTATAGTGATACTGAAGTCACTATTCGCTTAGTTATAGCTCCGAACTCAACGGCGACATACAAAATTGAAAGAGATGATCAAGTGATCGTTCAAAAAAACATCGCTTATGATCAAGTAGAAGGAGATTGATCTATGGCAAAAGGTCAAATTATTAAGGCGGTAAGTGGTTTTTATTATGTTTTAAACGATGGCGTGACTTACCAATGTAAAGCGAGAGGACTTTTTCGAAAAAATAAGCAAACACCACTTGTTGGTGACTATTGCTTGTTTGAAGCTGACAATCTAACAGAAGGCTATATAACTGAACTATTGCCTAGAAAAAACGAATTAATTCGTCCGCCTATTGCGAATATTGATCAAGCATTAATCACGACGTCAGTGAAAGAACCAGAATTGAATAGCAAGCTACTGGATCGATTTTTAGTACTCGTCGAGTACCACAACATTGATCCAGTCATCTTGTTTACAAAAATGGATCTGGTTGATGAAGCTGAACGGAAAATAATTGATCAACATGTAGTGGATTATCAAAGACTAGGCTACCGAGTTGAATTACTTTCTACTAACTGGACAATTGATCAAGATGTATTTAGTTCTTTATTGAAAAACAAAACATCCGTGATTGCTGGACAATCTGGTGTAGGGAAATCGTCTTTTCTAAACGCATTAAGACCAGATCTATCCTTAGAAACAGCTGAGATTTCTAGTCGATTAGGTCGAGGAAGGCACACGACTAGACATGTAGAGATGCTTGAAGTTCTGGGTGGTGTAGTAGCTGATACACCTGGTTTTAGCTCGTTAGATTTTGATCAGATTGAACTAGAGCAATTACCCTTTTGTTTTCGGGATGTTGCTGAATACCAACCAAACTGTAAATTCAGAGGTTGTATGCACGTCAATGAACCTAAATGTGCAGTGAAAGACGCTGTTGAAAACGGAGAAATAACGGAATACCGTTATCAACATTATTTAGCTTTTTATGAAGAAATTAAAACAAGAAAGCCGAGGTATTAGAATGAAAAAAATTGCTCCATCAATTTTATCAGCAGATTTCTCTAAATTAGGAGAAGAAATTAATGAGGTAGAACGAGCTGGGGCGGATTATATTCATGTGGATGTCATGGATGGCCATTTCGTACCTAACATTACAATTGGTCCATTAGTTGTTCGGGCAATTCGTCCCAAAACAAAGCTTCCTCTAGATGTCCATTTAATGATCGCAAACCCAGACCAATATATTGCAGATTTTGCAGAGGCCGGCGCAGATATTATTTCAGTACATGCTGAAGCGTGCGATCATCTACACCGCACACTTCGATCTATAAAAGAACTTGGTAAAAAAACAGGTGTCGTGCTAAATCCAGCAACACCAGTTGAATCAATCAAACCAGTTTTAACTGAAATTGATTTGTTATTGTTTATGACGGTGAATCCAGGGTTTGGCGGTCAAGTGTTTATTCCAGAAGTTCTTGAGAAAGTAAAAAAAGCCGCCGAATGGCGTGAAGAAATGGATTTGAAAATTGAATTCGAAGTAGATGGTGGGATTAACCCGGTGACAGCCAAGGCTTGTGTTGAAGCAGGCGTTGATGTGTTTGTGGCAGGAAGTGCTGTCTTCGGACAACCGGATCGAAAAGCGTCTATTGATGCGCTTAGAGAATCTATTAATGAATAAACAAGAATCGAAAAAAAGGATCGGTGTAGTAGCTGGTGGACCGGAGTCCTTGCTAGCAAACTTAGTTGATTATCAAGAAAAAATCGACTTTTGGATAGGTTGTGATCGAGGGAATTTGTACTTAATTGAACAGCGGATTCCAATTGATTTAGCGGTTGGCGATTTTGATTCCGTAGACCCATCTGAATTCAACGAAATTAAAAGTTATGCAAAAGAAACAATTATTTACCCAGCTGAAAAAGATCTAACAGATTTAGAACTGGCCATCAATGAAGCAAAGAAACATGACCTAGTTGAACTGTATTTATTCGGTGTAACGGGCGGTCGAAAAGATCATGAGTTAGCAGCTGTTTTCCTTTTAGAGAAACTACTTGATCAACCATTCAGAGTCCTTATTATTGATCGACTTAATCAACTAACTGCTTTAAAACCTGGTAAATATCAAGTGGAGCGTCATGATGAATTCGAAAACATTTCACTAATACCACTGACAAAGCAAGTGACAGGTTTAACATTGACCAATTTTTATTATCCCTTAAAAGAGGTCACGATTACTCGTGGTGATTCCTTAACAATATCTAATTATCTGATCGAACAAACTGGTCATGTTTCGTTTGATTCTGGCATATTAATAGTGATAAAGAGTAGTGATTAGTTTGACTGTCCATTCACTATGCTGCTAGATATTGTTAGGAGGGGTTCACATGCGTTTTTATACGATAAAACTCCCAAAGTTTCTTGGAGGGATTGTTCGCTTTTTTATTAACATTTGGCAGGGCGATGACAAGAAATAGAGCAATTAAAAAAGCATCTTTAGGATAAAGATGCTTTTTTAGTAACTCAAAATTGACTATTTTTTTGAGAATTTTAAAAGAAGATTAACTCCATAAAAAAACTCGAATTCACATAAAGGCTGTGAAGACGAGTCTTTGGAGATGGAAATATTAGACACGTTCAACTTTTCCTGATTTTAGCGCACGTGCAGAAACATACACACGTTTCGGCTTTCCGTCTACCATGATGCGTACACGTTGTACATTAGCTTTCCATTTACGTTTATTTGCATTTAAGGCGTGTGAGCGTTTGTTCCCAACACCTGTTTTGCGTCCAGTAACGACACATTTTCTACTCATCTTAATCCCTCCCAAATACGGCTAACTCATTTCATACTAATTTAATCTACCATATTTGATGCTTAAATGCAATTGTTTATAATTGAATAGGGAGGTTAATTGTCTAAGTTCAACCATCTATTTTGGAGCAAGGATTAAGACTTGACAGTAAATCATTTTTAGGTCAAAGTAATAAATATAAAGGTCTATTTTTAAACGTCGAATATTGTCGATTTTAGTAAAAGCCTTTTCTATTTAGCCAAAGTATTGTAAAATGTGTAGAGATTACGAATATGAAACCTATCGAGATGATATGAACACCGTTTTTGTAAAAATATAAGGAGGATATTTCAGATGACTATAGAGTTAACGACTAAAGATGGTCGTGTGACAATAACGAACGAAGTGATTGCAACTGTCGCAGGTGGCGCAGCAATTGAATGTTATGGTATTATTGGTATGGCATCGAAGAGCCAATTGAAAGATGGCATCGCAGAAATGTTACGAAGAGAGAATTTTTCTAGAGGTGTCGTTGTTCGTCAAGACGGTGATAAGATTTCGATTGATATGTACATCATCGTCAGCTATGGGACGAAAATTTCGGAGATTGCGCATAATGTTCAGTCTCAAGTCAAATATAACTTAGATAAAACGCTCGGGTTAGCAATCGATTCAGTTAACATATACATTCAAGGTGTTCGAGTGCAAGCTGAATAATAATTATTAACTGGCGTAAATGATTAAGGGAGGAAGCAGTTGTGGTGTTAACAAAAATAGAAGGTGCTATGCTCGCGGATATGATCATGCTTGGCTCGAGTCACCTGTCTAATAATGCAGATACGATCGATGCATTAAATGTATTCCCAGTACCTGATGGTGATACGGGAACTAATATGAATTTATCAATGACATCTGGAGCAAATGAAGTTAAAAAAGTGTCAGATGGCAATGTTTCAGAAGTAGCTAGTGCTTTAGCTAAAGGCTTGTTGATGGGGGCCAGAGGAAATTCAGGGGTTATTTTATCCCAATTATTCCGTGGTTTTTCAAAAGGAGTAGAAGGACTTGATGTATTAACGACTGAAACAATGGCTAAAGGTCTACAAAATGGTGTTAAAACAGCTTATAAAGCTGTTATTAAGCCTGTAGAAGGAACGATCTTGACAGTTGCTAAAGATACAGCAAATGAAGCAGAAAAAGTGGCTCATGAAACAGAAGATGTAATCGAATTTATGGATCTGATTATAAAAGCAGCGAAAAAGTCATTAGACAATACACCCAATTTATTACCTGTATTAAAGGAAGTTGGTGTGGTTGATAGTGGTGGAAAAGGATTAGTGGTCATCTATGAGGCATTTCTAGCAGCATTAAAAGGTGAACCATTACCTGAAGCTGAACTGGACGTAGTATCTATGGAAGATATGGTAAATGCAGAGCATCATATGTCTCACCAAGACTTTATGAATACTGAAGACATTGAGTATGGTTATTGTACAGAATTTATGGTCAAGTTTGAGGATACTAAACTAAAAGATCATCCGTACAATGAAGATACTTTCCGTGAGGAGTTAGGTGAATTAGGGGATTCACTTCTGGTTGTGTCAGATGATGATTTTGTCCGTGTGCATGTCCACGTTGAACACCCAGGGGAAGCGATGAATTTAGCCCAGCGCTTCGGTAGTTTTGTCCAAGTGAAGGTTGAAAACATGCGTGAACAACATAGTGAAATTGTTGGTGAAAAAGAGGCCGATCAATCAAAGCCAAAAGAAGAATATGGCATCGTGTCAGTTGCGATGGGATCGGGTATCGAAGAATTACTCACGAGCTTGGGGACAACAGTGATTATTACGGGCGGACAGACCATGAATCCAAGCACTCAAGATATTAGTGAGGCGATTAAGAAAGCAAACGCGAAAAATGTCATCATTTTACCTAATAACAAGAATATTATCATGGCTGCTGAACAAGCTGCTGAGATGAGTGAGGATGACGTGATCGTTGTCCCTACGAAAACGATTCCGCAAGGCATGAGTGCATTATTAGCATACAATCCTGAGCAAAGCTTAGAATATAATAAAGAAAGCATGGCGCAAGCATGTGAAGATGTAAAAACTGGTCAAATCACTTATGCAGTTAGAGATACAAAGATCAATGGTCTTGAAATTGGCAAAGGTAATTTTATGGGGTTAGCTGACGGTGAAATTAAAGCAAGTGACCCAGATAAATTAAACACAACGAAAAAGTTGTTATCTGATCTCATTGATGAAGATGATGAAATTTTAACAATCATCCAAGGCGAAGATGCAACAGATAAAGAAGTTGAAGATATAACAGCATATGTAGAGGACGAATTCCCTGAGATTGAAGTAGAAGTTCATCTAGGTAATCAACCGATCTATACTTATATTTTTGCTGTTGAATAAAATAGACATTACAAACAACGAGTGTTTCGGAGGCTGGCTTCGAAACACTCTATTTATTTTAATCTTGTCTAGTACCATAGGTTTTTTAAAAGAATACTGTATAATATAAATTAGTTATGCGTATGTATTGAATACTTAAAAGGAAGTGTTTCAAATATGGAGTCAAGACCAGTCAGTGAAATCAAAGGGGTTGGTCCTAAATCAGCAGAAAAATTAGCAGAATTAAATATCCATTCTGTTGATGATTTAATCAACTATTTTCCTTCACGATACGAAAACTTCGAAATTATACCTCTCAGTGAATTGATCCATGAGCAAAAAGCAACAATCGAAGGGACTGTGCTGAGTGAAGCGGTAGTCAGCTTTTTTGGGGCGCGGAAATCTCGCTTAGTTGTCCCTATAGAAGTTGATGGGGTTGTTGTTAAAGGTGTTATGTTTAATCGCCATTTTGCCAAAAAACAATTAGTGGTTGGAGAAAAGGTGACAGTAACAGGGAAGTGGGATCAACACCGTCAACAGATTACCATCAGCCACTATCGAGTGAAACCTACGGATACGTTTGAGATTGAACCTGTTTATTCTCTAGGAAAAACAATCAGTTCATACCAATTCAGAAAAATTATGAGGGAGGCCCTTGACCAATTTGGCGATCAAGTGGAAGACTATTTACCGACTAATTATAAACAATCGTATAAACTCGTGAATCGTCCGTTTGCGCTTGAACACATCCACTTTCCGAAAGATGCTAATCATTTAAAACAAGCAAGACGTCGATTGATTTATGATGAATTCCTAATTTTTCAGTTAAAAATGCAAGTTTATAAAAAAAACAATCGTGACCATTCGAATGGTCATAAGAAAGATTATGATTCTCAAAAACTCGGTGAGTTTATAGATCGCTTACCCTTTCAATTAACGGATGCTCAAACTGAGTCGTTGGAAGAAATTTTGAACGATCTAAAATCCCCCTATCGTATGCATCGGTTGCTACAAGGGGATGTAGGCTCAGGCAAAACGATTGTAGCAGCTATAGCCTTGTATGCAAATATATTAGCTGGTGCTCAAGGCGCGCTTATGGTACCAACAGAAATCTTAGCAGAACAACATTATCAGTCTCTCTCAACTCTTTTTGAAGATATAATGAATGTGGAATTATTGACCGGATCTGTGAAAGGAAAAGAAAGAGAACGCATTCTCTCGTCTATTCAGGCAAAGGAGATTGATCTGGTCATCGGCACACACGCACTCATTCAAGACGATGTTCATTTTTCAAAATTAGGCTTGGTCATTGTTGATGAACAACATCGGTTTGGTGTAAAGCAAAGAAAAATTCTCCGCGAAAAAGGCATGGATCCAGATGTCTTATTTATGACGGCAACACCAATACCAAGGACTCTTGCCATCACCAGTTATGGTGATATGGATATTTCAATTATTGATCAGATGCCTATTGGTAGAAAAGAAGTTGAGACCTATTGGGTAAAAGAATCGATGATGCCACGCATTATAAAGTTTATCGAAAATGAAGTAAAGAATGGTGGACAGGCCTATATTGTAACGCCATTAATTGAAGAATCCGATAAAATGGATTTTCAAAATGCGGTTGACCTCTATCAACAGCTTTCGACAAGTTTTTCAATCCCGATGAAAATGGGGCTCTTGCACGGGCGATTATCAAATCAGGAAAAAGAAGAAGTCATGGAGGCATTTGTTAATAACAAACTTAATTTACTTGTGTCAACTACTGTGATAGAAGTAGGTGTGAACGTTCCGAATGCGACATTGATGATTATTTATGATGCAGAGCGCTTTGGATTATCACAGCTACATCAATTACGCGGAAGAGTCGGGCGTGGGGATAAACAGAGTTATTGCATATTAGTGGCTGATCCTAAAGGCGAAATCGGAAAAGAGCGCATGCGAGTGATGACGGAGACAACAGATGGCTTTGTACTGGCTGAACATGATTTGAAGTTAAGAGGTCCTGGTGAATTTTTTGGTAAAAAACAAAGTGGTTTACCCGAATTTAAATTAGCGGATCCGATTCACGATTATAGAACACTAGAGACGGCTAGAAAAGATGCCACTGAGATCATTTTTGAAAATCGTTTGGAGAACAATTCAGAATACAGTCAATTAAAACAACGTATGGATGCTCTTTTATCAGAATACGCCGATGGCTTTGATTAAAAAAGGTTGCAAAAAGAAAAAAAGTTCGCTATATTACTACTAGTACCTAGTCATAAGATTAAATACGGATTGAGATATAGGTGGTGCATTGATGAGATTACCAAAACAAAAAAGACAAGAACGTCTTAAAGAAAAGATAGAAGAAACGCCTTTTATCACAGATGAAGAACTTGCTAGTTATTTTTCTGTTAGCATTCAAACGATTCGCTTGGATCGAATGGAGCTGGCGATACCAGAATTAAGAGAAAGAATTAAATCAGTAGCAAAAGATCAGTGGAATGAAACAGTAAAAGCATTACCCCTAGATGATGTCATAGGGGAAATTATTGACCTTGAATTGGATAAACGGGCTATTTCTATTTTAGATATTAAGAAAGAACATGTCTTTACTCGAAATGATATTGCAAGAGGACATCATTTGTTTGCCCAAGCAAATTCATTAGCTGTTGCCGTGATCGATGATGAATTAGCCTTAACTGAAAGAGCAGATATTAAATTTTCGCGTCAAGTTAAACAAGGCGAAAGAGTCGTTGCAAAAGCCCAAGTGGGACCGATTGAAAAGCACAGAAGAACATTGGTGCAAGTAGACAGTTTTGTTGAGCAAGAGCTTGTCTTTTCTGGTCAATTTACGATGTACCGATCAAAAGAATTATAAGGAGTTGAAAGTATGAAAATTGTTATTGATGCAATGGGCGGAGACCACGCACCCAAATCAGTCGTAGAAGGCGCAATGCTTGCGATTGAGTCACTTGATCAGATTGATGAGATTGTTTTAGTTGGTGATGAAGAAAAAATTAAACCGTTTTTAACAAATAAAGATAAGATTTCGATTATACATACAACAGAAGTGATTGAACCTGAAGATGAACCTGTGAGGGCTGTACGTCGAAAGAAGAACGCTTCTCTCGTTTTGATGGCTAAGGAAGTTCGCGAGGGAAGAGCCGATGCTTGCCTATCAGCAGGAAACACGGGTGCTTTGATGAGTGCAGGACTCTTTCAAGTCGGTCGAATTAAAGGCATTGAACGGCCAGCATTAAGCCCAACACTACCTACAATTGATGAAAAAGGTGTTGTCTTTCTAGATGTAGGAGCAAATGTTGATGCTAAACCAAAACAGCTGATGCAATACGGTATTATGGGGTCAATTTATAGTGAAAAGGTCAGAGGAATTGATCAACCGCGAGTTGGCTTGTTGAATGTTGGGACTGAAGAAGGTAAGGGGAATGAATTAACAAGAGAAGCATATGAATTATTGAGTGATGCACCGATTAATTTCATCGGAAATATTGAGGCTAGAGATTTGTTCTCAGGTATTGCTGATGTCGTTGTCACGGATGGATATAGTGGTAATATTGCCCTTAAAACAATCGAGGGAACGGCGGGAATGATGTTTTCTTTACTAAAAGAAACATTTATGTCATCCCTGAAAACTAAATTAGCAGCTGGAATTTTAAAGCAAGATTTAAAACAGCTGAAAAACAAACTTGATTATTCTGAATACGGTGGAGCTGGATTATTTGGGTTAGCTGCTCCAGTTATTAAAGCCCATGGTTCGTCAAATGATCGAGCGATCTATAATGCGATCAAACAAACTAGCCATATGATCGAATATGATGTCACAAATGTTATCAAAGCAACAATAAAAGATTTGAGTGAAGAAAGTGGAGGTAAGGAATGAAAAGAGTCGCTTTTATCTTTCCAGGCCAAGGTTCCCAGAAGGTCGGTATGGGACAAACCTTTTTAGAAAAGGATCCAACGAATAATGATCTATTTGAGCATGCAGATCAGATACTAAATTTTTCATTGTCGAAAATGATTGCTGAAGGACCTGATAGTCAATTAACAAAAACATCGATAGCGCAACCAGCACTATTATTGGTGAGTACTATGATCCAACAAGAGTTACTCAGAGAAGGAATAGAGCCATCTGTTGTTGCTGGTCATAGCTTAGGTGAGTATAGCGCGTTGGTTGCGGCTGGTGCACTATCTCTTGACGATGCATTGACCCTTGTTCACGAGCGAGGAAAGCTAATGGAAGAGGCAGACCCAGCTGGAGATGGCTCAATGGCAGCTGTTCTGGGGTTAAAAAAAGAGACCATCAGCGAAAAATTAGCAAAAGTTGACCATATTGTCGATTTAGCCAACCTTAACTGTCCTGGCCAGATTGTTATTTCAGGTTCTAAATTAGGGATCGAACAAGTAACCCCGATTTTAAAGGATGCAGGAGCAAAGCGGATTATTCCGCTCAATGTCAGTGGGCCGTTTCATTCACGTTTGATGAAGCCAGCAGCCGAGAGTTACCGAGATATTTTAGCAGAAGTCAATTTTTCTAGTTTAACCGTGCCTATTTACTCGAATGTCACAGCTCAAAAGATTAATGAGCATAGTGAGATAAAGGAATTGCTCATTCAGCAGCTCTATTCTCCTGTAAGATTTGAAGAAATTATTGAACAATTATTGCAAGAGAATTTAGATGCGATCGTTGAAGTCGGAAGCGGGAAAGTATTATCTGGCTTGGTCAAGCGAGTGTCCAGGCGCGCAAAAGTTTTCGCTGTGGAAGATCAAAGATCATTTAATAAATTCGTTGATTGGTATCAAGGGGGAGAGTAAAATGGCAGAAAAGTATGCACTCGTGACAGGCGCATCTCGTGGTATTGGTCGTGGAATCGCGCTTGAATTAGCGAAGAAAGGCTATTCAGTCGCTATAAATTTTTCGGGAAATGCAGAAAAAGCAGAAGAAGTAGCTGAACTAGTTAGGAGTTATGGACAAAAAGCGATTACGATTCAGGCAGATGTGACGTTAGAAAAAGACGTAAAAGAAATGATTAAAACATTTATTGATCAATTTGGTTCTATAGATGTGTTAGTGAATAATGCTGGTGTTACGAGAGATAATTTACTTATGCGCATGAAAGAAGAAGATTTTGATCAAGTAATTGATACAAATTTAAAAGGAACGTTTTTATGTATGAAAGCTGTAAGCCGATATATGATGAAGCAACGTTCTGGGAAAATTATCAATATATCTTCTGTGGTAGGTTTGACGGGAAATCCTGGCCAAATTAATTATGTGGCAGCGAAAGCTGGTGTCATCGGCATGACGAAGACAGCAGCAAAAGAGCTTGCTTCTCGAAATGTGCTAGTGAATGCTGTTGCACCAGGTTTTATTGATACAGACATGACAGATCAATTACCTGAATCAGTTAAGGATGACATATTTAAAATGATTCCACTTGAAAGGTTAGGACGGGTTGAAGATGTAGCTAAAGTGGTTAGCTTTTTAGCTTCTGATGCTGCGGATTATATAACGGGTCAAGTTCTGAAGGTTGATGGTGGGATGGCAATCTAATAAGTCACATATGACGTGGTAGATAAATTCTTCCATTCATTTATAAGAAAATTTGAAGGAGGTGAGAGGTATGTCAGATACATTCGAGCGTGTTAAAGAGCTGGTTGTTGATCGTCTTGATGTTGAGGAAGACAAAGTCACACCAGACGCTTCATTCCAAAAAGACTTAGAGGCGGATTCATTAGATGTTGTTGAACTTATTATGGAACTAGAAGATGAGTTTGATATGGAGATTGCAGATGAAGAAGCTGAAAAAATAGAAACTGTTGGTGATGCTGTTAATTACATAAACAGCAATGCTTAACAAAACGAGTTAAAGAGGCCTCGCAAACATCGCGAGGCCTTTGCATTATCTATGAAAAAAAGTTAAAATACAGTAAAGAATATGGAGGTGTTAGATGTTATGAATTTTAAAGCTTTAGAAAAGCAATTAGGAATTAAATTTAAAAATCAAAGACTTTTAATCCAAGCTTTCACTCATTCTTCTTATGTCAACGAAAATAAAAACAGAAAAAAACAAGATAATGAGCGATTAGAGTTTTTAGGTGATGCGGTCCTTGAATTAGGGATCTCACAATACTTATACCGAACGTATCCGAACAAACCAGAAGGTGAATTGACAAAAATACGTGCGACAATTGTTTGTGAACCTGCACTTGTTCAATTCGCACTCAGTTTAAATTTTGACAAATTCGTACTGCTTGGCAGAGGAGAAGAGCGAACGGGTGGAAGGCAGAGGCCTGCATTGCTAGCTGATGTTTTTGAAGCCTTTATTGGCGCACTTTATTTAGATCAGGACTTTGAAGGTGTCAATGTCTTTCTAAAAAGATTTATTTACCCTAAAATTGAAAAAGGCACATTCTCGAATGCTTTGGATTATAAAAGTCAATTGCAAGAGCTGATTCAAAAAAATAAACAAACTGCGATAAACTACCAAATCGTTTGTGAAAAGGGACCAGCTCATGATCGAGAATTCGTCGCACACGTCATCATCAATAATCGAATAGTTGGGGTTGGCCACGGAAGAACAAAAAAGGAATCTGAGCAACTTGCTGCTAAAAAAGCATTGGACCAATATCATACAACGATTTAATAGAACGTTGGCTTATTTTTATGAAAAACTTCGTAAAAACAAGCCAACGCTTGTCTTAAATAGATTTACGAGCAACAGAAAGTTCTTTTAGAAATGCGTCTGTTTCAGAAATACTGAGTGTTTCTTTATTCTTAATGTGTTCGTATAACCACTTTAAATCATCATATTTTGATAAATCATAATCTTTAACATCTAACAAAGCGGGATTCGCAATTGATAACTTTTCCCCGATCTGCGTTAGTATATAGGTTAAATTTTCTTGTGATGGATGTGTTAAGTCCATTATTTCCCTCCTTTTAAAGATAATCTCCTAACAGAGCTGTCTTTATGATAAAATAAATAGGTTGGAATATAAAGTGTTGATTGTTATTTTAAATGAAATAGGTGAAAAAATGTTTCTTAAAAGATTAGAATCTGTAGGATTTAAATCTTTCGCTGAACCAATTACAGTTGATTTTGTTCCAGGTATTACGGCTGTCGTTGGTCCAAATGGAAGTGGGAAAAGTAATATAACTGATGCGATTCGCTGGGTTCTTGGTGAGCAGTCAGCAAAGTCATTGCGTGGATCTAAAATGGAAGACATCATTTTCCAAGGTAGTGACACACGAAAGCCACTTAATATTGCAGAAGTCACACTTATTTTGGATAATCAAGATCGAACGTTACCGATTGATTATCAAGAAGTCAGTGTGACTAGACGTGTTTCTAGATCCGGCGAAAGTGAGTTTTTCTTAAACAAACAATCCTGTCGGCTGAAAGATATTGTCGATTTATTTATGGATTCAGGACTAGGTCGTGAAGCTTTTTCAATTATTGGACAGGGGAAAATCGAAGAAATATTAAGTTCTAAAGCTGAAGAAAGAAGAACAATTTTTGATGAAGCAGCGGGAGTTTTAAAGTATAAAAAACGCAAACAAAAAGCGGAATATAAGCTTGCAGAAACCCAAGAAAATTTGAACCGTGTCGAAGATATTATTTATGAAATCGATGGACAACTCGAACCTTTAAAAGAACAATCATCCCGAGCGAAAGATTATTTAACACATAAAGATCAATTAAAGACAGCTGAAATCACTTTATTACGAACAGAAATCGAAACGCTGCATAGTGACTGGCAAGAATTTTTAGCTAAAATTGACCAGTTAAAAGAACAAGAGGATGACTTGTCAGCTGGAATCCAGGTGGAAGCAGCTGGCGTTGAAAAATTACAATATGAAATTGATCAATTAGATCAAACCATTGAAGAGGAACAGCAGAATCTGTTAAATTTAACGGAATCATTCGAACAATTAACAGGAAAACGCAATGTCATTTTAGAAAGATCAAAACACACTTCAGAAAATAAAACCAAATTAACAGCACAAATAAATCAATTAAATGAGCAGATCGATGATTCAAAGGCAAAGCTCAAGGTCGAACAAGAATCCTTGGCAAAGATCATTGAGGGCAGAAAAAAAACGACTTCTGAACTCAAGCAATTAGAACAACACCTATCAGTGGACCAAGATGAACTTGAACAAAGAATTGAATCATTTAAAGCGGATTATATTGAGTGCCTGAATGATCAAGCTACAAGAAGGCACGCGATTAAAACGATTGAAGAACAACTCACTAAATTGCGCTCGCAAAAAGAACGCGATCAATCAAGAGGATTGACCGAAACGGATGAGTATCAAAATCTAACGAAACAGGAGAATGATTTAACAGCTGAACATGAGCGTTTAGCTAAAGAAATGCAGGCAATCGATCAAGTTATCGAGACAAATAAAGCACAACAACAAGAATTAGAAGCAGAATTAATGGATATGCGGACAAAATTAGAACAAGGGAATCGTCAAATCGATCGATTGCAATCTAGAAAAGAGATGCTTGAGGAAATGAAAGAAGATTTCCAAGGGTTTTTCTCTGGAGTGAAAGCTGTTTTACAAGCGAGAGAGCATGGGAAGCTACAGCAGATTCATGGGGCAGTGCTCGAATTAATCGATATACCAGAACCATACTTGGTTGCCTTGGAAACAGCCCTTCAATCACAAGCTCAACATATCGTTGTGGAAGATGAAGAAGCAGGTCGAAAGGCGATTGCTTTCTTAAAACAACAAAATAAAGGTAGAGCAACTTTTTTACCCCTCAGTGTCATCAAAGCAAAACAGGTATCGACTCACTATTTAACAAAAATTAGAAACCATGAAGGGTTTATTGCCTTAGCGAATCAGTTACCTAAAACAGATGATCGATTTCAATTGGTCGTTGACTACTTGTTAGGCAACACCATTGTCGCCAAATCATTGAAAGATGCTAATCAAATTGCTAAATTGGTTGATCGACGCTTTCGAATAGTGACATTAGAAGGCGATCTTGTTAATCCAGGCGGATCTATGACAGGTGGCGCACGAAAGTCAACAAACCAAAATCTATTCACTAGAGATAAGGAATTAAAATCTCTCACTAATAAAGTAATTGATTTTGAAGATCGTGCAAATAAGTTCGAACAAAAAATTGAAAAAAAAGCTAAACGTTTAAATCAAATTAAGCAAGAGTTGATCAATCAAGAAGAAAAGAAACAAGAATTACAGAAAGCAGTTCATCAGAATGAAGCAGAAATTCAGTCTAATCAAATCAGACTTCAACATGTAAAAAAGCAAATCAAAATGGCTGAAGATGAAAAGACGAGAATGTCTACAGAGTATAATCGCTTAAAATATGAAAAAACAGAACATGAACAAGAGCTTATCGATTTAGAAACAGAAATGAATCAGATTCAAAATCAAATAGATGCTTTAACAAAAGAAAAGGAAGCGTTTGATCAGAATAAAGAAAAGTTGCAAGACGAATTACAAGGTTTAAGAGTTAAGCTAGCTGAGGAAAATAAAGAACAAGCTTATCAAAAAGAGAAAACTGATCAAGAACAAGATAAACTCGATGGGTTAATGGAGACGAAAGAACTAGCTGAAAATGAGCTAGCACATATCAGAGAAATTGAAGCAAGTATGGAACAAATTTCAGATTTAGATGAAAAGATTCAAAAGAATGAATCGGAAAAAGAAACAGTCACTCAATCGATCCAAACAAGAAGACAAAAACGACTGAATTTAACGCAAAGTCTAGCTGAAAGAGAGGCGAACCATCGATCATTACAAGGAAAAAAACAGAAACTGATCAATGAAAGGCAGTCTCTTGAGGTTAAAGCAAATCGATTAGATGTGGATTTAGAAAACCGTCTTCTTCGGCTTCAAGAAGAATACGAAATCAGCTATGAAAAAGCGCATGAATTGTATGAAAAAACGGCAGATCTTGTGGGTTTAAGAAAAGAAGTTAAATTGATTAAGAAAACAATCGAGGAGCTCGGTACCGTTAACATCGGTGCAATCGATGAGTATGAACGAATATCAGAACGATATCAATTTTTAACGACACAACAAATTGATCTTGTGGAAGCGAAAGAAACGCTTTATGCTGTGATTCATGAGATGGATCAAGAAATGAAACTGCGCTTTGAAGAGACTTTTACACAAATACAAACGGAATTCACCGAGGTCTTTAAGGAGCTGTTTGGTGGAGGGCATGCGGAATTATCACTGACAGATCCAGAAGCGCTCTTGGAAACAGGTGTTGAGATCAAAGCACAGCCACCTGGTAAAAAAGCGCAACAATTGGCGCTGCTTTCTGGTGGAGAGCGAGCTCTAACGGCTATTTCTTTATTATTTGCCATCCTCCGTGTCAGACCTGTTCCTTTTTGTGTCTTGGATGAGGTGGAAGCGGCATTAGATGAAGCGAATGTCGTGCGTTTTACTCGCTATTTAAAGCAATTCAGTGAAGAAACTCAATTCATTGTCATCACACATCGTAAAGGGACAATGGAAGGTGCTGATGTTTTATATGGAGTGACGATGCAAGAATCAGGCGTATCTCGTTTTGTCTCAGTTAAATTAGAAGAGACAGATGAATTACTAGAGACGAACTAATGAAAAGAGGTAAGGATATGAGTTTTTTAAAAAGATTAAAAGAAAAATTCACCACTGATCATCAAGCTAAGGAAAAGTCTAATAAATATAAATCAGGCTTAGAAAAAACACGTGATAATTTTTCAGCGAAATTGAATAACTTACTCGCTCATTATCGAGCGGTGGACGAAGATTTCTTTGAAGAATTAGAAGAGCTATTAATATCTGCTGATGTTGGCGTCAACACAGTGATGGAGCTAACTGAAGAGCTCGAGTTTGAAGTTAAGCGGCAAAATATAAAAAAAACAGAGCAGTTAAAATCTGTTATTACTGAAAAGTTAGTATCGATTTACACAGATGGTAACCAACTGAATACAGAGTTAAATCTGCTAGAGGATGGTCTATCAGTCATCTTAGTAGTCGGTGTAAATGGAGTAGGTAAAACGACAACAATTGGTAAATTAGCGTATCAACTGAAAGAGCAAGGTAAAAAAGTTGTTTTAGCAGCAGGTGATACTTTCAGAGCTGGAGCAATTGAGCAATTGGATGCTTGGGGTGAACGCGTTGGCGTTGAAGTGATCAAGCAAAGTGCTGGGAGTGATCCTGCGGCTGTAGTATTCGATGGGATTCAAGGAGCAAAGGCACGAAAAGCTGATGTACTAATTTGTGATACTGCAGGCCGTTTACAAAACAAAGTGAACTTAATGAATGAATTGAGTAAAGTGAATCGTGTGATTGAACGCGAAATACCAGGAGCTCCTCATGAAACATTACTCGTGCTCGATGCGACAACTGGTCAAAATGCACTCAATCAGGCAAAGGTTTTTTCAGAAGTGACCAATGTTTCTGCTATTGCCTTAACAAAATTAGACGGCACAGCCAAAGGTGGTATTGTTTTAGCGATTCGTAAAGAATTAGATATACCCGTTAAACTAGTTGGCTTGGGTGAGCAAATGACTGATTTAGAAGTCTTTGATCCAGATGCCTTTGTCTATGGATTATTCTCAGATCTATTAGTAGAGGAATAGTCAGTTTGGCTTGACAAAGCAGTTCGCTTTCATCTAGTATGCTTTTTGTAATCGGTTGATTGAATAAGGAGTGCTGATATGTTAGAAAAGACGACACAAGTTAATTTCTTATATGATTTTTATCAATCCTTATTAACAGATAAACAACGTGAATACATGGAATTATACTATCTTGAAGACTATTCATTAGGTGAAATATCAGAGGTATTTGATGTTTCTAGACAAGCGATTTATGATAATGTTCGGCGTACTGAAGCCATGTTAAAAAACTATGAAGAAAAACTTAAATTACATGAGAAATTTGTTAAAAGACAATCTTTAATTGATGAATTAGCAGAAACAGCGCTCGAAAAAGATCAAGAAAAAGTGCTTGAGTTAATCAAACAATTAAAAGAATTAGACTAGGAGGATATCCTAAAATGGCATTTGAAGGTTTAGCAGATCGTCTCCAGTCGACGATTAAAAAAATGACAGGAAAAGGGAAAGTTAGTGAGCAAGATGTAAAGGTCATGGCTCGTGAAGTACGTTTAGCTCTACTGGAAGCTGACGTAAACTTTAAAGTCGTAAGAGAATTTGTTAAACGCATTCGTGAACGTGCAGTTGGTTCGGAAGTATTAGAAAGTTTAACGCCAGGTCAGCAAGTAGTTAAGATTGTCAAAGAAGAGTTGACTGACTTAATGGGTGGCGAACAAAGTAAAATTGCCGTAGCAGAACGTCCGCCAACTGTAATTATGATGGTTGGATTACAAGGTGCAGGTAAAACTACCACATCTGGAAAGGTTGCCAATCTATTAAGAAAGAAACACAATCGGAAACCATTATTGGTAGCTGCGGATGTTTATCGCCCAGCTGCGATTGACCAATTGCAAACTGTTGGTAAGCAATTAAACATCCCTGTTTTTGAAAAAGGAACAGGAGCAAATCCAGTGGACATTGCTACAGAAGCCATTGATTACGCTAAGGAAGAAAAGTTAGATTATGTCATCATTGATACAGCTGGACGTTTGCATATCGATGATGAATTAATGGGGGAACTCAACCAGATTAGTGATCGCGTGTCACCTCATGAGATCTTACTTGTCGTCGACGCAATGACGGGGCAAGACGCGGTTAATGTGGCTGAGAACTTTGATAAACAACTAAACCTTTCAGGGGTTGTTTTAACTAAATTAGATGGTGATACACGTGGTGGGGCTGCGTTATCAATCAAGTCTGTTGCAGATAAGCCCATCAAGTTTATTGGTACAGGGGAAAAGCTCGATCAGCTAGAGGATTTCCACCCTGAACGTATGGCATCACGTATTCTCGGTATGGGTGACGTCCTTACGTTAATTGAAAAAGCAGAAGCAAATATTGATGAGAAAAAAGCAAAAGAGTTAGAAGAAAAAATGCGTTCAGCAAGTTTTGATTTTAATGATTTTCTTGAACAGATGGAGCAAGTAAAAAGCATGGGACCATTAGACGAGTTGCTCAATATGATTCCTGGAGCAAACAAAATGAAAGGTCTAAAAAATGTTCAAGTAGATGATAAGCAATTAACACATATTGAGGCGATTGTTAAGTCTATGACAAAAGAAGAACGAGAAGATCCAAATCTAATGAACCCGAGCCGTAAAAAAAGAATCGCAAAAGGGTCTGGACGCCCGATGGCTGAAGTCAATCGGTTGTTAAAACAATTTAATGAAATGCGAAAAATGATGAAGCAAATGACCAATATGACAGGCGGTAAAAAAGGGAAAAGGAGAAAAGGTTTCAATTTCCCTATGATGTAATGTAAAAATACTTTACAGGCTATAAATTATCTGTTACAATCTTATTTGGTAATTATAATAGTTAATGGAGGTGCTCATTTTATGGCAGTAAAAATTCGTTTAAAGCGTTTAGGGTCAAAACGCAACCCGTTTTACCGTGTGGTTGTCGCTGATTCTCGTTCACCACGTGACGGACGCATTATTGAACAAATCGGAACATACAATCCGGTTGCTAAGCCGGTTGAAGTTAAATTAGATGAAGAAAAAGCATTGGACTGGATGTCAAAAGGTGCAAAACCAAGTGATACAGTACGTAATTTATTCTCTAATGAAGGCATCATGAAAAAGTTCCACGACCAGAAAAATCAATAACAAGGTAGCGTGATAACATGGAAGCCTTAATAACAACGATTGTTAAACCGTTAGTTGATCACCCTGAAGACGTTGTGGTAACCGAACAAGAAGAATCAAACAAGGTTATTTATCATTTGACGGTTCATGGTGACGATGTCGGAAAAGTAATCGGAAAAAATGGTCGAATTGCTAAATCAATTCGAACAGTGATTTATGCGATAGGCTCTGATACAAAGAAACGCGTTTATCTAGATATCATGTAAAAACAGGGGAAGACACTCTTTCCCTGTTTTTCAATCTACCCAAAGTAAATTATTAATGAATAGAAAAAAGTAGGTGTCCAGAATGACCGAATATTTAGATATAGGCAAAATTGTTAATACTCATGGCCTTAAAGGAGAGGTTAAAGTTGTGCGTATTACTGATTTTGACGAGCGATTTAAACCAGGCAATCAAGTTTTTTTATTTTTAGCGAATCGATCAGACCCATTAGAACTAACAATTGAGAATCACCGTCAACATAAACAATTTGATATGCTTCGTTTTAAGGGTCTGGAGTCAATTAATGATGTTGAATCTTTTAAACAAGGGATGTTAAAAATATCAAAGACTGATCAACACACATTGGAAAAGGGTAGTTATTACTATCATGAAATCATTGGCTGTGAGGTGAAAACGACCTCAGGTGAGACCATCGGAGTGATTTCTGAAATATTAGCTCCTGGCGCTAATGACGTTTGGGTCGTTAAACGACAAGGTAAAAAAGATGCGTTAATTCCATATATAACTCAAATTGTTGAAGAAATAAATGTAGAAGATCAATATATTATCATTGAACCGATGGAAGGGTTGTTATCGTAATGAAAATTGATGTGTTGACCCTGTTTCCTGAAATGATAGCAGGCGTGATGGGTTCATCCATGATGAAAAAAGCGCAAGAGCAAAAGGCTATAGAGTACCAAGCCATTGATTTTAGAGCTTATGCAGATAATAAGCATCAAAAAGTTGATGATTACCCATATGGCGGTGGAGCAGGAATGGTTTTAATGCCACAACCTGTTTTTTCAGCTGTAGACGCAATAAAAAAGAAAAGTAATCAATCTCCACGGGTCATACTAATGTGTCCACAAGGAGAACGTTTTGATCAAGAAAAAGCTGAAGAACTCGCTCAAGAAGAACACCTTGTTTTTATTTGCGGTCATTACGAAGGATACGATGAGCGGATCCGTGAACACTTAGTGACAGATGAAATCTCAATTGGAGATTTTGTTTTAACGGGTGGAGAAATCGCTGCTATGGCGGTTATTGATAGCGTGGTACGGTTATTGCCAGATGTCTTAGGAAATGAAGAGTCCGCCGTTCAGGATTCGTTTTCGACAGGTTTATTAGAGCATCCTCACTACACGAGGCCAGCGAATTTTATGGGGTATGAAGTACCAGAAGTCCTGAGATCTGGTCATCATGAAAAAATAACAGAATGGCGTAAACAACAATCATTAATCAGAACAAAACAACGTCGTCCTGATTTGTTAAAAGACTACCCGTTATCTGAAGAAGAAGAAAACTGGCTTAAAAGGTTAGATTAAAGAAGAATATTGCTTGTAAGTCAATGATATTTATGGTATATTTACTTTCGGACAAAAGGTCATCCTTTTGGATAAAACGATGTTCCGCTAACATTTTTTATATTGGTTAAGAACATTAGTTAAGAAGGAGTGGAAACAAATGCAAGAACTAATTGCAGACATTACAAAAGATCAACTTCGTACAGATCATCCTGATTTTCGACCAGGAGACGCAGTGAAAGTTCACGTTAAAGTTGTTGAAGGTACACGTGAGCGTATTCAGATTTTTGAAGGTGTTGTCATTAAACGTCAAAACGGCGGTATTAGTGAAACATTTACTGTGCGTAAGATTTCTTATGGTGTTGGGGTTGAACGTACTTTTCCAGTACATTCTCCACGAGTAGATAAAATTGAAGTTACTCGTCGTGGTTCTGTACGTCGTGCTAAATTATATTATTTACGCAGTCGTCAAGGAAAAGCAGCCCGTATTAAAGAAAATAGAAAATGATCGAACGTGTAAAGGAGCTTGGGTAAATCCAGCTCCTTTTTTCAATCTGTGCTAAAATATATGGTATAGAGTTCGATAACTATTATGGAAAATTGATAATTTATTTTTATAGGTGGTGAATTGATGACTGAGGAAAAACAATCAGAATGGGTAAGCTGGTTAAAAGCATTTATCATCGCACTTTTTATCGTTTGGCTTGTCCGAACCTTTTTAATTGTTCCAATCAAGGTTGACGGTCCATCAATGGAGCCATCCTTGTCTGATCAGGACTTTATTATTGCTGAAAAAATATCTTACTACTTCTCCAAACCCAAACGATTTGATGTCGTTATTTTTCATGCAACAGAAGAAAAAGACTATATTAAACGGGTCATCGGCTTGCCTGGAGAAAAGGTAGAGTATAAAAATGATCAATTAATTATTAATGATCAAATAATAGACGAGCCATTTTTAACAGACTTGCTCAATCAATGGAGTGCTGATACTCCATTTACAGGTGATTTTAATTTGACAGACGATATCTCTGGTGGATTTGAATCGATACCGGACGGTTATTATCTAGTATTAGGTGACAATCGTCAGGATTCGACTGATAGTAGATATAAATCAATTGGCTTAGTTTCTGAAGATGAGATCTTTGGTAAAGCAAGATTAATCTATTGGCCAGCGGATCGAATAAGTATAGTAAATTAGAGGTGAAGATATTGACGATACAATGGTTTCCTGGGCATATGGCTAAGGCACGAAGAGAAGTTCAAGAAAAGTTAAGATTGGTTGATTTTGTGATTGAATTAGTCGACGCTAGAGCACCACTTGCTTCACAAAATCCCATGTTACAAAATATTTTACAACAAAAACCGAAAATGCAAGTCTTAATGAAAAAAGATCTGGCGGATCCAGCCCTAACCGCTATCTGGTTAAAAGAGATTCAGGATTCTGGCTTAGAGGCAGTGGCGGTCGACGTGGAAAACCGACAAGACATTCAAAATGTCATCGAAACTGCGAAAAAGATGACAGCAGAAAAAATGGCTAACCTTAAAAAAAGAGGCGTTCGACCTCGACCAGGACGAGCGATGATTATTGGGATTCCCAATGTTGGGAAATCAACGTTAATCAATCGATTAGCGAATAAAAAAATTGCTAAAACTGGTGACCGACCTGGGATAACCACGGCCCAACAATGGATTAAAGTTAAAAGAGATTTTGAGTTGTTAGATACACCAGGGATTCTGTGGCCGAAATTTGATGATAAAATTGTTGGCTATCAACTTGCAGCAATAGGGACGATTAAAGATCGTTTATTGTCGCTAGAAGATATCAGCCGTTTTACTCTGAATCACATGAAAGCAAAGTACCCACAACTACTGATTCAACACTATCAAATAACAGATCTTGAGGCAGATTATTATGATATTTTAGAAGAAATCGGACGACAAAGAGGTGCCCTGGCTTCAGGCGGTGAAGTGGATATGAATAAAACAGCAGAGATTTTCATTCGAGATTTTCGAAATGGAAAAATTGGTCCGATTACTTTAGAACATCCTGAAAAGGAAGATCAGGATCTAGAATGAAATAACTAATGAAGCAATTGCTCAAATAGAAAAAGGCACACTTTAAAGATATTCTAATCTTTTAAAGTGCGCTTTTTTAAATGCTAAAAGAATACTTGTTCATGTCGATATAATGAGTAACAGTTCTAGAGGAGTTATACAATGAAACAACTGACAATCGCTACAATAAAATACGAACTAACCAAGGAACATGTAAGTGATGCCTTTATAGAATCATTAAAAACTGACCCGCGTAAAGGGGTTCAACAAGCGCTTAAATCTTATCATACTAAACAAGCAAAAGTCCGCAAATTACAAGCAGAATATCAATCAATGAGAAAATATGAACTAAACTGTCTCCAGCAGAATAAACAGTTTATCGCAGGGATAGATGAAGTGGGGAGAGGTCCATTGGCAGGACCAGTAGTAGCTGCAGCTGTTATTTTACCCGAGGATTTTTTATTATTAGGATTGACAGATTCGAAAAAATTGAATCAACAAAAGCGAGAATATTTTGCGGAGATTATTAAACAGAAAGCAAAAGCAATTGGAATTGGTGTGATTGATCCAGAATCGATTGATAGCTACAACATCTATGAAGCATCCATCAAGGCAATGGAACAAGCAGTACATAACTTAGAGCAAGAGCCAGATCACCTGCTTATTGACGCAGTTCCTCTGAAAAATTTGCCTTATCCGAGTGATGTTATTATAAAAGGTGATCAAAAAAGTATTTCCATAGCTGCAGCAAGTGTGATTGCAAAAGTATATCGTGACCAATTAATGGCGGAATACCATCAAATCTATCCTCACTATCAATTTAATAAAAACCAGGGTTATGGAACAAAAGCTCATCTAGATGGGATTAAGGAACATGGGATCACACCCATTCACCGAAAATCATTTGAACCGATCAAAAGTTATTTAAAAGGAGGAAATCATAATGGGCCCGCTGTTTTCTAATGTTTCTCCACAACTTAAAGCGATCTTTCAAGAACAAGGTCCAAAGTCATTAACTTTGCGCCAAGGACAAGTGATCATGGGTGAAATTAAAGAAATCTTACCTAATAATGTTGCAGTTGTTCAATTTGGAAAGCATCAAATGACTGCACAGATAGAGATCCCAATCACGGCTGGTCAGCCTTATTTATTTGAAGTGCTCTCGACAGAGGAAATGCCCCAACTGAGAGTGCTGACAGAATCGAACATAATTTTATCAATGACTGCACAGATTGAGCAGGTTTTGAAAAATTTGCAAATTAGTCCATCAAACGAACAATTGCAATTGATCCGCGAATTGATTAACAACCAAATTCCATTTAGACAGGCGGACTTAAAACTAGCTCTTGAGTTATATAAAACTGATCAGACTCAAGTGACAAAAGAGCAGTTAATCGGCATGTTTAAAAACCAATTACCTATCACAGAAACAACCTTGGGTGCGATAAAAGCTATCGATACTGAACAGAGTTTAAACAGTCAATTGGAAGCTTTATATCAGCTATTAGAAGGCGAGACAGTCGACAGTCAAACAACTCAACAGTTACTAAAAAAATTATCCGTGATTTTAAATAAAGAATCAGCCCAAAAGATAAACTTAAGTCAAAATCTTGAGCGAATCGAAGAATTGAACCAACTTATTCGTTCTGAAGCTAATGAGCAAATGAATTTTGGATCAGCATCTACTCATGAAAGTGCAAATGAACAGATAGCTCAGTCGGATTTGAAACTCAATCAAACTGTGGATCAGATCTCTAAACAGATGGGTTTATCTGATCGAGAGCTTTACCAACTAAATAGAGTGCTCACTCAACTAGAAGAACAGCAAATGGCTGTAACAGACAAAACAACAGAACAACTTCATGCCTTGTTAAAGAATGACACACTTAGTAATAAATTAATGCAACAGTTACCGACTCAAGCGTCACAAGTTCTAGAAGAATTTATTCAAGAACCAAATATACAACAACTAAATGAATTGAGTCAACCGTTAAAAGAATTGATTGAGCGCCAATTCCCCACTGAAAACCAAAAGGAACTTTTTCATTTGTTAGGAGAAATCAAAGCAGCTGAACCAACAGTTTTCCCAATTAAAGATCAATTTTTAATTCATGTCAAGAATTTCCTATTGAATGCAGGCTTAGACTTTGAACATCAGTTTTTAGAAAATGGGCAAAAACTAGCAGAGCAACAAGAGTCATTAAAACAACTCTTATTGCAAGCAATAACTGAACAAACCTCTTACACAAAAGAAGCGGAACAAATCGTTAATTTATTAACAGGTCAGCAGTTAACGCTTTTAAGAGAGGATGCTAGTTTTCTTCATTTATCAACCGTCATTCCAAATGTATTTGGTATGAAAGAGGATATCGAGATTGAATTTTATAGTCGGAAAGATAAAGATGCAAAAATAGACGCAGATTATTGCAGGATTGCTTTTTATTTGGAGCTTGATCAATTAAAGACAACCATCATAGATATGAATGTGCAAAACAGAATGGTTTATCTAACTGTTTTTAATGATCAAGACATCTCCGAACACGTGGAACTTTATAAACCAATATTGAAAGAAGGTTTGGAAAAGTTCAATTACACTCTATCAACATTAACGCATAAGAACATGTCTGAAAAAAGAGAACCATTTGGTTTAAAACGTCAACAAAATCAATCGACCTTTCAATCGAGTCATTTGGATGTGAGAATATGAATGATCATGAACGATATAAAAAAGCAGTTGCCCTTCAATATGATCAAGAGAAAGCCAGTGCACCAATTGTTACAGCAAAAGGACGAGGCTATATCGCTGAGGAAATTTTAAAGCGTGCAAAAGATGCTAATATACCGATTCAGGAAGATAAAAGTTTAGTTGAAATTTTGTCACAATTAAATATTAATGACCGGATCCCTGAAGAGCTTTATCATGTAGTGGCAGAGGTATTCGCCTTCATTTACAAGGTCGATCGAGCCCAAAAAAATAAATAAATTATGCAGGACTTTTAACTGGAGATGTTGAATTTAATTTAAAGAAGTAACTAAAGACGCAGTTAATCAAATTACTTACCAGATGATTAACTGTGATTCTTTAGTCTAAACTAAAAAAAGGAGTGTATTTATTGAGTTCACCTCGAGACCGCTTAATTTACCTCGCACAATCTTCTCTAGTCACAAGAAAATTTTTGTTCAAAGTATTAAAGGAAGATCGAGAATGTTCACAAATCTTTCAACATTCAAAACAAGAAATAATCGACTTCTATCGGCTTTCTGATAAAAAAGCCGAAGCCCTTTTCATCTATCTCCAACAGTATGACCCCAAGCATCCCAATCTTGAAAAACTAAAACCCTACAAAACATGGACAATCCTAGATGCAGACTTCCCACCGCTGTTAAGCAATATTCCAGATCCACCAATTGTTTTATATGGATTGGGTCGCTCAGATTATCTCACTCACAGCCCATCTTTAGCTGTCGTTGGGACTAGAAATCCCAGTCATCTAGCCAAAAAGCATATGTATGATCTGTTAAAACCTTTGATCGACGAAGACTGGTTATTAGTTAGCGGAATGGCCAATGGGATCGATGGGTACTCGCATCGAATAGCAGATTATTATGGCGGTAAAACGATTGCTGTCTTAGCAGGTGGATTAAATCACCCTTATCCACCAGAACATCTAGAATTATTTCAACGCTTAACGACAAAGCAACTTGTTCTTTCTGAATATGCCCCATATACTCGACCGATGAGACACCAATTCCCAGAGCGTAATCGATTGATCAGTGGCTTGTCTTTTGCTACATTAGTCGTTGAAGCGAAAGAAAGAAGCGGTTCTTTAATCACCGCTGATCAGGCCCTAGAACAAGGAAGAGAAGTGCTCGCGGTACCCAATGCTGTTAGTTTGGAGCAAGCGAAGGGCTGTCATTATTTGATTCAGAATGGTGCGAAATTGATTCAAAACAGCAGAGATATTGTCCAAGAATGGGAAGCATCTAAACAAAATTGGGAACAAATCCTTGTAAATAAAGAGCATAGTTTATAAAAATAACGTATAGTAAAACGTCCTATATTTGACAAACGACCGGTAAGTATTGAATAATAGTGAAAGTTTATAATATAAATTTAAATAAATTATAGTAGATCCCTTGGGAGGGAAATTCATGTCAGATTATTTAGTTATTGTTGAATCACCAGCTAAAGCAAAAACCATTGAACGCTATTTAGGGAAGAAATACACAGTCAAAGCATCGATGGGACATGTGCGTGATTTACCAAAAAGTAAGATGGGAATTGATTTTGACAATAATTACGAACCAAATTATATAACGATCCGTGGTAAAGGACCCGTTTTGCAAGAATTAAGAAAAGCAGGAAAAAAAGCAAAAAAAATCTATCTTGCAGCTGACCCGGATCGAGAAGGTGAAGCGATTGCATGGCATTTAGCGTACAATTTAAATGTCGATCCTGAATCGGATTGTCGCGTTGTTTTTAACGAAATTACGAAAGAGGCTGTTAAAGATTCGTTTAAAAATCCAAGACCAATTAATATGGACCTCGTAAATGCACAGCAAGGACGACGGATCTTAGATCGTTTGGTGGGCTATAATATCAGTCCGCTTTTATGGAAGAAAGTTAAAAAAGGCTTGAGCGCAGGCCGAGTTCAATCAGTCGCGGTTAAAATGATTATTGATCGTGAAAATGAAATCAAAAAATTCAAACCAGAGGAATATTGGTCGATAAATGGTCACTTTAAATCAGAAGGTGAAGCATTTGAAGGTTATTTTCACAGATTAAAAGGAAAGAAACATGATCTACCTAATCAAGCTTCTGTCGATAATGTATTAGAACTCATTCCAGATAAGACATTTTCGGTTAAAAAGGTAACGAAAAGAGAACGAAAAAGAAATCCGGCCTTACCATTTACGACATCATCTCTGCAACAAGAAGCGGCTCGTAAATTGAACTTTAGAGCAAGAAAAACGATGATGATTGCCCAACAACTTTATGAAGGAATCGATTTGGGCAGAAAAGATGGTGGCATTACCGGTCTGATCACATATATGCGTACGGATTCAACCCGTATTTCAGAAACTGCAAAAGGCGAAGCTAGTAAATATATCACTGAAGCATACGGTAAAGAATATCTAGGCTCTAAAAGAAAAACAAAGAAAAGTGAGAGTACACAAGATGCGCACGAGGCAGTGCGTCCAACATCAGCTTTTCGAGAACCAAGTAAAGTGAAAGCAAAATTATCGAGAGATCAATATCGACTTTATAAATTAATTTGGGACAGATTTGTTGCAAGTATGATGGCTCCAGCAATAATGGATACTATGACTGTTCAACTTGAACAAAATGGTGTTGAATTCAGAGCGACAGGTTCAAAGATTAAATTTAAAGGTTTCATGAAGATTTATATTGAGGGTAGCGACGATAATGTAAAGGAAGAACATAAGTTATTGCCAACTCTTGAAGAAGGGATGGAAGTGGCTGTAGACAAGATCGTACCAAATCAGCACTTCACCCAACCACCTCCGCGTTATACTGAGGCTAGATTGGTGAAAACGATGGAGGAAAACGGGATCGGTAGACCATCAACTTATGCACCAACACTAGATACGATTCAAAGACGAGGCTATGTCACACTAGATAAACGACGTTTTATGCCTACCGAATTGGGAGAAATAGTGATCGATATGATTGTGGAATTTTTCCCGAAAATTATTGACATCGACTTCACTGCTGATATGGAAAATGATCTGGATTCAATTGAAGCAGGAAAACGCGAATGGGTTGAAGTCATTGATAGTTTCTATTCCGACTTTGAAAAGAAATTGAAAATTGCTGAGAAGGAAATGGAAGATGTTGAAATCAAAGACGAACCAACAGGAGAAGACTGTGAAAAATGTGGTCATCCGATGGTTTATAAGATGGGTCGTTATGGGAAATTCATGGCTTGCTCTAACTTTCCAGAGTGTCGGAACACAAAAGCTATCTTAAAAGAAGTAGGCGTGACGTGCCCGAAATGTAAAAAAGGACAAATTGTTGAACGTCGTTCCAAGAAACGTCGTCTATTTTATGGTTGCGATCAATATCCAGATTGTGAGTTTGTATCGTGGGATAAACCGATTCCTCGACCTTGTCCAAAGTGTGAAGGTACTCTAGTAGAGAAAAAAGCTAAAAAAGGCGCTCGTGTTGAGTGTATATCATGTGACTACAAAGAAGATACACAGAGTTAACTAAAGATAATCATTAACAAAATAATGTTGATACCGCATGGAATACTTCAATTTCATGCGGTTTAACTGTGCTGTGAGTGATTATTAATCGATTAATGTTATTTGCTAGACAATTAAAAACTATGATATGATATAATTATTGAAGGATTCTGAACTTTACTATTATTTTGATTAATGATTTGCTGTCATAAAAACTGTACAGTACGGTTTAATCGTTTTTTAGAGTGAGGGGAAAATATGGATAACTCAACAATCAAAGAACAATTTAACCAATATTTACAAATTGAAAAGAACGTCTCACCGTATACATTAAAGTACTACAACCAAGATCTAGACGATTTAAACCTTTTTTTACAACAAGAGAATATTTCAAAATATAGTGATGTAGATGACCGTGTTGTGCGCTTTTTTTTAACTTATCTTTACCAGAAAAAATTAAGCCGTAAAAGTGTCGCGCGGAAAATTTCAAGTCTAAGAACTTTTTTCAAATATCTTGAACGAGAAGAAATTATCACCGGCAATCCTTTTTTAGCAATTTCCTTGCCTAAAGCTGAGCAAACCTTACCCCATTTTTTATATCAAGAAGAACTTAATGAAATCTTCAAACTGAGTGATTTAACCTCGCCATTAGGCCAGCGTAATCAGGCGTTACTCGAACTTATGTACGCAACGGGGATACGCGTAAGTGAATGTGCTAACTTATCACTTGATTCGATTGATTTTTCTTTAGCCACGATCTTAGTCATGGGAAAAGGTCGAAAAGAACGTTATATTCCCTTTGGGTCTTTTGCAGAAACAGCATTACAACAATACATTCGAGATGGCAGAAAACAATTAGCAGACAAAAACCCAGAAGAAACAAGGGCGCTTTTCTTAAATGCAAATGGTAGACCAATCACGACTAGGGGGATACGTTACGTCTTGCAAAGAATTGTATCCGATGCTGCTATAAATGTTCACATCCATCCACATGCCTTGCGCCACACATTTGCAACACACATGTTAAATGAAGGTGCGGATCTACGAAGTGTCCAGGAATTATTAGGACACGATCACCTATCCTCGACTCAAATTTATACGCACATTACAAAGGATAGGTTAAAAGATGTTTATATGAAAGCGCATCCAAGAGCTAAGACAAAGGAGTGAGCTGTATATGAAAACTGAATTTCATGCGACAACGATCTTCGCGATTCATCATAATGGCCAGCAAGCCATGGCGGGTGATGGACAGGTAACAATGGGAAATGCCGTTGTCATGAAACATAAAGCTAAAAAAGTAAGAAAGCTTTTTAAAAATCAAGTATTAGCTGGGTTTGCTGGCTCAGTTGCTGATGCATTTACTTTATTTGAAAAATTTGAAGTCAAATTGGAAACTTTTAATGGAAATCTGGAGAGGGCAGCAGTAGAGTTAGCTAAAGAATGGCGAGGCGACAGGATGCTTCGCAAACTTGAAGCACTGCTCATTGTCATGAATAAAGAAACTCTGTTACTTGTTTCTGGAACGGGGGAAGTAATTGAACCAGATGATGGTGTATTGGCCATAGGTTCCGGGGGTAATTATGCCTTAGCTGCGGGGCGTGCTTTAAAGCGTTATAGTCCAGATAAAACAGCTAAAGAAATTGCCCAAGCTGCTTTAGAAATTACGAGTGAAATCTGCGTATATACAAATGATCAAATTATCCTTGAGCAACTAGATGTTCAATGATCAGGAGGTGATTAATTGAAAGGAAATCTTACACCAAAAGAAATTGTCCGAGAACTCGATCGATACATCATCGGTCAAGAGCAAGCAAAAAGATCAGTGGCTATCGCACTGAGAAATCGGTTTCGGAGAATGAAACTCGATGACAATTTTAAAGAAGAAGTGGTCCCGAAAAATATTTTAATGATTGGTCCAACAGGTGTTGGAAAAACAGAAATTGCAAGAAGATTAGCTAAGTTAGTCAAAGCACCGTTTGTAAAAGTTGAAGCGACTAAATTTACAGAAGTCGGTTATGTTGGGCGCGATGTTGAATCGATGATACGCGACTTAGTCGAAATGGCTATTCGAATGGTCAAAGAAGAAAAAATGACTGAAGTTAAATCCAAAGCTGAAGAGTTAGCCAATGAAGAGTTAGTGCGTTTACTGGTCCCAATAGCAAAAAAACAACAGAGTCAAATAAAAAATCCGTTTGAAATGTTTTTCCAGCAAGGAGAAGAGCAAAAAACGACGGATGAAGAAGCTAATTTAAGTGAAGAGAAACTTAAAAAACGTGAGCAAGTTAAACGTAATTTAGCACTGGGAGAACTCGAAGATACGATTGTGACCATTCAAGTTGAAGAGCAACAACAATCCATGTTTGATATGATGCAAGGCTCAGGAATGGAACAAATGGGAATTAATATGCAAGATATGTTTGGACAAATGATGCCTAGAAAATTAAAGAAACGTAAGCTTCCCGTCAGTGAAGCAAGAAAAATCTTAACCCAACAAGAGGCACAAAAACTCATTGATATTGAAGAAGTAAATCAGATCGCTCTTGACCGTGTGGAACATTCGGGGATGGTCTTTATTGACGAAATTGATAAGGTTGCCGGTAAAAGTGAAGGGCAGGTTGATGTGTCCAGAGAAGGTGTTCAACGTGATATATTACCAATCATAGAAGGCTCGACAGTTATCACTAAATACGGTCCAGTAAAAACGGATCATATTTTATTTATTGCTGCTGGTGCTTTTCATATGGCAAAACCGTCTGATTTAATTCCTGAATTACAAGGTCGATTCCCTATCCGAGTTGAATTAGAGAAATTATCGGTACAAGACTTCGAACAAATTTTAACAGAACCATCGAATGCCTTGCTTAAGCAGTATCAAGCTTTGTTAAAGACTGAAGAGATTGATGTCATCTTTACTGATGAAGCGATTACTCGGATAGCTGAAGTTGCTTTTGAGGTTAACCAAGATACAGATAACATTGGTGCGAGAAGGTTGCATACGATTCTAGAAAAACTATTGGAAGACTTGCTGTTCGAAGCAGATGCCATAACGATGACTTCAGTTGAGATCACACCACAATATGTTGATGAGAAACTCAAGAAAATTGTTAAAAATAGAGATTTAAGTCAATATATTTTATAAATCAAAGCTAAAATGAGATGGAGGATTAATATGGAATTATTAGAGCGTACGCGCAAAATTAGTTCAATTTTACAAAGAGCAACAGCTAAATCTGTTAATTACAATGAAATGGCGGTGACATTACAACAAATAATTGGAGCCAATATTTTTGTTGTAAGCAATCAAGGTGAGTTACTTGGTTTTTCAATTAACCAAAAGATTGAGAATCCAAGAATGATTGCCATGCTTGAAGAAAGGCAGTTTCCAAAGGTGTATACAGAGAGCTTATTCAACATTCAAACGACAACAGCAAACTTGGATATCGACAGTCCTTATACGGCCTTTCCAGTCGAGAACAAGGATTTATTTAAAGACGGCTTAACGACTGTTGTTCCAATCATAGGCAGTGGGGAACGCTTAGGCACACTCATCTTAAGTCGCTTAGATACAGTATTTAATAATGACGATTTATTATTAGCCGAATATGCTGCAACAGTTGTAGGTATGGAGATACTTTATAAAAAAACAGTTGAAATTGAAAAAGACGCACGATCAAAAGCGGTTGTGCAGATGGCGATTAGTTCTCTTTCTTATAGTGAGTTAGAAGCTATTGAACATATTTTCGCTGAACTTGATGGTAAGGAAGGTTTACTTGTAGCAAGTAAGATTGCCGATCGAGTTGGAATAACAAGATCAGTCATTGTCAATGCATTACGAAAATTAGAAAGTGCCGGTGTGATCGAGTCACGCTCATTGGGGATGAAGGGAACGTATATTAAAGTTCTAAATGATAAATTTTTACTCGAGTTAGAAAAAATGAAAACAAATAATGAATAAGAAAAATTGCATGATAAATTCATGCAATTTTTTATTTATATACATATTATACTAAAAACCAACTAGGACAAAGTGCTTGTAAGTAAGGATTTTCATGATACACTTAGCTCAATATTAAACCTATTAATGTAAATAACAGCTCCTAAATTACTAATTGTGAATTGTATAGCTGAAAAATATGTAATAAATTGTAGCAAAGCCTATGATTCTATTGTTTTTTTATCGTTTTATGTGATAATGGAAAGAGGGTGGTTTTCAATTAAATCATACATAATTGTACGGTGTCTAAGCTAAAAACTCACTATATTGAGGTACATCTACTTCATTTTCCTGGTTGAGATGAAAAGATAAACTTTTAATATTTCATTAATCTATACAACTAATTATCTACCTAACCAAGGAGCAGTTTTTCTTGTTTATACGATGAGATAATCAAAGGAG
>Ga0209487_1000512_pt1 | contig 35114 bp, 25 predicted proteins | sample Poulit2012_FD_187524 | JGI IMG/M metagenome (GOLD analysis project Ga0209487, IMG submission 187524) | Agricultural soil microbial communities from Georgia to study Nitrogen management - Poultry litter 2012 (SPAdes) (version 2) | ecosystem: Environmental > Terrestrial > Soil > Agricultural land...
CTCGACGCCGCGCTCGCCCAGCTCCGTGACCATCGTGTCGCTGATGGCGACCACCGCGTCAGCGGCCCGGGCCAGCTCTGCTTCCCGGGCAGCCACCAGCCGGGCCTTCTGCGAGGCTGCCGCAGCACGCCTTCCCTCCGAGGAGGGCAGGGAGGCCGCCCAGGTCTTCTCCATCAGCCCGCGCACCTCGAGCACCCACGGCAGACCCGTTGCGGTGGAGAGGGCCTGGGCGACCAGGGCGTTGTAGTAGTTGGTGGTGGCGTGGATGACGTGCGGGTCGAACTCGGCGACCAGCTGCAGCGCGCGCTCGACCTCGGCAAGGAGCCGCTCCTGCTGCGTCTGCGGGAGCCGGTCAGGCAGGGTACGCACGTACCGGATGCTGTCGACCACGTCCTCCTCGGCAGCGGCGGGGACGCCGACCATCACGGGGTAGCCGGTGCGGGTCAGGGCCACCGAGTCGATGCCCTGCTCGCTCATCGCCGCAAGGATGCGGTGGCTGCGCAGCGAGTACCCCGACTGCGTGTGCGGGAGGGAATTGGTGAGCAGGTGCAGCACCCGCAATGACTCGCCCGGGGCAGGCTGCCGGTTCGCTGCGGCAGCACGCGGCCCCGCCGGCAGGCGATGGCCAGGGCTCAGCAGCTGCAGCTCATTGCGCAGGCGGCGTGCATACCGTGAGGCGCCCTTGCCGCCGGTCTCGAGGATCTCGACGGCGCCGCTGAGGTCACCGCGCGCCCAGGCCGCGCGGGCGCACGTCATCGCGGAGGCGTCCTGGGCGACCAGGTCGAAGCGGTCCAGCAGCACCGCGACCTCACCGCGCAGGCGCGACCGCGACCCGGCGGACCGCTCGATGAGCTGCTGCGCACCGGCCACGTCCCCGGCCATGAAAGCGCCGAGCGCAGCAGCCCCGTCACCGCCCGGGAGCCGGGCCGAGAGCATGCGCAGCGCCTTGCCCGCACGCATACGCGCAGCGAAGGGAAGGCGGCGACTGACCTGCACGGCCAGCAGCGCCGGGTCATCGATCAGGTGCTGGATACCGGATTGCAGGAGGAGGCGCGCATTGCGCACGAGGCGGTGTGAGCTCGGCACGGTCCTCCTTCTGCGTGTGCGTGTCGACCGGGCAGTCCCCCCGGAACTCTACCCACCGGATTCAGTGATCATTCAGCTAAGGGGCGAGAGGTGGGCCGCATCGAGACGTTCCCGCAACCCTGGATCGCCCTACGCGTGTGCTGCACCACTGCCGACTCGGGTTGAGCGGACACACTTGCCTTACTCTCTGTAAGGAGTCGATCATGGCGTCAGCGACGGTCACCAGCAAGGGTCAAGTCACCATCCCGGTCAAGGTGCGCACCAGGCTCGGCCTGCAGGCCGGGTCCAGGCTCGCTTTCGTGCCCACCGAATCCGGCGGATACGAGATCCACCCCGAGACCGCATCGGTCAAGGATCTCAAGGGGGCCGTGCCCCGTCCCGCACAGCCGGTCAGCGTCGAGGAGATGGACGAGGCCATCGCTGCGGCCGCGACGGAGGAGGCCCCGTGATCGGGCTCGATACCAACGTCGTGGTCCGCTACCTCGTCCAAGACGATCCCGACCAGTCGGCGATTGCATCCGAGCTGATCGACGAGCTGACCGAGACCGACCCCGGCTACCTCAGCCTGGTCGCCGTGGTCGAGCTGTACTGGGTGTTGCGCCGCGCCTACAAGGTCGATGCCGACCGATGCGCCGAGCTGCTCGAAGGCCTCCTGGATGCGCGAGAGCTTCGCGTCGATCGGAGCGCGGTGGTGCGAACGGCGCTTGCCGCGCGCCGAGATGGCGTGGATTTCGCGGCCGCCGTCATCGATGAACTCGGCAGGACCGCTGGCTGCGATCAGACCGTGACGTTCGACCAGCGCGCTGCGCGAGACGGCGGGATGCGATTCCTCAGTCCCCGATGACGGCAGCCCACATCTAAGGAGCGGAGCACATGAGCGTGGTCGACCATCGCGGTCTCCCCCGGTCGGGTCCGTGAGCGTCCCCTCGCGATACTTCTCTGGTCCGGTCCGGTGGCCTCTGTCCACGTGTGGTCGGCAGAGACGAGGTAGGCCTCGACCACGGCGTCGGCAGCGGCGATCTCGGTCGAGGTGCCGGTGACGATCACCTGGGCGAAGTCGAGCACCACCCGGTCACGGAACTGCTCTCGCGGCCGGCTCGTCCTCGCGGATCGCCTCCGGGGTTCGGCCGTACCGAGAGCGGCTCATCCGCGCGAACCAGCAGGCGATCTGCGTACAGCAGGAGGCCCCGGACTCCGCGTCTCCGCGGGGTCCGGGGCCTCGTGTCAGGTGCCGGCTGTCAGCTCTCGTTGCCGCTGCGTGCGCGGCGGACGATCACTGCGCCTGCGATGACCAGCAGCAGAGCGATTCCGAGCAGGCCGGCGGTCTCGAAGCCGGTGCGAGCAAGGCTCTTGCTCTCATCCTGCTTCTCATCCGTCGGAGTCCCCTCGCCGTTCTGCGGCTTCCCGCCCTCCTGGGGCTTCTCGCCATCGCCGGGAGTGGGCTCGGGGGTCTCGCCGTCGCCCGGAGTCTCCCCCGGCTCACCTGGCTCACCTGGCTCACCTGGCTCACCCGGCTCGTCCGGCTCACCTGGCTCACCTGGCTCACCCGGCTCACCTGGCTCACCCGGCTCACCCGGCTCACCCGGCTCACCCGGCTCCCCCGGCTCACCCGGCTCCCCCGGCTCACCCGGCTCACCCGGCTCACCCGGCTCACCCGGCTCACCCGGCTCACCCGGCTCACCCGGCTCACCCGGCTCACCCGGCTCACCCGGCTCACCCGGCTCACCCGGCTCACCTGGCTCACCTGGCTCGCCCGGCTCGTCCGTGAGGATGAATCCGAAGTCCAGCGTCGGGTCCCGATCGCCGTCCTTGGTCAGGCCCTCGGACGAAGCGGTCCACGTCGAGGAGTCGCCCTCGCGGTCGCCCTCGCCTTCCTTGGTCGGTTCGTACCCTTCGAGCGCCTCGGCCGAAGCCTCACGATCGATGGTCACGGTGTAGGACTGGCCCTCCTCCAGGATCGGCAGCTTCTCGAAGGTGTAGAAGCCCTCCTCATCCGTGGTGGTCGGCTCGACCGGGTTGCCGTCCACATCTGTGACCGGCTCGCCGTCGGGTCCGGTGATCTCCAGGACCACGCCGGGGATGCCCGGCTCGCCGTCATCCTGGCGACCGTCCTTGTTCTCGTCGAACCACACGTAGTCACCGACCGAGACGCTGCCCGGCTCAGGCTCGGGCTGGGTCAGCAGCACCACACCGGCGTCCCACGTCGGGTCCACACCCTGCGTGGCCGAGAACTCCTGATCCGCGTAGTCCGTGGTCAGGTTCTCGTTGGACTCATCCAGCGTGAACACTGCTGTCAGGCCCGTGGCCGGATCAGCATCGGAATCCGCTGCCTCGTCATCGCCGGCGTTGTTCGTCGTGAACTCGTAGAGTTCAGCCTGCTCCTCGGTCAGCTCGAAGGCGATCTGGTAATCACCGGCGGGCAGCTCATCGAACAGGTACAGACCGTTCTCATCGGTGGTGGTGACGGCAACCTCGTTGCCCTCACCATCGAGCAGCCGCACCGTGACACCGGACAGGACCTCATCGTCATCCTGCAGACCGTTGTCGTTCGCATCGATCCACACGAAGTCACCCACCGCATAGGTGAGCTCGGGCTCCGGGGTGTCACCGGGGGTGTTGTAGAACGGCACGGCCTGCGAGCTGCCGTCCTCGTCCACGGTCACCGAGACGGTCTCGGTGGTCCACTCGTAGCCTGCCGGCGCGGTGACCTCCCGGACGGTGTACGTGCCGGGCTCGCTGACCTTGAGGTTCTTGACCTCGCCGTCCTCATCGAGGACGCGCAGTGCGCCGTTCTCGACGAAGGCGTCCGCGATCACCACGTTGCCGTCGGCATCGAGGACCTCGAAGACCGAATCGGGATCATCGATCACGGTCTCGGGGTTCGAGGAGTCGACCTTGTTGATCGCCAGCGGGTACCCGTCCGACGGCGTGATGGTCGCCGAGGAGGAGCTGATCACGTTGACGATCGCCACGTCGTCCTCGAAGTCGGTGATGCGCACCAGCACGTTCACGGAAGGGATGCCCTGTGAGGCGTCCAGGACCGTATCCGGCTGCTGCTCCATCACGATGGTGCCCTGGGGGGCCTCATCGCTCGGGTCCAGGTAGCGGGCCTGCAGGTTGCCCACCAGCTCCTGCACCTCGGTCGAGGGGTCGGCTCCGGTGTCGACGTTGTCATCGCTCACGAAGCCGAGGAACTCGACGCCCTCGGGCAGTACGTCCACCACGTCATAGATGCGGACCCCGTCGTAGGCGCCGTGCGGCACCAGAGCGATGTTGTAGACGAACTCGTCGCGGACCAGTTCACCGTCCTCATCGATCTCGGCGCGCAGGTTGGTGGTCCAGTCCTCGTTGGGGGTGTCCCGGACCGTCTTGCGGACCTCCGCTTCGTCACCGTAGGAGGTGGCGTCGCTGGTGGTCTCCGACCAGTACAGCGCCTCGTCGTCGGAGCCGAAGAGGGTGGCGCGGTTCTCGACCTCGATGGTCTGCTTGCCGACCAGCGGCTTCGTGGTCAGCGTGACCTCCAGCTCCAGGCGCTTGCCCAGGCCCCACTCCGTGACGGCGTCCGCACCGGACTCCGAGAGCGTGATGACCAGGTCACCGTCCTCGTTCAGCGCCAGCTCGAAGTGGCTGCCATCCATCTGGCGCCACCAGTCGTACTGGGCAAAGAGGTTCTCCTGGATCTGCGGCAGATCGGCCTCGGTGATCTCGAAGACGTTCTTGTCGAAGTGGTCGACGATGCTGCTTCGCGTCAGGTCCACGCCGTCGTTCTCACCGACGGTGAACGTGTAGGTCAGGTCAGCGGTCTCGCCCGGGTCGACCGCGAGAGGGCCGTCCTCGGCGGTCTTGTCGAAGGCGTTCGGGTCGTTGAAGCCGTCCTCGTTCTCGTTCGGCTCCCGCAGGTTCACGCCACGGTTGCTGCTGGCGCTGGTGTGACCGAAGTGGGCCTGGCCGGTGTTGTCCAGCCAGTAAGAGGTCTCCGCGGGGTTCTGGGTATTGGGCCACAGACCCTCGACGGTGTTGATCTGAGCCTTCAGATCCACCGTGGTCGCCAGCTCGGTGTCCATGCCGACGTTGATGTACAGGTCCTGACCGGACACGTAGTAGGTGCCCACGTCCAGGGCCGCCACCAGATCAGCGCGCTCCGGCCAGCTGAGGGAAGGATCATCGCCCTCCAGCTCATCGACGCGCTGGAAGGTCAGGCCCTCCGCGGTGATGAACTCCGGATCCTCCAGCAGCCAGGCGGCCTGCACGGGCAGGTCGTCCCGCAGCACCACGTTCTGCTCCAGGGTGCGCTTGGCGTTGGAACCGTCGAACTCGGAGAGGTCGATGTCCAGGCTGTAGGTGATCGGCTCGGCCGGCTCCAGTGTGCCGTCCTCAGCAGTCACGATCTCGGTGTCGGTCCAGCTGGCGTCCTTGCCGAAGGCGGCGCCCAGGTTCGGGCCGTCCATCCCGTCGATGCCCGCGCCCAGCCAGAAGCTGGAGGTGCTGGTGTCACCGTCGGGCCCGAAGGTCGCGGTGTTGACCATCTCGATGGAGAAGCTGTCGCCCTCCTCGGCGACGGCGGCCTCGTAGGCCTCCTGGAGGCGCTGCTGGAGAGCCTCCCGCGCGGCCTCATCGGCAACGGTCGCCTCGTAGCTGATGGTGGTCTTCGACGGTCCCGGCAGGTCCATCGTGGTGGTGAAGGAGTTGCCGTCGATGGCCGGATCGACCGTGACGGACTCGGTGGCCTGGTTCAGACCGTTCTCGTCCCAGGTGGTCTGCTCGGCGGTGAAGGAGCCCTCGACGTAGCCCAGGCCCTCCGGCAGCTCATCGCTGATCTGGTAGCTGCTGTGCGGCTCGTCGAGGTCGATCTGGAGCCAGTAGCTCAGCGGCTGCCCGATGATCGCGGGGTCGAGCACGACCTGGCCGTCCTCGACGCTGACATGCTGGTTCAGGTCGCCGACGTGGTTGCCCTTGCCGGTCCAGGGGTTGACGTCCTCGAACTCATCGCCCGGCGTGCGCACGATGATCTCGCGGCTGGTGGTCTCACCGTCGACGCTCCAGCTGATCTCCTGCAGTTCGCTGTGCTCGACCTCGTCGACCGTGAAGTCGAAGGCCACCACGCCCTGGTGGACATCCGGCAGGGGGTCAGCGAAGGTGAGGCGGACCAGGTTGGGGTTGTCCGGGTCCCGTTCGATGCTGGTGATCGACTCGTTGCCCGCGGGGACACCCTCGAGGGTGACGTTCTCGCTCAGCTCCAGCTCGACCGTCGAGCCCGGCTCGACCTCCTCGCCGTACTGCACGCGCAGCGTGTACGACTCATTGGGGTCGGCGACCTCGTGACCGTCATAGGTCTTCCCGCTCTGGCTCACGGTCACCGAGATACCCGCAGGCATCGCGAACGCCTTCGGAGCGGCCCCCAGCATCCCCGCGAAGGAGAGCAGGACTGCCAAGGCGAACGCCAGGGCCAACCTGAATGTGTGCGGGATCGGGCTGCCCGGTGGAGCTTCACTCACTGAAGCACCCCGGGAACCGAGATCCCCAAGATTTCTGTTACGCATGACCTTCCCTAGAACGGCGCGACAAACCGGGTGGGACAGAATGCACCCGATCGAAAGGTAGCACCACCCGAAACAAGCAGGCCTTCCTTGCGACGGAAGTCCATCTGTGCAGGCCACAGCAATTTCAGGTGAACACGGTGAGGCTTTTTCGGGCGCACGAAAATCCGCCATCGGGTGGCGCGGGAGCGAGACATCCTTGCACCCGTGAAATGGGCGTCATGAATCCTGCCGGTCGCTGGCGTGACCTCGTCGTCACGGTCGGCCGTGTCCTTGAATCATGAAGGCTCGGGGGCTTCGGGCCGGGGCCTGCCCGGGAATCCGTGCAGGGGGCCTATCCCGTTCCCGCCCGCCCCTACCCGGCCGGGTAGGGGAAGTTCACCGAATCCTGACCCTTGCTGGAGACGCGGGTCACAGGCCGAGCCTGTCGGCCGCCTCCAACAATCCGGAGCGGTCGGAGGCATCGAGCTTGCGCATCAGGTTCGCGCGGTGGAACTTCACCGTGTTGACGGACACGAACAGCGCCCGCGCCATCTGCGGGTTGGTCGCGCCATCACGCAGATGCTCCAGCACCTCGCGCTCCCGCTCGGAGAGATCGATCAAAGGGCGATGGAGCGCACCGGCGAACGGCAGCGCGCGCTCCAGGCCCAGGCCCGACCCGCCGGGCACCTCCTCGGCGAGGTCCAGCAGCTCCCGGACCTCGGCCTCCGACGCATTGGCCAGGGTGTACACGCCGAGCCTGCGCCGCGGGGCCAGCGCCACCGCCTGCCCCAGCGCGGCCCGTGCCACCGCGGGCCGCTTCGCGCGCACCGCATACAGCGCCTCCATGAGCTGCACGGTGAACTCCGTGCGCGGATAGAAGGTGCGGCCAGGTTCAGGGACGGCCGGCAGGAATCCCGGGCTGGCGATCTGCCGGCCGAGTTTGGAGGACAGGTAATCGGTCAGGCGCTGCATCTCGCTCAGGGACTGCTGGGCGAACCGACCGGGTGCGGACAGGGTCGAGCGCTCATACGCGCGGGCGTAGACCTCCAGCTCACCGAGGGAGCGGCGATGGACCGCAAGATGGGCCCGCATGAACATCAGCACCGGCCATGCTTCGGGGTCCGCCACTCGCTCGGTGGCGATCCGCAGGCGCGAATCGGCCAGGACCGCATCCCCGTGGTCGAAGTCCTCCCACATCATGGTCATCGCGGCCACGACCTGGTCGGCGTCGCGCCACAAGAACTGTGCGCCGGCCAGCAGTGGCGCCGGATCGAAGGGGTCCTCGAGGCCGCGGGCGCGATGGTCGTGCAGGACCAGGCGGCGCGCGAAGGGCCGCCGTTCCCCGCGCGGATCCCGTCGGCCGAGGTCGCCTTCGAGCAGCTGCAGGACGAATCCGGCGATCTCCGCGGCAGGGATGGCGTTGCCGCTGCGGAAGACGGCTTCGGCGATCAGCAGCTGATCGGAGATGGCTCGGGCGGTGACCGTGGAGGCCGTCTCCGCGGTGGCGAGGTCCTCGATCAGGTCTCGCACACGGGTGTACCGGTCGATCAGCTGCTCCCGCTCCCCCGCGTAGAGCGCGAACTTGATGGCGCAGGCCAGGTTGCCGACCCGGGTCCAGGGATCGTCGGCCACCTTGCCCATCAGGGCCCGGCCCGCCAGCTGGGCGGCTCGCAGCGAGACCGGGGAGCGGGAGCGCTGCGGGCCCAGGCGCAACCGGGCGATCAGCAGCGCAGGCCGATCCAGCAGGTCCATCGGGTCGATCCGCTCCAGGGGCGCCCACAGCGGCGCCGCCGCATTGGGCAGCAGGTCCCACAGCTGCTCGCGCAGCAGCGTCTCCGCCTGGTCCAGGTCCCCGGCCTTGACCAGGCCGGCGACCAGCAGTTCATCGTCGTGGGTGGTGCGGGCTGCACGGATGACGGTCTCGATGGTCTCGGCCTCGGCGCGGGGGCCGGTCGGCAGGAAACGCTGCACCACCTGCCGTACCGGCTCGCTCCATTGGAACACCCGCTCCTGCAGGCCCGGATACCAGGTCATCTCCCCCACGCCCAGCGCCCGCAGACGCTCGATGGTGCGGCCGACCTCCGGGCGGCCGGTGACCAGGGCGGCCTGGCGTGCAGTGCACCTGGGCAGCTGCACGAGGGGCCGCAGGACCTCGACGGTATCGGTGGGCCATCGATCCATCGGCAGCTCCGCGAGGAACGCGCCGAACACCCGGTCGCGGCTGACCGCACCGGCCGCGCATTCCTCACGCAGCGACCGCAGGGCGGTTGTGGCCAGCCCGGGATGCCCCTGCGAGGCCCGGTACAGCGCGGCCACTGCCTCATCACCGGGCTCGAGCCCCTGCTCCTCCATGAGCTCGCGGACCTCCGCGAAGGTCAGCGCGATCTGCCGGTCATCGAGCTGAGTGAAGTACAGCCCGCGCTCGCGCGCCAGGCGGAGCGGCTCGGACAGGTCGGAGCCGGCCAGCACCAGCCGGAAGCCGACGTCGAGCAGCCGCAGGATGATGGACAGCGTCCGGGTGGGCAGCCGATCGGCGCTGAGCACCGCCACCGCGACCGGCCGACGGATCTCGCGCAGATGCCGCATCACGATCGTCCCGAGCTGCACATCGTCCTCGGGCAGCTGCGGCAGGGACATCTCCAGACGCTTGCGCAGCACCGGCCAGAACATCCGCAGCAGATCAGCCGGCTCAGTGGGCAGGCGATCAGCGTCGAACAGCAGGCGGATCTCCCCGTAGCGGCCATGGCCGCGCTGCTCCCACTGCGTGAGCACGGTGCGCTTGCCGCTGCCGTGAACGGCCTCCAGGAACAGCAAGGGCAAGGGTGAGTCCAGCGCCGTCAGCAGCTGCGTGCGAAGCATGGAGACCTTTCATTCCTCGAACGACTCGCCCAGAACGCTGCGGGCCTCGTACGTACTTCATCATGCCCGCCGGCGAGCCTGCTGAGACCAGTCAGCTCATGGACCGGGCCGGGGCCCGCGGGGCGAGATCCCCGGGTGCGGCATCAGCGCCCCGAGCTGCTTGCGAGCTTCGAACCCGGTGGCCCGGCGGCATTTCGGCCTTGCTCACATCACTCTGCCTATGCCGACCTCTCGATCCTTGGCTCTACCTCGCGGCGGTACGTACCGGCCATTCCCGGCGCGCGCTGGGCTGGGCGATGGGCGACTGCCAGACGCCGGTCTCGCCGACCGGCCTTTGCGCATGGCCCGCACCCTGCACGGCACCGTCTCCGAGGACCTCGTGTTCCACGCCGATCGCGGCACCCAGTAACCTCAATGATTCTGTTCGAAACGTGCGAGGAGTGGGAATCCACCAGTCGATGGCCCGGACCGGGGTGTGCTGGGCCAATGCCATGGCCGAGTCGTTCTGGGCCACGCTGAAGACAGAGCTCTACGACCGCCGCTCTTGGCCGACCCGGGCCAAAACCCGCCGCGAGGTCGCTCGCTGGATCGAGACCGACTTCAACCGTTGTCGGCTGCACTCCAGCCTCGACTACACCAGCCCGGTCGCATTCGAGAACGCTATCGACCGCGACCGGGCCGAGACCGACGACCACGCCGATCACGTCCAAGCCGCTTGATCAACCGTCAACGACTTGCGGGCAAGCCTAAAACGGTTCGCGTCGCTCGACTTCGGACGCCCCCGCGCAGATCACAAGGCTACAACCCGCCCAGCCTTGCTTCAGAGCCCCCGAAATTCTGGCGGAACGCCGGGTGCGGGCACGGCGCCTCCAGGTCGTCCAGCTCGCAATGCTAGTTGTGATGTCCAGGGAGGTTGGTCAGTCGGGTGATCGGTGGCTGGCCTCCGATGGCGGAGTGGGCTCGGTGGTGATTGTAGAAGTGCAGCCACTCGGGGAGGGCTTCGTTGCGCTGCGCGGTGGAGGTATAGAACTGCGCGTAGGCCCAGCCATCACCCAGAGTGCGGTGGAAACGCTCGATCTTGCCGTTGGTCTGGGGTCGGTAGGGTCGGGTCCACTTGGGCTTGATGCCCAGGTCATCGCACGCATCTCGCCGATCTCGGGAGCGGTAGCAAGAACCGTTGTCGGACAGGACCCGTTCGACCACCACGCCTCGATCGGCGAACCATGCTGTGGCTCGGCGGAGGACGCCGATCGCGGTCTCAGCCTTCTCGTCAGCACAGATCTCCGCATAGGCCACCCGGGAGTGGTCATCGATGACGGTATGGATGTAGGTCGTGCCGATCCGGGGGTTTGAACTCTTCCCCCGCTCGCGCGTGCGATGCGCTGTCGCTCGGGCGTGTTGCTTGCCCTGCTGGCGGCCGACGAATCGGTGCCCGCCACCGTCGGGGATGTTGGCGAACTTGGTGACGTCGACGTAGATCATCGAGCCCGGGTACGGATGCTCGTAGCGGCGCAGTGGTTCTCCCGTGACGCGGTCGATGTAGGTGAGACGGTTGATCTTGCACCGCACCAGAACGGCATGCACGGTCGAGGCAGGCACGCCGAGCCGACCCGCGATCTGGAGCGGCCCGAGCCGTTTCCGCCAGCGCAACGCCACGATCCGGCGCACGAGTGCCAGCGGGGTCTTGCTCGGACAGGTGCGAGGGCGCGAGCTGCGGTCAGCCATCCCCTCGGGGCCCTCCGCCCGGTATCTGTCGGCCCATTTCTTCGCCGTGCGCGGCGCGACCATGAACATCTTCGCCGCCGCCGAGTACGTCCAGTGCTCCTCGACAATCAGTTTCGCCAGCCGTAAGCGCGTGCGTGGCGTCAGAACAGCGTTAGCGTGGGACATGAAGACCTCCGGGACGTGAAGCGGTGAACTAGACAGCTCCACTTCACTACCGGGGGTCTTCCCTTGTCACCTCGACTCACCGTCGAGCAGCGGTACAACGTCCCTGGACATCACAGCAGTCCTCGAAGAACCGGATCGTGTGAACCTGCCGTGGCGCACGGCCGCCGAGACCGGCCCGCCCTCACATCTCCACGGCCAGACCGATCGCGTGCGCGGTCGGGGACGAGGTCAGAGACACCGCAGGGGCTCCGTCAGCGATGGTGCTCAGCGGCAGGCTCCCCCCACCGAGCAGACGTGCCGACGTCGCCCCGGGCGGAAGCGTGACCCCCACCGGCTGCTCCCCCGCTCCGGCGGAACCGCCGTGCTCCGCGTGCTCGAGCGGGCCGTCCCCCAGCAGGGCGAAGGCATACAGCGTCGACCCCTTCCATGTGTGGTGCCACTGGAGCCCCCCGCCGGAGACCCCACGCGTATCACTGCCGCCGCGGGTGCCATAGATCCCCTCACCACACGCTCGCAGCCAGGCTCCGAGCTCCTCAAGACGCTCACGCACGGAGTTGGACAGCCGCCCCTGCGCGTCCGGACCAATACCGATGAGGTAATTGCCGCCGCGGGAGACGATCTGGATCAGATTGCCCAGGATCTCCTCGATGGGCTTGGCGGGGTCGTCCCGGCGCAGCGAGCACCAGGACCGCGTCATCGTGATGCACGACTCCCACGGATGCCCCGGGTCCTCCTCGGGCAGGGTCTGCTCCGGGGTGCGGTAGTTCTCGTTCGGCCCGTGCACCTCGCGGTCCACGACGAGGATGTCCGGCTGGAGCTCACGGGCCCGGGCGGCGATCCTGTCGATGCCGATCGGCTCGTCCGGCTCCCGCACCCACCCCGCATCAAGCCACAGCACGTTCATCGTGCCGTATCGCGTCAGGAGCTCCTCGATCTGCGCCTGCGTGAAGTCCACGAACTGCTGCCAGGAGCTCGGGCGCTGCGCGATGTCGTAGTTGTGGAAGCGGTCGGTGATCGGCAGGCCCCGGTCCCAGTAGCCCGGGTGGGCCCAGTCCGCCTTGGAGAAGTACACGCCGGTCTCCAGGCCCTCGGCACGGAACGCCTCGATCGTCTCGCCGAGGACGTCACGGCGCAGGGCGCTGTCCTCGGCCGTGGACTTCAGGTTGGAGTACGCGGTGTCGTACATCGCGAAGCCGTCATGATGCTTGGTGGTGAACACCAGATAGCGCATCCCCGCGTCGGAACAGGCGCGTGCCCACTCGACCGGGTCGTACTCGGCACCGTGGAAGGTGCGCCGCTGGTCGTAGTACCAGTCGTAGTACTCCGCGTCCGTGCCGGTGAAGTGCTCGGGCGGGTCGGTGAACTCCCCCAGGCGCTCCCGATGCAGGGACCATGAGCCGCCCTGCCCGATCGCGGAGTAGAGGCCCCAGTGGATGATCACTCCCACCTTGAGGTCCTGCCAGTGCTCGAGGGCGGCCTGCGTGCGCGGGTCCTCGGGGCGGATGTACCCGGGATCCGGGGAGCCGCCCAGAGCCCCCGCCGCTTCGAGATCGTCCGCAGTGAAATCGTGTGCTGCCATCAGAACTTCAATCCTCCCTCTTCGATGCCGCGGAAGAAGTAGCGCTGGGTGAAGAAGAACGTGATCACGACCGGCAGCATCGCGGTGATCGCTCCGGCCAGGACCACGCGGTAGTCGGTGCCGAACGAGCCCTGGAGCCGGGAGACGCCGAGCATCATGGTCATGTTCTCGTCGGACTGGATCACCAGCAGCGGCCACAGGAAGTCCTGCCAGGCGAAGATGAAGGCCGTCAGCCCCACCACCACGAGGGATCCCTTGACCTGCGGGAGGAAGATCCGGAAGAAACGCTGGACCTCGGAGGCTCCGTCCACGAAGGCGGCGTCCTCGATCTCGTCGGGGATGCCGAGGAACGCGGCCCGCATCAGCAGGAGGTGGAACGGCCCCAGCACGCTGGGGATCCAGACGCCGATGAGGGTGTCGTACAGGTCCCATGCCTGGACCTGCGCATACAGCGAGAGCATGATCGACTCGAAGGGGAAGATCAGCGCCGACATCACGACGAAGAACACCAGGGTGCGTCCGCGCCACCCCTTGCGGGAGAGCATGTACCCGCCGATCGTGGACAGCACGAGCGCCGAGCCCACCGACAGCGCGCAGACGATCAGCGAGTTGAGGATGTAGCGGAGCATGTTCGTCTGCGCGAACATCGTCCGGAAGGCATCCAGCGACCACTGCTCGGGAAACAGGCTGGCCGACTGCCCGAAGATCGGCTCGCCGCTGCTCTTGAAAGCCGCCATCAGCGGCAGGATCAGCGGTCCCAGCAGCAGGAACAGCACGAGGACGAGCAGTACGTAGCGCACCACGAGGGCACGTCCGTGCAGGTCCGAGACGTTCTGGGATCGCCGCCGCCGGGGCGGTCCTGCCGGGCGGTCGCCGGTCCCCGTCGCGGGGGCGGGGCGTGTCGGTGCAGAGGTGGTCATCAGTTCTCCGAGTCCGCGTCGAGGCGCTGGCTGGCGATCAGGAAGCCGATCGTCATGACGAACAGCGCGACTGCGCCCGCCGAGCCCATGCCGAGCGAGCCGTAGGTGGGGTCCAGCCCGACCGCACGGATGTACATCGTCAGGGTCTGGGATTCGCCGCCGATGCCGCCGGTGCCGTTGGACAGCAGGTGGACCTCGGTGAAGATCTTCAGGCAGCCGATCGTGACCAGGACGGCGACCAGCGTCATCATGGTCCGCACCCCGGGGACGGTCACGGTGAGGAAGGTCCGCACCGGGCCGGCCCCGTCGACCGCGGCGGCGTCGTAGAGGGAGCGGTCGAGGTTCGCCAGCGCCGCGAGGTACATGATCATGTAGTACGGGATCCCCGACCACAGCGTCACCGCCATCGCGCACAGCAGCAGGGTCCAGCGTCCGGTGAGGAACGAGATGGGCTGGTCGATCAGCCCCATGTCCATGAGGGTCATGTTGACCATGCCCTGGTCCTTGAGGATCGCCGACCAGGCCAGGGAGATGACGACCAGAGACGCGATCGCCGGCACGTAGTACAGGGATCGGAACACGCCGATGCCCGGCACCTTGTCCCGTACGAGCAGCGCCAGCAGCAGCGGCAGCACGACCATGAGCGGGACGACGACCAGGGCGTAGACCACGGAGTTCAGCACCGCGTTCCAGAACACCGGATCGCTCAGCAGCTCCCGATAGTTCTGCAGCCCCACGAGATCTCCCTGCCCCGACAGGGGGCTGGCGTTCGTGAACGACAGGAAGAAGGTGTTCAGGAAGGGGAACAGGTAGAACATCGCGACCACCGCGACCGGTGCCACGACCCACAGCCACGGAACCCACCAGGCGCGGTAGCGCGCCGCGCCGTTGAGCACCTCCCCACCGCGGCGGCGCCGGGTGGGGCCGCTCCGGGGCGGGTCGGTGCGCTGCCCCGGCTCGGCGACAGGTGCTGTCGTCGTCATGTGACTCTCCTCGAGATGTGATGGTTGCGAGCGGCGGCGCGCCGCTGCGGGAGGGACGGCGCTCAGCCCTCCGAGCGCTCCAGCAGGCGGTTCATCGCCTGCTGGGCCTCGTCGAGCGCGGCCTGCGGCTCGATCTCGCCGACGATCGCCTTGTTCACCGAGTTGATCAGGGCCTCCTGCACCTGACCGGTCAGGAAGAAGGAGGGCAGGTAGGCCTCGGAGATCTTCGCCTCCTCGGCGGAGATCGCGCGCGCCTGCGACATGACGTCCTCCCCGGAGGTCTCGCCCAGCGAGGGGTCCTCGAGCGCCTCGGTCGTGGCCGGGAACACGACGGCGGTCTCGGTGTCCATGCCGTACTGCGCCCAGCCGAGGCCCTGTGCGGGATCGGTGAGGTGCTTCGCCCACGCGACCGCGAGCGGGGCGTTGGGGCTGGTGACGGAGACGGAGATGTACTGGCCGGAAAAGATGGGGTTGAGCCCCTCGTCGCGCATGCCGCGGCCCACTCCCGTCGCGTCGTAGACGTCCTGGTTGGCGCTGCGCACGTTGCGGAGGAAGGAGGCGTTCGGGGTGCCGAAGGCGAGGTTGCCCTCGGTGTAGGCCTGGGACTGGTCGAGGTCGCCGAGCACGGAGTCCTTGGGGATCGCGCCCTCGGAGTAGAGGGAGGCCATCTCCGTCATCCAGCGCAGCGCGTTCTCGTCCGAGGCGAAGGTGAACTCGGAGGAGTCCTCGTTCATCGCCTCGACCCCCATGCCGTGCCACTGATCGATCAGGTACCAGCTGGTGTTGCCGTAGAGCGCGTAGTCGCCGTTGTCCGCGGCCGCGATCCGGTGGCACATCTCGAAGTACTCGTCCATCGTGGCCGGCGGGGTGTCCGGGTCCAGGCCCGCTCGTTCGAAGACGTCCTTGTTGTAGGTGACCAGCAGCGGGCCGAAGTACCACGGCAGCGCCGTGTGGTGCCCCTGCGCGCCGAAGCCGGTGGAGTCCCAGATGGCCGGGACGAAGGGATCGCCGCTCCCGGGGGCCTTCACGTCGTAGTCCAGCAGCAGGTTCGCGCGCGAGAGGGCGAGCACCGTCGAGGACGGCACGTTGATCACGTCGGCCATGGAGCAGTTCCCGGCCTGGGTGACCATCAGCGTGTCGAAGTCCGTGGTGCCGCCCTGGTCGGTCCAGGTGATCGAGGTGCCGGGGTTCGCGGACTCGAAGTCCGCGATGAGGTCGGTGAAGAAGTCGTCGAAGGTCCCCTTCAGGCCCTGGGTCATGAAGGTGATCTCGCCGGAGACCTCGCCGAGGTCCAGCTCGCTGTCGTCGATGTTCGCCTCGGGGATCTCGCACGAGACGGACGGCTCGGGGATGCCGCCGTCCTCGCCGCCGGAGGCGGCGCCGCCGCCCGAGGACGCACCGGTGCAGGAGGCCGCACCGAGGGTGCCGGCGGCGGCGAGAGACCCGAGCAGGGCGCGTCGGGAGAAGTTCGATCTCTGAGTCACGGGTGACCTCCGTTGGTCGGATGTATGAGAGAAGTTCGATGCGCACCGCAACGTACGGACGACCCTGTGGAGTTGCGGCACGATCACGCGGAAGAGGCATGCAGACCACCCGAACACTGCGTTCACGGGCGAACTAGTAGGCAAGTTACAACTTATCCGCACTCCCCACAAGTCCGATCTCTCGGGATCTGAGGGATCACACACAGCAGAGACATCCGATCTCTGCTCGCCAGCGACCGGCCTGAGCGCGCACCGCCGGTGCAATACTGATAGCCGCCCTACCCGTTGACCAGGAGGCACTGTGAGCACCACCGGGCACTCGCACCCCGCACTGCGCGCCAACGACCACCATGTGCTCGACAGCCTCCGCGAGGCCGGGCCCCTCTCCCGCACGGAGCTGAGGACCCGGACCGGCCTCTCGCAGCCCACGATCCTCGAGGCCGTCGACCGCCTCACCGACTGCGGTGCGCTCGTCACGGCCGGACGAGGAGCAGGGGGGCGGCGGGGGCCGAACGCACAGCTCTACGACATCGCCGCGCGGCTCAAGGTCGCCGTCGGCGCGGCCGTCAGCGCCTCCGAGGTCGAGCTGACGGTCGTGGACCTGCGCGGGCGCTCGCTCGCCACCCAGGTCCAGCCCCTCGACGCCGAGGAGTCCGCCACCCAGGTCTCGGACCTGGTGCTCGACATGGCACGCCTCGCCGGGGTGGACGAGGAGCAGCTGGCGCACGTCGTCGTCGGGGTGCACGGCCAGATCGAACGACGCACCGGCGACCTCGGCTTCGCCTGGGACCTGCCGCTGTGGCAGCACTCCACGATCTCGACGCTCCGCGACGCGCTGCCCTGCCCGGTCACGCTCGAGCGCGACGTGGAGCTCGCCGCCGCGGCCGAGCACGTGGCCGGCAGCACGCAGGGCCTGCAGAACTTCGGCGTGCTGTGGATCGGCACGGGATTGGGGTACGCCGGGCACGTCGACGGAGCCCCGCTGCGGGGGGCCACCGGCGCCGCCGGGCAGATCGGATACATGCCGACCCCCGGCACACCCTCCCCTCCCCTCCCCGCTCGCCATGACCACACCGTCGGCTACCACGGCGGTCTGCAGGCATCGATCGGCGCGCAGGCGCTGCACGCCCTCGCGCACGAGCTCGGCGCACCCGAACCCGAGGTGGAGATCGCACGCGCCTCCCCGCTGCTGGAGGCGTACTCGCACCGCATCGCGCTGGGCCTGGCCGCCGCGACCGCGCTGCTCGATCCCGGCACCGTCGCGCTGAGCGGACCGATCGGCCATACGGGCGGGGACGCGCTGGCCACCGCCGTCTCCGCTCATCTCGCACGGATCGCCCCCTCCCCGACACGGGTCGTCGCCGGCCGGTTCGGGCGCGACGGCGTCCTCCGCGGCGCTCTCGAGCTCGCCGCGCGGGAGGCCCGGGGAGCAGCCTGGGGCCTGCCGCTGCACTGAGCTTCGACACACTCCGCCTGCGCGATTCATCCCGCCTGTTCACCATCGCCTGTTGCTCACGTCACGCCATGCCGCTACGATCGTCGCGGCAAACAAGTAGCAGCGCTACCAGTTCCCCGGCCGCACGCTCCTCCGGACACCGACGTCAACCCCGGCGAGGAGGGCCCCACGACGACAGCATCCGCGACGGCGCTGCGGTGCCACGACCCACGGCCACATCGAACACAGCCCCACCAGCAAAGGAGCACCAGATGGGACACCAGAGACCACAGCGCGCCGACGACCCCGCGCCCCGGCGCCGCACCGTCATCGCCGGAGCGACCCTCGCCGGCGGTCTCGCCCTGGCAGCCCCCGGCGCAGTCGCCGCACCACACCCACGCGCCACCCCGTCCGAGGCGCGCGGCGCGAGCGGACTGGCAGACCTGATCATCGATCAGATCGGACGTCTCGAGCCCGCCTTCGACCCCGAGGTGACGGAGTACACCGGCACGGCGTACCGGAGCCTGGAGACCGTCACCGTCCACCCCATCACCACCGGTGACGGCGTCTCGGTCACGGTCGACGGCAGCGCACCGGACCCCGAGGCGCACGACCGCGTCTCCGTGGACCTGGAGCTCGGCGACAACACCGTCACCATCCTCGTCGACGACGACGATCGCACCACCGAGTACACGGTGACCGTCACGAAGGTGGACACCGACTTCCGCGGGCGCGAGCTGGTCACCGGCCTGACCGCCACCTCCCCCGTCGGCGAAGCGGAGGGTCGCCCGCTCACCGCCCTGTTCGACGGCGACGAGAGCACCTCCTGGCACCCCGCCGAGCCGCTGGCCGCCGGTGAGCCCGACGAGGAAGGCGTCACCACCTTCACCGTCGAGCTGCCCGAGGTGCGCGCCGTCGGCCGGGTGTCGGGCCATGTCCTCACCCCCGAGGGCCAGTGGTACCCCTCGGAATGGGAGAGCTATCTGTCGATCGATCTGTCGGAGGACGGCGAGAGCTGGGAGCGGGCCGCCCATCACGCCACACTGCGCCAGGATCAGGGCATCCTCTACTGGGAGCTCGGGGACTACTATGCGGCCCGGTACGTGAGGATCACGCTGGCCGGCAAGGACGATCGGCTCCATGAGAAGTTCGGGGTCCAGGAGATCCAGGTGTTCGCGCTGCCCGCGGGGGTCGAGCCGCCCGAGCGCCACGAGCCCCCCGCCGATGGCGGTCAGGACTCCGCGTACGTGCCCACCGGGGACTCGGTCAACCGTGCTCAGGAGCTGGTGCTCACCCACGGCCTGGTGATCGCGCAGTGGGCCACCTCGGACGGATATGCCGCCGGATCGCTCGACGCTCGCGAGTTCGAGGACTTCGCCGAGCCCACCGCCCAGTTCTACGACCCCGACTTCGGCAACCGCGACTTCATGGCCTACAGCCCGAAGGCAACGTGGGGGATCGCCAAGGCCCCGGCCGGTGATAACGGGATCCAGGATGCCGGCGAGCCGCATGAGTTCATCCCCGAGGCGATGCGCCCCTACCAGTCGCGGTTCATCGACGCCCAGTACGGCGACGAGGGCCCCTACTCGAACGCGGAGGTCGAGGCGTTCTCACGGTGGTTCGAATTCTCGCGGGAGACGTATCCGCAGGCGCTCACCCACTCCAACCAGAACAACGATCCGACCTGGGCTCAGCTGGAGAACTTCCGCCACTACGTCCGCACGGCGATGCCGGACCTGGTGAGCTTCGACCACTACTACTGGGGTGGTGGCGACGTCTTCGGCTCCCACGGCCCGGCCGCGTGGGACGCCACGAACCACCTCCTGGGGCTGGCGGCGTGGCGCACCCAACGCCAGGTGGCCCTCGAGGGCCTCACGGGTGACGGCAGCGAACCCATCCTGTTCGGCCAGTACCTCGACGCCTTCGACCACAACGGGTCGCAGTCGCAGAAGGCACTGGTCACCAGCCTGTCCCTTGCCAGCGGGATGAAGTGGCTCTCGCTGTTCCGGATGGAGATCAACCGGTACGACGGCAACAGCTTCTTCGACATCGATGGCGCCCCCACACGGGCGTACTGGGAGATCTGCGATATCCTCCACCGCGCACGGACGCTGGGGACGTATCTCGCACCGCTGACCAACGACTGGGTCGCCATCCAGCCGGGCTCCCACTTCGAGGACGGGGAGGCAGTCACGAACACGGTGCCGCGGGGCTATCGCATGGACAGCGTCGAGGAGAGCCTGCCCGTGCTCTCCGAATACGGGATCGTACGGATCGGCGTGACCAATACCGGGACGGTGAACGACGGCCTGCCCGGGGACGTCGCCATCGGCTTCTTCACACCGCTGCCCGGTTTGACGGACGCGCAGGCCAAGGAGGTCTTCGGCGCCGAAGATCCCCGCGCGTTCATGGTCGTCAACGGGCTGATCAGCAATGCGGAGCTGCCCTCGACGAAGAAGCTGGTGCGCTACGACGAGGGGCAGAACTGGCAGACAGAGCAGGAGGTCACCCTCATACTGACCCCACCGCCGGGTGCCGAGCTGATGCGCGTGGATCAGAAGACCGGCGAGGCTGAGCAGGTGGAGATCACCCGCACACCTGTGGGCGAGAACGGGAAGGGTCGTGAGCACGAGTTCTCGATCACCGTGCGCATCGGCGGTGGCCAGAGCGAGCTCTTCTACTGGACCGCCCCCGCGCTCGCGGTGCAGGCTCAGGATGATCCCACGGTGATCGGTGTGGGCGACAGCGGCACCGCGTCGGTGACCCTCACCAACGCCAGCGGCAGGCGCACGAAGAAGATCACCATGGACCCGTCGACCCCTGAGGGGTGGACCCTGCACGGGATCTGGCCACGGGAGATCGGGGCGCTCACCTCCGGCAAGAGCGTGACCGTGGACCTGGAGCTGGAGAACGAGGGCGCGGCCGGTGACGCCGTCATCGACCTGGGCCTGCGGATCCACACGGTCAGCTCCTCGGCCGCGATCCGGGTGCGCGGCGAGTGCGCGGGGTCGCAGATCGTCCCCACTCCACTCGCCGTGGATTCCGAGGAGACCGTCGGCGAGGACGGCTCGATGGACAACGTGGCGGACGAGGATCCGAGCACGTTCTGGCACACGGAGTGGCATTCCTCCTCCCCTGGGTACCCGCACTGGATCGTCCTGGACCTCGGGAGCGAGCAGGATATCTGCTCGCTGGACTACCTCCCGCGCCAGGATGCGGTAGTCGGCCAGGTCAAGGAGTACGCGGTGTACGTCTCCGATGCTCCGAAGTCGTTCCCCGAGGAGCCCGCAGCCAGCGGCACGCTGGCGTCGGGCCAGGAGAAGAAATCGATCGGTGTGCTGGCCCGGGGCCGGTACCTGAAGTTCGAGGGCACCAACGCCTGGGACGGGAAGCCGTTCATGGTGGCCGCATCCCTCACGGTCCACGTGAGCTGATAGCCATATCGCCGCTCTCGAAGATGCCCCGGAGGGGCCGCAGCGTGGCTCGCTGCGGCCCCTTGCGTCTCTTGCGTCAGGGCGCGGAGATCGCATCGGTCTCCACACCATCCGTGCAAGGTTCACGCGGACCTGATCGTCATCGACGACATCGAAACGCAGCCAGCAGGACAAGCCTTCAAGCCCAGCCAGGCAGTCGCGATCAGATGGCCGCGATCACCAACAGGACTATGATCTGCATCCGTTGCCAGAGATCATTGGCCTCCACCTTGCCCATCAGGGCACAGCCCGGCAGTTGGGCGGCTCGCAGCGAGAATGCGGACCGGGATCGGCGGGGCCGAGGCGCAGCCGGGAGTTCAACAGCGCGGGCTTTTCCATCAGGTCCATCGGATCGACAGTTCCAGGGGCGCCCACTGCGGCGCCGCCGCTGTGGACAGTAGGCCCCACGGCTGCTCGCGCAGCAGCGTCCCCCGCATGGTCCAGGTCCCCGGCCCTGACCAGTCCGGAAACCAGCAGTTCATTGTCATTGGCGGTGCGAGCTGCACGGATGACGGTCTCAGTGGTCTCGATCTACGTGTGGGGTCGGCTGGTAGGAATCGCTGCACCACCTGCCGCACCGGCTCGCTCCATTGGAACACTCGCTCCTACAGGCCCGGATACCAGGTCATCTCCCCCAAGGCGAGCGTGCGCAGGCGCAGCACGAAGCCATTGCGCTGCAGAGCGGTCGAGGCGATCGCGGCGAGGTCACGCGCTGCCACCTCTCGCAGCGGGCCGACCGCCAGAGCTCCCGGGGGTGTCATGGGTGCTGGTGGAGATGTCGATTCCGTCGGTACGAGCCTCTCAGCCCAGCCAGATCGCACCGGCCAGGGCCTTGGCCGAGGCCACGGAGGTGGCGACCACGGCGGTGGTGGATTTGCCGTCTTCCTCGCCCGAACCTCGTGCAGAACCGTGAGCTCGTGCTCACCGGAATGTTCCGGTACGCCAATCCAAGGCCTCTTGCAATCCAGATGGTTGCTGATTGACTGATCGAACTGGACTGTCTGGTCACAGGACGATATGGGATGGCTGAGGTCGAGTCCGAACTCACCGCCGGCGAGAGCCCCGGGGGGCATGAAGGCTCTGGTCTTGCCGCGGACCTGAGGTCGGATTTCTGAGCCGGTCGTGCTGCACCATGGCGAGGCGCTGTCTGCATTATGACGGGTCTCCATCCACCGGCAGCATCACAACGGCGGCCCGGCGGCCGAGACGATAGAATCCCCGACGGTGCGCGACGCCGGGCCCCGGTGCCGGCCGTGCGATCAACGGGCGATCCGGCCCCGCGAGTGCGACGTCGTGCGCCGCTGCCACCAGCCGGGCCTTCCGGCGTGGGAAGGAGGACGTAGGGCCGATGGAGCTGTTCCAGAATTTCTTCTCGCCGACGGCACCGGTCGAGATCGTCGCACTGCTGGCGACCCTGGTGCTGTGCTCGCTCATCGGTCTCGAACGTCAGGTGCGGCAGAAGGCGGCTGGGTTCCGCACCAATGTCCTGGTCGGGATGGGCTCCTGCGCCTTCACGCTGGTGTCCGGGTTCGGCTTCGCGACGATCCTGGGCACCGACGTCACCCTGGACCCTTCCCGGATCGCCGCGCAGGTCGTCTCGGGCATCGGCTTCCTGGGGGCCGGCGTGATCTTCAAGGGCAACGACGTGATCCGGGGCCTGACCACCGCCGCCACGGTGTGGGTCTCCGCTGCCGTGGGGATGGCCGCCGGCGCGGGCATGCTCGCGCTCGCGGTGGCGCTGACGGCCTTCCATCTCATCACGCTGTTCGTCCTGGCCCCGCTGGTGCGCCGGATCCCCAACCCCGATAGGTACCGCTTCGTCGAGGTCGCCTACGTGGACGGTGCCGGGGTGCTGCGCGATGTCCTCGGCGCGGCCACCTCCATGGGGTTCTCCTCCTCGATCGACCGCACCCGCCGCGTCGACGAGGACGGCCGGACCCTGGTGATCGTCTCTACCCGCTTCCACGGCCGGCCGCCGCTCAGCGAGCTCGTGCCGCGCCTGATGGACATCCCCGGGGTGCGGCGGGTCTCGGTGCGCAGTGAGGACGACAGCGACGAGAGCCACAGCGCCTGACCGGCGCAGCCCAGCCCCGCGCAGCCCAGCCCCGCGCCGCCGGCTCCAAGAGCCCGGCTCTGCCCTCGGGGCGACCCCCGGGGCGGCCCCGGCACCCCTGCGAACACCCGGAGGAGCGCTTGTGCACGTACTGTCCTTGGTGAGGACCATCCACCGTCAGGCGAGGGAGAGACCGCTATGACCACGATCGACTTCGAGGGCCACACGCCCCAGGTGCCCGAGACCGCCTGGGTCGCGCCGAACGCCACCCTGATCGGGAAGGTGACGCTGAGTGAGCGCTCCAGCGTGTTCTACACCAGCGTGCTGCGCGGAGACATGGAAACCATCATGATCGGCGAGCGTTCCAACATCCAGGACGGCTGCGTCGCCCACACCGACCCGGGCTTTCCCGTGACCGTCGGGGCCGGGGTCTCCGTGGGGCACAGGGCCGTGCTGCACGGCTGCACCATCGAGGACGACGCCCTGATCGGGATGGGCGCCGTCGTGCTCAACGGCGCCCGCGTAGGGGCCGGCAGCCTGATCGCGGCCGGCGCCGTGGTCACCGAGGGCATGCAGATCCCGCCCGGTTCACTGGTCGCCGGGGTCCCCGCCAAGGTCCGCCGCGAGCTGGCGGAACAGGACCTCGAGGGGCTGCGTGAGAACGCCCGCACCTACGTCGAGCTCGCGGCGAAGCACCGCGAGGCGGCTGCCTGATCCGTCGGCGCGTCGGGTGGGCCCGGCCTCGCCGGGCCTACCGGTCTCATCGGCATGGGCGGGCTCGCCGGGCCTGCCGGTCTCGTCGGCATGGGCGGGCTCGCCGGGCCTGCCGGTCTCGTCGGCATGGGCGGACTCGCCGGGCCGCCATCCCCGTCGGCATTGGCGGTCTCATCGGCGCAGTCGCCCCAGTCGCTCCCACCCACCCTGCCGCCCCGGCCAGCCCTGCCCTCCCGGCGGCAGGACGAGCCGTCACGCGGGCCTCTGCCCTGCGTATTCTGCGCGGATGATCCGCATTCGCTCCCAATCCCCGGTCGGACCGGCGATGGCCGCGATGCTCATGCTCCTGACCGTATTCGGGCCCCTGTCGATGGATATGTATCTGCCCGTGCTACCGGAGCTGGCCCGCGACCTCGAGGCCCCTGCCTCGGCTGCCCAGCTGACCGTCACCGCCTGCCTGATCGGTCTCGCCGGGGGCCAGCTCATCGCCGGCCCGCTGTCGGACCGCTTCGGCAGGCGCAGACCGCTGATCGTCGGCATCATCGCCTACATCGCCGCCTCTGTGCTGTGCGCGCTCAGTCCCAGTATCACCACGCTGGTCCTCGCCCGCCTCGCCCAGGGGCTCGCCGGTTCGACCGGCATCGTGATCGCCCAGGCGTCCGGCCGCGACGTCTACGAGGGCAGCACCCTGATCGCCTTCTACGCCCGCGTGACCGGACTGGGTGGCTTCGCCGCGATCGTCGGCCCCCTCCTCGGCGGGCAGCTCGCTCGGATCATGGACTGGCGCGGGGTGTTCCTGGTGCTCGCCGGGATCGGGGTGCTGCTGCTGGCGGCGACCCTGGTGGTCTTCACCGAGACCCATGCCCCGCACCGTCGGGCCGGGGCGGGAGTGGGCACGGCCCTGCGCAACTTCGGTCACCTGGCGAGTGACCGCCCCTTCCTGTGCCTGGTGCTGGTGATGGGTCTGATCCATGCCGCATTGTTCTCCTACGTGGCCGGCGCGACCTTCATTCTGCAGGAGACCTACGGGTTGACCCCGCAGGGGTACTCCTACGCCTTCGGGGTCAACTCCGTGGCCGTGATCGTGTTCAGCCAGCTCGGGGGCCGGACCGCCCGGCGTTGGGGCGAGCGCCCGATGATCGCCCTCGGCATCGCCGTCCTGACCGTGAGCGGACTGGGACTGCTCGCTGCGGGCTTGCTGGACCTCCCGGTGGCAGCAGTGCTGGCCTGCCTGTTCGTCCTGGTCGCGGCCGTCTCCGCGACGGCGCCGCCCCTGACGGCGCTGGCGCTGGGTGCGCATCCGGAGAAGGCAGGGACCGCCTCCTCGCTGCTGGGTATGGCCCGGTACGGCTTCGGAGGGGTGGCGGCCCCGCTGGTCGGGCTCGGCGGGGCCGGTGCGGTGCTCCCCCTCGGTGCGCTCACCGTGACCGTCGCCGCCCTGGCCGCCCTGGCCGCGATCGTCGGGCGACCGCGCGCCAAGATCCCCGCCTGACGCCGCGACACACCAGGATCAAGCTCACCCACACCTGCGGGCCCCACACCTGCGGGCCCCACACCTGCGGGCACGGACGTCTTCCGGCATGGTGCGCCGACGTATCCTGCCTCGATGACCGTCTCCGCCGACCTGATCCGCGAGCTGCCGAAGGTGGCGCTGCACGACCACCTCGACGGTGGGCTGCGGCCCGCGACCGTGCTCGACCTGTGCCGTGAGCACGGCATCATCCCACCCGCCTCGTCGGCCGGTGCTGTCGCCGACTGGTTCCACACCGCCGCCGACTCCGGCTCCCTGCCCGCGTACCTGTCGACCTTCGAGCGCACCGTGGCGATCATGCAGACCGCGCCCGACCTGCGGCGCATCGCCCGCGAGTTCGTCGAGGACATGGCCGCCGACGGCGTCGTCTACGCCGAGACCCGCTGGGCGCCCCATCAGCACACGGAGATGGGGCTGACCCTGGAGGAGGCGGTCCAGGCCGTCCAGGACGGCCTCGACGAGGGCGTGGCCGCGGCCCGGGCGAGCGGCAGGCACGTCGTGGTGGGCCAGCTGCTGGCCTATCTGCGGCATCTGGAGCCCGGCGATGACCTGGTGGAGATCGCGCGCGCCCGCCGCGAGACCGGCGTGGTCGGCATCGACCTGGCCGGCCCCGAAGCAGGCTTCCCCGCCTCGCGGTTCCGCGCCCAGTTCGATCTCGCCCGCCGCTCAGGGGTGCGCGTGACGGTCCACGCCGGCGAGGCCGACGGCCCCTCCTCGATCGCGGACGCGCTGGACTGCGGTGCCGAGCGGATCGGCCACGGCGTGCGCCTGGTCGAGGACATCGACGGCGACACCTTGGGGCCGGTCGCCGAGCGGGTGCACCGGGAGCGGATCTGCCTGGAGGTGTGCCCCAGCTCGAACCTGCAGACCGGTGCCGCAGCCGATATCCCCAGCCATCCCGTCGGCCGCCTGCACGACCTCGGCTTCGCCGTCGCCGTCAGCTCGGACAACCGGCTGATGAGCCGCACCCGCACCTCCCGCGAGCTGACCCTCGCGGCCGACGCCCACGGCTGGAGCCTCGAGGATCTCGAGCAGGTCACCCTGACCGGGCTCGAGGCGGGCTTCGCCCCGCAGGAAGCGCGGCGGGTGCTGCGCGAGGAGGTCGTGCGGCCGGCGTTCCGGGCGGCTCGAACGGGGTGAGCCGCAGGGGTGCGGCCATGCACCGAGATCACCTCTGCCGCGCCCAGAGCGGAGGCGCAGGTGCGCCGGCGACGCGGCGCCCCCAGCTGGGTCAGGATGTCACTCGCCGCCACGTCGCGAGCTCCCCATCCATTGCGAGGTCGCGTCGTTCGAACTCCTCGGCCAGCACTGCCACCGCGTCCTCGCCGTCCAGCGCGCCGACCATGACGCGTTGGGCGAGGCCGTCCCCCAGCGCCAGCAGGGCGAGCGCCTCGCGCTCGATGCGGGAGCCCGCACTGTCCACCCCGCTGCTGGCACTGTCGGCCCTGGCGCCGGCCCCATCGGGCCGGTCGCTAACTCCGTCGGCCCCGCCGGTCCCGGTGCCGGCCCCGTCGGCCCCGTCTGCCCCGCCGCTGGCCCCGTCGGCCCCGCCGTCCGCCTCCTCCCTGGCGGCGTGCAGCAGGCCGGTCGCCTCCGTGCGGGCGGTGTCGACGGCGCCGGCGATGATCTCCCGCAACGCCGGCTCCGAGACAGATTTCGCGAGATAGGCGTACCAGACCGCCGCCCCGATGCGCCGCGGCTGCGTGCTGGGGATGGGTGAGGCCACCAGGTGCCACAGCGTGCGTCGCGGGCCCGCGTCCTCTGGGACCTCGGCGTACTGGGTCTCGGCGGCGGCGACGAGCTGGGCGCAGCCCTCCCGGATCAGCTCCTCCTTCGAGGTGAAGTAGTGCTGGATGCGGCCGATGGAAACCCCTGCCGCTTCGGCCACGGCCCGGAAGCTGACGCTGTCCAGGCCTTTCTCGTGGATGACCGCCCACAGCGCATGGACGATCTCGGTGCGGCGCGAGGCATGATCGACGATCCGGGGCATGCGGGAGACTTTACAGTACGAACAACTTGCTTCAGCATTGCGGTATGAACGTATTGGATAAGGAGCCGGAGCCCGACACGCCTTCGGAGTCCGACAGGCATGCCGAGCCCGACACCCCTGCCGAGCCCGACACGCCTTCGGAGTCCGACAGGCATGCCGAGCCCGACACCCCTGCCGAGCCCGACACGGCTTCGGAGTCCGACAGGCATGCCGAGCCCCACGCCCGTGGAGAGTCTGCGCGCGCCTCGCGCCGGGAGCGCGGCCGGGGTCGTGCGCGGCGGTGGCTCGGGCGCGGCGGGATCGCCGTGGTTCTCGTGCTGGCGCTGATCGGTGCCTGGAGCAGCTGGGGCTGGCTGACCGCTGCCCCGGAGGCCGGCCACTTCCGGTCCGCGGAGGGCCGCGAGGTCTACATGGACGCCTACCAGGAGTCCTTCGAGGCGCTCCCGAAGCCGTCGGCCACCCACGATCTGCGCACCAGCCACGGGATCGCGCGGGTCTACGAGTGGTCGAGCCCGCGAACGGCAGGGGCCGAGCCGGTGGTGCTGGTGCCCGGCCGGGCCTCGGGGGTGCCGATGTGGTCCGAGAACCTGCCGGCCCTGGCCGCCGAGCACCCCGTGTTCGCCTTCGACATCATCGGGGACGCCGGGATGTCCGTGCAGTCGGTGCGGTTCTCCGACTTCGACGAGCAGGCCGAGTACATCGATGACCTGATGGCCCAGATCGCCCCGGACGGCGCCCATCTCGTCGGCCATTCCTTCGGGGGCCGGCTCTCGGCCTCCTTCGCCCTCGCCCACCGCGAGGACGTGCTGTCGCTGACCCTGCTGGAGCCGGCGGTGACCTTCGCGAACCCGCCGCTGGGCATGCTGGCCTGGACCGGGGCCACCTTCATCCCCGGCCTGCCGGAGCCGGTCAAGGACCGGGCCCTGACCGAGATCGGCGGGGAGCCCTACGATCCCCAGGATCCGATGGCACAGATGATCGAGGCCGGCACCGAGCACTACCAGGCCGCGCTCCCCCAGCCCGGCGTGCTCACCGAGCAGCAGCTCGCCGCCCTGGAGGTGCCCACCTACGTCGCGATCGGCGAGCACAGCTCCCTGGCCGGCGGTCAGCGCGCCGTCGAGGGGGCCTCGGCCCTGCCCGACGCGACGGTCGAGGTCTGGCCCGACACCACCCATTCACTGCCGATGCAGGCCGGCGAGCCGCTGAACCGCGTCGTGCTCGAGCACATCGACGACAACGACGGCGGACAGTAGGCCCGCGCCGCTCCCCCGGCCCTGCGCGACGCTCAGCCGACCAGCTCGCTGAGCTCCTCCCACAGCGGCGCAGCCAGCTCCTCGCTGAACCGTGCGGTGAGGTGGTGCGCGTCGCGGTAGACCAGGGTGTTGCCGATGATCGTGGGGCAGTTCTCCTCGTTGCACAGGTACGAGGTCATGTCCACGTACTGCGCTCCGCCGCTGTCGGCAGCGGTCTGCTCGGCCTCGATCAGCTCCGGGGACAGGGCCTCCGAGGTGGTGGCCGAGCATTCGCCGGCATCGTCCAGCTCATCGGACAGGCACACCGACGGCGACTCACCCTGGTCGGGCACGTCGGAGAGCACGGCCACCTCGGGGCCGTCGATGCTGGCGATCGTCGATGCCATCCCCTCCTGCCACCGCGCCGGGAAGTCGTCGTCGCCTCCCTCCAGCTCGGACTCGGCGCCGGCATAGTTGGCCAGGAGCACCAGCTCGGGCTGCTCCTGGTCGATCCGCTCCAGCACGCCCTGGCGCCACTGATCGCACTCGGTGTACTCGACACCGTCCAGCAGCAGCGGCAGATCCGCGGAATGGCAGGAGCTCTTGGTGTTGGTGTCCAGCCGGATCTCGCCCGCCTCGGCGAGCTTCGCCAGCGCCGGGTACCAGGAGGCGGCGTGGGAGTCGCCGAACAGGAACACCAGCGGCGCGTCCGGGTCGTCCCCGATCTGGCAGCCGCTGGAATCGGTGCTGTCCTGGTCGCGGTGGCAGCCGTCGGAGTAGACGACGGGGTTGTCGGACTCCGCGTCCTCGAGCGAGGGCATGAGGTTGGCCGGCACGAAGTCGGTGCCGTCCGGGCCCGGGGTCAGCTCCTCCTCCTGCGAGGCCGTCTGCTCGGTGGCGCTCTCGGTCTGGGAGGTGGCCAGGTGGCTGCCGCCGGCGGTCGCGATCACAACCATCGAGGCCATGAGCGCGGCCGCCCCCGTCAGCAGGGGCCGACGATCCCTCAATCCGGGCCAGGCGATCACCGGGCGCTCGACGAAGCGGTACAGCAGCCACGCCAGCGGGATCGCGACCGCCCCCAGCAGCAGCCGCACCGCCAGCGGCAGCGTGTCGTCACCCCCGATGGCGACCTGCGGGATCACCTGCAGCGGCCAGTGCACCAGGTACAGCGAATAGGAGATCGCGCCGATCACCTGGAAGGGGGACAGGCTCAGCAGGCGGTTGGCGTGCAGGCCCCCCGGGGCGGCCCCGCCGACGATCAGCAGCGCGGTCGCGATCACCGGGAGCGCAGCGGTGTAGCTGGGGAACGGGGTCGACTCGTCGTACAGCACGCCGACGGCGATCAGCGCCGCCAGGCCCACCCAGGCCAGCAGGCCTACACCCGGTCGCTGCAGCCATTGCACCCCCATGCGCATCAGGAACGCGATCAATCCCCCCACCCCGAGCTCCCAGGCCCTGGTCGGCAGGGAGAAGAAGGTCCACGACTGCGAGATGTCCATCCAGACCACGCACGCGATGAACGAGACGAGGGTGAGCGCCGCGACCCCGTACAGCAGCCGACGCTCGCTGCGCCGGGCCAGCCAGAAGCCGGCCGCCAGGATCGCAGGCCAGAACAGGTAGAACTGCTCCTCGATGCCCAGCGACCAGTAGTGCTGGAACACCGACGGACTGGTCTCGGCCAGGTACTCCGTGCCCTCCACCGCGAACAGGATGTTCGGCACGTACAGCGCGGTCGCCACCGCCCCCTCGAACACCTGGGTCATCAGCAGCGGCGGCATCCACAGCCATGCCGCCAGCACGGTGAGTGCGGCGACCAGCAGAGAGGCCGGCAGGATGCGCCGTGCGCGCTTGGCGTAGAAGCTGGCGAAGCGGATCCGGCCGTGGGTCTCGAGGGATTCCAGCAGGTGGGTGGTGATCAGGAAGCCGGAGATCACGAAGAAGACATCGACGCCGACGAACCCGCCCGAGAGGGTCTGCACCCCGGAGTGGTAGAGCACCACGAGCAGCACGGCGATCGCCCGCAGCCCCTGGACATCCGGACGGAAGCTCGACTTCCTCCCGGCGCGAGGAGCCTGCTGGGGTTCAGCGACAGCGGTCACGCCACTCCCTCATGAATTCGATGACAGATCACGGAAGTGTAACGGGGTCAGCGCCTCCGGTGGGCATCGTCGACGCCCCGCGTGGCAATCGTCGCGTTGCCCCGAGGCCTGCCCCGCTCCCGCGCGTCCCGGCGTTCCCGCGCCTCCCCGGCCCCGCGCCCACGCCTCCCGGCCACTCCGACCTCTGCGAACCTGTTGGAATTCGGCCCTGAGCCAACCGGTCCGCAGAGCTCGATACCCGGTGAGCAGGGCAGAGCTCCGTGCCTCCGCTCCCTCCTCCCCGGCCCCGTGCCCACGCCTCCGGCCACTCCGACCTCTGCGAACCTGTTGGAATCCGGTCCTGAGCCAACCGGTTCGCAGAGCTCGACGCCCGGTGAGCGGGGTAGAGCTCCGTGCCTCCCCTTCCCCGCGCCTCCCCATCCCCGGGCCCCCGCTCGCGCGTCTCCCGGCCTCCCGGGGCCGCTCCCGCGCCTCCCGGCCCGTGCCCACGCCTCTCGGCCACTCCGACCTCTGCGAACCTGTTGGAATTCGGCCCTGAGCCAACCGGTCCGCAGAGCTCGATACCCGGTGAGCGGGGCAGAGCTCCATGCCTCCCCTTCCCCGCGGCTCCGGCCTCCCGGGGCCCCCTCTCGCGCCTCTCGCGCCTCCCCGGCCCCGCTCCCACGTCTCCGGCCACTCCGACCTCTGCGAACCTGTTGGAATTCGGCCCTGAGCCAACCGGTCCGCAGAGCTCGATACCCGGTGAGCAGGGCAGAGCTCCATGCCTCCCCTTCCCCGCGCCTCCCCATCCCCGGGCCCCCGCTCGCGCGTCTCCCGGACTCCTGGGGCCGCGCCCACGCCTCCGGTCCCGCGCGACGCCTCCCGGCCACTCCGACCTCTGCGAACCTGTTGGAATTCGGTTCTGAGCCAACCGGTTCGCAGAGCTCGATACCCCGAGAGAGGGCCCGCTGCCATCAGCGCCCGGTGACCCCCGCCAGGATCTCCAGGTAGCGGCGCGCGAGCAGCTCGTCGTCGGCGTTGTCGGCCACCCACCGGCGGCCCGAGCCGTTGATCGAGGTCTGCGTGCGGTCCACGGCCAGGCGCCGCCACAGCTGGACCAGGGCGTCCTCATCCTCGGGGCGCAGCACATCGCCCGCCCCGGCCTCGCGGACCACGTCGGCCGCTTCCCCGTCGAGCAGGGCGGTGATGTGCCGGCCGGTGGCGAGGATCTCGTAGAGCTTGGAGGGGACGGTCCAGGCGAACGGCGCCCAGTCGCGCAGGGAGACGATCACCGTGTCCGCCCAGGCGTACTGGGCGCCCACCTCGCGGTGCGGGATGCGGGGCAGCACCTCCACCGGGGCTCCGAGCTCCTCGGTGAGCGCGGCGAGCTCGGTGGCCTGTACGCCATGGCCGATCAGCCGCACCCGCAGGGCTGTGCCCTCCTCGTGCAGCCGGGCCGCGGCGCGCACCACGGTCTCCAGGCCCTGGGAGCGGCCCATGTTGCCCAGGTACAGGCAGTGCAGTTCGGACCGGTGGCCGGGCTCGCGGTCGCGCTGGGTATGCACCGCGTTCAGATCGGTTCCGTTGCGGACCACGTCCACGTGGCCGATGCCGCGTTCGACCAGGACGTCGGCGAAACGGTCGGTCGTGGTCACCACCGCCTGCGCGCCGCGCTGCCAGCCGGTGACGTTCTCGTGGACCTGCCCCTTGGCGAGCGCCACGGCCCATTTGCTGACTCGGCGCAGCAGGCCCGAGTGCGAGGCGTGGGCGACCGCGGCGGGGATCGCCCCGGCCGGGCCGACGTGGGTGACCAGGTCCGGCCACGCATCGCGCATCTCCACCACCAGCGGGATCTGCCAGCGTGCGGCCAGGGCCCGCCCCACCAGCAGGGTGGGGATGGCGGGGACGGTGGCGATCACGACGTCGGGCCGGTGCTCGGGGCGCACGAAGCGCGCCAGCAGCCGGCGCAGAGAATCCCCGGCGGCGACCAGATGGTCGGCGGTGCGGGAGAGGATGTCGGCCCGATGGGGCAGGTAGGCGGTGCGCAGCACCGTCTCCCCCTGGGCACCGCGCTCGACGCTGCCGACGTGATGGGTGCGGCGCTGGGTGGGGGTGGGGCGCCCACCCGGGTAGTGCGGCACCGGGGCGGCGACGGTGACCTGGTGCCCGGAGGCGATGAATCGCCGCACCAGAGCCGACCAGCGGCGCTGTGGGGCCCCGAACTCGGGCGCGTAGTAGTGGGTCAGCAGCAGGATCCTCATCCGACGGCCGCCCCCTCGTGGTCATTCAGCGGCGGGAGCCTCATCCGATGGCCGCCTCCTCGATGCCCAGTTCACGAGCGGCGAGGCGGAGCTGCGTGGGGGTGGCGTGGTCGGTGTCGGGGGCGCTGATCCCGGCGCGCACGGCCATTGAATCCACCGCCAGGTGCACGGTGGCATCCTGCGTGCGGGGTGCCTCGTCGGAGTCGGCGGATCCGCCCGGCCCGTCGTTCCCGGCCGTGGGGGCATCAGGCCCGGTCCCGCGCGCCTCAGGCCCGGTGCCCGACTCGCCTGCCCCGGCCCCGCGCGCCTCGGGCCCGGTCCCGCGCGGCTCAGGCCCGGTCCCGCGCACCTCGAGCCCGGTCCCGCGCGGCTCAGCGACCTCGTCTCCCAGCCTGGCGATCGCGGCGGCGGGGATCAGCACGGTGCGGGACGACAGCTGCCCGGGCTTCACGGTGATCGCGGCGAACTCGCCGGAGCGGTCGTGGAGGTAGATGTCGCGCACACGGCCGACCAGCTGCCCGTCGCTGCCGCGCACCACTGCTCCTGGCAGCACCGTGGCCCTCATGCTTCTCCTCCCGGGCGGCATGGCATCACACTATGCGCGCGAGCGGGTCGTTCGACACACTATGCGCGCGAGCGGGTCGTTCGACGCCGAGGGCCGGGCTCCCCGTCTGTGTTCACCGTCATGCCTCCTGTGCGACCAGCTCCGTGATCTGGATGGCGTTCAGCGCCGCGCCCTTGCGCAGGTTGTCGGCGACAGCGAACAGCACCAGTCCCTTGCCCTCGGGGACAGAGTAGTCCTGGCGGATGCGACCCACGAAGGTCCCGTCCTTCCCGGCCGCGTCCAGCGGCGTGGGCAGATCGGTCACGGCGACGCCCTCGGCCGCCTCGAGCACCTCGCGGGCACGCTCGGGGCTGATCGGCCGGTCGAACTCGGCGTGGATCACCGCGGCGTGGCCGGTCATCACCGGCACCCTCACGCAGGTGCCCGCCACCGGCAGCTCGGGCAGCTCGAGGATGCGGCGCGACTCGTTGCGCAGCTTCTGCTCCTCGTCGGTCTCCCCGGTGCCGTCGTCGACCAGGCCACCGGCCATCGCCAGCACGTTGAAGGCGATCGGGGCGACATAGGTGCTGGGCGAGCCCAGATCCACGGCCGAGCCGTCCAGGGCCAGCTCCTCCATCCGGTCGGCACCGGCGCGGACCTGGCCGGCCAGCTCGGCCACCCCGTCCACACCGGAACCGGAGACGGCCTGGTACGTGGCGACCTTCAGCCGCGCCAGCCCCGCCTCGGTGTGCAGCGCCTTCAGGGTCGGCATCGCCGCCATCGTGGTGCAGTTGGGATTGGCGATGATCCCCCGCGGACGATCGGCCATGGCCTGCGGGTTCACCTCGGCCACCACCAGCGGCACCTGCTCGTCGCGGCGCCATGCGGAGGAGTTGTCGACCACGGTGGCACCGGCGTCTGCGAAGCGCGGACCCAGCGCCTTGGACGTCGAGCCCCCGGCGGAGAAGATCGCGATGTCCACGCGGCTCCCCTCGGACGTGATGTCGGCCGTCTCGGAGTTCTCGACCGTGATCTCCAGGCCCGCGTAGGAGACGGTCTTCCCGGCGCTGCGCGCGGAGGCGAAGGCGCGGACGGCGCTGTGCGGCACGGCGCGCGACTCCAGCAGGGTCAGCAGCACGCGGCCCACCTGGCCGGTCGCGCCGACCACGCCGATGACCGGCCCGTCGGCCCGGTAGCCGGGGGTGGCGGTGAAATCAGGTGCCTGACCGGGGGCGGTGCCGGCCGCAGCCGGATCCGTCCCGGCGGCCCCGCCGGTCACGGCCGCGTTGTTCGCGATGCCGGCGGCTCGGATGCTGTCGTCGGTGCTCATCGTCCGGTCCCTCCATACACGACGGCCTCGGTCTGCTCGGCGTCCAGGCCGAACGCGGAGTGGATCGCGCGCACTGCGTCGTCCAGGCGCGCCTCCTCGGTCACCACCGAGATGCGGATCTCGGAGGTGGAGATCATGTCGATGTTGATGCCG
>Ga0209487_1000513_pt1 | contig 35103 bp, 47 predicted proteins | sample Poulit2012_FD_187524 | JGI IMG/M metagenome (GOLD analysis project Ga0209487, IMG submission 187524) | Agricultural soil microbial communities from Georgia to study Nitrogen management - Poultry litter 2012 (SPAdes) (version 2) | ecosystem: Environmental > Terrestrial > Soil > Agricultural land...
GATACCCAAATTTCATCTCCTGCTTTCTTGGCGCCTTTTGCGAATATTTGATATTCCCACTGTCCTGGGGCTACTTCTTGGTTAATACCTTCAAAGTTTAATCCAGCGTCAATACACAAATCAGCATGTTCTTCAACAAAATCTCTACCCCAAGTATAGCGACCACCAACAGAACAATAATATTTCCCTTGAGGTCCCGGAAAACCGCCTCGTGGGAAGCCTAGAGGTAAATCGGTTTTTGTATCCATTAAAAAATACTCTTGCTCAAAACCAAACCAGAAATCGTCGTTATCATCATCAATTCTAGCTCTTGCATTGGAAGGATGAGGGGTTTTGTCTGGATTTAAGACCTCAGACATCACTAAATATCCATTTTTTCTTGTTGGATCTGGATATATAGCTACTGGTTTTAGTAAGCAATCGGAAGCGTTACCAGAAGCTTGCTCGGTAGAACTTCCATCAAAAGACCAAATAGGACAATCTTCTAGCTTACCACTAAAATCTTCTTCCACTTTAGTTTTACTTCTCATATTTTGAGTTGGTTCATGACCATCAAGCCATATATATTCTAATTTCGATTTTGTCATTAAAAGGGTTTTACAATAATAAACTATTCAACTTTACATCTCAAATATAACGCCTTGTAATGAAATCTGCATTTTTATTAAAATAAATTTAACTAAACGCATTTTAAAAAGGTTGTTTAGCAATTAAGCTAAAAACAAGCCTAACTATTTTCGTATAAAACAATTCATCATTGAAGTGCTTTCAGTTTCTTGACCTAATCAATCTATTTTATATCCATAAATCTATTAGATTTCTATAAAACTTTAAAAATGAAAGAAAATCACGTATCTTGTTCATTCATTTTTTTTAGACTTTTTCTGTAACATTTATCTCAAGATTAAGTCTAATGGATTAAATAAATCAAATACAAAATATGAAACGACTTTACTTAAGTGCTTTAGTTGCATTATTTGCCATAACTGGCATGCAAGCACAAGAAGTGGACTTCGAGGAATACACTCTCGACAATGGGCTCCACGTAATTTTACATCAAGACAATTCTGCTCCGGTAGTAGTGACCTCTGTTCAATACCACGTAGGAGCTAAAAATGAAAATCCAGAACGCACAGGTTTCGCACACTTTTTTGAGCACCTTTTATTTGAAGGAACAGAAAACATTGAGCGTGGAAAATGGTTCGAAATTGTTACTTCCAATGGTGGAAGCAACAATGCATACACTACAGACGACATCACATATTACTATGAAGTGTTTCCATCTAACAATTTAGAGTTAGGACTATGGATGGAAAGCGAACGCTTACTTCATCCTGTTATTAACCAAATAGGAGTAGACACACAAAATGAAGTGGTAAAAGAAGAGAAACGTTTACGTATAAACAACCAACCTTATGGAAACATTCTTTATGCAGTAAAGAACAACTTATTTACCAAGCACCCTTATCGTTGGTCTACTATTGGATCTATGGATCATTTAGATGCTGCTACCTTAGAGGAGTTTATTGCATTTAAAGAGAAATTTTATGTACCAAACAACGCAGTGCTAGTCGTTGCTGGAGATATAGAGCCAAAGAAAACCAAGAAGATGATCGAGGACTATTTCGGCCCGATTCCAAGAGGGAAGGAAGTTGAAAAAATAAACATCAAAGAAGATCCAATTACTAAGCAAATAGATGCTGTTCATTATGATGAGAACATTCAAATTCCAGCTATTATTCATGCGTACCGTACACCAGGAAAAACCGAAAGAGATGCAAGTGTATTGAATATGATTTCGAATATACTTAGTGGTGGAAAAAGCGCGAGGCTTTATAAGAAAATGGTAGATGAAAATAAATCGGCTTTAGAAGTGGCTGCCATCAATTTATCTCAAGAAGACTATGGTGTGTACATCACCTTCGCTCTTCCGATGGAAGGAAACTCATTGGACCAATTAACCAAGGAAATCGACGAGGAAATTGTAAGATTACAAACCGATCTTATCAGTGAAAGGGAGTATGAAATGTTACTTAACACATTTGAAAACCGCTATGTACAGTCCAACTCAAGCATAGAAGGAATCGCTTCGTCACTCGCAGATTATTATACTTTCTATAACGATGTAAGTAAAATAAATGATGAGCTGAAATTATATCAATCCATTACGCGAGAAGAAATTCGCGATGTAGCTAGAAGGTATTTAAACCCTAACCAACGTTTGCGTTTGGAGTATTTACCAAAAGAAGACTAATACTATTTATTGAATTTATATATCATGAAAAAATACAGTTTTTTATTCCTGTTTTCTATGTTGTTTATCGGCATAGCAGGAGCACAAATAGATAGAAGCAAACAGCCTACACCAGGCCCTGCTCCTAGTATAGAAATTACAAAACCTCAAACTTTTGAATTGAAAAACGGTTTAAAAGTTATGGTAGTAGAGAATCATAAACTACCACAAGTTCGCGTTCAGTTATTAATCGATAATCCAATGCATGGCGAGGCCAATGTTGTTGGAGTTTCCTCTATTCTTGCCCGCATGATGGGGAATGGAACTGCGAATATCGATAAGGATTCTTATAACGAAGAAATCGATTATCTAGGTGCTAGCATCAATTTTGGAAATGAAAGCGCATTCGCTAGTTCTCTTTCCAAGTATTTCCCTAGAATTCTGACGCTTTTTGCAGACGCAGTTAAAAACCCACTGTTTGCTGAAGAAGAGTTCAACGCTCAAAAATCCCGATTAATTGAGAACCTAAAAGCTTCGGAGAAAAGTGTTGCGGAAGTAGGAAGCCGTGTTAACACAGCGCTTACTTACGGTAAAAATCATCCAAAAGGAGAGTTCACTACAGAAGAAGTATTAGAAGGAATTCAATTAGCTAATGTAAAAAACTACTATGACACATTCTTTTCTCCAAGTAATGCCTACTTAGTAGTAGTGGGTGACGTTACCTTTAAAGACGTAAAGAAGCTTGTGAAAAAAGAGCTATCTGATTGGAAAAAACGTGATGTGCCTAGAGTTACTTTCAATACACCAAAAGATGTGCAGTACACACAAATAAACTTTGTTGATATGCCAAATGCCGTTCAATCGGAAATTGCAGTAATCAACTTAGTGGATTTAAAGATGAGCGACGAAGACTATTTCCCTGTTATCCTTGCCAACCATATCTTAGGAGGTGGGTTTAACGGCATGATTAACCTTAATCTTCGTGAAGATAAAGGATGGACTTATGGTGCATACTCTGGGATAGGTGCTGGAAAAGAAATTCAACGTTTTGCTGCAACCACAAGTGTTCGTAACCAAGTTACCGATAGTGCTGTGGTAGAAATAATGAAAGAAATTAGAAACATAAGAACTGTACCAGTAACCGAAGAACGACTGGAAGTATCTAAAGCCTCATACACAGGAAACTTCGTTCGTGCACTAGAAAGACCTTCTACCATAGCACAATATGCGTTACGTGTAGAAACTCAAGATTTAGACCCTGATTTTTACGTTAATTACTTGAAGAAATTAAATGAAGTAACTGTAGAAGATATTCAGCGTGTAGCCAATAAATACTTTAAAGAAGATAATCTGCGAATTGTAGTTACTGGTAAAGGTTCAGAAGTGTTAGAAGGATTGAAAAATCTAACTACTCTTGACGGAAAACCATTACCAATTAAATACTACGATAGCTATGCAAACGAAGTAGAAGAGCCTACATACGAAATAGAAATAGACGCAAACATTACTGCAGAAAACGTAATAAACACCTATATAGAAGCAATTGGTGGAAAAGATAAACTACAGAATGTTAAAAACATAACTAGTGAGGCATCTATGACTATGCAAGGAATGCCATTAACAATGAAAACAACTGTAACCACAGACCGTCAGTATTTACTCGAAGTAAGTATGAGTGGTATGGTGGTTCAGAAGCAGGTTTTTGATGGGGAAAAAGGCTATCAATCTGCACAAGGACAACGATTAGATTTTGACGAAGAGCAGGCAGCAGCAATAAAGCAAACCGCGCTACCTTTCCCTGAGCTAGAAGCTAAAAACGCTACATTAGTAGGAGCAGAGTTCGTTAACGGAAAACCAGCCTATGTAATCCAAAACGGTAAGACTAAATGGTTCTATGACCAAGAAACCGGACTAAAAGTTTTAGAAAGAATTACACAAGAAATGCAAGGACAAGAGTTCTCTACTAACACCTATTTCTCCGACTACAAAGAGTTCGAAGGAATAATGTTACCAACAAAATCTACCACAGAGATTGCTCCTGGCATGGAAGCAGAAGCAAATGTTGATAGTTATATGATTAATGAAAGTTTAGACGAAGGAATGTTCGATTAATTTCTTTAAGCTTTCAAACTATAAAAAGCCATTCCGTTTATCGGAATGGCTTTTCTTTTTAAAAACTCTTTAAATAATATAGTATGCGTAGCAACCATTAAAATAAATACTTTCTGTTATCCCCCCCACAACGAACCATACATAAAAGGCAAAAGGCAAAAAGCGATATAAACATAGTGTTTAAGCTACATAGCGAGGATTGTCGGGCGCAACCAACTAAAAACGAAAAGTACATTAACTACCATTTAAATACCATTGCACTACCATTTAAGCAACAATACAAGTACAATAAAAGGACCACAATACCATTAAACCAACAATAACCGCTACAGACTACCATTACAAGCCCTACGGGGCTTTTTTTCATACCTAAAAACAATAGATCAGTACCCGAAACAATAGCAAAACAAAGAAAAGCGAGAAACACCGAAAAAAGAGCTGGTTCTACAGTTGGTTCTACAGTTGGTTCTACACTTTTAGTGAAATATAGACCGATTGAAAGGGGGTTATTACCATAAAAGCACCTAATAAGGCGTTAAATAATGTTAATAGAGGGGGGTTAATCCCATATACAAACCGATTGGAATACATGCAATTAACTGATACGCAGATACTTAAGCCTGATTGACGTTATTGCGTGTGTGTATTTAGTATAAAAGAGAAGGATTTGTGCGCTATGTGTTGATTTACAACATAGTATTGATTCTTATGCTTGCTTTTACCAGGGCAATGGATCGGATGCTGGAAAGTGGTATCTCTTTATCATCATGATGCTTATTTTGGCTTGCTAATATTATATGATCCTTGTTTTGTGACTTATGAATATATTTTACCGTTATAAACTCTTCGAAATCGTTAAGCTGTATGCCGAGCAAGTACATTTCGCCATAGAATATGTTTTCAGGCCTAGTAATGGCGTATAGCACCATATCGCCGCTTTTAAGCAATGGATACATACTATCGCCAGTTATAGTTATTGCACCATCACATCGTGGAAGGTTTGGAATTTTAATTGTGTCCAGGACTTGCGACGGCACTCCAGAATCAAACAAATCTTTTAGTCCAGCCTCTGCTGTTAGGCTATATAGTGGAACTACTTGCTCTTCAATCTTGGCTTCGATTGCCTTTCTGTTATTAGACAAAGGTTGTATATAAATATCATCGCTTCCATCCTTTAACATAGAACCTTCACCAGTCAAAAGCCATTCAGAATTAATATCAACAAATGATGTTATTATTGCATTTAACACATCATAACTAGGTTTGCTTTTTCTTCCAGATACAATGTTAGATATCACTTGCGGTGCAAATCCAATAGATTCTGCAAATTTCTTTTGATTATTACCACTCTTATACTCAATGAGTTGTAAGACCCTTTCATTAATATCTGAATTATTAATCATCTTTTGTTGCTTTAAGTAAACATTTGTTTATATATTTGTAATTCAAAGTTACAACATGAAGTTGTAGCGCTCAATTATAACTGTAAAGATATGAAAAGGATAAAAGTACCCGCCGAGTTTGTACACATTTTGGCAAAAGAATTTAAAACTACCACGCAGAACGTATATGCTTCATTACGCTATTTCAACAATTCCGATTTAGCCATGAACATTAGAAGACGCGCCAAAGAGCTACTGCAGAAGGAAGCAGATAACGTAATTGTAGAAATAACAGAATACTAAAACCAAAAAGCTATGAGCGTACAAAAGGATTCTTACATACATCGGAAAATGGCCAGTGCAGAAATGATAGAGAAACAAACACAGGCGCAACTCCTCTCGCAACTGCTGCATGAAAATCACGGTAGCTACTGCGATTTACCAAGTCAGCAATCGGTTCTAGATCATTCATTAAAGAAACAGTTGACTCGCTTAATTGAAGTGCGGCAAAACGAATTAAGAGTATATCCGGATGACCTACCCACTTCTTTTGTAAACGCTGAGAAGGCGTTAGTGAAATATATTGCACAATGCTTGCAAGATGTTTCACCAGAAAGGCGTGATACTGCGCACCTCCAATCTCTTTTAAGAGAGTATAAAGTACTTCGATTTCTGCCAAATCAAAAGATAAGCGTATCTCTTGAGGCTGTTTATTCGATTTTGCAAGATAATTTTTCAGACTCATCTATATGTAATTTACTTAACATTCTTCTAGCAGGATGGGGCAATTTAACCACTAAAACAATCACTACTCTTTAAAATAAAAACATTATGAAAACTTCATCCTCTATAACTAAAGCCGTTCAGAAGGATACGAATTCTTCACAACAGCAAATGTATGACCTTTTAAGAAGCAGAATGAGGCTACCGCATGTTGCTGGACGCTCGCGTAAAGAACGTCTTCTGGAAGTTGCACAACAAAAGTGTCTCCTAGATGATCATACTGCGCCTTCTCGAGCTGAAGCTGAAATAATTCTGCAAGATCCTCAAGCTCTGAGATTTTGTGCGCTAATGCTTTTTTATCACGATATGACATTAATTGAATCTTAATTTTCATCACTATAATTTTTGATTAGACAACTCAAATATATAGCCCGACAAACTCCCGCCACGGCTTTGTGTGGTTTCGACACCACAGCGGGAACTAAAAAATTTCCATTACTATGAACGAAGAAATTTTCACATACTATCAAAACACTCTATGCGTATACGGCGCCATGCTGTATGAAGAAGGTGTGACAACTATTCATACGTATAGAAATATGGTAAGAAGAGGCCATTTAATCTTAGTGCAAAAAGGCGGCAATGGTCGTAGAGCTCTGGTAGAGTATGACTCTATGCGCAATGACATTAAAAAGAAAGTGGCCAAGCGATTTGGCGATCCTTATGCTACACAAGAAATTAAACTTGTAGATTATATAAAGCCTGATCCAGTCGCTGCGACTTTCTACGCTGGATTCAGAAAGCAAGATGGAAATACGCTAGATGCCGACACGCAACTAATCTACAGAACTCACGCCGAAATATTTAATGCCATTACCGAGTTAATGGATTTTTTCCGTATGAAAGTAAACTCGCGAGGCAATAAGCGCAGATTCACGCTTGGAGAGTTCTTTAGGAAAGTCAGTAAAGCAGTAAACAATCTACCAGAAACATATAAGCACTCATTGGGCGTGCATCCTAGAACCTTACAGCGCAATTACAGAAAATATATTGACGATGGCTATGTAGGCATTATTCACGGAGGATTTGGTAACAACAATAGCCGTGTGGTGAACGATGCTATAGAGAAACTTATAGTAAGCATCTATTGCCAGAACAACAATCCTTACTCCTCTTGGGTGCATGAAGACTACACACGCTTCGTTACTGGGCAAATAGAAATAGTAGATGTGACTACAGGTGAACTCTTTGAGCGGTCTAAATTCTTAGATAAAAACGGCAAACCTATCTTGATTTCCGAACCAACGGTGTGGAACTACCTAAACGCACCGCACAACCAACCTATAATAGCCAAATACCGAAGAGGCGCCTTGGAGTTCCAAAGCCTTATTAGGCCACATACACATCGTCATGCTCCCACCTATTCGCTCTCTAAAGTGTCGATGGACGATAGGGATTTACAGCGCAAAATGCACAATGGCAAACGAGTAAAAGTGTACTACGCTTACGACGTCATGTCGGGGATCATTATCGGGTCCAGCTACAGCAGGAATAAAGACACTTCACTGTTCATTGACTGTATGCGCGATATGTTCCAAAACATAGATGCATATGGTTTAGGAACCCCACTCGAAGTTGAAGTAGAACATCACCTGGTAAATAACTTTAAGGACGATTTAATGAAAGCTGGCAATGTGTTTCCATTCGTGCGCTGGGCCAACCCTGGTAATGCGCAAGAGAAATGGGCTGAGACTGGAAACCGATTAAAAAAGTATGGTTATGAAAAACGTTATCAAGACGGCGGTATTGGGCGTTTCTTTGCCAAACTAGAGGCAAACAGAACCTATCAAGACAAAGTATTTGATGAACACAATAATACCTACAAATACAAAACCTACGACTACGAGCGCTTAGTTGCCGACGATCAGTATACCATAGAGCTGTATAACAATAGTCCACACCCAGAGTTTGAAGGAATGACACGCCTAGAAGTGTTTAAAGCACACGCCAATCCAAACTTGGCAGAGCTAGACAAAGCACTGCTAGCCAAATACATTGGAGTGAAAGTAGAAACAAGCATACGCCGTAATCAATACGTACGCGTAAACTATCAGAACTACCAAATCAGCCTGAGCGCATTGCGCAATCTAAAGCCAAACAACAAGAAAGTAGAAGCCTATTACCTGCCTCATGAATCGGACACAGTCTATCTATACCAAGATAACAACTTTATATGCAAGGCCGATTATATAGTAGAATTCTCTACAGCTCGCGCAGAATGGGATGAACAAGACGAAGCCGCTTACACCAATCAGATGAAACACATCAAAGAGTTTGACTCGATGGTGAAAAATGGAAGCGAAAGAGTTGCAAGAATAGAAATCATAGAAAACAACGCTTTTGACTTAACCGAAGAGGTGCAAATAGTACCACCAACACAAGAAGATGAAGATTACGACGAGTTTGCTGAACTACTCAGTGATTACGATCCATCTGAGATTGCACGTCAAGCTATAGAAAGTTTATAAACCAATTTTAAACACCCATTAATTATGCTAACAACAGAATTTAAACAACGAATAATCAACGCAATCAACGAGCGTAACAATGATTTTAGTAGCGATGCCAAGATGGCCGTATACCTAAACATCAACACAGCACAACTAAGCCGTGTAAAGAAAGGCGATACAGATAAAGTGTTGAGCGAAGCTAACTGGTTACGCATAGCCCGATTACTAAACATTAGGCCCAACAAGCAATTAGTTTGGCACACTGCAAAAACACCAGCCTATCAGTTTATTTATCAGCAACTAAAAGAATGTCAGGCTCTTAGCATTAGCGGGGTTCTGTGCGATTTGACCGATATAGGCAAAACCCATACTGCGAAGGCATATGCCAGAGAAAATAAGCACGTAGCCTATATAGATTGCTCGCAGGTAAAAACCAAACAACTCTTGGTTCGCAAAATTGCACAAGAGTTTGGCGTGGTTAACACTGGTCGCTATGTAGATGTGTACAATGATTTGATTTATTACCTCCAATTTATAGAGAAGCCTTTAGTAATTCTAGATGAAGCTGGAGACCTAAAACCCGATGCGTTCTTAGAGCTTAAGGCTTTGTGGAATGCTACAGAAAGAGCCTGCGGTTGGTATATGCTTGGCGCCGATGGATTAAAGCATAAAATAGAGAAAGGAAGAGACCTGTTCAAAGTCGGATTTGCTGAGATATTCAGACGCTATGGCAAACGTTATCAAAGAGTGTCGCCACAAGGCAAAGACCTGAGCGAAGAGTTCATGCGCAAACAATTTGCTCTAGTCTCTCATGCCAATGGCGTGAAGGACATAAAGGAAATGTATGCCAAGAGCGGTGGATCACTAGAACGAATTAGAATAGAGGTGGAAAAAAGACAAGTAAATGCGAGGAATTAGTGTACATGAACTTTACAATACTAAGCGTGAAATACTTGAATTGCCCAATGCCTTCCAGGACCATCTGGGCAATCCAGAAATCAAAGGAAGTTGGATAATCTGGGGCGCTTCCAGTAATGGAAAAACGGACTATGCCTTGAAACTTGCAAAAACATTAGCACAGCACGAAAGAGTGGCGTATAACTCGCTAGAAGAAGGCAACTCGCACTCACTAGCATTAGCTTGCAAGCGTAACAATATGCACGAATGCAGCAATAGGTTCTTTATCATACAGGATAATTACGAGGCACTTGTTAGTCGATTAAAACGACACAAAAGCCCCAACATTATAATAACAGATAGCTTACAGTACCTAGGGATCAACTTCACGCAGTACAAAAAGCTTATAGAGAAGTTTCCAAACAAACTTTTCATATGGATCAGCCATGCCGAGGGCAAACAACCCGAAGGAAGAGTGGCTAAGCGTGTGCGATATGATGCTTTCATAAAAATATTTGTAGAAGGTTTCGTAGCACAAGCTAATGGGCGTTACGGCGGTGGCCAGCCATACATAATCTGGCAGCAAGGCGCAGATGAGTATAGAATGAGTTTAAAATAAACAAACAAACACATGATGATAGTCAGTTTTTTGAAGACAACGGAAGCACAGTACGAAAATCTTCGCTTAGAACTTTGGTTACGCTGGTGCGAGGCAAAGTCTATGAGCACAAGAGAATGGCAACAGCTAATGGCAAATGGCATTCTAAACAGATGGTTCAACACAGAACTCACTAAAATAGAATGGCAGTTTATGCACGATCTAGAACCATATCAACGCCAGTGCAGTCCACAGGAGTTAAACGAACGCTACAAGGCATATATGGTAAGTATGCACAGCTTGATCTTGGCACCTGTGCAAAACGAAATAAGAAAGAAAACCACTAAACAGCTAAAACATGAAGACTTCAACACTCAAACCTACCTTAACTAAGCAAGCGCAATTAGCCAATTGGTTAAAGGAAAACCCCGAGCATCCAGATTATGCAACGGTATGGAAAGATTACAACGACCTAAAACAGCAACAATCATGACAGAAGCCCAAACCCAACTTAGAATATATAGGCTCACTAAAGCTCTTAAGAAAAACGGACGATTAAGCACAGAAGAGCGCTGGCTTGTTCACCAAGAAAAAGCGTACCTGCTAAACTCCTTAAGCGATTATCCAACAATGGAGCCTTATAGCGTTCCAGAATCCATAGAAAACAAAATAACAACCTGGTTACAATGATAACATACAGAATAGGCATAGAAGTTACTTGCCAAGGGATTAGTAAAATATTCGTTGGCTATAGAACTGGCGACAATCCAGAGCAAGCACAGACAAAGGCGCTAGATCATTTGCAGAGTTTGGAAGAGTTCCAAGACGATAAAGAACTACGCACCTTCGAGGTGATACAATGCATAGAATACCACGACTACGTGCCATTAGATGAATTTGAATTATATCAACTATAAAAAAAACAACAAAATGAAAGATTTAAGCCAATTAAGCGAAAAAGACTTGCAAGCAGAACTTGCAAGAAGAAGAGAAGAAAAGAGAGACCTTAGAGATCAGTACAAAGAACTATCAAATGAAGTTATTCCTGGTCTATTCCAAAGGCTCGAACAAGTAAGTAAAGAACTGTCAAAAGTGAAAGCTAGCGTGTTTGAGGATATTCTGGCACTTACAGAGTTAAAGATAGATGCCTATGGCGTAAAAGCCAATCAGCAGTCGCACACGTTCAGCACAGACAAAGGCGAAACCTTAACCATAGGCTTTAACGTAAATGTGGGCTATGATGATAGTGTTTACATTGGAATTGCCAAGGTCAAGGAGTTTATAAACTCCCAGATAAAAGACGAAACCACTGCTAAGCTAGTGAATCAAATTCACCGACTCTTAAGAATGGATTCTAAAGGCAACCTTGATCCACGACGTGTAATGGAACTAAAGCAGATGGCAAATGAGTTTAACGATCTAAACTTCATAGAGGGCGTGGAAATAATAGAAGCAGCTTACCAGCCTAAACGATCCAGCTGGTACATTAAGGCAGGATATAGAAATACCTCTGGAATAGACGTAAACCTACCATTGTCTATCAGCACAGTAGATTTTAGTAGAGAATTGGACCTAACCATTTTACTACCAGAAGATGAGTAAGATAAAAGTAACCCCAGTAGTAGATCATGAGAAGTACGACGTAAACGGCAAAGAAGTTCTTTGCCGTAACGGCGAAGCAACATCGCAACAGGAACTAACTTCCAAAGAGAAGATAGCTTTTTACAGTTACCACCAGGGCTTTATAGCTAGCGAGTACCAAGGCAAACATCCAGTAGCTATTTACGATTTATAAAACACATGACAAATTATGACAGCAATAGAATCTAAAGAACAATGGAAAGCAAGAGCAAAAGCCAAGGCAAAAGTAAACTGGGCTTATTTCGATAAAGGAAATAATCAACATAGATTGATCCTTAGTCTGTGCCGACAGGCACAATGGACAAAGCCACACAGTCGTTATGGCGAAGTAGTAGACTTAGAACGCTTGCAAAACTTTTTAAAGAGCGATAAAAGCCCAGTTAAAAAGCCTTTAAAGGAAATGACTAAGCAAGAACTTTCGAAGATTATTATCGCTCTAGAAGGCATTGCAAAACATCGTTATAAATGAAGCAATGTAACTATACGTCTGATGGCTATTGCCTACGTCCAGAAAATGATTATTGCCCAAGCGATCAATGCTTGGGCAATACCAACTGCCAACACAAAATACAAGGCATACAAGTAATAGCCACTTGTGTTAACTGTGAAACTACGCAGGTTGTTTGCACCGATTGTGGTGCAGAATTAGAAAAACCTAAAACCGATTGCACATGAAAATACATGAACTAAAAATAGCCCCTAAGTACTACAAGGAGGTGCTAGCTGGATTTAAAAAAGTAGAAGTACGTCTGAACGATAGAGATTATCAGGTGGGCGATATGCTTTTCCTAAACGAATGGAGCCGTGTCACCAAGCGATATACAGGCGGACAAGTTAGGCGAAAAATCACACAGGTGTATAAAGATTTGCCTGGCCTTAAACAAGACTATGTTTTACTGCAGATAGAGAAACTAGATATAAAGACAACACAATGAATAAAGGAGATTTTAAAAGCATGGTAATAATTTTACTTGCAATGATAATAGTGTGTTTAGTGATAATAGTAATTCACAATGATTATATGCTGGACCTACAATGGGAGCTTATTGAGCTACAGGCAGAAAGGATACATCAATTAGAAATAGTAAGATAGAATGAAACACTACATACTACATATCATCAAGCAAAATGTAAGATTTAGAGTAACGTATAGAAATGGTCGATTCTTTAGACTGGAGCGAATGTCTGGGTTTTTAGAAACCGATGATTTCAAACACATCGGGCAAATCATACCAGTGCAAGAAAAAGATATAGACTTCTACATCGATACTTTCGACCAAAGAATAACCTACACCAAGCCAGAGCCAAAGCCCAAAACTACCTATCAGGAGTTTGTAGCCGTTTGGCATAACTTCTACCATGCGCATTATGGAATAGAGCCACGCTTCAATGCTACAGAAGGCAGACACTTAAAACAGCTCATTGCTTACTTAAAAAAAATAAGTGGTACATCAGCCGATGCGTTGGCCATTTGGCAACAACTATTGTCTAACTGGAATAAGCTAGACAAGTTCCATCAGCGCAATGCCGATTTAAAGTACATCAATAGTAACATTAATAGAATTATAGAAAATGTCAAAAAACCTAGCAACACAAAAACAAGCTATAGCGACGATTTCAAACGAAAAATTACTGAGCGTCTACGCACCCAGTAATTGTATGAAGCAATCTTTTAAGCTTCGCACCATACAGGAAGCTATGAGCACCGAAGCACCAACTATAGGAACTTTCCACCGCGAGAAAAGCAAGGAGTTTACAGAAGCTTATATTTCGCTTTGGCTTATATATTTAAACGATATGCTAAACCTAAACAAACCCCTTAGCGAGGTGCAAATAGAGCTCTGTGCTGTTCATATAGTAGAAGAGTTTTATATGCTTAAGGTGTCGGAGCTTGCCTTGTTATTCAAGCGGATCATAAGCGGAGAATTTGGCGAATTTTACGAAAGCATAAGTATAGCCAAGGTGCTTACCTTCTTTAGAGAATACCTAGAAGAACGCTTCGCCGTAGCAGTAGACAGCACACTACGAGAACACAGAGACAGACAAAGCGATCAAACTTTTAATGTTAGTTCCAACGTACGCAGAATAGTAAAAGATGGTGCAAGAGGGTTTAATAGTAGACGGCCTAAGTGATAATTAAAAACTACTAAGTATATATTAATAAGTCTATAACCATGAGTATAGACTGTTTTAACGATAACTAAATTAACAATAAACTAAAATCATACATTATGCTACATTCACAAAAAGAAACTTTAAACAATGAAGTAATGACTTTCCAGTTTGCTGAAAGTCAAAATCAAGTCCGTACACTTATTGAAAACGGTAATGTTTATTTTGTAGGCTCAGATGTTGCTAAAACACTGGGATATAGGAATCCACGAAAAGCTTTAAAAGACCATTGCAAGGGGGTAACGAAACGTTACATCCTTACAAAAGGTGGTCGTCAAAAAATGAATGTTATTTCAGAAGGCGATGTATTTCGTTTGATTATTCACTCTGAATTAGAGTCGGCTCAGAAATTTGAAAGTTGGGTAATGGACGAAGTTCTGCCTACTTTACGTAAAAAGGGGTATTATAGTATGAATCGCACATCGGTTAATAAAGATTATATCGATGCTCGTAATATTCCTTATGGCAATGTTTTTATTAATGATATTCCTGTGCGCATGATTGTGGTTGATGAAGTAGAGTACTATTCAGTTAATGATTATCATAGAGCTACTAATAGTAGTACTGGAGCAAATCAATCGGCAAAAAAACTAAATGCTTTAGAAACCTTAGCGGTCAAGATTTGGCTATTTGGCAATACCAATCCAGCTTGGTTCACCAAGCGTAAAGGCTTGGAGTTATTGGCTAGTAGCTCAAGAACAATGAAGTTTAACCAATTAAGCTTAGAGGTATGAAAATACAAGATACAAAAGCCTTTATAGAAATATTTAACGAAATCAAAATTAGAGCAGAAAAATTCGAGGACAATAACGATAAATACGGTCTTAATTACTTGATAGGAGTTGATGAAGATGGTGATCAGGTAACGGAAATTGACGGACATAACTCTTATTGCGATGACTGCATAGACGAGGTGGTTGATGAATACGAACTAAAACTAAAGCAATCACCTAATGAGATTGATAGTAATTGCTCTAAGGAAAGGTTCAAGGACGTCGTAAAAGTACTAATGACAGAAGAAAGCTGTCCCGAAAAGGACAACTTTTGTTATTGTGATAATTGCGGTAATTTGATTAGCATAGTAGGTGTACTTCATACTTCTTCTCAGGAAATAGATTATTGGTTGGATGATGGTGTAACTGTCAATCTTAATTTACTGGAAGATCGTGATTGCTTCATATTGAATGAACTTATTGAAAATGCAGTCAGCGATTGGCCTGAGTTGATTTCAAAATTGAAACGCAAAATTGAATTGGAAAACGTGTCGGTGGTTTGAATTACCGCCAACGTTAAAAGCATACACGAAGGCGGGACTTCAATAACCCGAACATACATATTAAGCACTTCGCCCCGCTTTTGTGTATGTAATGTTATAGGGCGTTCATTATATAATGACAACAACTGAAGAAATACAAAAACTTGAAAAAAGAAAAGAAATGGCTGTTTTTCAACGAAAAATAACAACACAAATATGGACAGTCATTGAATATGACCAAGAAATAGGTGCAATAGATAGAAGGCTGGAGAAACTCCAGTACAGGTTAAAGTCTGAGAAAAAGTCTTCTTTAAATGCCCTATAACGTTTTGTGGCTTTGTGTCTGTTTGCCCTTGCACAAGGCTTCAATTTACCACAAATGTTGATAGGGCAAATAGCACAAAACCGCTGTTACCTGCTGGGCGGATTATCAGTAGGAACTAAAATTGAAAACGAAATGATTTATTGTTTAAAACCCGAAATGTACCCAACACCTGAACAGACTATTGAAGAAATAAGCTTAGAGATATGAAAATACAAGAAACAAAAGCCTTTAAGGCAATGAACGCTACACGACAGCACATAGCGCTTTTAAAAAGCAATAGAAATAGAATCAACAACAACGTTGGGATCGCCAAAACAATAGGACTGGAACGCTGGAAAGAAGTAGCTACTGGACTGCCAGAACATTGGAAAGCAATCGTTCGGGAATTAGCAGCACAATAGATGTTTATTAAACCGTTCGTAATTGAGCGGTTTTTTTTATGTTTGTTTAATAATTCTTAAAAAAATAGATGATGAGAAAATTACTTTTTATTTGTTTAACTATTCTATTTGTAGCTTGCTCTTCAGATGATAATACGTCGCATTCAGATTCTTTAATTGGAAAGTGGAAGGAAGTTTCTTTTACTGTGGACGGTGTAGTACCAGATGATTTATATATTGATGAGTGTGGTACAGACTCAATGGAGTTCATTGATGATTCAGTTATAATTTTCACCGAATGGTGGGATTGTGAAGTTTCGCAGTATAGAGTCAATTACAGGCTATTATCAGGTGGTAGAATTGAAGTCAGTCTGGGTGGTGAAACAGAAGTTGTAGATTACGAGTTGAAAGGTGATACTTTATATATTAAGTATCTTGATGATTGGTACGAAGACGGAAGGGAACTTCTTGCCGTACAAACTTATAAAAGAATGTAATTTCTTCTTCAAATTAACTAGAGTCTATAAGTTTAAACCACTCAATTATGAGTGGTTTTTTACTTAAACCATCTGCATCGTTTATTGTCGTTCTGATACTTTCTGTAATAACGTTTTACTCTGTTGATATTTTTAGTTGTATTAGGTACTATAAAAAAATCTTTACGATCTATAACGAAAGCCTTACCAACATTATTTGCAAAGGCTTTTTTAATTTTTGGTAAAGAGTTAAAGTCTAAGATTTCATTTGCTTTTCGTAAACGTCTAGTAGTAGTTCTATCTCCGTAATAGTTAGGTGGGAATATAGTATTCAAAATAGGGTCGTTAATGGCTATTGTTTTCATATTTAGAGCATAATCTAGTTCATTAGCAGACTCATCCATAACACAGTCAAACTGTAAAAAAGGTAATATATCTTGATTTCTCTTGTAATCCTCCCATATCTGGTATTGTTGTAATGCGCTAAAAGCTGTATTGTAATCTCGTTCTAAATCTTCTCTGGAAAATTCAATATTAGACTGATACAAAGGTAAACTATACATAAAATCATGAAAACTTCCTTTTTGATGTCTATTTTCCTGCCACACGTTATTTACCACAATAAACTCTTCAAAAGTTTCACATATTGTAAATTTAAATAGAAATTTATCATAATATTTACTTAGGCTATCATCGTTGTAATTCACTTCTATCATTATAATTCATCTAAATTAGATTCTACTGACAAATATAATATGTAACTCGAAACTATAAAGGTAATCAATTTCTACTTGCATGACAGGTAGGGAATGTTTATTTTTATGACATGAAATATTCTGATAGCGTACAAATAAAAGGAAGATCTTCTCGGCTTATCAATAAGCGGAACAATGAGTTGGCTGCAAGGTTCTATTTTTACAATTCCATTGTAGGTCTACAGACTGATCGTTGTTTAAAACTTCTGGAAGAGGAGTTTTATATTTCTAAGGCTACTGTATACGATAATCTCCTTAAGGTTAATCACATTGTCGAGTTGCTAAAAGTGAGACAAATAAACGTTAGTCAACTTCAAAAGTGGTATCCATATCTTAACTGGACGGCACGTTTTTCCACGCAGTCTCCCACTTTTGAACGGTGGTTTTCAGACCAGTTCTGATCTGTCTATCTTCTTTGCTTAGATTGCTAAAAGGTTCAAACCTCTTGTCTTTATAGCCTTGCAAAGCTTTATCTATCTTTTCGTTAAGCTCTAAATACTTCAAGCCTCTTTCCCTCACTTGCTCGGGTGCTAAGCTATGAGTCTCGCTTATATATTTGTCTATTACAGTAAGCTCTATATGTCCAGTAATAGTTCTGTGTACATGATTTATTTCTTGTGAGCTTTCAGACAGTTTTATAAGAACAGCTGGATAACTTATTGGCGGTTGCTCTACTTGCAGTTGACCAGCATCTAAATCAATGTATCGTATTTCCTCAATTCCTCCTAGTAGTTCTAAGAGCTTTTCATATAATTCTTTCATAGTTATTGTTTTAATACCTTACGAATAAGGCTGTTAATTCTTTCTCTAAGTTCGGCACTTTGTGCAGAGTTCCCAATAAATTGACGTTTAGGTATGTTTTGCTCTATAGACCTGTCGTGTGCCTTTACTGTGTATTGCCCTCCATTTCTAGTACGTCTAATGTGTTCTCTTACGTGCTGATGTACTAAGCCTTTAAATCCCTCATTGTGCGCACGTGCGTATGGAGTATCAGCTCCTCCAGCAATTATTTGCACTTTGTCATCGTGAGTTTTACCAACTCGAATACTACGTCTTAATTGTCCTGAGTTAACCAGCAAAGCTCTATCGTCATCTTGTTTTTGCTCCCATTTCGTTGGGCTTTTTCGTTTTTCCCAAGGCTCAACTTCTTTATTTTGCCAAGCTTGCGCTTTAAAGTTGTCCAAAGAGAAGTTAACTACTTCCTTACCGATTATGGGTGGTAGTTGTCTGAGCTTTCCTGCTATTTCTTGTTGCAGTTTACTTAGCCTATCTTCTAATGAGTTTGACATAATATAAATGTTTTGTATATTTGTAATACAAGAAAGGGAGTTTAAGAATAGAAGTCTGGGTTGAGACCAGGTGAATCGTTTTTAAGTCCCTTTCTTTATTAAGTTAATTGCATAAGGCTGTCTTCTTCCATCTGTAAATACCTCTACATTTAAACGGAACGTTTCTTGTTTCCAAGTAAACTTATAATATTCATATTTCACTACTCCTCTGCTAGCCTTCTTTGCATAGTTGAACGCATTTTTGTCTAAGGGTTTACTCTCTATGAATGTCGATTCTCGCAATATGCTTTTTATATCCTTTACTATGTGTTTGTAATAAATATCAGTAAAATGTCTTTCAATCTCTCTGACTGCTCGCCTGCTCAAATAAAAATCATTTATTATCTCACCTCCTTCTTTTATATTTTCTTTCCGCCATTTTGTGAGCTTAGCAACTTCTTCTTCCTTTCTCCTTTTATGGAAGTTCTTATGTACAATTTCAGGTGTATTAGCTATATAGGCATTCTCTTTTGTGAATATCTCACCAGTTACAGCTACGTTATTCTTAAAAGCTTTTGGTATATCTGGTAGGTTGTAATTTTCAGTTGGCACCCCCGAATGCAATCGTCTAACAGTCGTTCTGCAGTTAAAATGATTCGGCGGAAAATAGTTGATCAGTACAGGATCATCTACACTCATTATTACATCGCTAAGAGGTTCACAGATATCACTAGTTCTTTTATCTTCAACTACGTCAAACTGAACGAAAGGAAACAAATGTTTGTCTTTTTGTATGTCTTGCCACAATCGGCTCATTTGTGCTCCTGCTACAACTGTATTGTATTCAGTTCGCAAATATCGGTTGGATGTGCCTACTACTTTTTGAGCTTCATGTTTAAAATCGCTCCAGCTTCTTAATTTGCCTTGGTCGTCCAGTAACAAGTTGTTTAATCGTATATTGTCTTGATTGTTTTTTGCAACAGAAAAATCCCATACATTTTTCTTTAGCGTTTCTCTCAAGATGTAATCAGGACTATCATAGTCTATAGCTTGCCCAAACACATCATTAATCGGTTTAATTAGATGTTTAGCGGTTTCTGTAACGATTGGATTATTAGGCGTGCCGTCAAAGCCTTTATTTCGCCAAATTTCTCTAATGTTATCCGTCCATAATTTAGCCATGATATCTGCCCAGTCTGGTGTAGTATCATCTGCAGCTAAATCAACTTTATGATTATGAATGCAAGTGTGCGTATAGCTTTCTTCTAACGCTATCCAGTTTATCTCTGGATATAGTTTTAGCTCTATCTCGGAGCGTTTCCAAAAAAATCCTTTAAAGCTTTAAGTCTGCTTTTCTTGACTTTTACCACTTCAAAATCATCGTCGGCTTCTTCAGCTTGTAGGCTAAATCCAAAAGGACTATCTCCTTTGCGTGGGCGGTTTGGGTCTTTGTTTCCTTTAGGAATACCTGTCAGCTCATACCAATAATCATCGTCCACACCATGCTCGGTAACTTCGTCAATCCTTTCAGCGATGTCTATTTTCTCTTTTAACGATAAATTGTCTCTTTCTGGAAACAAAAAGAAACCGCCTTTTACTGGATAGCCTCGCTTTTCTAATCTTGGCAGTAACTGGTGGTTTAGTACTTCTAATACAAAAGCTTGATCATCTTCGTTGATATCATCCTCTACGTCCGCATGTACTTTAGATTGACTGTGTGAAGCTCCGTCTTTTGAAGTCATGGTTTGGCCAATCGTACCGATTAGAATTTGCTCATCTAGCCACTCTAGAAACTCTTTATGAACCGCTCCGTTTACTGATGTGGAAATACTATCTACATCTGAGTTTTTGGAAGCCACTATACTTCCACTTGCTCCTCGTTTGGTAAAGGTTTCTTCCATTTCTTCTCTACCTTTATCATCATCGGGGTCGTAGAGTCCTTTTAATATTGGTATACCCCACAGCTCACAGAACTCAGCATAGTCCGCTCCTCCATTTCTTTTGAAAATAGCGAATGGTGCCGACTCCATAAGTAATCCAAGATCGTTGTCTTCGCCTACATTCAAAAGAAAGTCATCGTTCAAATAACTCCAGCCTTCATCGTCAAAGTAAGACTTTAAAATTTTCTTTTGCTTGGTGTCATAGTGCCTTCTCTCAATAAGCGTACAATCAAAACCTTCTTCAAAATCAAGCTCAATGATACTTTTGCCATAGAACCTGGTTAAGAATATTTCTTTTAGTAGTTTTCTAAAAGAGGGAGTTTGAATTAAATCAGTCATCTCTTCTACTTCTTCGCTGTTTACAGTAAACTTCAAACCACCATTTGTTATATGGCGAACTCGTTTTCGAATCGATTCGCCCAGGACTGGGTCTTTACTAATGTTTTCATACACATCATACAGCTGTCTTCTTTTACCTCTGTCGGCACTGCGTATGCCTCGAGTGTAATTGGCTATATCTATTGCTTCACGTTTTGGAGGCTGTACTACCAGCACTTGTGAAATTCTAAGTTCTTGTTTCTTACTCATTTTAATATCTATTTTGACGTTTTGGATTGCTAATTAGGTTAAAGCTGCTAGAACTTGATGTTTCTTCCTTTACAGGAAAGTCAGCAGGCATACCTTTATACACCGCCGTGAGCCAAGCTACAGCATCATCATAGCGCAGTTTTTTGTCGTTGTAGTCTATATGTGGCGTGGCTAAGCCAATAATTTCCCATATGGCAATATCCTTTACGAACTTTACTAAAAGTGGACTTCTTTCTGAACCTTTATGATTAAAAATAGCTCGTGTGTCATAGTGCTTCATGAGTTTGCTTTTGGCAAATTCAATAGCAGCATCTAGTGCAGCCAAAGCAATAGTTTCATCATTCCTAATGATTTCCTGTAGTTCTTCCTCGCGAACGTGTGTTCGTAGTTCTTCAATTTCGATATACATATCAATAGCGTTTTTTATTTGGTTTAGGTTGGATAACCTGCGGTTTACCAACGTTTTGTCTTAAGTCTTTATATAATCGCCATACGCCACCTTCAAGGCAATCTGGCCCATCAAGAACTACACTACTGGGTGATACTGCTAGCATCTGTTCCTCCATCACTTTCATATCCTCGGTATCTTCCAGCTTTTCATCAAATACTAAGGCACCATTCCTGTGTAGTGGTTCTAGAGTTGCCTCTACTCTTGTAAATTTGTCAGGCTTTTTTCTAGTATCAGCCTGATAGCCTATGGTGTAGCCTTTTGATTTTGACTTCTTTTTTATCTCTGGTTTTAGTACCTGTTCGTAGAATGGGTCTTGTAGGCTATTATTTTCAATCCACAACTTCATGGTGTCCACTTTTTTAGCATCAGCAAAATCATGCGCTTCAAATAGCCAGTTAATAAATGCGTTGGTGTTGTTTTGTTGCACTCGAAGCCAATAAATGTAGTATGTGGTGTTTTTATATCCGATTACAACACCTGCTTTATATGATGTTCCTTTCTTTGCTCGGGTTCGGTCTTTATTCGATGTGGATGGATCGAAGTATGCAATTACTCTTTTACAGCTTCTTAGAGGTGGTACTTTGCCGTAATTAATAGATGTAAAAACAGTTCCCTTGTCGATTGGATTGTTATAATATTCTTTTTGCGCAGAGAAATAACTGATTTTGCTTAACACACGATCAATATGCTCTTCTGTATTTTTATTCGGCCAGGTACTTTTACCATTCTTATCTCTTATGTTGACAATGGTTGTTTTGTCTGCCATCTTAATAGCACGAGTTATGCAACTGTCTTTTGCAATGATGTTCCCATTAAAAAGCACTCGCAAAGGATTAGAAATAGACCTAGCACCATAGAGAGCCTGTTCAAACCAATCCCATTTTTTCTGTACTGTTTCAGGGTTTCTACAATCCTCATCTGTGTCAAAGTCATCCATGACAATCATATCTGGGCGTATCTCTTCATTTCGAGCACCTCGAGGTGTATTGCCCGCTCCCACCGCAATGAACAATGCACCATTTCTAAGTCTAAACTGCGATTCGCTCCAATTACCCCAATTTACTTGACTACCATAGTCGTTTATGATTCTTGGATTTTTTTCAAAAGCCAACTTTAAGGGCTTCAATAAACGAGTTGCTGAAATGTTTGTAGCAGAACCATAAATGATGAATTTTATATCACCAGTTAAAGCTAGTTTCACTACCTCCATCATGGTACGACCTGATTTCGACAACTCTCTACTCCATGCACGCACTTCATACCATTCGGCATTTTTCATAATGCGATTGGTCGACTTCTTATGAAACGGCATTGGCTCGCTGGAGTAGTATTTTGGAAAGTAATACTTAAACCAAGCTTCATGATTGGCCTCAAGGTCTTTTATCCGCTTTTGCTTATCGTCTGGGTCTTCAAATAAATCTACAAGCCCATCCTCTTGCTGGAGGTCTTCATAGTACTTCTCCCAAAAGTCTAAAGCAATTCTATCTTCAGCGGTTTGTTTAGGTTTTAATAACATTTTAAAAAGTATTTAAATCTACCTTAATTTGGTTTTAATGAAACTATCAGCATATTCTCCTATAAGTCTGGCATCATCAATGTTCTGTTTTTTTACATCATTTATAAATGGAGTAAAAGCGGTGATAAACTCACTCGTTGATGTTTCTTTTTCTAAAGCTTCTATATCGCGAATCAAGTAACGTCTTGTGTTGGCCAATTTGCTATCGGCATAACGTTGTCCTGGCTCTCTATTTTTTACTTCGTTGTTAATCTCTTCCAGCTCGGAGTAGAGGTTGCTTAATTGTTCCTCACGAGTTAGCAGTATGTTTCGTTTGAGTTTTTCCCAGCCTTCATTATTAATCCACTCGCCTATGGTACGCTCCGTAACTCCAATTCGTTCAGCAATCTCTTTTTGGGTGATATCTTCTTTTAGGAAATAGATTCTTGCACGCTCCATTAGCTCTTGGCGTTTTTGATTGGTCATTCGTCCACGTCTTTGTCTCTTTTTACTCATCTGCATATAATTAAGGTTGTAATAGTTACAAAAGTGCCTTAAAAGCCAATGCTTTGAAAATGTCAAATCTATGACACTGTAATTTTATGGGTATCATACAGTAAAATATTGGGTGTCATAGATTTGACATTTTTTTGTTCCTAAAAATCCTTAAACATTTGCAATACAAATCCGATAATTAAAATCAATTATAAATGTCAAAAGCACCTCTTTTTTGTGTGAGCGATGAAAACGTAAAAAACTCGCATGGGTTTTATGTAAAAACAGCAGGGATCGATCTTGAAACTCGATTCTTAGCCAATCCTGTGTGTTTAAGAGATCATTATAATAGCACAGATGCACACTTAGGGTTGTGGAAGGATATTGAAATTAAAGACGGCAAACTTTTTATGCGTCCAGACTTTGATACTGAGGAGGAAGCAAATAAGGATGTGGTGCGAAAAGTAATGAACGGAAAGCTAAGAGGTTCTTCCATCGGTATATACTTCGATCCAGAAGACTTGGTTTTAGTCGACGATCGATTGATACTACTAAAATGTGAGTTATATGAGGTAAGCATTGTAGCTGTTCCCTCCAATGCATCGGCCGTTGCATTGTTTAAAACCGATGGTGCACGTTATACAGATGCCGAAATAAAACAGCTTACGCTAAGCTTGAAAACAGTAAAACCCAAAAATAATAAACATATGAAGACAATTGCTAAGCATCTTTCTCTTAACGAAGATGCTACAGAAACCGCAATCCTTAAAGCGATTAAGGATAAAGAAGCAGCATTAGCAACCGTTACAGCTAATCTAACTGCAAAGGAAGCAGACTATACTGCATTAAAGGCGAAATATAACACTTTAAAGCAAGCTGAAGATGCTCGATTAAAAGCTGAATTAAAAGCTGAATTAAATGCTGCTATTAAAGATGGCAGAATTGATAAAAGCTCCGAAGCTTCTATTAAAGAATTGTCGCATGAAAGTGCGATGAGCTTGCTAAAGAGCTTACCAAAGCGTAAATCTATAGCAGATCAAGTAATTGATCCATCAAACGAGTTGGATAAGTTTAAAGGGAAAACTTACAGAGAGCTGGACCGCGAAGGATTATTGGCTGAACTGAAAGCTTTAGACAATGATTATTTCGAAGAGCTAAGGAAAAAGCACTTTGGAAAGTAAAATTAATAATAACCTAAAAATTAAATAAAATGGCATTAGAATTAGAAATTTGGCACGAAAGTATTCAGGAAAAGCTATTGGAAGATAATAGTTTCTTGAACCACGTAGCCGACGTAGATGAGGACCATATACTAGGTGGAACTGTGGTACACATTCCACAGGCTGGAGAGCCAAGTGCGGTGGTTAAAAATAGAACGGTAGTTCCTGCTACTCCAGCAAAGAGAGTGGATAGCGACATCTTGTATAAGATCGATGAGTACACCACCGATCCTGTATACATTCCAAACCGTGAAACTGTAGAGCTGTCTTACGACAAGCGTAAAAGCGTGTTAGACCAAGACATTGCAAACCTATCAGAGGAGGTGGCCGAGGGAATGTTGCACAACTTTATTGTATCACCAGTAGGCGACAATAAAACTTTACCTGTTGCAAGTATCTTAAAAACTGAAGGAGCTGAAGTTGATTCAGGGCTTGCTGGTTCTTCAGGTAAGCGTAAAGCGTATAGCATTAGAGACCTACAGCGTTTAAGGAATTTCTTAAAGCGACAAAAAGCTTGGAGCGAAGGAAACATGCACGTGTTGCTAACTCCAGATGCTGAGGATCAAATGTTCCCTGCCGATTCGAATGTTACTGTAACTGCTATGGCTAGCGTTAGCGAAGAAGAGCGTCGTGCTGGTATTATGTATAAAGCGCAGGGCTTTTACATTCACAGCCGATCGGGCGTTTATGTATTGGATGATACAGGGGCATTTAAAGCGACTGGAGCAATCTCAGAAGCTGGAGATTCGGAAGGGATTATTGCATGGAACAAAAACATGCTTGAGAAAGCTGTAGGATCGACAAAAGCTTTTGCTAGAGAGAACGATCCAACCTACTACGGTGATATCTACTCATTCCTAGTTAGAATGGGCGGACGTGCAAGACGTAAGAACTATGAAGGTGTAGCAGTTTTAATGCAAGCTCCTATAATTTAATCAATATCCCATGCCCTCAAAGAAATTGAGGGCTGATGTGGGATAGTTTAAAAAGATAACAATGATATACGATTGGATAATTGATGGTGTTACTACGCTAGCACTTAAGAATTTATTACTGTGGTTTGCCTTATCAACATTTGTAGTGTTTGCTGCTTTTATTGATTTGCGTTTGGGCGTAAAAAAATCAAAAGCTGAGGGTAACTATACTTTTTCAAAAGGATTGGAAAGAACTTTATCAAAGCTTAATAAACGGCTTACTATTATGGTAATAGCCCTGATTTTTGACGCCTTAAACCCAGTGTTTTATTACACGGATTTTCATCCAATCCCTATTGTATCTATAATTTTTGCAGTCTTCTTAATACGCATTGAGTTTATTAGCGTACTGGAACATCTTGAAGTAGGTGGAAGACATAAACTTAGAGATCAGCCCAAGGAAATACTAGAGATTTTAAAAGAGGTAAAAGAGATAAAGAATGAGGTTAAAGATATTATTAGGTAGCTTTTTGATTGCCTTTCTGGTGAGTTGCAAAACTTATGATTATAAGGTAGAGGATAAATCAAGCCTTGCAAAATTATGTGTGTATGAGTTTCCTGTTGCAGACATTGAATTGCCTGAACCTAAAACCGATACCATTATTAAACATCACACCAAGGTAGTAGTAGATAGTGTGGACTGTAGAGAAAGCAATAAAATAGAGTATGTGTATTTAACAATACCGAATGATACGATCTACATTACAAAAACAGAGTATCGGATAGACCCAATGGCAAGTGCAAGAACTAGGCTTATAGCCGATTTAGAGCGTCAAAACAATTATTTAAAACTCGATTTTGAGAAAGCTAATAAAGAACGTAACCAACAACGCAATAGAAGTAATAGACTGTTATTATTACTAATTATTTCAGCAGGAGCAATAATCACTTTAATTTTTAAAAAATGAAACAGCTGACTAGAAACTTTCACAGGTCGGAGTTCGATTGTAAGGATGGAACAGTAGTGCCTTTGAAGTATAAAAACAACCTAATAAAACTTGCAACCAACTTGCAAGTCATTAGAGATAGTATTCAGGATGAACATAAATGGAGCATAATTGTAAATAGCGGATATCGTACGGAAACGCACAATAAGATAGAGGGAGGTGCTAAATATAGCCAGCATTTAACCGCATCTGCTGGCGATTTGCTACAAGAAAAATACACGCCTTTAGGCTTCTATAGACATATAGAAAGCTTAATTAAACAGGGCAAAATACATAACGGTGGACTATTTCTGTATAACAACTTCGTTCATTATGATGTAAGAGATAAGCCTGTAAGAGGTAATTATTCAACAATTTATAAACTATAAATAACAATACAATGGCAAAAGAAATTAAGAATACCATTTTGGTCTTAGCAATCGTCCTAATGGATGTTGCAGCAAGAATTTTTAAGTACAATCCCGAATTGGACAAAATCTTTTTGACCTCGGATGGTCAAGGATTCAAGGAGTATGAGAAAGCAGTGGCTCATTCGGCTTATTTAAGCGATAAGAAAGTTACTACTATAGAGCGCTCTCAACTTAAACAAGGGTCTAAGTCAGGTAATGGAGCTAAAGATTCTGATGATGAAACAGAATCCATAACTCCAGGAAGTTCTGATGAAGAAGATGAAGCTTCGCAAAGAGATTTGCTTATAGCAGAATATACAAAGCTTTATGGCAAAGCTCCATCCCATAACATCAAGACCGAAACCTTAGAGGCACGTGTAGCTGAAGCTAAAGAAGAAGCAAATCAGAAGGAAAGTGAAGAGCTTCCAGAAGATGTTGCTAAAGAAGAAGTAAGTCAGAAAGAAGGCGAAGAACTTCTGGAAGACACTAACAAACAAGAATAACCTTTAAATAAATTAGAAAATATGAGCACAATTTTTGGAATTGCTGGAGCTGTAGAAATAGCTCCAGTGCAAGCAGATAACGCAATGCCTTTAGACGCTGAATTTACAGAGCTTTGCGAAACTTATAGAGACTCAGTAGAGATTCTAGATGAGGACCCAGAAGAGGCAGAGGAGTACTCAGATCAGGAGGATGATCCAATAGCTTCTTTTATCGAGCAAGGAAAAACAAGAGGTAGTTTTGATACGTTTGATTTTGATCCTATAACACTTAAGAAACTATTCCCTGGAGGAACTGTAACAGGTGATGATTTTATTTTTCCTCGGTCAAATACTGGCTTTGAGACTGCCTTGAGATTTTCAACAGATTCAGGTCATACAATAGCATTTCCGAGAGTGAAGCTCTTTGCAAAACGGAATATGCAATTGGTGAAAAAAGGTGTGGCATTGATTAATGTTACATTCACTGCTTTGTCTCCAGCCCAAATTTCGAAAGATGAGTAAAAAAGAAGAGGTGCTAATTGAGAAACTAGCACCACAAATGTTATTAAAAAGAGGTGTAAAGGTGAATGTACGTGCACCTCTTTTTTTACGCATTTTCGGGAAAAAGGAGTTAGCGCTAACGATGTATCAGCCGACAGCCAGAACCTTGCTTAAAATAGCCAATGTATATCTAAAGCTTACTACAATAGAAGATGACGGAAAGCTTACTAGCTTACTAAAACACTATACAAAGCATTCCAAGAAAGTACATAGAGTAGTAAGTTTAGGCTTTTTAAATAGCCCAAGGAAAATGTGGCGAACTAATATTTTAGCTTGGTATTTAGCCAGAACATTAACTGAGCAACACTTTCTTTATTTATTCCAACTCTTGATCCTTCACGGAGGAGTTGAAGATTTTTTGAGTACTATCAGATTAATCGAACAAACAAGGATAACCAAGCCGATGAATCTGAGCCAAGAGAGGAAAACGAGTTAAAAAGCGAAAGCTTTCATAGCGTTTTTGGATTTATATGGGCAGTTGCTGAAAAAACAGGATGGACAGTAGATTACATTTTAGACCTGCCTTTTAAACAAATAAGTATAATGATGGCAGATGCGCCAAGGTTAACAAGGTCAAAAAAACAAGAAAAAAAATTAACTACAGACGCTGAATTAGAAGCTTTTTTTGGAACAAAAATTAAAAAATGACAACAGAGCCTATCAAAATAGAATTTGCAATAAACTCTACAGACCTTAATGAAGAGTTTAAACGTATTGTAACTGGAGCTAAAAATCCAGACGAAGCGATTGATGCACTGCGTGAGCGATTTAAACAATTAAATGCTGAGCAACTACTTGGAATTCAAGGCATGGAAGATGTTGCCAAGGCTATGCTGAATATGGGGCAAGAAGCGTCCAAAGTCAAGCTAGAGAATATCGGCATAACAAAAGAAGATGTAGCGCTACAAAAAACGATTATCAAAGAGTTAGAGGCAGAACTCAAGGCATTTAAAAAAACAGTAGATGAAATGGCTCCGGGTCTAGAGCAGAATAAACAAAGAGATCGTTATAGCTTGATGAGCGCTGCAGTCGATGCTGAGAAAAAATCCTTGCAAGAGATGACCAATGAGCTTGGCCAAACAGAAGAAGCTCACAAGTCTTTAGCAAGTCAAGTTAGAAGTTTGCTAGAAGAGATGCGTCAGCTAGAACTACAAGGAAAAAAAAATACAGACGAATACAGAAAGCTTAAAGATGAAGCGGCTTACTTAGAAGAAATTAGAAAACGTACACGTGCTAGTTTAAGAGGAGAAAATGATGACATGAGGGCTTTGTCAGCTGGTGTTAATCTCTTGGCTGGTTCCTACTCCACTGCTATGGGAGTTGTTGGAATGTTTACCGATGACACAGCCAAAATGGAACGCATTCAAACCAAGATGCAAAGTGCTATTGCCCTAACTGTTGGAGTACAACAAGTAAGCGAAGGCTTGGCAAAAGAAAGCATTGTACTTGGTAAAATTCAAGCTATACAAGCTACAGCTTTAGCCAAAGCAAAAAACTTAGAAGCTACCAATACAGGAAAAGCCACCATAGCCCAACGCATGTACAACATGGTGGCAAAAGCCAATCCATATGTTTTACTCGCTACAGCAGTTCTTAGTTTGGGTGCTGCTTATGCTGTGATGCGTTTGGCAATTGGCGGTGCAACTGAAGAGCAAAGAAAGCTAAACAAAGAAATTGGCAAAGAAGCAGCAAGTTCTATAGCAGAACCTTTGCTAAAGTACAAAACCCTTCAAAGACAATGGCAATCCCTTAATGGAGACCTGAAAAAGCAAAACGAATTCTTAGAAGAAAATAAAGGCAAGTTTGCTGAGCTTGGCGTTCAAGTAGATAATGTGAATGATGCTGAAAATCTTTTGGTAAATTCTTCGAGTGCTTTTATCGAGGCGATGATGCTAAGAGCTCGTGCCACTGCACAGGCTACAATCGCACAAAAGAAATATGAAGAATCTCTTTTGGCTGAGGATGCTTTTCATCAGCAACGAGAAGACTTAAAAGGTAATAATGGATGGTGGAACAAATTTCTAACTGAAACCAAACTAGACTTTAAAAAGGATTGGGGCAAACTAACGGGAAATCCTTATAATGCTTTTGAATATAAAAGTTTAGAACGTGAGGCTGACAAATGGTTAGATGAGTCTCTCAAGCTTCAAGAAGAAGCAACAGAATTACTCAAAAAACATGGAATAAAGACAGTTGAGGATTTGGCTAATGAAAGGCTGAAAACTGAAAAGAAAACTTCAGAACAAATCATATCTGAACGAAAAAAACTCTGGGAAGATTATTATGCTTTTGAAGCAACATTTGGAAAGGCTGTAGCTAAAAAACAATTTGCAAGTTTAAGAGAAGAGTCTAAATCTTACTTTGAATGGCTTGAGAAAGAAAAGGCTAAATATACCGATGAGGCTTCTGAAGGAAACTTAAACACTCAAGACTTAGAATACTTGACCGCGATTACTCAAGCTTTAGCCGATTTGCAAGGGCAAAAAACAGGTTTAGAAGAATTTACTCAAGACCTAGAGCGAAGCTTACGGCATGCGCCTGATTTAGTTGCTCAGCTTGATGTGATAGATGATAAAATTAAAGAACTGTCTACAGATAAAGCAAATATAGACTCAGGAGCGATGAGTTTTGTTGTCGGCAAAAAAGAGGATATTGAGCGTGAACTGGAAGAGCAAGCTTTGTTATTTGTACAGGCTCATTTGTCTTTAGCAGACAAAAAGCTGGCTATTGACAAAAAGTACCTAGAGTTATCTAAACAAATTGCCTTATTGGATTTATCAGATGAGGGCTACCAACATCAGCTAAACGAACTAGAAAAAGCAAAAGAAGAAGAACTAAAAGCTTTGGAAGATGCTGAAAAAAAGAAGGTTGAAATTGTAGAGCGTTATTCAGAATCATTGATTGGTATAACCAAAAGGCAGTTGCTTGTGCGTATTGCTAGCTTAGAGGAATATCTAAGCTTGACTAAAAACGCACTTAATGATGAACAGCGCGAACATCTTAAAGCTGAGCTTACAAAAGCAAAAGCCTTGGCTAGCACAAAAGGTTTGTCTATTGAGATAAATGCTTTATTACAGGAGCGCAAACAACTTTTGGATAAGATTAAAGCCGATGCTGCACAAGGAATTGTAAACGAAGAGGATGTAGCGCATTTAGATAAACTTAATCAGGAGCTTAAAAATAAAACCTCCAAAACATTTTCTGAAATAGCCGAATATGCAGGTCAGATAGCTGGAGGCTTCTATAATTTATCGGATTCGCTTCAAGACATTAATCCTTCGCTTGCTGAAACATTAGAAACTATAGGAGATATTGCTAGTGTAGCTGAGGATGCAGCAGGTGCAATTGCTTCTTTTGCTGTAGGTGGTCCTGCAGGAATTATAGGAGGAATTACAGGAGTAATGAATGTAGTATCTGGTATTTTCTCAATAGGTTCTAGAGCTAGAGCTAGACGTCGTCAAGAGGAGGCAGAAATTAAGCAATGGCAAGATGAAGTTTATCAAGCAGGTTTAGACTATAATCGCATTCTTAGAGATCAGTTAATTACAGAAATAGAAATAAATGCTGCTTATAAATCCAGACTCGACACTATTAAAGAATTAATGGATGCCTCTAGCAGAAACTTGGCTAATGTGGAGCGTGACATTAATAACGTACTACAGCGCTTGTTTGAATCCGAAACGTTGGTGAATCCGATGACTAGGGCGGAACGATGGTTTCATAATTATGCTAAAACAGGAGTTAAAGAATTCGACACTATAGCTAATTTATTAAAGGAGATGAATAATGGTGTAGATGTAGATATGACCGACCTAGACACTATTTTGGATATGCTTGCAGAATTAAATTCTAAGAAGCCCTTGACTGGTGACGCAAAGACAGCATATGAGCAGTTATTAGCTTTAAAGGAAGAGTATGGCAGTCTTACTAGAGCGCTGGAAGAATATGAGCGTCAGCTTAAAGATGTTTTAGCGGGCACCACTGCAGCTGCCTTGGCCGATGGAATTATTGAAGGTTTGAAAGCAGGAAAAAGAAGTATAGCAGATTTTGGGGATGATATAGAAGAGATTTTAAGGAACGCTATTCTAAGCGGTCTTCAGGACACGATTTTTAAAGAAGCAATTCAAAATTTACAAGACTATATAGCTGAAGCGATGACCGATGGTGAGCTGACTCAAGAAGAAGCAGATGAGATTAGACGAATGTGGGAAGCTATTGTAAATAGAAGTGCTGAAATGATGGATCAGATGGATCAGACTGGTTTAGACCTATTTGGTCCTGGTTCTGATAAGAATAGTTTACGTGGGGCATACAAAGCAGCTAGTCAAGAGTCTATTGATTTGCTTAGCGGACATACTGCAGCAATGCGGCTTACGCAGATGGAAACTAACTCTATTTTATCGAATAGTTTTTCAACGCTATTACAATTAAACAGTAATATGTATGCTGCACAATTAGACATTGAGCTTAATACAAGGCGTACAGCCGATAATACTACAAAATTATATTCTATAGACGCAAAATTGTTAGACTTATTACGAGCGGTTCGTGCTGATGCATTAACTTTTTCTGCAAATGGTTTAAGAACTTAAAGAAGATTGAAATGAGATTTAAAGATAGATTAAATGGACGTTTACTTTTTGATGAATTCGGTCTTGTGATTCAAACAGGTACAGAAGGCTTGTTATTGTTTCCAGAACGAAAATTCGGACATGTAAATGATTGGCGTGAAGAGGATGGAAAGGAATACGATATGAGTCTTGTTAGATTTCAAGAAAAAGAAGTGACACTAAACTGTGCAATAATGGCTTCTGATGACGTTGAGTTTTGGACCTATTATAATGATTTCTTCAGCGAGTTGATTAAAGAAGGTTATCAAACTCTAAGTATACATGATCACAGCCATATCTATTTAGTAGCCTACAAGAAAACTAGTCAGTTTGTAAAAACCAGTAAACGCTTAAAAAACGTTGACTATGTATTTGTAAAATTTAGATTAACATTAATAATAAAGCCTGATAGTGGAATACTTAATAACAACACCTGATAGCAACGAAATAGTAGTTAGGCCACAAGGTAGACTACAGCAACAAGTAATGGGGGAAGACATTGCCGAGATGAGCTTTGTACTTCGTGAATTTGTTCATATTCCAATTGGATCACTCACTGTGATATTTGGAGCGATATATTATTTATTCGATGAGCCAGAGGTAAGTCAAATATCAACCAAAGAGTGGCATTATAGCATAAACTTTAAATCGAGAAAATATCAACTGGCTGATGCTGCTATGTTATTCTACGATTCACAAAATGTGCTAAGAAAAACGGATTTTCATATTCATGGAACGGCCGACGAAATCTTAGATGTTATTTTGGCCAATGCCAATCGAGTTTCTCCGGGATGGATAAAAGGAACAGTAAAATCAACCACTCCAAAGCTTGTACATTTTTCAAAAGCAAATTGCCTTGAGGCACTAGCAACTGTAGCAGAGGTTTTTGATTTAGAGTATAAGGTAGATTTAAGAAGAATATCTCTAGGTGCCATAGAAACAACTAGTGATGTTCAACTGGCTTATGGGTTCAATAAAGGAGTTATAAATATTGTAGAGCAAGTAGTAGATAGACAACTCTTTACAAGACTATATGCGTCTGGGTCCGATAAGAACTTACCAGTTGGCTACCGTTCTGATAGATTGCAAATGCCAGAAACTTCTAGAATAGATAGAAATATTTTAAAATATGGAGTTATAGAGCATATAGAAGTGTTTGAAGACATCTACCCGCATCGTGTCGGTACGGTTACTGCTGTTGACCCTACGAATATCAATAAGTTCTTTGATTCTGATATTAATTTCGATCTTAATGAACGAGATCAGGATGGAAATACTGTGATTTTAATGCCAAATGTTTCTGCAAAAGTTGTATTCCAAACAGGACAGCTTGCAGGCTATCGATTTGAGATAGCGGAAGATGGGTATAACTCGACTGATAAGTCATTTATAATTTTAGAAAACACTGATGAGAAAGACCTCGAACTTCCAAGTGAAAATTTGAAGCCTGCCGTTGGCGACACTTATATTTTAGAAGATATTCAAATGCCAGCCTCATACGTAACAGTTGCTGAAAATGAACTGCTAGCTACTGCCAATTCACATTTGATTGAACATAGCACTCCTTATAAAGAGTATAAAGTTACATTAGATCCTCTATACTTGAATAGAGAGAATATAGTTTTTGAGTTAGGCAATAGAATTAAAATAAACTCAGATGAATTTGATTTAAGAGGCAATTTTAGAATTACAAACATCTCAAGAAATTTAAGTAACAAAAATGAATATGAAATAACTCTCTCAGATCGCTTATGGTTCTCAGCTGCATGGGCGTCACAATTAAATCAACAACAAGCGGACTTAACTCAACTTAGGCGTTTTAGTCTATTACAAAATAAAGTTGATGAGAATACAAATACATCTAGAATAGTAAATGGAAGATTTGATGAGGATGGTTTTATAAAACCAGAAGTAATTAAGCCTGAAAGCATTGTAAAATCAATGCTTGATCCATCTGTACCAACCAAAGGCGATAAGGGTGATAAGGGCGACGCTTTTCAGTTTGCTGATTTCACTGCGCCTCAGCTTGCTTCATTAAAAGGTGAAAAGGGTGATACAGGGGCTAAAGGTGATACAGGCGCTCGAGGTCCTCAAGGGTTAAAAGGCGATAAGGGTGATGCTTTTCAGTTTGCTGATTTCACTGCGTCTCAACTTGCTTCATTAAAAGGTGAAAAGGGTGATACAGGGGCTAAAGGTGATACAGGCGCTCGAGGTCCTCAAGGAT
>Ga0209487_1000514_pt1 | contig 35066 bp, 41 predicted proteins | sample Poulit2012_FD_187524 | JGI IMG/M metagenome (GOLD analysis project Ga0209487, IMG submission 187524) | Agricultural soil microbial communities from Georgia to study Nitrogen management - Poultry litter 2012 (SPAdes) (version 2) | ecosystem: Environmental > Terrestrial > Soil > Agricultural land...
ATTCTTCCCGTCTCGGATAAGAAACTCATTTTGTCCTTCCTGATTTGCATAAGCAACAAAAACTCTTTTTGGTTTGTTAAAAACCATTTAAACCACTCCTCCTTATCTTAAATTTATATATAAAAAAAGCTGACCAACTCCCGGAGGAATCAATCAGCTTTTAATATCAATAAAAAAGTATTGTTTCAAACAATACAAATTTTAATACCCTATTAAATTGAACACAAAAGTAGTGTGAGTTATTATGAGCAAAAACTGCCCTACCTAACTTTTCTGAAAAGAATGCGAAGGCAACAAAATTTTGTGCCGAGTCTCCTTTTATGAATAGCAAAGGTATAACGACTTTCACCTGAAAAGAGTGACTAAAAAAACAATTAATTATACTGTTATGATAACAAATAATATGTGATTGTCAAATCTAGTAATATTTTTTGATTACGTTAGGAAAATTGCCTGTCATAGATGAAAACGTGAGGGGGTTATCTTAAAATGATTTGTTATTCAAAATAGAATATTAGAGACATGATATGGACAAAGGCAAAGGAAAGGGAGTTTATATGCTTGAGGATCAGATAATAATGATTAATGAACTTATTGAAGAAAAAACCTGTAAGTATGTATAATAATTTTTTTATGCGGATGTCTGTATTTTCTATACTTTAATTTGCTTATATTTCATTTTTAATAGGGAAGTAAATATTTCCAAGATTAACATGAAAAATAGCATTGCTGAGAGAATCCCCTAACAATGCTATTTTTGCTCATTCCTTATTTTTAGTTTCAATGCAGTACTAATCTAAACAATCATGACAGTAGAAACCATTTTTTTAAATCCACATTCAAAGTCTGTATAATGACCACATTTATCGCAGTACATAGTGTCTAGGCTCAACATCATTTATAAGCCTCTTTCGTATGTTTTGCGATCTCTTGCTGTATAGAACTAAAAGAAACATCCAGTATTTCTTCGAGTTTCTTTAAAACTTGTTCATCCCCTTTTTTGTAACCTTTAAAAACACCTTTCAAAACTTCTTCGGCATAATCAAAGCGGTCAGTAGCATGTGTCAAATCATAATTCTGCTTTTTGTAGTCCACTAGTGAGAGTTTTACATTATTTGCTTTGGATATAATTTCACTCATAAACGTGTCACAACCATACGCTGATATATACTCATCAGGATCCTGTTCTTCCTCTAAATGGGCGATTCGCACATGACAACCAATACTATCAAGTATAGAAGCCGAACGAAAGCTATTATCCATTCCAGCCCCATCACCGTCATAGGCAATAACAATATTGTCTGTGATGTTTTTTAATAATAATGCTTGATTGGTTGTTAATGCTGTTCCAAGAGAAGCGACAACATTCTTGACGCCATTTTGGTAGGCTTTTAAGACATCAAAGTAACCTTCCAGTAAAATAGCGTAACCTAGGCTTTCTATATCTTCCATTGCTTGGGGAAAACCGAATAAGTTATCCTGTTTTTTAAATATAATACTTTCTTCGGAATTGATGTATTTTACCTTATTATCTTTATCAATGGATCGCCCTCCGAATGCCACTGTTCGATTTTGATAATCCCGTATGGGAAAAACAATTCGATTTCGGAGCATATTCGATAGTTTGCCATTATTTAATCTGCGCAAAACCTTATTCTCTGCAAGCGTGCTATAGTTGAAGCCCTTGTTTTTAAGAAATTGAAAAGTCACATCTGATTTTAAAAGACTAAAGCCAATCCGGAATTTCTTTATCGTGCTTTCATGTATTCCTCGATTATTTAGATATTCCTTGGCGTGTTCCCCACCTTTTGAATAAAGCAGGATATGGTGATAAAACTTTTCCAACCACTCATGCGCTTCGTATACCTTTGCTGGATCGCTATTCCTTACATTCCTTTCCTGAGTCATTTTATGAAGTCTCCTTTACAAATGGATTAAATGTATTGATACACTCCACCGAAAACGGGCAATGATTACAATAACGGGAAGACCTTGCCGGGAACAGTTCTTTATACTTGTTAGGAAAAATCTCATACAAATCCAATTTTTCATTGATTTCGTTTGCTAAATGCAAAGCCCAGCAGCGTGCTTCGTCCATTCTTTCATGACTAAACAGATCACTACTTTCCTTACGAAATCGTAAGAAATAATAGCTGCCTCTAATGTTCCCTATGTTTTTTATTCGGCTAACAGCCCAGCAGTACAAGGCGAGCTGCTGTGTATCTTGTACCCCATATGAAATCCTGTTCGTTTTCCAATCAATAATGGTTCCATTAGGCTGGACAACATCAATGTAACCTTGTATCATGGGCGCATTTTCTTTACTGGATAATGGTAATTTAAAATAAAGCTCGGTTTCCCCCATCCCCCGTTGAACGGGGGCTTTTGCAGTTAGCTTCGATATATCATCGTAACTTAGCTCCTTATGAAATTCTGCTTCCATATATCCATTAAGAACAGCCTGCTCATGATCTATTCCTTTAATTTTATCCTCTATTGCTTTATGGACTGCTTTTCCCAAAGCAAGAGGTTGAGTAATGGGTTCATCCTTTTTAAGGATGTATTTATTAAAGAACCGATACGGACATTGCTCATAAAGGTTTAAACGGCTGAATGAAAATATCATTCCTAATCAATCTCCTTCGTTTGATTAAATAAAAAAAGCGCGTTAAAGAGAAAGTTCTTTAAAACGCCTTTTGTTAAGAAATTACTATTTAATTTTTATCAAAATGGTAAATCGCTATCATCAATATCGAGAGGCTCAGCTTGATTACCAAAAGGATTTTGATTTTGTTGTTGATTCCCTTGTGGTTGTCCCTGATACGGATTTGATTGCTGATTTTGGTGATTCGAATTTCCCTGCCGTCTATTCTGATTATCGTTTTTGGTATCCAAAAACTGAACATAATCAGCGATAACCTCTGTCATGAAAACCCTATTTCCATCTTGTCCTTCAAATGATGACGTTTGAATGCGACCTGTCACGGCAACTTGTGAACCTTTTTTACAGTAATTTGCTACATTCTCAGCAGTTTTCCTCCATACTTGGGTGCGTATAAAATCTGCTTCATATTCATTATTCTTATTTTTAAAAGGGCGGTTAACAGCAAGCATAAACGTTGAGACTGCCACTCCATTCGGCGTATATTTCATGTCAACATCTTTTGTTAAACGACCAATCAACTGTACATTATTCATTTCCATCATTCTCCTTTTATATTTGTTTTTATATTTTCAGCCTGATATAATGTATCAAGCTAAATAAATTATTTTGTGTGACATATTCATTCATTAGAATGTGTCTTTTTTTTATCCATTTTCATGAACAAGTCTATAAATAAAATGTTGATGAACAGATTGTCTAAGTTAGCGTCCAACGTCTTGATCGATACCTTCCAAGAAATTCTGGCTATTTCTGTTCCTTTTTTGGCCCAGCTTTTTCTTTCCCGTCTACTTTTCATGAATTCTTCTTGAATTTTTTCATACATGTTAGGAATTAGTGAATCCCAACACTTTTGAATGAACCATCGTAATCGTTCAGGTTGTGGCTTTGCTTGTTTTTCAAGATGGGCAAGGCATATGAACAGAGCAAAGTTTTTTGCTAATTCATCATGAACGTATTGCTTCCAATCTCGAATAACTGTATGGCGTTGTTGTTGGAAACCTTTAAAGTTTTCACGTTTGTATTCACGCCAACCAATTTCATCTAGCTGATATGGATCTAGCCGAAAAGCCGGATGAAGTGGTTTCTTTTCTTTACCAAAGTGTTTTTCCTTCACTTCATGAAAAGATTTACCACTCAGTTTTGATTCAAACTGCAAGACGCCACCCGAAGCTAAACAATACCAACATTTATAGACCTGATCTTTTGTGTTTAAAGAAAGATAATAGTCTTTTCGTTTATGTGGCTTGGAATCTTCTTTGCAAAAAGGACATTTGGCGAGCGTTTCTTTTTTGCCAAAATGTTTCGGATGAAACGTTAGGCTATGTTCTTGTGCTATATCAAGAATATTAGGTAGCATTGTGCATCACCCGACTTGCTTTTCCTGTTCATTGTGCAAGCCTACAAAGAAATTAAAACCATTTTCCTTTTTTACTTTAATCGTCATTTGTTGCCCATTTTGTATATGCTCCGCTTGCGAAACATTTTGATCACCATGTGCAAGTAATGCCAACGTTTCTCCTTCATCTGTTTGGAATGCCATTTTAACGAACATCGTTTGACCTTTCTTCCCAGATTGCTTGTTTTGAAGTATGCCTCGTACAACTTTATAATCATTTTCGCCTTGCTCTTCATGATGATTGTCACCGGAAGGTTTCTCATTGGAATGAGATGGCTCCCTTGTTTTTGATTGGGTGTTATTCATCACTTCATCTAAAAACATAAAACCATTTTCTTTATAAACCTTTGTTACAAGCTTTGTTTCCAAAGGCACATTTTTTACAAGATTGATTATATCTGGGTTTTTGATTAATAGATTAAATGTTTTGTTTAATTTTTCATCCAAAACATCTGTCAATCCATAGTGTTTACCAGAAGCACTTTCTTTCATTTCAAATGCTTTTAAAACAACTTCCATTTCTTGAATGTGACGTTTTTTATGATTTGTACTTTCATTTTGATCCACGGGTTGCTGTTCATCTTGTGTCTGATGCTGCTGACTTTGTACGGGATGATCATTCTCTACTGATTCCCTTTTTTGCATTGGTTGGGATACAGGTTGAGATGGTTCTTCCGTTGGTTCTTGAATATGCTCGTCTAATCCCATTTCCTCTTGAGTATATAAGCTGCCAAGTGGAAATTGACGTCTTAATACGAAAACCTCAGCAATCTTAACAATCATTGCAGAAGGTAACTGATCCCATACATTTGCATTCCCATAACGAGAATTGAGTTTACCGCTATTCGCCTGGTAATACTCCTGAAAGTCCACAAAGACAGCCACGGGATTATGTTTTTTATGCTGCATAATGGCATAGGCACCTAGGATTTCTCCTCGCTTAGAGCCAAATTTATGCCTAACGGTACCCTCGGAAGGAATAAATTCAAAATCGTCCCCTTCCTTTACCACATTTGCATTGGGCGGACCTACATAATCTGGTTGTGTTGTGGCAACCCTTAACAGCCCATCTCTCGTTGTGATAAATTGGGTTCTTGCCCCATTTCTAGTTTCATATCGCTGGAAAACGATATCGCCTAGCAATGGGTTTAAACCAAACCTTTCACATACCTGAATGAAATGTTGTGCTTCATCCTGTGTGCCATTGGCCGGCTGGATGAATCGACTCCAGATGAGTGATTTCTCCTCATTTGAAAGTGTTAGCATCTTTTCCATTGAAATCTCTCCCTCTCCTTAAAATATTTTTTATAAAATAAAAAAAGCCATAGCAATAACCTGTTATAAAACAGGCATCCTATTGGCTTTTTATTAAGCATTAATATTGAGTTTGTATGTCAGCATTCATCAAAGGTTTTTATAAACTTTTCCTCTTGCATCAACGGTATAGATGAGTAATTCCTCATCTTCTAGGTTTTGTTTAAATATAATTCTCCAATCCCCGACACGACATCTAAGGAACCCTTTTTTTCCTTTTAGGGTTCTAATATCACCCTCTGGCGGAATGTATCTGAGATTTTCCATAGCATCTAAAATCCGCTGTTTCGTTTTTTTGTCCATCTTTTTGATATTCTTTTTCGCGCTCGAAGACACAACGATACTAGTTAAATAATTCATCCAAGTTGTCTCCTCGTGCGAAATCACCTTTTTCAATTTCTTTAATAGCTGCATCTAATTTTCTTTCTTCATCTTGTGTGAGCTCTTCTTCAGGATATTCTGTGCGTTTCCTTGAAGAAACCATTGAATTCACAATTTTACCTAATGCCGAAATTTCATCTGAAGTTAAACGATCGATTAAAGAAAATAACTTTTCTTTTTCATTCATTTTGTTCACCTCATGACTATTATACGCCATTCTCATTTTAAAATCTCTCCTTTGAAATGTTTTTTTAAAATAAAAAAAGCTGATTAACCCCCAATGGAATCAATCTGCCTTTTATAAACAATAAAAACGTGTTGCCAATGGAAATAGTACACGTTTTAGAATTACTATAAAATTCCACACAGATGTTGAGTGCGATTTTTGAGCAACACGCTCTACCAAGCTTTTTCTAGAATGAAATGCAATGGCAAGAAACTTTATGCCGAATCTCCTTCTTAATATGAAGGTATAACGACTTTCACAAAAGATAGTGACTTAAAAACAAAATAAATTATACCTTCATATTATCAAAAGCATGGGATATGTCAAGAAAAAGCATGGGAATTACACATATTACCTAGAACCCCGCGATCCGATACTAGGTTCAACAAGGGTTATTTTGACCTGATAATTATTCTCAACTTAATACCTCATATCAATCACCTGTTTGACTGCTTTTACATTCATGTTATCAAGAGATCGCATCACATCAGATAACTTTATATCGTCAATTGAACTGTTAAAACATTGCAAAGCAAAACGCAGCATGCTTTGTTCACTACTGGAAAAAACACCGATAGTCTTATAAAACTTATCCAAGTTAATACTTTTATCATCGTCAATACACTTCATAATCTGTTTCGCTTTATATGTTGCACCAACCATATAAGCGAATGCACCATATTCAATATTTTGCGTTATTGCTTTTACCTGAAACATCTCCAGTAAAGCATATGTTTGTTCCTCATGAACGTTATCTTTAAAATACATTTTATCACCTTCCTGAATTTAATTGAAATTATTCAAAAAAAGAGATAGTCTACTGGATAAGCAGACCATCCCAAACTTATGAGTTTAAATATATAGTGTGAATAGACCCTGGAAGTAATGGCTCTTTTTATTTCGCCTCTTTGATGAATTCCCCGCTACTATCAATAAAGTAAAACAGTTCTTGTAAATTTCCACCATGTATTAAATCGTGATCCGTTGTTATTCTTAACTTTATATCTTTTGTATGCATAAGAATGGGCTGGATGTGATTGAGTTTCTCCGCAATAATGATCATTCGTCCATTAAATGTATGATTTTGCCATTTCAGGTACATCGTTAAATCCGTTGTATCCCCACGAAGCACATAAATATATAAAGGGCTGCCCTTAAATTCTATTGCTCCGACAAATGGTTCAGGAGTAGGGATTATGTTGGACTGTGCAAAAAAACGATACATACTAAAAAACAAAAGCCGTTTCAATACATCCTCTAATTTATATTCCACCCAATAATTGGGTTCATATGTTGTTAGCTTTGTGATAATAGCACCCGATTGCCCTAGTGCATAAATCGGTATGATTTTATTTTCAAGCCTCATTTCATGTCTGACAACTTTCCGCTCTTTCACCATTTTCTTTAAACGCTTTTTATCAATAGAAAAAAGGTGGAATAGTTGCCTTCTGCCTATGATTCCAATTCTAGATAAAGCAAATAAAGCTTTTTGTTCCCTTGGTGAATCACATTGAATATAGTCCATTACCTCAGCATTTGAAGGGATTCGGTTCCAGAATAAATGCCATTCCTGTTGTAGCGAAAAGGGACTTTTCATGTATATTCACCCTTATAATACACGGGTAATTCGGGTACGGACTTGTTCCTCTTTGGGATCAATAGATTGTACCCGAACTAGCACGCTGTCGTCTTTTTTAACATTTTGGAATTTCAGATGACTTGCTAAAGAATCCACACCTGGCTCCAAATTGACAAACACACCATATTCACGAACACCTGATACGATTCCTAAATATTCGCCACCTTTTTGGTAATTTTTTGTGCAATCAGGCCAAGGGTTAGGTTGGGTTGCTTTTGCACTTACACTCACTTCTGTTCTTTGTTCTGATGCATTTTCACCCTCCGTGTTTTCTGCCGCTTTCTCTTCAATCTTTAACACTTTAACCTTGAGAGGGGTTCCCACTTGTACTTCTTTTTCTAAGTCATCAATCCAACCATGACGCACTTCGGTGATCGAAATACGAACCATAATACCCCCAATATCTGCGTGTACATTACTTTGTGTTACATGACGAACAACTGCTGGAATAACGTCTCCTTCATTAATTTTACGCAAAGTGATTTTTGCCATTTCCTGCTGGGCTTTGGTACGAGAAGCTGTGAAGATTTCTGCTTCCCGGTCATAATTTAAAATCATAAAGGCAATCTTACGACCTGTCATGGCACGCAACTGACGTAAATTATTGGCACCAGTATATTCAAGCGGTATAATACCTTTGATTTTCCCTACATGCATAATAGCACAGGTCTTTTTGTTTTCTCCTTCACCAATGGTTTCAATCCCTGTAATCGGAGCTTCTAAGAATTTATCATTTTGATAGGCTGCATACACTTTTTCCCAATCCTTATCACTGTAATCTACATTTTCATCCTTGAACTGTTCTGGATCAAATCCCTCAATCAACACATTCTCTAAAATATCCGCCATTTTATTACCTCTCCTTTGTCCTTTTTTATATTTGAAAAGCCACCTTTATAAAAGGTGACCCTAATTGTTTATATTATCTTCTTTAACGTAATTACTGCATTATCATGCTTTCTGTCATATGCTATCCTTGCTATTTCCTCAGCAAATCCCAACTTGTATAATACATGGTAAAATCCAGTTGGCCCTGAACCATCATATCCACTTCCAAGTCCACTTTGAACATCAACAGAAAACCGTTTCCCTATGATAATTGTTCGATAAAAAAGTGATTTTCGTTTTCTGTAGTGAACCACTTCCAAGACTTCATCCATTGCTGGAATTAAGTTTTCTATTACTTTGCAAGTTCTACAGGTGCTTAAGTCTCTTATCACGACATCACAATTACAATGCCTTTTATAAGTGATTTCATTTGGATTCTGTATTTTTTCTATTCTTGTTTCTATGTTCAATCTTTGATCGCCCCCCTTTTCAAAGTGAAAATTTTATATATAAAAAGCCCTTATCCGTTTTGTTATTATTAAACAGATAAGAGCCTAATCCCAAAAACCATCGCCTGAGGCATGGGGTACATATTCTTTTTCTTCTTGATTTTTATCCAATTTACATTCATCTTGTGCTAAATCTTCAAAACGCCTTTCATTTGTTTGTTCACTTTCTTTAACTGGTGGTTGTCGATTTATCTCTTCCACTGCTATGGACGTATTTTCTGCTTGGAGAGATTCATCTATCCCCTGTTGTTCATGGTGTTGCATTACTTGTGTGTCACCATCTGATTGTTTACATGTGTCTACACCACTATGCTTTTCTAGATTCATTTCTTTTTCATGTGTTGTTTCGTTTTGATGATACTTATCTTTTCTGTTATTTGAAATGTCTTTCATTTTACTGATCATCCCACTTCCCACGCGCTTGAATTTACCTGTATAGCTCTGATTTTCCCACTCCTTTAACGTATGCCAATCCTTTGGAACCAGGTTACCTATAGCAAGGGATGGTTTTTGCACTTGATTATCATAGACTAATTTATGGATATAACTGTACTTTGGAAGCCCGTCCATAATATCCGTTGCATCAAAACGAAACTCTTCTGTTTCTGTATCTCGATAATTATCAGGAAATAGTACTGGTAAAAACACTTTGTGCTTGTAAGTTGGTTGCCTCATGATGATTTTGTCCTTTCCAAACTCTTTGGAAAATTCTTCCGCATCATCTGCTGAAACACCACCAAAGACCAATTTATTTCGACAGTTAGTAACAATCGTTCGTTTCATTGCTTTGGCACTTATTTTCCCGCTCTCTATTTCTAATTGCCCTAATGATTGTGTAGCAAATATACCTGCAACGCGATAACTACGAGCAATGGATAAAAAGCGTTCTACCTCTGGATTAATATAACGTGAATATTCGTCAATCATCATAAAATGCGGGATGCGGGATTCTTCAGGACCAGGACGATTAAATGTTCCATTTTGCAAATGCATAATCATAAATTGCCCAAAAGCGTCACCTGAAGTGCCAAGTTTTCCGAGTTCTGTGTTGACAATAAGGACGCCGCCTTCTGCAAAATGTTTCTGGATATTTACATCACTTTTCCCCGTCATGATGCGTTTCAACAAATCATTACTTGTAATGTTTTCAAGTTGAGAACGTAATCCAATGACAAATTGTCTGTATTTTTCTGCATGTTGTCCAAGCAGTTCCGCTTCAAAGAAATGGACAAGATCTGTTATGCCGTCCCTTGCCTTTAATTGTTGTACATTCTTTTGCAACTCTATTGGGTCACGTAATGTATTCATCACATCAAGAATATCCATGTTATCACCATGAAGTTCCTTTAAAAGTTTCGTTACATATCTTGCGGATAATTCTTGCACTGAGGCAAAGAATGCTTCTTGCTTCCCGAATAAACCTTTGAGTACAACAACCGTTGCCTCAGCTACATCATTGATATCCCCTTCCATTGGATTAAATTTATGCGTGTTTTCACTTAACGGATCAATAAAAACATGTGGTATATCCATGGCCTCACAATATTCTTTCACCTTTAATGCAAAATCTCGTTTCGGCTCAACGACGGTTAAACCTAATTGCTTTCCTTGTTTCTTTTGAACCAACAACTGATAAGCTATGGGTTCCAATGTTGAAGCTGTTTTACCAGAACCGGTCGCCCCCACGAATAAGGAATGAACAAAAAAATCTTTCTCTTTTAAAATAATGGGTACATCTTCATGTTCCAGAGATTCACCAATGATGGTTACTATTTCTCCCTCTTTACTTTTGGACGCTTTGATTGCTTTCTTGAATTCTGTATAACTTTCTTCAGGTTCATCTTTAATTCGTTGGTTTCCTCGTTTTTTCTTATATACAGACTCTGCCCGCATATACATGGCGTTCAAATACAAACCTAATACACCAAAAAGCATTAGGCATATTTTCATAATCGAAGCATTGGTCACTAATCTTTCCCACTGCCAATGATTGTAAGTTAAAACAGATAAAATCATAATCATAAAGCTCGTGTTAGATAGTACCATAAGGCGGTTTGACACCTTGTTATTCATTTTTTTAATCATCTTCCATATATAATAAATGGAAGTAACCAAAATCGAAATCAAAATAATATGCAATGGGGCTGGAACATAGATCTCATTGTATAACAAGGCGATGCCTGTTCCTGCAATGAGAAATATAAATATACTATATGCTGTTAACAAATTATCCACCCTTTGTATAATTATTGAACATTCGTTATATTTATCAATCTTTGCTCCCTCTGAATCAAGGTCCCCAGTACTGCGATACGAAAATCAGAGACACTTTGTAGTATCTTATTGGTATTGGGGTCATAAAAATAGGCACCATCTGTTGCAAATAGTGTTAATTCATTAAATGGAAATACATATTCCCTTGCTATTTTTGCTGCTTTAAAATGACCCATCTCATTATCATGATGTAGCATGATCGATAACATGTCTGTTTTAATGTCTTTCCTTATAACATGATAGAGAAATTTCAGCGTTTTCTTCTTTTCGGTCTTAGTCAGATCATCTGTGATCCAGTAATCCAAGATGGTTATTGCTTGATGATATTCTGCCCTCTGATTAATTTGGTCTTTATCAAATTCAATCACTTGTTTTCGTAGACTCTTTTTCTCTTCCTGTCTAATCTTACGTTCAAAAATATTCATCTCTTCAAACTGCCTTAACTTAATGACACCCTCACCTAACATATATTCATGCAATAAATTATCATCTTCATCAAACATGTCCCGCATTAAATAAATGACTAGCTCTTCTTTCATAAATGCTTCTATCATATAGAGGAGGTTATGATAAATCCTCCCTTGCAATACATATCCCTGATTCCCTAAAAAGATCGTTTTCAAATAGTTTATCACTTGCATATAATCTTTCTGTTGTAACGCATTTCTGATAAGCATCAGATCATCCAAATAATCCATATGATTCGTTGTACAGCGTTCATATATGATGGAAGGTTTTTCTTCTCTCAGTGCTCCGTAAAAATGACATATAGTATTTGCTGCTATTTTATTTCTCCCATTATTTGATGATGTCCAATAAGGCGGTAGTGAAATCTTTTCCAATAATCGTTTTTCAATTTGATTCAATGATTATACCCCTTTCACTTACATTACGTTTTAGTATTCAATACTACCGAGTACGGTTGATTTATCTTTTCTAATTTGTTCAGAAATAATCAAAAACGACAACTGCTCGTCCATTAAATCAATCAACTTATTGTATAGTTTTTCCTGCTGCTTCGATGTATAATTTGAAAGTTCATTTGCGTGAATTTCGTTATTGTCAACTAACTTCAAAACGTCTTTCATTTCCTTAATTACCTCATATTTATGATTATGCACAGGAAGTCCACCCTTTCTATTATTTCGGCTGTGTTTTTAATTCCTCATTTTCAAGTTCTATTTCTTCAAACTCACGCAATAAATCTTCTAGCACCCCACGCTCAACCTGAATATGTTTTGCGTGATTTGGAAAAGCCATTAAACGATCCATCACTAAATCCAATGGGCTTGCATCATGTTGTGTCATTTACCACCATCACCACCTTTCTAAAAATTGATTATTTAAAAGATATTATTTAACAGATTTTAAAATGTCTTTTAAAGGGAACAGTCAATCTGTTGGTGGCACCTGACTTAAGTAATCTATCATTTCATGGTGATCTAATGGGTACCAGTCTATATGCTTGATTGCTTGGAGCATTTCTTGTTGCTTATTTATTAAAGCGTTTGTCGTTATAGCTAGCATTTTTCTTCCGTCTAGTTCATATTGTTCCTTCCTGTATGAGTGAATATCATGCATCTTGATTAAATCACTATCCAATAAATTGACAAAGTATTTTTCTTCACCTTCATGTCGCACGACAGTGGATAATCCATTATATGACTTTATTTGTGTAAGATTAGCGCGTGCTGTTACGTCTTCAATACCGAAACGTGACAGGTATTTTAGCAATTCCTTCTTATCATCAAATAATCGAAAGTACATCTTAGCAAAAAATAAGGGCATCACCTTAATTTGCCCTGATGATGTGATTGCACCTGTACGACTGTTGAAAAAGTTATTCACTTGTTGGTAGCTCTCTTGTCCACGCACGAATATGATATAGTGTGGTATTGGTCGCTCCCCTTTTGTTGCATCAAGTGCGCTGTAACTCTCCATCTCCTGGGCTATTTTAGTTAATGTCGGCTTTGTCGTCTTTTCCATTAGCATGTAAAAGACATATTCCTTATCTCCAGGGCTTGTTAAAATACCCTGCAACGAATCCCCACGGTTTAGACTGTATTTACGCTTCACCTCCCTGCTATCGAGCATTCGCCAGCCAAATGACATTAAATCAATCATTAAATCGTTCGTACTGAGCAGATAAGGTAAGAAGTTTTCACTAACACGAAGTTGTGAGGCTTTGCGCTCAACAGGATAGCCCTGCTTTCTCAAGCAGGCTATGCCGGTCTCGCCAATACGAAAGTACACACCTTGCCTCTTTTTACGCTGAGGTGCTGCAAACCCTTTTATCCATGCCTTATGCACCCATCCGGTATTTTGTAATATACGCATTTTTTTGTAGGTGTACATTTTTGACAAATTAAACATTTTTCTTATTTGCGCTGTTGACAATGCTCGGTATTTATATAAGCTTTCTAATATATCTAAATCCAACTTTTGTATTCTTTTCACCTTTTGTGTATCTGTTTTTGTAAGCACTTTTTGTATATCACCTCAATTCATTATCTGGCTGTTATGTCTCTCCTTTTCACAACCCTTTGTGAATGGGCTTAACATAACTACTTGCAAATTTTATTAGTTTTTCAATTCCCCAAGAATAGGAATTAATCCCTTATATCAGTTATTCCATCGGTTATTTCAATATTCTTTTTTGGTATAAATCTACCAATCCATAAAAGTATAAAGCTTGCTAATCAAAAAGTATTTAGCTTTATACCTAACATTTACAACTGCAAACAGGTATAAGGCTACCGTAATTTCTTTACCAAAAAAACCTTTCTTCCACTAGCGGATATTCAACTCTATTGTCAGTTGATCCTTCCTTATATTTTTCAAGATAGCCTTTAAAAGCGGTTGGCTCATCTTTCAGTTTATGGGTATGCGATTTTAGATAACCAGCAAAATCAAGTTCGTTTTCATCCTCAACTACATACACTTGTACATGACTAAAATTATCTTTATAACCAGAAACATCTAAAGATAAATGTTGCCAACTATCATCTTCAATGATCTGCGCTAACCTTAATGCATCTACAATGTACTTATGGTTACGGTTATCTAAGTCTTGAATAATATCATTCTCGTAGAAGTGCTGTATAAATACTTTAGCTTTATGAAAAGGAAGATATTTAGATTTATTATCATACATGCGACCAATACACCACTCAATATAACCTCTAACTTCTTGTTTCAAATCATGATCCGTTGTATTATTCAAAGGGAGTGTTCCAGCCAAAGCATATGAAAATACTGGATAACCATGAATAATTAAAGGTTCTTTATGCATTTTAGCTGTGTCTGATAGTCGATTGTCCATCGTTAAGTCTCTTTGATAGTTCAATAGAAGATTATATTTAAGTTTTTCTAAATGTAATAAAGCATCCATTACTTTCTTATTATTTATAAACATGAAGGTTTCTCCTTTCTGTATTTTTGCCGACTAATAAAACACTATAAAATCCTATAGGACAGTGCTTCATTCTTTCAATAACTCATTTTTGTCAGACAAGTTATAAAACGATTTTTTTTATACATACAGATGTCTACAGATATTTTTGTGAAATCACTATAACTATTGTTATATCAACATGTACCCAGGTTTGTTTTTGTCTACAACGTCAATTATATTTGTCAGCATTTTATATTACCTTTTTCGAAAAAAGCTATGACACCAATAGTTTAAAGATTAATTATTTGTCGACATTTTTTGCATCATTGGGTTCAATATACAAACGCATATTTATGGAGCGGGGCAATTACTCCCACCCGCATTAAATGTTAAATTAAAATCTTTCAAGAAAGGCAAGGGATTTGTCGGTTCGTCCACTACCCTTATTTCAAAGTGCAAATGGGCTCCTTCTGAAGCACCTGTATTACCGACTCTACCAACCTCTTGACCGGCTTTTACTTTGGTACCAGCTGGGACACTTCGTTTACTCATATGAGCATAGTATGTCTTAATATTATTATCATGTTGTAAAACGACTAAATTACCATAACCACCATTGTTAAACTCTGAAACAACAACTTTTCCATCCATAAAAGCAGCAGCCGACTGCCCTTCGACTCCCGGAAAAGCTATATCTATACCATTATGTGGTCTTCCCCAACGCTCACCAAAACATGAAGTAATATGCTTTGTAAATGGAAGCACCCATGCTTGATCTCCAATAATCTCCACATTAGTAGTCTCACATTCCATGGTTAATCCACCGAGGCTTGCGACATTTTCTTTCACAATAGGTACCCAATGCTGATTTAATCCTGTAGGATCGTTTGCAGCATCAAGCGGGGCATAAACCTCACCTAATTTTTCAATGGTATTTAAACCATCCTGAACAATTCGATTATGAAGTGTATTTGCCATTGATTCCAACCCTGCGCCTAAAGTGTCGAAAATCATTAATCCACTACCATCAGGATTCATTAAACCTCCCGGGTTATTTCGAAAGGTTACAGCATCACTTGTACCATTTGCTGTTTCGTGTAAAGCAATAGCTAACATAAGTACGGGGTCGATGCCATGTTTATGCGCAGCTTTTTTAATTTCATCTCCGTAACCCGAAAACACACCCCCCTTCGATTCCAAAGTGTTATTCCATGATTTCTCATCAATTCCTCCTGTTGGACTACAAACTGAACCTCCTTCCATCCCAGGTGGTTCACTTACATTAAAATCATCTATAAATAAAAATCCTAGCGCAAGTGCTAGGAAAATTAATGCTACAACAACTACTAAAATCAGCGTAAGCGGTGGCCCCACCAATAATTTTTTATTCATTATTTCTAGATTCACCTCATTTCAAAACAAAAAAAGCGCTTCTCAGCACTCTGTTTAAAATGGAACATTGACCGAGTATTCAATTACTTTATATTCATCATCAATCTTTTCGAGATAGATGATATAAATATCTTGCACCTCTTTTTTATTTTCCTTATGATAATCTAAAACTGTACCTTTAACATTTGCAACCCACACAATGACACCATCATTACTTGAAGGCTTCGTACCTGTCGGTTCAAATATATCTGCACTTTCATATTCACGGTACATCTTTGCCATGTTACCTGCTTCGTGTTCATGTTGAAGTTTGTTGTATAATTCTTCAGACATATATTTTTGACTTTCATCAATATACTTAAGTGGATAACGCCCGTTAAGATTATAAAATATTTTTATAAATTGTTTAGCAACCTTTTTTGATGCTTTAATATCTTCACCATTAAACAAGTCACTGTATGGAGGTGCTATGTTAGACTTATCTATGTCTGTTGGCTCAACTTCACTCAAATCGTAATCATGATTTTCACCAAAAGATTCATCAAATTCCTCTTCATATTTGTCAATATCCTTTCTTTCATCAGCTTTATTCGGAGTTTTGCGCTTCCCACCTTGCTTGGAAGTATATTCATATACCTCATCTACTTTTTCTTCATCTTCAGTAATAGTTTCATCATTGTTTTTTGAACCGACATATAGACTGTATAATATTAATATTACAAGGGATACAATAATCCCGTAAACAACATAACTCATGATAGATTTCCGATCCAACTTATTTTTCATCCCATTTCTTCTATCCCTCCATTAGTAAATAAAAATAAAAAGAATTGTGAGTTCCAACCCTGTCAAGAAAAAGGATGTCTTATTATAATAGTGAGACATCCTCTTATTTTGGTATGTTTTCCTCTAATGATTTCCAATAATTTGCGTCATCTGAGAGTTTCGCATAGTCATTTACTGGAACTTCTTTACTTAAATCAAGTTCTGACAAGTTCTCCCTTTCCGGTCTATCATTATCAAAATATGATACATCACTAGATTGATAAATAGGTTCTTGTTGTTTTGGCCTTTCTGTAAACTCTGAAGACCTTTCTGGTTGTGATGATAAATCTTGTGAATACATATCTCCACTATCACTCATCCAATCACTAGCACTTGGAATTGCCCCAAAACTCATAGGTTCTGCATTTGCTTTAGTAACTTGGTCATCAAAGTTTTCATACATATTTACCGAATCATCCATCCAGTTGCTTGCGCTTGGAATACTCTTTATCACTTTGGTATTTTGTGCTCTTTGTCTTTGTTGTTGTAAGAATACCTTTTGTTGGGCTAACCTCTGATCCCATTGGTTTCCAGCTACTCCCTTTGCTAGTAAAGAAGCATAATCGTCATTTAACCCTTCATTTTCAATATTAGACATAATCTTTTCATGTTCCTCATCGAGTTCATTTAGAGATACATTTTTAATACCTTGCTTATCAAATTGATTTATTGTGTTATCAATCTCTTCAGAACTAAACTCTTTATCATCCATAAAATCAGCTAAATTTCTAACACCTTCATCGGACACAGTAGCATCATCACTTTGTGCTTCGCCATCTATATTCCCCATGCTTTTGCCTAAATTGGAATATAAGTATGCTTTTCCTGCTTCCTTTGCAACATCGCCTGCACTACCTTCACCTGTCATTGCACCACCAACAGCGGCTCCTATACCAGCACCTTTAGCTGCTCCCATAGGTCCACCTGCCACACCACCTGCAACTGCACCACCAACTGTTGCAGTTGTCTGTACTGCTGTATTAACTGGTTCTTTTACTGTGTCCATCCCACCTTTTAATTCTTTAAGTACATGATGACTGTGTACAAAGATATTAGCTATTCGTTTTCTTAGTAAAAACAATAAAGCGAACAATGCAAAATGAACGATTGCTGCTGCGATATAATTGTAAAATGGATTCCCGGGTTGATGACTTACGGAGAAATCCACTTTATAAAGCACTTCCGAAATAGCAAAAACCATCAGTGCACCAAAAGCTACTACAATTTTCAAGACTAATGGTAGTACTAACTCAATTGCATATCGTTTTATTACACTGAACATGCCTGGTACTGCACCAATTAATAAAGCAAATGGGGCAAATAAAGCAATAATCATAAACCAAAACTGGAAAATGATTAATGCTAAAGCAAGAGCATACACTAAAATAGAAGTTATACCATTAATAGAAAGATACATTGGCGTAAATGAAACACGTTTCCCGACATTCGAATAAGTGATGTATCTATTATTATGTGTATCTAATTCATTAAATATTGCATCTGCTCTTTCCTCACTGTTTTTCTCATTTTTTAATATATTGTTCATTCTCTCATCTAAACCCTCTATTTCATCAGGGTTGGCTGAGCCAAACATCATATAAAGATATGGTCGGTCTACAAACAGTGACCATATATTATCACGCATTTTGTCCCTTAAATCATTTTCATCCAACCCTGTTGGAGTATCGGCAAAAGGTTCAGGGCTATTAGGATCATCAACAGGTTCCTCTTCAAGCGAAGTTGCACTTCCGGATAAAACCAAACCACTCATTTCTGTTGTCACTTGATTAATGCCAGTAAGAAAAGAAGAATAATTTGTAAACAAAAATATAGCTAACGTGATAGACAAAATGGTTTGGAGAATACTTGTTAATGATTCGAACATAGAACGTCTAAATATTAAAATGAAAGTTGCATAGGTTACTGATAACAGGGCTGCAAATATAGCTAAATTACCAAACAAGCCACCACTTTGTATTTTTCCAGATGAACTTATTCCTGTAATTGAACCCATAATATTACTTAATTCATCAATAATAGTACTAACAAAATCAAAATCATAAGCTAGATCGAATGCTGATATCATTAAACGGGTTAAAAATATGTTCATATCAAAAGCCAGATTGGCTAGATAGTTAAAGAACTCAGACATTGTGTCGGCAAATTTGTCTTCCAAATCAAGAAACCATAGGTATTTATCTCTTTTTTCCTCCCACCAATTTTTATCTTCGGTGGCGTCATCAGGGACAACATCTAGATGATAATGGGAATCACCTCCTTCTTTGTAGTCGCCTAACTGTTCTTCTGCATAAACATGATCAAACGGAAATAAAATTATAGTGACCATCAGGAAGCTAGTGATTATTAATATTATTCTTTTCATAGATTTGGGCATAAAAAATACCCCTTGCGTTTTCTATCACAGGGATATTTTTGCTTTCCTCCTTTATTTAATTAGTCAAAATCATATTCATCTTCATCCTTTTCATCTGTTTCTTGATATTCATGGATTACTATACCGTCATCCACATCTTCTATATCAATATTTTTTATTCCCGATTTAAATTCTTTTATATTCCATTCATCCTCTGGGTTCTGTTTCATAACAATAAAATTTGAATCGCCGGGAATATTGTAGCCATCGTATTTACTCCAAGGAGTGACGTAGTAAACAACCTCACCTTTTTCCTTATCAAAATATTCATCATATCGGCGCACTTCATATTCCTCTTTGAGTTTATTAAAGTCTTTAAAGAAATCTTCATTATCATCCTGTATATCAAAATTATCTTGTTTTATTTTTTCAAATTCCTCTGGAATAATTAATTGATCTAATTCAGCTATATCCATAAACAACTGTGAAATATAATTTCCCTCTAAAAACTTTTCCTGCCCCTTCGGTGAAAGCATTTCATACATTTTCGGAATATCATTTTCAAATCCTGCTTTATAATATTCCATAGCCACCTCATCAGCCTCGGCAAATAACTCTTGTAAGTCGTTTTCTTCCGTATTTACTTCCTTACTCTTCGGTTCGGAAGTATTATCTTTATCATTATTGGCGCTGCACCCTATGGTAAGAGTGATAGCACCGGTCAAAAGAATCAATCCTAATAACTTTCTTTTTATGAACATTTTGATCAACTCCTTTTTAACTTGGTCGCCTCATCTCCCTTTCCCTTTCCTCTTTTGTAGAGGTGGAGGAATCAAAGGCATCAAATAAATCTTCAAATACAGGAAATACCTGTACAACTTCAGAACGTCCATAGATATCCTGAAATAGAGCTTCCCCTCGTCCCAAGTTTTTTAATATATCTATATTCTCTTTCGTCTGGGGTAAATTTAGATAATCTAGCATTTCTATTGCTTCGTCTGTTTCTTTTAATGCAAAGCTAAACTTCATCCCCATATTAGCCACGTCTTTTCCGTGATCACTTGCATTTTGAGAACCTTTCAGCAGTGTCGTATTGTAATATCGACCCATGCGAACAATAAAATCCATTAGTTCGGATCCCATTGCATTTCGCTCAATCGCACTTGCTTCATCTTGTAGAATAAATTTATGTCTCATTCTGTCCTGGTTAAACATATATTGTTTTGTAAATGCTGTAATGGAAATCATAATTGCTTCCGATATTTTATGGGTAGGTCGCAACTTTTTTGTTTCTTTTCCAGGTAAATTTAAGTTCTGTACCATCAATACCTGAAGTGGTACATCTGAATGGAGAACTCTGTAATTTTGACCTACTTTTCCAAAGAGCAAACTGGCTAGTGGATTACGGTTTAATGTTTCAAGCGTATTTTTTAACTTTTCCACTGAATCGAATCTTGAATCCGTCATATTGTCAGGTCTATTCTCGTACAAATCCTGTAATTTTATTATCACTCCCCCAATACAAGGATCTTCTTGTTTGGAAACGCCTTCAACCACTTCACTTAAAAGTGTATATGAATCATTATCTATGTCAAGGTTTGCTAAATATGATAAGATATCCATACAAATATCAATGGCTTCATTAATATCTGTCGACGTTCGGAACGGGTCGAGACTTCCTGCGTCCCTATCGTCAGATCCTAAAGTCCAAACAGAGATATACTCTGGGGGAATAAAAGGTAGACCTTTATCCCAATCTGCTCTGTCACCTTTTGGGTCAATAACAAGCCCTTGAGAACCTGTAAGGGTTGCTAAGTAAACGAACAAGTTCATAAAGAATGACTTACCACGTCCTGTCATACCAGCTACTAAAACTGAAATGGAATCAACTGCTGAGTCCACTATTGCTTTGGCCGCTAAATCAGGCTTTACAAAGAATGGTTTGTTAAAGTACTTTGTATACCCCAAATAATATCCACGGTTATCCCCAACATTCGATGTGGAACCGAACATCATTCCAGCTAAAACACCAGGTGCTACAATCATTTCATAATCATTATTGTATTTCTTTGCCCCTGGAATTGTCTCAACCATTAAATTTATTTGTTCACCATAAGGTGCAACCATAGCAATTCCAAATGTAGATAACTCCGTGATAACTCGCTTAACCCTGTTATCTAAAATCTTTTTATCTTTAGCTGATACTTTAATGACAAATGAACAACCGAAAGCCGGTTGGGCCGTGTTTTTAAAATAGTTTTCCATCTGGATGGTTCCTTTTTCCGATTCGGAAACATCCAAATCAACATCTTCTCCACCTTTATGCGCTTCTTTTCGTTGATCCTTATATTCGAGTCGCTTATTACTTAACTTTTTCTTAATTAAATCATTGGGCTGATGGCTTGCTCTAATCGAAATGCTAATAGGGAAGCCCAAACGTGACTTTAATACGTGAACCCATTCAAATCCCGGATGGTTTCTTCTATCATCCATATCATAACAAATTAAATGTTGCGTATATAACTCACTAATCTCATTATCAAACACCTTTCTCAATAAAAGTGTTTTAGGACTTACCTCATCAATATTTGTGTTTTGTATATCTATAAATTCTTTTTCTTTTGGTCGAACAGCTTCATGTTCTCTGTTATGATTATCAATTCCTGTGATTTGTAGACCCGAATCAAAATTAGGGCGATGGTCAATGTCACTATAATTCGGAGACACCGAAAACACCTTTTCAACTAAATAAACAACTTCGGGAGTTGTGACAGGTTTTACTTTAGATTGAAATGCCCCAGATAGGTTCCCTACTAAACTATCTGATTGTCCTTTGTACGCTTCAATAACCTCTAACGGAATATCGTATGGCTCTAATCCAACTGCTGAATATACTGGAGAATTCAACCCTTCCAAAAAATGCTTAAATTTTGTTATCAAATTATTCCCGACATTGGGAGACAAATAATTATTTTTCATAGGATTCAGTTGAATACCGATATAATCCCTATATTCGGTTGATTCATGGGCATTTCTTTGGTTACCCAATGCCTTTTTTACTTCTTTCATATAGGCTATCCCGTTCTCCCTTAGGTCATAATTTAATGTTCCCATATCATCAATCGTTTGATCAATGATACCTGAAACGTCTGTTGGAGTTGGATCGCATATATAATGTAAATCATAATTATTGTTATTTAAAAATGCCAATTGAGTATAAAATGGCTTCATTTTATCTTCGTTACTTAAAAAAGAATAATTAAATCCTTCAAGAAGATAAAAAGCCCACACCTCACCGTTTTGCGAAAATATTAAGTTTTCCTCAACATGTTTTACAGGAAATTGTAATACACTTTTCAACCCTTCCAACCCCTTTCATACTCAAAATTATTGATGAGAAACTGTTAGCTTTATTTTATCGACTCCATTTGTTCATGATATGTTGGAAACCCACTATATTTATATCTTTTATTTTTAAAACTTTTATCTTTATGACCATAAGTAGCATACATGCCGAACTTATATTGATGTGGTTTATTTATTTCCTTGCCCCTGATATAAGTGGTCCTTTTTAAACTTCTTAAATGGTAAAAAATTAGCGACTTAAAGAATGTAATAGGGGAACGTCCTTCCGTACCTACATCAGATAATAACCATGCTAATACAAAGGGTATAGCAAACAAGACACCAGGAGGCAGCCATATTATTAGCCGATTTAAAACAGGTATAAAATACCAAATTAGTTCAATCCCGCCTATAAAAAAAACATATATAAACAGTTTAAGTGATAAAGGCCTACCTAACTGTAGCCCAAATACTTGATAAATTTTTCTATCAAATTTTAAAAAGTCATTTAACACAAACAAAGAAACATATTCTTTTGAATCATGTTTATTACTCACCTTTTTCAGCTCCATTCAAGTGTAAATAGATAAGTAGGGGAGGGGATTATCCACCTACTTGTCATTAGTAGTTAACAACGGCTACCCCCCTATGTTCAGCTTCTCTCCCATCCATTCAGATAGCGCCAATAAAATTTCTGGTTTGAAAACAAAAATCCCAATAAACGCAAAACCTACAACCACAGCTGCCATTCCAATCCAGGCCCTTTTATATGCAGTGATCACGAGCAAAATAATAAATGCTATAGTCAGTAAAATTCCAACTTGCTCTACCACCCAATCTTTAATTCCTGCCAAATCCAATGGCTCCACCCCCTTTCAACGCAATAAAAAAAGCTTTGATTTCACTAATATCAAAACTCATCATCAATCCCCTTTCTTTGAATGCAAATTTATGAATCTTTCTCTTCCTTGTCATTGTCTCTTTCTCCATTTTCCTCATCCTTATCGTTCTCATCTTGAATAAAATCTTCATTATCATTTTCACCTGTTAATTCCTCGATCTGTGCCTCTGCATTCATTTCATCGACCATATATCTATTATTTTCCTTAATTACAATTAAATAATAGTTTGATTGAAATTGTGTTTTTAATTCGGGTTCCTCAAATACCACTTCTGCGTGTACAATATATTCATCATCATGTGTACCTTTAAAAATATTTGCATCTTTGACTTCTATAAAATTCATTGAGCCATTAAAACCAGTTACATTTTCATCATTTAAAATATAGGCAAGCTTATCTTTAGAATCTTCACTGTAACTGACAAAAAAGGTATCTAGGAAATTCTTAATGTTAGTTGATTCTTTAGAATCATTAATATCCTTTAACCCTTTTGTCATCTCATTCACACCCACATCTAAATCGGTATTTTCCTCTAAGTTGGTGAAATAAGGAAGATTATAAACCCCTAATGTTGAACCGTTATTCATTACAGGCACTACAAAGTATTTTTGAATTGATTTTTTTTCTGTTTCCACTTTTGTTTCTTTAGCTTTTTTCTTCTTTCCTTTCTTATCCTTTTTCTCGACCTCAACCTCCTTTTCAACTTCTCTATTCATTTCTGAATGAACCAACAATATAATATGGGCTTTATTCTCACTTATTTCTTTTACCTGCTTTAAGGTTACCCCTTTGAATATCGAATTCCATTCTGTTTCATTGGTCATTAGCCCCGCTTTCTCGTTCAACCCCTTTGCCAAATATTTTGCTAACCTCTCATCTCGATCATCGAAATCCTCTATATTCCATGTGAAAAATTCCCGGGAAAAATCTTTAGCAAATTGAATTGCTTCAGGTTGCGTGGTTAAATTGATACCGACCTGTTCTTCACTTTCATTAACACTAGCCTCCGAGCTAGAAAACACGTTAATAAATACAACCAAAAACATAAAGGAAAACAATAACCAAAAACAGATTGCTCCCAATTTACGTAAAGTATAGCTTTTAGGCTTTTTAACTTTTTCCCTTTTTGGCTTTTTTGGTGCCGTGAACCTTTTTAAAAAACCAAATCCTCGCTTAATTCTTTTAATTGGCGCTACCTTTTTCAAAAAAACACGCTCCCTTTTATACTTAAAATCTTTTACTTGACCCGAATAATATAAATATGGCAATAATCAACAAAACAGTAGGGATTGCTCCATATTTTACAAGTGACATATTATATAATGTTAAAATATGTCCTTTAATCTCTTCCCACACTGGTACGACACTTGGGAACTGTTCCAAAACAATACTACCAACAATTAAAAATAAAAATATGCCCAAAATTAAACCTAATAAGAATCGAATCATCACACATGTCTCCCTCGATTTTTAAATATAAGTAGTTTTATTGTAAAAAGTTGATTTACATGGATTGCCACGCATTTTCTCCATAATAAAAACCCCAACCTAACGTCAGGGCTATGGTATAAAGATTATTTCTTTCTTAATAAACGAATTACAAATGCTGTCAATACAAGATTTGTGAAAATATGTTTTGCCTTTTCATTCTTTTTAAACCTCGGTTGCTTCATTTGTTGCTGCTGTGATCTTTTACGCCTGATTGCTTCTTCATGTTCTAGCGTATGCATATATACTGCATGCCTATCATCCCTAGCTTCACCACTTTTAATTTTACCCATCATTGTTTGCAATTGTTTCTCCGTTTGATAATGCTCTGGTACAATCGAATACTTTTTTAATCCATTTTCAATTGTTGACAAATTTGTTTGAATCGCCTCTGTTTGTTGTTTAATACGTACTATTTCCGCTTTACTTCTATTTCTTCTTTTATTCCATTCAATTTTGATTAAATTATAAAGTGCTAATGGAACTAATATGGTTGCTACAGGATATAACACTGAATATAAAATTAATAAAATGGTAAAGGGAAGCATCATCAAAACGATAGTACCCATATCCTTAAAAGCAATAATCATTAAATATAATACAAATAAAATCGTTATTTCAATCGACAGGCCAATGAAATTTTTTATAGGCAATGCTTTCTTGTATATCATTTTATCGGTTTTATTTTTAGTGCTTTCAAATCTTGCTCCCATGCCTTTTTTAACATAAGAGCTTTATAAGTTTGAAAAATATTCATGGTTGCTTGCGTCATAACAATCACCTCCGAATATTTTCTATCAAATAATAACCCCATTTAACTATTCAACAACAGACATATCAAATTCGTCATCTGTGACATATCCAGGAACACTCCATATATTTACTTTCTCTTTTTTAGCCTTTATTTCAGCTTCTCTGAATTCATCAATATATTTTGTATTGGGTTCTTCAACGTAAGCTATTCGGGCATACCCTTTTTCAATCATATGCTTATTAAAATTGATACCATTCTTCCAAACATATGCTAACAATCTACCATAATGATCCCTTTCTTTTTCACCTATTTCCAACGTTACTTTTTCTCCTTTATCAAAAAAATCTTTGGCATATTCGCTTGATTCGGGACCAAACTTTTCAATTGGGTCAGTTGGATGCACAGATTCAGGGGTATCTATCAAAAGTAATCTTACCCTCTCCTCGTCGCCTTCAGCAGTTAAGACACTTATAGTATCCCCGTCAATCACTCTTACAACAATTGCTTCATCTTGTTCTATCTCTGTATCATCAATTGTAAAATTGATATTAAAGCCTGATAATATTTTATCAAAATTGAAATGGGAACTAGTATCAGTAAAACCAAGCAATAGGACAACAAGTAAGAGTCCGAAAATACCTCCAATCCTTCTCACAAAAAACATCCTTTTTTATTCATTAAAATCAACTCCAAAACTGTTTAGCATTGCACTTGCTGTGTCTTGGACTAAGTCATCATCTGCACCTTTATTCTCATTGCTTTTATTTATATTTTTATCTCCATTCTGAATCGCCTCCAATAGTTCTGCGTGATTTTTGTCATATAACTTTTTAAATCGATCTAAATCCATCTTTACCTGATTTATTTGCTCCATCTGTTTATGTTCTGCATTAATATGCTTATATGCATACAATAGCATTTGTCGAATAGCTTCACTTTCACTTTTAAAAGGGAGCTTACTTAAAAACTCCCCTAACTTCCTATCTTCTTTTGATAAACGAAAACTGTATCGCGTTTTCCATCCCATTATTTATCCCAACTTTTCATGTAAACTCTTGGCATTCAACATTGCTTTACCAAGTCTTAAATAACCTATAGCATTGGCAAATTGACTTTCACGAATCAATTCCAAGCGATTATCAAAATGGGGCTGGATAGTACTTTCAAATAATTCACTGCCGCCTCCTGCCAAGAAAATAGCGCTAAATAAATCAGATTCATTCGCCCAAACACCTTTGAGTCGATCGGCAATATTGGCTATGATGGATTCTTTAGCTGAAAGTATAATATCATTAAAATCAACTTTTTCTCCGCGATAAAATAAATGACCATTATTTAGTGCTTGTTTAATAAAACGGTCATTTAAATCGGAACCACCAGTCCTATCTTTATAGGTCGAGTGTAATCTTTTGTGTAAATTAATGACGCCTTCATCTACTGTTCCAGATAGTTTTGCAATTGGCACGAATGAACCATTATTTTGTATCTCAACGACTACAAAATCCGTCGTCCTAAAACCAATATCAATCAATGCGATTAAACTACCTTCATTCATAAATTGGGGATAAACAAATTTACCTTCGTGATTAATTAGTGCCGAGAACACTGCTGAAGCGCCCTGTGGAAACACAAATCCATTTTCAATATTAATTCTTCTTTCGCCACCAGCCAAAGGGCCTGATACCCATTCGGTGATAGGCTGAATACCTAAAATGGATTCTCTGAAATCTTTTGCTTGTGATTGGTAAAAGTCTAATGGCAATCCGGTTGTGACATTGACAATATCTGATTCACTCACTAACTGAATAGCTGTATTCAGCAAAATAGTTGTATACATATTATTAAATCTTTCTCTTTCAAAAACGCGTGTTGTTGATTGTGATTCCTTTTCTGCCAGTTCTCCGACAAAATAGCTTTTGTTATCAAACTTTATGTGCATATTGCTGACATTATCTTTTCGTTTTCCAAAAGCACTTGCTAAACCTAAGCTGCTTCCTTCATTACCGACAACAGAAGGAAAAATTACTCGATTACCGTTTGATGATACTGCCTTAACAAATCCATACCCTAAATCCACAGAAATATTTTCCATACTAAATCGCTCCATTTATATTATTTTAAAAAACAAAAAAACAACTTCATTATTTTTTATCAGGAAGTTGTTTTTCGCTGTTCTTTAATAATTGGTAACCTTTATCAATCTTTAACTCCATTCGGGTAACCCATTCAAAATAATGAGCACACAATGGTTGTTTATTTTATATTTCACTTTGGAATAAAAACCTTTTTTGCAAATTAAACAACGGTGCATTTTTATCACACTACTTCATTAATTTAAACTTTATAATTTTTCTAATCTGAAGTATAACTATATGGAACAGGAATCTTTCCGTCAATCATATAGGTTTTACTGTTCAGAAAACCTTTTTGTGAGACATAGCAATATTATCCCGGTAATACTGCGGTAAGACAATTCATCTGATCACCTACCTAAGCCAAGTAATTTATATGAAATTCTACAAATAGTGTAATTAACAATAGTGCAGCAGTTATTTTATCTATAACTTTAAAAACAAACGGACTAACTGGTATACCTATTGATTTTTTCAACGGAAATAAAAGCTTAACTTTTCCTGTAATCATGTCGCCAATAATGTGCGCTAATATTCCGGCACTTGCAGGTAACCAAACCCAATAATCAAAAAATGACATTAAAATTACTCCCGTGCTTATTACGAATAATAAAGAGTGTGTTATAGTCCTATGTCCAAACGTTTTATTAATCAAATATGAAACTGGGAAAAATACTTTACCAAACTTTGACTTATGTTCATCTAAATCGGGAATGACTCCTGCTGCTCCACCGACCACTGCACCTTTCCAGTCACCACCGCTAATAGTATAACCAGCAACAATGCCTGATAGCATATGTGTAGTCCATTCCATAAAACATCCCCTTATTAATTAATACTGAAGCCCTGTAAGCCGTTCCTGCCTTTACCTTGATCAATTTATTTGTTTTCATAATATAACTATAATTTCTTTTGACTTTTTGATGTTCTGGGCTGGGTTGCAAAAGAGAGCAACTTGAGTATAATCCCAAATCCTGACCAGCCAAAAACCGTTTTTGGATCACAGCTAAAAACATTTATTAATTATCCTCACAACATTTTTTATAAAATATGGCAAATAAATATTGAATCTTTCCTGTATATATAGAGAGTGAGATAGGGAATGAATATTCTTTTTGCGAAAAACCTTGATTTTATCGTTTTAACGGGCATTATAGCGTATGGCTAATACGCCACACAAGTGTGACTAAATAGCCACACCTTTTAAACAAACTTCCCCCTTTGTTTGCTTGTTATTTATGTGTGGCTATTTAGCCACAAATATTTTGAAAAATTAGAAAGCCATTGGCACATAAAGGTTAGTAGTGTGAATTTATTGCCGCAAACTATTTTTTAGTTTTAAATAGGTGTTTCTAGTATATAATTTCCCATATTCTTCTCCTGATTTTAAAAAAAGCTTCCATTTTAGCTTTATTCCCTTGCTTTCCAATATATCATATTCCATAACAAGTTTAGTCAGCGTCGCATTAATCCTATTTTTATCTCCTCGATAAATAATTTCTGGATTCATAAAAAGAGGGCGTTGACTAATATTTCTTTTATATTTTTTAATCTCCTGTGCATTCACAAACTCAAACATCATTCCTTTTTCAAGCAATTGTGTAATTGTTTTACTAGTTCTAGTTCTTTCTCTGTTTAATGAAGCAGCCAATTCTGTTACGGACATGAATTGGCCATTTCTATTTACTAAAGCATTTGAATGCAATTCTACAAAGGGCATTAATAAAAATAAAAATGTAGATTCTGCATTCGTTAGATATTTTTTTGTCACTAACGTTTCTAAATTATCATTAATTGTTTGTGTAAAGACTGCCTTATTTCGTTGATTTATCTTGTATATCCCGAATCCAAATGAATTTGCCTTTTTTTCCAACTCATTTATTTCTGATAAATTATTATTAAATTGTTGCTTTTTCTTTGATTCATCCAATGTTGTCTACCTCATTTATATCAGAGTAACGGTAAAACAAATTCAAAATCCAATTGCAATCAAAACTGGCCATCAGCTAAATGAGACCATTTTATCATCCCCTTTATAATGAATAATTCGCTTATCCAGCAGACTGTTTCTTGCGCTAACCTTATTATGCTGAATCGCAATATTCAGCGCTTCATGAGAGCCGATAAACACAAGCCTTTCCTTTGCCCTTGTCATACCGGTATAAATTAGATTTCGCGCTAACATGATATAATGGTTTATGGTGGCTGGCATAATCACTACAGGGGCTTCTCCGCCCTGTGATTTGTGAATCGTAATGGAATAAGCTAAATCCAATTGTTTTAAGTCATCTTTTTTGTACGTAATCACTCTTCCAGCATAATTTACCTTTAGAACGTTTAGTAGTTTCTCGTTGTCGGTCTCTTTGGTAATTGCATCGATAATGCCTATGTCTCCATTAAATATCTCTTTATCATAATTATTTTTGGTTTGGATGACTTTATCACCTTCACGATATAGCTGTACACCAACCTTCCATTCTTTTTTCTTATGATGTGGAGGATTTAATTCATTTCTAAGCATTTCATTTAAAACTATCGTTCCAACAAGGCCTTTTTTCATTGGGCTTAGAACTAAAATGTCTGATAGACAATATCCTAATTCTATAAATCGTACAGCACTTTTAACCATTAACTTGGCTATATTCTCCGAATTTTCCTGAACAATAAAAAAGAAGTCATCTTTTTCTGAATCAATCAAAAGTGACTTTCCCTGGTTAACTCTATGTGCATTAATTATAATTTGGCTTTCTTGGGCTTGTCTAAATACCTCAGTCAATATAATAGTAGGTACTCCAGAATCAATCAAGTCTTTTAAAACGTTGCCGGGTGCAACAGATGGCAATTGATCAGTATCGCCTATAAAAAGAACCTTAGTGTCATTAGACAGTGCTTGCATTAGATTGTTGGCTAGTGTGATATCTACCATAGACATCTCATCGACAATTAATAGGTTGCAAGGTAAGCGATTCTCTTGATTGTATAGCGGCTGCTTGCCTGTTTGATAACCAATTAATCTATGGATTGTAGACGCCTCTCGCCCAGTAACCTCTGATAACTTCTTGCTTGCTCTTCCTGTCGGTGCCACTAATTTAATTGTATGTTTAGGATACATTTCCTTATAAATATCAACTATGGCCCGAACAACGGTGGTTTTTCCTGTTCCAGGTCCACCTGTCAAAACAAGGAGCTGTTTTTCAAATAACTTCTCAATTGCTTGACGTTGTTTTTCAGCAAGTACAATGCCTTGCCTTTTTTGGTATGTTTTAATATGATTTTTAAAATTAGGCATACCTCGACCTAATAAAGCACCTTTCATTTTCGAAAGTTTCCGTGCTAATTCGTCCTCATGTTTATAAAGGAACGTTGGATACATATAATCGCCTTCATTGACGATAAATTTTTCTTCTGAACATATTAAGCTATTTTCTAGCTCTTCATCTGCAACAATTTCGGATGGTTTTGCATTATGGTTCAATGCTAAATTTGTTTGATGCATCAAATCTTTCTTTACAACATACGTATGACCTTTTTCAAAGCATATTTTTTTTAAGACATATTTAAGACATGCTTCAATTCGGTAACCTGATGTTGGTAATACGCCTATGCGTCTAGCAATTTCATCCGCTTTCTGAAACCCGACTAAATTTAGATTCGTCAGTTTATATGGATTTTTCTTTATGATTTCAACAGTATTGGAACCATATTCTTTATAGGCTTTGATTACCATAGCTGCTGTTATCCCATACACCAATAATTCGGCTATAATCTTTTGTAATTCAAACGTTTGATTAACACTTTGTACAATTTGTTTAGCACGTTTCTTGCCTAATCCTTTAATGCCAGACAGACAAGCTTCTTTTTCCCTAGTAATAATTGCTAATGCATTACTTCCAAGCTTATTCAAAATATTCCTTGCAGTTTTTTTGCCACATCCCTTTACCATTGGTGATGCGAGGAATGCAAGGATTTGTTCCTCGGTTTGTGGAATGGGTCTTTCCCACGATTCCACCTTTAATTGTCTCCCAAATTTTGGGTGGGTTTCCCATTCTCCCATAACAGTTATTTCTTCATTTTTATCGACACCATAAATACTACCGACGATTTTAATATCGTTAAGTAGAGCAATTAAGAAATCGTCATTCCTATAAAGGATTCTTGTTATTTTGCCTGTTTTTTCAATCATTCCAACACCACTTTATTTGGTCTGCCTCTTATCAATTGGTGTAAGCGGTATATAAAATCAATGGCTGATAGTTGCGAGAGAATTTCTTCGTCAATGAACTCTTTATAAAGTTCATAGAACAGGGAAACGGGCATAGATACAGTTTCTTTCTTATTTTTGATGAATGCTTTAACTCGATCCATTGTGGTATTGTGGGATCCTTTCAGTTCATTGATCTCAGATACAATATTTCTATTCAGTTCATCTGCTTGCTGTAAATATTTTTTTTCTTTTTGATTATCTTCCGTGGTGTTTGCTTTATGCACTAGTTCCTTTTGCTTTTTAATCACCTCTGTATACTCCAATACTTCCTCGAACTGAACCTCAATTTGTGGCTCAGTTTCTGTTTTCTCGAAAAGGCTATTTATTTCTTCTGCTGGAATATTGTATTTGCTAGGAATTGATACAACAATTGGACATTTATGAATTAGGTGCCATAGGTTCTCTGGCAAAAAGTCAGAATTTATCTTTAGTTCAATCAGGATATATCCAGAAAATAGAGCTTTTAGCTTTTTCGACTTCTTCATAATTTCATTAATTCCATTTGTTAATTGTCTGATTTTTTGTTTGATTGAATTTATATATTCAATACTTTTTTCGTCCGTATATTCTTTCATGGATTGATACTGTTTTTTAAGATTTTTTAATCCTTCATTCATCGAATCTAGTTGTAACTTGGTAAATACGTCTTTTCTATTAATCTTCTTTGAAACGTCAAACTCCGCCTTCTTTTTATCGTTTACGTATTCTGTATATGTTTCTAATGCATATATTGATTTGACTAAACATGTTTCCTTTACATTTGTATCCTTTAAGAGATATTTAATCATTTCTTTCGCTTTTAATTCTTGTCCTGTTCTCACTTGAATCGCAAAGAAAGCCATTATCATTTCACCTCTTCTATACAAATAATTTTTGAAGTTCATTGGGTTCTTGTTCCAGCCCATTAACCGCTGTACTATTTTGTTTCATCCACTTGAATACTTCATCACGCGGGTATCTAGCAGTAACAAAATTGGATTTAGGAAAGTCAGGAATAGCAACAATTTTATTGACTGTTGGTTCTTTCACCTGGAATATATTAACTAAATCCTTTTTAGTTAATAAGTCAGGATAAGAATACTTTTCCTGCCCATCCTTCAGGCCTTGCTCATATGCTTGGAGAAATAAGTCTTTTAAATTTTCTTCCAGTAATTTTGCTTTTAAATTATCAAGCATTATTTGCATATTGCTCCCCCCTTTCCAAGTGGGATTGACTATGTAATTTTTTAAATTTCAGTATTGTAGATACGGATCAAAGATTTAATATTTTAAAATTGATTGTTAAAAAGTAATCCAATAAATTTAAATACTAATTTGATAGATACGGACAGTAATAAAATTCTAATGTCATGATGATTACCTGGACGATATGTCCACATATTGCTTAAAAAAAAGATCATCAACATTTGAATCAAATTGATCGGCTATTTTTTTCGCTAAATCAACACCTGGTATTCTTACGCCTTGTTCAATTTTATAATAATATGACTGTGATATACCTACTGATTTTGCTATCTCTTCAACATTATTGAAGCTACTAACCATCCTGGTTCTTCGTAAATTATTCTTCTGCCTCAAAAATATCACCTTATTATTTGGACACCCCGTCCATGTAATTACATTTTATATTAATGGACAAAATGTCCTTTGTCAAGTACCAAATTCCCCATTTTGTCCATATCATATTATTAACTGGACATTTAGTGTAAAATATATTCAACGGTGGACATTTAGGGTAAATATTTTGGGGGAGTTATTATTGAGTTTTCAAAAACGATTAAAGAATAGAAGAAAATTAAAAAAGATGAGCAGAGAAGACTTAGCAAAAAAGATTGATCTTTCTTATTCTACAGTTTCTAAATATGAAACAGGGGTGCGTGAGCCTGATTTAAAAACATTGGGAGAAATTTCTAAAGCATTAGATGTATCAATAGATTATTTGATGGGAATTACAGATACTCCCGAACCTTTGTCTATAGATGAAAAGGAATTTTTAGATACCATTACAGATCCCGATCTAAAGCGCTGGTTTATTAATTTACCACTATCTAAAGAAGATGATTTAAAAAAGTTACGCAAAATGTGGGATATAATCAAAAATGAGGGAGAATGAAACGTCTTTCATTTTCCCTGAATAAGATTTTTTTAATTTTATATTTTTTAATAATCCTTATCTGAGAAATTGGGTAAGGAAAAATTTGGGCTTTGTATAGAACATATGTTTGCAGTTAAGGGGGTGATGTTTACAGGAAAAACACAAAATACGCTAGGAGTGTGATATGAAATATAATGTAATCGCTTAATTTGCCAGGGAACTTTTATCTAAAATAGCTTAAGAAATTAAGTTGATGAAGGGAGAAAAATAGCAACCATGCAAATATTAATCAATAACGTAGATGAGATTGTCTCCGCCATCTATAAGAAAAACGATATTGATGACTTACATGATTTCCAAAACACAAAACAGGAACATCTAATGAGTAAAGTTTCTAGTTACTTCAATATAAAAGTTCACTTTACAGATGATATTAGTGAATCAAACTATTTTGGCCAGTCTTACAGAATATTTTTGGATGTAAATAAAACGCGAAAAAAGCAATGGCAAGAATTTGCTTTTCATACTGGAAGTATTTTGTTATATAGACTTTACGGGGAAAGAATTGATCATTCGGGGCTGTTATTAAATACAGCAAGAATATTTGCATACGAATTTTGTTCACCTTTATTTCTATTGGAAGAGATAGGCGAAGAAATAGAACAAGTTTATTATAAAGAGTCATTTTTATGCATCCTTCTGATTATGCATGAATTCAATATAGAGTATCACTTTGCCATAAAAAGATTAGCTTTCTTAAACTATCAAAAAATTTTAGAGAAAGGGGAACATCAGAATGGCAAGCTACCAGAAATATAATACTAAACAAGGTGAAAGATGGATGGTACAACTAACTATTGGCACTGATC
>Ga0209487_1000515_pt1 | contig 35059 bp, 27 predicted proteins | sample Poulit2012_FD_187524 | JGI IMG/M metagenome (GOLD analysis project Ga0209487, IMG submission 187524) | Agricultural soil microbial communities from Georgia to study Nitrogen management - Poultry litter 2012 (SPAdes) (version 2) | ecosystem: Environmental > Terrestrial > Soil > Agricultural land...
GTGTTAGTGAAAATGTGTATTGATAACCAAACTCTGGTGCAAAAGATTGCGTAACGAGCACATTGTAAGACGTATCAATCGTCATCACGAGCATTTTTGTATAGGGTGTTAAATCAGCTTCATAACGGGCATGCTCCGCTAAAATTTCTCCGTGGTGAGTATTAATTCCTTTTTGCGTAGCTGATCGTAATCTGCCACGTGAGGAATCAGTTATTAAAACAGGATACTCCAATTCTTTTAACTTATCTGCAAGCGCTATTGCAAAACTGCTTCCTCCAACAATGACAACACCTTCAGACTCTTGATTAGAGAGTCCGAGTTTTTTAGCTAACGGGCCAAGTGTAAAGCCGTGCACACAAACAGTGATAAATACGAGTGCAAACGTCAATGCTGTAAGTATATCAGCATCTTGATAGCCTTCTTCTGTAAGAATACTCGCAAAATATCCAGCAACAGTTAAAGCAACGATCCCTCTTGGAGCAATCCAGCCAATCAATGTTTTCTCTTGTCGTGTTAATTCTGTTCCAATTGTTGAAAGCCAAATTGATAATGGTCGAACAATAAATAGCATAACAATTACGAAGATAACAATTGGCCAAGAGAATATTTGCATAATTGTCTCACGTGACAGTGAAGCTGTTAATAAAATAAACACTGTTGAAGTCAGTAAGACAGATACACCTTCGATAAATTGATTGATATTCCCCATCGAAGAAACATTCTTTTTCGCCCAAGCAAACGTCAGACCTAACACTGTCACCGCAAGCATACCCGTTTCGTGCATAATTAACTCTGCTAACGTAAAACAAATGAGTACAAAAGCTAAAATAATTGGTGATTTTAAATATTCTGGGAAAAAACCACGATTAGCAAGGATACTTAGACCAAGCCCAATGACTAAACCTAAGATACCCGCTAATAATGCTTGTCCGAAAAAACTAAATAAATTCTCCATCCCTAACTCTGGACGAGTAAATATTTTGACTACCTCATATGAAAATAAGGCAATTAACGGGCCTGCTGGATCAACGATAATTCCTTCCCATTTTAAAACAGCAGCTGTTCTTGGCTGTAATTTCGCATTTCTAAGTAAAGGAATAATAACAGTTGGACCCGTCACAACAAACAGCCCACCAATAATAAAAGCAACTTCTAAATTTAACCCAGCAAGATAATGAGCTGCTAAAGAACCTAATATCCAAGCAATAAATGCCCCACCTGTTATAATTCTCACAACTGATTTAGACACGCCCCTAATTTCACGCACATCTAAACTCGAACTACCTTCAAATAAAATAATGGCTACAGCAAGCGAAATCAACGGGTTATATAAATCACCCAGCGCTTCTCCTGGATTAATCACCCCAATAACAGGTCCAATTAAAAGTCCAACAATCGACATAATCACAATCGAAGGCCACTGAATCCGCCAAGCAAACCATTGTGAAAATACACCAAGCGCTAATATTGCTACAATAATGACTAGTTCGATATTATCCATTTGCCACCTCTGACATCTAAAAGTCTTAACTCTCTTTCACTAAATTCAACATATAGATCAATTAAAATAAAAATGAAACATTCTTTTAAAAATTATACCATAAAAACAAAAGGACAACTCATCGACTTATCCAGTTAGATATTAGTTCAGTAAGAATTTTTTCTAAAAGTTTCCAAACATATATTGAAAGTATTATTAAATTTTTTATAAATCGTTCAATCTTTTATGAAAACAACTAATTATATAAATAAAACTAATTCTTTACATCTATTTTTGATGTTTAGAATTAGTTTTATTATAAACTCACTATAATTCACATGCTACTAATGCATATTTTTTATCTTGTTCTAAATTTTTTAATCTTCTTTCTAGCATACCTAATTCTTTAGGCTCGTAAAATTCTTTAAATACTTCATATATTTCCATTGGGTATAACGGTGCAACTGATGCTCCCCAATCTACTTGTCTTCCAGGTATTATTTCACTTCTAATCTGATTACTTACAAACCTAAAAACATTATCTTTTCCATCAGGGAATGGTTCACCTCTTCGTTTTGGTATATTTCCATTATATACTTCTTTGCCACCATAATAATTAAAGTTTGGATCATCTAAATTCCCTATATAAACCATTGTCATCATAAATTTGTACTCCTTATGATTTTTATAAATAAATTATTAATTTCCATTTAAACCAAATTCTCTCGTTCTAAGTTTGCTTTTATATAAACTTTCCAAATTGAAGAGTTCCTCTGATTCCATTGTTTTCGGAATAACTTGAAGTATACTAAATTGAAACTTTTTATAGCGCTCTGGTTCTTTATCTAATAGATCTTTTATTTCTTTATTTTGTCCATGTTTTGTTGAAATATAAGATGACCAACGTTGAAGTATACTTTCTTTACCTGAAGTTGATCCTATATATTGAGCACCTGTATCTAATAAAGTAATTAAATAAATAGCATGAACAGATTTTAATGCCGTATGCCATTCTTTATATCTTAGAGGGTCTGATAATATTTCTTCTAAATCTTCGAACTTAAGGACGATATTTTCATATCCTCCAAATATATATTTAGGTAAATGACCAATATGGATAATCGGTTTTTCATTAGTTCCTTTTTGATCCCATCGCCTTGAAATTCCCCAGTCAATATAAAGTCTTTCTGCAAGATCTTTAAAATAATCTGTTTCTTCTAACTCATGAAATTTGTTGATTCTATCAGGATAAGGTTGTTTTAATAACGTTTTTGGATAATAGTCAGAAAACAATTCTTCCTTTAGATCGTCTGTTTTTCCAGTCACTTTATAACAAGCTAAAAATTTCGAAGTTGTGCCTTTATCTCCTATAAATACCAATACATAATCAACATTTTTATAAAAATTTGCTTTTTGCATTTGTGTATATTCTCTTATAACCTTTTTATCTTTAGCTAATTTGAAACGTTCGTTACTAGTGACATGACGAATAAGCTTGACTCTTTCAGGATCCCAACCTTTTCTATTAATTAAATCTGATAAATATAAACTGTGCATGGTCTATCACTCCTTTTAGTTTAATTTAGTTAAATCACTCATAAAAATAGATCAAATATCTTTACTAAATTTTATTATCTTTATTTATATTAATAAATTAACTATACCATAAAATTTATTTAATATAATTTATTTTTAAAACTAACATATATAATATTCATTTCATCATAATAACTTCACTTTTTAAAAGATCTAACAAAATTTAAAAACTAAATGATATCTTATTAATTTCTTTATATTGATTAATTTGAGAATAAATTATTTTAAAGATAGTTCATACTTTTTATAATGAATTTGATCATTTTATTTTCATTGCGAATATTAACATTTTTTAACGTATATTCTATACTACCACTCTTCCCACCATCCAAATATTTTATTCATAATTTTAATATTTAAATTAATTATTCAATTTTCTCTTATTATTTTATTATACACAGTACTATCTGCTGAATAGTCTCCACTTAAACTAACTATATTATCTGGATAGATAACACTCTTTTCTTCTTCATACAAAATTAGTGTTTTATTTGAGCTATATTTAATCGTTCATCTTTATTATCACCTATCACTTATAATAAAATACGAACCTATTTATTTTACTTATCTGAATATTGAGATAAAATTATGATAGCTTTTCTTCATAAAATACTTTTTATTTTGTTTATTTTTCCATACGACCACAGTTTTATACCCTTGTTTATCATACCTAAATCTATAACTGTTGATTTAACGCAGAATAATCTGGATATATATTTAACATATTAAATATGAATGAATTAATTTATTTAAATAAAATAAAAATACATAAGGAGAGTCATCAATGTCTGAAGATAGAAAATTTTATCAAACAACTTGGTTCATAGTGTTATCATTAATATTCTTTTTTCCACTAGGTCTAATACTAATGTGGAGAAATAAAAAATTCGGAAAAACTGCTCGCATTGTCATTACAGTTATTTTTGCTTTTGTCACTTTAAGTGTATTCATTGATGAAGACACTAGTACTGAATTTGAAGAGCATGATAAAGCAGAAGTTGTTTCTAAAGAATCTTCTAACGAAGAAGAGAAAAATGATAAAGAAAAGAAAGAAAACAAAGAAAAAGAAGCTAAAGATAAAAAGAAAAAAGAAGAACAAAATAAACAATCTAAAAAAGATAATGATGAACAAAAAGAGATAGCTAAAAAAGAGAAGAAAAAGGAAAAAATAACAATAGATGAAAAGATAGAAAAAGATAGTTTAAATGTAGATAAAGCAAGCTTAAAAAATAATGTCTTAACATTGAAAAAAGAACCCTCATCTACATGGAGTGAAAACACATTAGTTAAAAATAATGTCTTTACAATGTTTGAAGATGTTAATAAGGGCTTTAATGATAAAAATGTAAATGAAATAAAAGTAATCATTGAAGCAGTAATGATAGATGAAAAAGGAAACGAAGAAGTTGTATCGGCTGTTGAGTACGAATATGACCGAAGTACATTCGAAGAATTAAATTATGACAACTTTATTAGGTTAGCAGTTTCTGAAAGTTGGAGAATTTTAAATGAATCTGACGCCTACTTAATTTATCCAGGTATTTATAAAGCTTTAAAACAAGAATATAAACAAGGATTAAAAGATAACGGGATGAAGATTAGATAAAAATTAAGGGATATACACTATTGTACATCCCTTTTTCTAATCATTTAATAAACATATATTTATCAGTCTTACATAATTTTCATTTAATCTTTTAGATAAAAAAACTCCTTTTAGAAGTTAGAATATTTTTAATTTTAAAAAGGAACAGCATTAATATTGGCAATTACATATTTCAACATATCTACAGAATAGGTGTCATATTTTTCATCTAATTTATAGCCATTCCACTTTTCTTTGAATACTTCTTCTACTAATATATCTGCACCACCTTCAGCATATTGTTCTAACATTTTCTTCATTTCTGTTTGTTTATCAGGATCATTAAACACATCAACATCTTTACCAATTGATGGGTCATTTAACAAAATAGCATATAGCATATTAGCCTCTTCATCATTTAAAAAGCTTGCTCTGAATTCTCGGCCCCGTTTATCTAGTTGAGATTTTCGACTGTTTTTAGCACCAATTGCTGCAAACAGCAAAAATATTTCTTTATATCCATATTTTAAATCTTTATTTATTCTAAAATAGATCTCCTCATATTTTTGACTGGTATAAAAAATGATATGACCTTTTTGTAAAAACTTCATAAATTATATCCCCCTAGTGGTCAATGTTTCATGTAACGGAACTTTTTCAATTTCTGAATGATATGTTTCAACCTGATTTAATCTATACCAATTACCTAATCTACCATTTTCTTTAATTACACGTTCTTCACTTACTGTTAATTCTGTATCTGTTAATAATAATATCCACTGAGAAGTAAGACCTGGTATATATTTAATAAGATGATCACGATTATCTCCACTTAAGCGATTAAATGGTGAATCCATAAAAAGCGGAAAAGCAATTTTATCTTCATCACCTGCAGCAACAAGTGCTAATGACGTTATAAAAGCTAATGCTACAATTTGCCTTTGTCCTTGCGATATATCTTGAGTTATTTCTATATCGTTATCATTCATAATTTCTAATTCAAATTTATCATTTATAAGTATTTCTTTAATCAAACCTACATCTTTCTTATCAATGAGGCGATTAAACGTCTCAGTAGTTGCTTGTGTTAATTTCTCTCTCATATTGATACTGAAATCAGAAGAAATAGTTTGAATATCGTTATGTAACGAGTCTATAATATCAATAACTTTTCGTTCAAACATATTATTTTTATTGGTTTTAATAATCTGATCTAGTTCATTTTGTAATACTTCATTTTGTTTTTTTAAATCTTCTAAACGTATTTCAAGTTTTGCGATATCTTTATTAATTTTATTTTTATGATCAATTTGATCTTGTAATGCTTTATTTGTTTGTTCTAAATTTAACTCTTCATTGGCTCTTTTCCCTAACTCTTTTTTCACTTGATCAATAATTTCTTCTTTATCTTTTATTTCACGTTCTTTGGAATCATAATCTTTTAATAGTTCTATCGCTTCTTGTTTAACTTTATCTGATTGATTATTTTTAGTTTCCATCATATGTAAAATATCTCTAGCAATTTCATTTGATTGTGAATCATTATAATTTTGTTTTAAAAGTTGAACAAATTCTAAATTTTCTTTATGAGTTTCGAGATCGTTATTACAACATGCACATACTTTTTGATCTAATGATTCCTCTATTACCTCTAATGATACATTACTTTCGTTTTCAGAAACGATACCTCCTAAGTAATTCCTAACATTATTAAATGTATCTTCCAAAAGACTAAAAGACATATTTCGGAATAATGTTTTGGATAATTCAACTTTTATTGTATTCAAGTGTTCTAAAAATGCCTGGTGAGTGTCTTGATGTGATTTTAATTTCTCTTGTATTTCACTTATTTCTTTATTTTGTGAAAGTTTAAGTTCATATTTTTGAATAAGTTCGTCGCTAGCATTTTCTTCATCTTTTAAAACACTTAGTTGTTCCTCAAACTTTACAATTTGCTCTTCAGATTTATCAATTTCAATTTGTTTTCCTTTTGCATTAGTGTCTTCAGTGCTTTCTACGACACTTCTTTGCTCATCATTTTTTAATTTATTTAATAAAGTACTTGCATCATTAACATGATCAATCTGCAATAATTTAAAAATAGCAGATTTTACTTCTTTTTTTATTTCTTTATTCGTTTTTGCAAGAGTATCAATTTTTTCACCATCAAATAAAAAGAAATCTTTAATTTCTTCATCTAATATTTCATTCATTCTATTCTGTACAGCAGTTACATCTTCAATAGGTTCTGGTGAATAATTTCCATATTCATCAATTTCATAAAATTTAACTTCATCATTTCTTTCCTCGATTCGATTGCCACTTTTAATTCCTAGAACTGAACGAAATATTTCATAGTATCTTCCATTATGTTCAAATCGAACTGTAACACTTGCTTTACAGGGAGTTCCTGGATGATCATCTAAAAGGCGTAAATTGACTAAATGTATTTTTTCACTTGGGTTATCTTGTTGAATATGTGTTGCATTATATAATGCAAATATTAAAGCACGAAAAATACCTGTCTTTCCTTTACCATTTTCACCAAAAATTATCGTCATATTTTTATCTTCTGATGCAAATTCTAATGATTGTTTTCCATAAAACTGACGAAAATTTTCTAGGTTCATTGTTAATATTTTCATATATTTTCCTCCTCTGCTACAATCTCTCTAATTTGTGACCGTAGTCTTGTAACTGCATCTTGTTTTTCAGAGTTTCGTGTTGCTGATCCTATATCAGATAAAAATATTTCTAATAAGTTTTTATTTCTAGGTGTTAATTCATTTAATCTTGCTTGGAGTTCTTTATTCAAATATATCATTTTCAAATTCCTCCTTCATTTCATTGTATACATCCCAAGGTTTCTTATCCATCAAATGACTTAAATTATATTGGTCTAAATATTTAATAATACTTGTTTTTGCCATTGATTGATTAAGTGCTGAACCACTAAATTCTGCAAATCTCGGTAATTCTTTCTTTGCTATCATTGTAAACGTATCAGTATCTGCCTCATCTGGAAATACGATAAAATCATGAATTTCTGCTATATGCTTTTGATTTGCTGTACGCAAAATACGTCCACGACGTTGAACAAACTCTCGAGGGTTTGATGTGCTTGATAGAAAATACGCAACTCTTGTATTTGGTACATCAACACCTTCATCTAAACATTTAATTGCAACTAATACTTGTATTGTTCCTTCAGCAAAAGATTTTAATATTTGTTCTCTTTCTTTATTTGAAACAGTCGAATCAAATTTATGAACACGTAAACCAAGTTCACTAAGCAATTTTGTAAGAATATTGACTTGCTTTTCTGCACAGTATACAAGGGTATATTTTATATCTTCTATTTTTTCCTTACTTAACAAGCTTAATAACTTTGGTATTTTATCTTCTGCTTTCGCAAGTATCAATGCTCGTCTTCTGTTTAACATTTGGATACGCTCATCATTTTCTTCATCTTGATGATACAAACGAACAAGTTGTGTTGTTATTCTTTCATAATCTTCAACTTCTAATTCTGAGAGAGAAACAACATGTGGAAAATACTTATAAGGTGTGAGTTTATCATTTTTTATAGCTTCGTCTAATGTATAGTAATAAACCACTTTGTCAAAAGTATTTTTTATAAATTGAGTGCCTTTTTCGTCCCACCAACGATCAGGTGTTGCAGATAATCCTACTCTCGCATTAAAATGATCAAATGTTTGACCTCTAAAGGCTTTAGAACCGAGATAATGGCACTCATCTGCTATTAAAAATGAATGGTCAGCAACCTTATAAATTAACTCTTTAAAGTGTTTGGTATTCGCTGTTTTGTATGTAGTAATAACAATATGTGTATTCAATATACCAATGTTATAATTTCTAATTTCTTCTTCTAGTGTATTTAACCATTTATGTTTTGAATCAAAACATAATGTGATATTTTTAAATCCAAATAATTCACATTCGTTTTTCCACTGTTCTATAAGATGAGTAAAGGGAGCATAAACAACTAAAAATAGTCTACCATTTATTCTTTTATAATCAGACGCTATTAGTAAACTTGTAATTGTTTTACCTGTTCCTGTTGCCATCTCTAAAATACCTTGCCAATTATTTTCTTTAACTTTTTGTAACGCGGCTTGTTGGTAATCTCGTATTTCTATTTTAGAATTTTTTTCTTTTTTAACCTGTTTTTTAGTTGGATGTGGCATCGTACCTCTATTAGCAAGCAAATTTTGTTTTACACTTTCAGGAATATTTATGACGGATAACCCTTTAGTTTTATTACTCCATAATGATTCAAAGTCTTGTTTCGCACCTTGAATTCGATGCATATCTTGCTCTCCAAAATAAACATCTACTTTTTCAAAATTATTCACTAAACCACCGTAAGTTTCATTTGCAGAACCTGAAAATGCTACACTATTATTATATTCATCAGTAAAGACGCCAAATTTTTCATGATACAAAGCATTATTATTTGTGTGAGCAATTTTTATTTCCAATTGTCCATTATAAATCAACCAAGCTAGTACATTTAATGTATCATCTTCTATTGTAGATGAAGTAAGTTGAATTTCTTCCAATAAAGTTCTTTCAATAATATCATTTTTGGCTTCATACCCTTTTTCTATAGCTATAATATCTCTTTCAGATAATTTTGGATTTGCAATAATCCTTATATATCCGTCTTTATATAAAAAGATTTCAAGTCCTTTTGCTAAAGTTTTCAAACTATGACTCGAAAAATAACCAGCTGCTCTGTCATAGTATATACTATTAGATAGACACGGTTCATAGAAATCCTTATATAATTGATCCTCATTGGAACGATAATTATATTTAAAATGTATATTATTTAATGACACTTAATCACCTCCTAATTTCAAAAAATCCAAATGAATCAAATTTAAAGTATTCACTTTCATATATTACTCGAGGTAGACTTTTCGGATTATTTATTAATTTTCTAGCTTCTAAAAAATGGGCTAATTCTTCTTCATGATATCTTCGACTATCATATTCTGTTTTAATTATATGTATAATCAGTTCATCAAACGAATTGATATTTATAGATTCATTTACTAATATCAAAGTGTCATATCTTGAATCATTAGTAAAACCAACTTGTTTATAACCTACATATTTTGCAAATTGGTAGACTAACCATTCTGTCCAGTTATGTCTGGATATAGACTGTATTTCATTAGTAAATCCTACCATATTATAAACTGACATATAATCTTGCTCTTTAAATTGATTAGCTAAATAATTATCCAGGCTTTCTTTAACATTTTCAGTGAAATTTAATTGTTTGCTATTAATGTATTGTGTATTTGTATAATAATAAAATAATTCTTCTTCTAAAAGACGTGCCGTCACTAAATAAGTTGTTTGTTCTGAATAACCTTTGCTTTCTATAAAGTTCACTAGTTCTTGACGTGTTAAAATGTTCAGATATTCATAAGCAATAACTTCTTCTAATTTAGTAATTGGATTACCTTTCCAGTAAAGTAACTTTGAATGTCCTTGAAGTTTTGGAAATAACCATTTTAACACTGAAACCAATGTTGTATCATTAAGTAAATCATTTTTTTGTATAATTGGTAGAAAGTCTTTATTAAACCCTAACTCAAATTTCAAATCATTTGTAAACATATAACCATTTATCATAAGTTTTTTGACTTCTTCTTTTAACATTAATAAATCATCTTTATTAAATTCAAATGATTCTATAGTTTTTAATTTATTACCGCTAGTCAGCAGAACCGATTGGTCTCTCGTTAATAATCCGTCTAACTTATAATTCTTCCATTTTAAATCTTTTAATGTTTTATCTTTATCTGCTTCATGATTATGTTTATATAAATAGTTTAATAAAACTGATTCACTATCGAGTTTTTCTGAATTTACATTATATATATATAATGTATTTCCTTCAGCAGTATCAAATTTATCTTCTAAATAAATTTGAACTATACTATATAAATGTGAAGGTGAAAGTATTTCTGTTTTGTTCATCAATTTACTATATTGTTTATAAATAATTCGTGGATCTACATAATTATGTTTTTGCAAACGTTCATCAATAATTGTTTCAATTTGGTATAAAAAACTATTAGTAATTTTATTTTTATTGTGATAAGCAAATGTATTTCGATCAACTAAAATTACATTGTCACCGTCTGCTATCCGAGATGTAGCTGACCTTTTATTACTATGATAAGGAACATTAAAAGTTGAATTCATTAATTTTTTAAAATATAGATAGCCCTCTTCATCCATTGTAAGTGGTTTTTTTATAACATGTTCAAATAAATAATCAATCCGATCAATTATATTTATTGACTTTTTCACATAAATATTATTAACAAGTTGATAATTATATGTTTTAAGTAATAGATTAGTTATTTCCATTAAAATTTTCTTTTCACCTGAAGGAAAATATTCTTTTATTTCTTCTATATGAATGATAGGCGAATCTAATCCTATTTCATCCAAAACTTGAATTATATAATTATATTTATCTGTTTCAATATATAAATTTAATGTTTTTACATAAGTTATTTTATTTTTTATTTCAAAAAATATATGAAGTAATGTATTATATATGCTTCCTTCTAATTTATAAAAGTTCATAAATTCTTTTACTGATATTAACCTATTTTTCTCTTTACTATAAAAATATACATAAAGTTCTAAAAAAATTTTGTCTTTATATTTAAATAACTCTTCTTTTGTTTTACTTTCTATTTGACGAACTCTTTCACGTGTTATGTCCATTTCCTTTCCTATTTCTGCTAATGTTTTTGTCTGTCTTAAATGCAATACCTCTAATTCACGAGTTAAAAATTGATCTATAATCGTATCTAAGAGCACAGATATAGGCTTTAACTTATTTAATTGATTGTAAATAATCTTTAAAATTTGATAATATTTAAAATCATTAAAACATTCTATTAATAATCTATTTTCATCTTCATCTATCTCCAAATTTAAGTAGAGCATGTTTTCTATTTGTTCAAGTGTTAGATCTTCAACATAGATAAAAAATGGATGCTCTTTTATTGCTATAATTAACTCATGAAACTCTTCTTTACTTCGGCTTAATTCATTTTCATATATACGATTAATTATTTGTGCTTCCAAAGCTTTAACTTTTTCAAAAGGATATTTATCTCGATAATTTTCATTAGAATTTACAGAATAAAAATCATTTATAAATTTTTGATAATCATAATTTACATTTTCCATTAAATCTTTAAATGAATTATCTAATAATAAATTTATTGTTTTTTCCATTTCAATATGTATATTATAAAATTGTTTATTTAAATCGTTATATAATTTAAACACTTTTTTTGCTGTATTCTTCCTTATATGTTTTCTATGTTCGAATTTTTTAACAAAGTCAATATTTAATTGATGAAAATTTTCAACTTTATTTTCTTTGCAATACATCCTAAATGTTTTATAATCTATTCCATCAAATAAGTAATTTATACTTGTATTTTCCGGTGGCGGATTAACAAGTGTGGGTAGTTTACGTTTTGAGCTATAATTGTTAATTTCTTCCTTTATATTATCAACTTGCTCTTGATTAGTTTTTTGAAAAGTAAAATCTTGTACTGGTATGATAGCAAAACCTGCCGTTTTAAATATATCTTTAAGTACAGTAATCGAGACTCCTCTAGTGAAATATAATATTCCTTCTAAAGGAATACCATGAAAAAAGCGATCTGAATTAACCTGAAATCGCTGAATAAAATTATTTACACCCATTAGTGAAAAATTAATATTTCTAAATGCATTTGTATTATGACTTTTATACAATACATAATTTATATTATATGGTAAACTTGGTAAATAATTATTTTGATATTGTGGCTTAAAACTAACACCTCGCAAAATCAACTCATCCCGTACATTAAAAAAAACTTCATTTTCATAACGATAAAGGTAGCGTAAATATTCAATAGGCTCTTCTTTGAATAAAGGTGATAAAAGCTCACTGTAAATATTAGAAGTAATATCAGTATAATAACTAGGTATATTAAAATATTTTATGTATTCTTTCATGTATTTCATCTCCAAATAATCTTTACTATTCATTTTTAATACGAGTTAATAACAGTTAAAAACAATCAACTTTATACTGGCATAATAATACAGCATATAATTAAAAGCAAATCGATAACTTTTTATTATTAGATCATTTTCATTAATTAGTTTATATTTATAATATTGAATTATAAAGGAGACAATTATTTTATGAACTATTATGATTATTATTTGTTATCCCCAAGTGATAGATTTAAAACTTTTATGAAAACTTTAAGTGTTACTAATAGAACGCCGGAGTATTATGTTAATTGGGATAAAGTTGAAGCTAAGACAGGTGAGTATGAGTTAGAGTTAAATACTTTGAACTATCTCGTAGGTAAAGACGATGTTGTTACAAAAGCTAGAGAACTATTTTTACAACAACCTAACTTATTAAAAGCTATTCCATCTTTAATAGCATCAAGAGACAAACGTCTTGACGTTTTGATAATAGATGAAAAAAATGATAATGATATGGATTTTTATAATATTAATTTTAATGATATAGATATAACAAAAATAGATACATATATGGATTTCATTAAAAAATCAGGTTTGTTTAATTTTCTAAAGAATAATATTAAACAAAACCTTGTAGATTTTGTTTACGGTGTAGAAGTTGGTTTAGACTCAAACGGTAGAAAAAACAGGTCCGGAAGTACAATGGAAGATATCGTAGCTAAAAAAGTTGAAAAAACATGCAATTACTTAGGATACCTATATAAAATAGAAGCTACAGGGAAATGGATCTATGAAAATTGGGAAATAGAAGTACCGTTAGATAAAGCAACTCGAAGATTCGATGCTGCTATTTATGACAAATTCAATCAGAAATTGTATCTTATAGAAACTAACTACTATGGTGGAGGTGGTTCTAAATTAAAAGCCGTGGCAGGTGAATTTACAAGTTTAAATAGATTAATTAAGAATAGCTCTTATGATATAAGTTTCATTTGGATTACTGATGGACAAGGTTGGCATACTACAAAAAAAGCATTCGAAGATGCATTTATGGAAATAGATAATATTTTTAATTTAGATATGCTAAGGCGTGGTTTTATTTTTTCTTTAATTAAATAAAAAAGCAGCTACAAAGTGTATAACATATACTTTGTAGCTGCTTTTAAAATAATGTAAATTGTACATTCATATTTTTAATTCTTTCTTCTGCAATAGATAAATATTCTTTACTAATATCAAAACCTATAAATTTTCTCATCAGTTTCTTACTAGCGACTGCAGTTGTTCCACTTCCTATGAAAGGATCTAATATTATATCTCCCTCTTTTGAAGAGGCCTCTATTATTCTTTCAATTATATACAATGGTTTTTGAGTCGGGTGCTTTCCATATTTCTTTTCATTTCCTGGTGTTAAACCCCCCGTCCAAACATCTTTCATTTGTTTATCATTATTTAAAGTTTTCATTTTTTGATAATCAAAAAAATGTTTAGATGTTTTTGTGTCTTTTTTTGCCCATAAGATTGTTTCAGTAGAATGAGTAAAGTTTCTACACCCTAAATTAGGAGGTGGATTAGTTTTTTGCCAAGTTATATTATTTAAAATTTTAAATCCTTCTTCTTCCAAAGCTAAACCAATAGAATAGATATTATGTAATGTTCCTGAAATCCATATTGTAGCATTATCATTCATTACTTTTTTACACATACGTATCCATTTTCTATTATATTTATGCTTATCTTCAACAGTTAAACTCTTATCCCAATCTCCTTTATCAACAGAAACCATCTTACCACCAGAATTAGTAATACCTCCTGAAGATAAAAAGTAAGGTGGATCAGCTATAATTAAATCTACTTTGTCTTTTTCCATTTCCTTTAAAAGTTTAAATGAATCCCCATGGTATAAAACTCCAGTATCTTCTTCATAGAATAGTTGAAAATTCACAAAACCCCTCCCTTAATAGTTTGTAATGATTAATTCTTTTCCTATTCTTTTAGTAGAGTCAGAATTAATACTTCTTCTTACATTGACTTCTTCTATTTTATAATCCTTATACAACTCTTGAATTAACTTTGTATTATGATTAGTTAACATACAATATACACCTTTTGAGTCAAGATCTTTAAATAAATTCGCTAACCTTTCATGTTCTTCCACTTTAAACCCTGCTTTATCATAAGCAGTAAAACTTGAAGGATTTAAAGGAGCATAAGGACTATCAAAGAATATAAAATCATTTTTAGATGCATTATTAACAGATAGACTAAAATCTTCGTTTTTTATTTTTACATTTTGTAAAAATTTAGCTATGTGAATAATATTTTCTTTATTATATGAAGCTACATATTCTTTTTTATTCCAAGGTACATTGAAAAAACCCTTTGAATTTACTCTATAAAGTCCATTAAAACAATGTTTATTTAAATAAATAAATAATGCAGCAGTTTCTAAATTATTTATATTTTTTTTAATATGGCTATTATATTTTTCTCTAAATTCTTTATAGATGGTAGCATTTAATTTTATTCCATCATAGTAATCTAATAAATCCATTAAATCTTGTGGTGTATCTCTTATAGCTTTATAACTAAGTATTAAATGACTATTTATATCATTTATAACAGATTTATCGTGCTTAAGTGCAAATAAAACAGCCCCTCCTCCAACAAATGGTTCATAATAAGTATCAAAACTTGATGGTACTCTTGGAAGGATTTCATTTAATAATTGACGCTTACCTCCTGCCCATTTTACAAATGGTTGTGCGCTTATATCTGAATTATTATTAATGTTTTCTGTTATCATACTAAAATCACCCTATTTTATATTTTACAATTAATAATTAAATTATTAATTGTAAAGACTATCTCCTTCATTATAAATTAAATTCAAATAAACTCGACAAATACCTATTAAAATTTTTAAATTTACAATATTGATGAGATAAATTTCATATATTTGAATTATTACATGTAAAATTAAATCAATAAACTCTTTAAAAATAGAATTGTTTATATAAATTCATTTTTAAATCTTTTTTAGTTAATTGTTTAATTTCATTGAAGAATATTTCAAGTAAAACATCGTTCATCTAGTCAAACTTTTCTATTATCGATCCAATATAAAATTCTAAAATACCTCTATAGCAGTATCAAAACCACTGAATATTTTATTTAACACTTCTTTATCACAAATAAAGATATGCACATAAAAAGCACTTCTTAGTATATAACTAAATAGTGCTCAAATGCTTTGAAGGTATTAATATATGTTATTTAAACAATTAAATATTCTTTTATAATTCTTTGCTGATAAAGGATCAATATTTGACCTATTCTTTCAATAATAAAATCACGAAAATTATATTAGAACTATTATAACAACATCAATCAATAATGTTTTCCCAAAACTGAACTTGTTCAAGGTTAACAATTATTGGTAAAAAAGAACTATTTCTCAAACTAATTGATTATGTAAATTAATTTAATTACATTCGCATTCATGATTCATTTAATAATAATCTTAATTACGATTTCATTAAACTAAAAACCCAGTGTACCCAGCTTTTTAATGTTAATAAACGCCTTTTTCTAACTGAAATATTACCCATCTTTCTAGCATGTTTAGACATTATATTTTCAACTTCTAAATCACTTAAATGAACACCATTATTTTGTAATACTTTCTCAAAATATTCTCTAAAAGCACCCCGTTTAAATAATGCTTTAACAAACTCTAATTTTTTATCTTTTAAAGAAAATAATTTTGCTGTTTTTTTCCCACGAATATTTAACTCTCTATTAGCACCTGGATTTTGCTTATTTCCAAATCCTAAATATACTAAAGCATTCCAATAATAATCAGATTGCCTTTCGTTAAAGCTATATTTCATTGCAATCTCATTTTTGGATCGGCCACCTTGAACATCTAAATACTCTAACAAGTTCATAACTCTTCCAAAATAATCAGCTTGTGGAAAAGGTGCGAATTCATTAAGTGGTTCAACTTCCGCAGTAGTGTTATTATATATATCCATTATTTCATTAAATTCTATATCATCAAAAATATCTAATATATAATTTTTCTGTTTAACTTTTTTTATTGATGAATAAACATCTGGTTCATTAAATACAAACTCATGAAATGAAAATATGCTTTGAGTATATGTGAAAAATATAGGTTTTACAGTTTTATGAGGTAATTTGTCTCTTATTGATAAAAATGGATAATAAAGTTGACGTACAATAAAATCCATAGGCACATTATTTTTAGCTTCAATTAATGCTAATGTTTCTAATCCTTCATAACCTCCATCAATTTCTATTTGTGCATTTTTCACTTGAATTAAATCATTTTTCTTAGTTTGTTTATTTTCTATTTTAAAATCTAATAAACCTGAGCCCATTCTTCCAGACAAAGTTAAAATTGATGATTCTTCTTCTATAAAATCATCAATCATGCCTGAAGCATGAGCTATATTTAATGCTATTGCTTCTGAAGTTATATCCTCTGGACTGATTGAGTTTACATAGTCTGGAAAACTTTTTTTAATAGGAGTATCAAAGTTATCGTACTTTAAATTTGTAAATACATTAAAGTGCCCAATTTTATAACTTCCACGACTTAGTGGTAATAATGATAAGTCATAATCTTTAAATACCCTTGGTAAATCAGCTTGAGTATCAAATTTTGTTGCTAATCTAGCTTGATAATTCCCTATTGTATTAATTTCTTCAGATGTAATAATAAAAGACCCATTTCTATGAACTTTATTTAAAATATCAAAATGATTAAATAAAACATCCCAAACTTTATCAATCTTTCTTAGCCCTTTAGCCATAATTTTTCACTAATACTGCATCTACTGTGCCCCTTATATTTCCTTTACTATTTATATTTTTATTTGCATCTACCGTAACTATATTAAATTCTGAATATGTTTTTTCTATAATTTCAGTTTTTGAATTTGATAACAAAACCTAACAACCTCCGTTTATCTCATTGCTTGTATATTCGCAAATTTTATTCATCTTTATTAAATGTATATCCAACAAAAAGCCAATATTTTAAAAGGCTTGCTTCAGTCAATTCATCCTTTTAGTCCTGTTTAGTGTCAAATATACTCGCGAGGTCTTCTTCAATAAAAGACCAATCTTTTCTTAAATTAACTGTTTTAAAGGCTAGTATGTCATTATGTTCATCCAAAAATTGATCATCAAACTCATATGGGTTACTCGGATAAAGTAACATACCTTTAATTTGTTTATCTATTGGCTTTTGTGCTTCCATATAAGCTTTTATCTGATATATATTATTTGATATGTAACTTTTCTTTTCATGATACCTAGTAAAGGCTGAACGATAATATTTTGCGTCTATAATTATTTTTTGGGTTGGCGTTTCAATTTCTATATCTGTATTCATTGTTGGAATAAGTTGATAATCGCTTGTTCCAATTGGGGTTAATTCCCATCGATAACGACTACGTTTGACATTAAATTCAGAATAATGAATCCGGTAGTAATTATAGATAAACGCTTCAAACAGTGTACTCATTATCTCTTCATTTTTCATGATATTATAAAATATTATTTCTCCACCTTTTTCTGAAGGTATGCTATGTTTATAAAGTAATTGCCCAAGTTCAATCGGAAATTGATAGTCGATTGTTAGACGGTTGTAATTGATTCTTTTAGATCTATTTTTTGTTACGTTTATTGAGTCCACTGTATCAAAATGAATCAATAACTTTCTAATGCGTTTCTTTTGTCCTATCTCAGTATAATAAAACTTCTCTAAATATGTTTTTAATATTTGATTTAATTCATGATTTAAATCAAACTCATCATATTCACTGACAATCATTTCATTTGTTTGACGAATTGTTTGATTAATATCGATCTTACCTTTAATAAATCGTGATTGATGAACATCAGATATATATTCATTTCTTAAACCTTTTTTAGTTAAGTGTTCTACTTCATTTAAAAATATTTCAAATAAGACTTCATTCATCGAATCAAGTTCTTCTATTCCTTTAGGTAGTTTAATTGATTTATTTTTAACGCGATTCCATGCATAAAGTACGATATAATATATATTTTTAATTGGTACTTTGCGCATTTATATCACCTAATATGTGACGAATTTCTTGAACTGTATCTTCATCATCAAAGAAATACTCTTCTATCATTGGCATGATATCAAATTCTACAATATCGCCAAACCACGTATCAAAATCATCAATTGTTTCATCATCAGTAATAAAATAGCTATGACCAATTAAAAAGTTTTTATCTAATCTCTCTTCAATTATGCTATTAACATGTATCATTGCATCATTTATTTGGCTTATATTCTCTTTAGTTAATTCCATTGCTTTACTTAAAAATTCATTAAATTTGACTGTACCATAAGCTGGTTCAAGTGTTAAAAATGAAAATCTTCTCCGTAAAGCATAATCAATCAGTGATAGTGAGCGGTCAGCTGTATTCATCGTACCAATAATATATAAATTACCCGGCACAGAAAAAGGTTCTTTAGAGTAAGCTAATTTAAGTGAAGCATTATCTCTCTTATCATTTTCAATCAGCATCATCAGTTCTCCGAAAATTTTTGATATATTACCACGATTGATTTCATCAATAACTAAAAAATAATTGTTTTCTTGATCATTTTCAGCTCGTTTAGCAATCTCATAAAAGATACCCTTTTCAGGTTTAAAACTTCCATCCATTTGTGGTTTTAATCCTTCAATAAACTCTTCATATGAATAACTTTGATGAAACTGAATCGTTTCAATACCATCTTCTCCGATATTTTTAAAGGATTGTCTAATTAAGTCTTTTATAATAAATGTTTTACCGACACCTGGCACACCTCTTAAAATAATTGCTTTCTTCCGCTTTAAGACCCGAATAATCTTCTTAATGTAGTCATCGCTAATAAAAATATGATCAAATTTATTATTTGATCCATTTCCATTTGGGAACTCGATGTATTCTTTATAATAATCCCAAAGTTTCATCGAAGTTTCTAAAATATCTTTATTATTAACTCCGATATCTTGTAAAAACTTTTGCATTCTTATATTTAACATGACAGAATCTGTATTACTAGAATCTAAACCAAAATAATCAAATTTTTTTTCATAACCCCTCTTTGAATTAATATATATTAACTCATCTGGATGATAAAGCATAATCAATTTCCCTTTAATCGTGTTTGCTTGATTAGGGGGGAGCATAACATACTTATCTTTATTAAATTCTGAAACTATTTCATACAAATTGTCACGGTGAATCTCAAACATTTCTTCAATAGATTTTCCAGGATATTTATTCTTAAAATGTTCGCTGCAATCATATGTCATATCTTGTTTTTGAAAAAATAATTTATTACTATTATTTCCTAAAAAACCACTAAATACTTCATCCGTTCCATGCTCAACCATATACATTAAAGATTCTTTTGAACCAAGCTTATCATACTCTTCTAATGTTAAATTTTTAAATCGTTCAAGTGGAAATAACTCTTGAAACTCATTGATTCTTTTATCTATTTTTTGACGTTTTTCTTTTAAATTAGTCACCTTATGTTTTTCATAAAACGTTAAAAAGTGATTAATGTTTTTTCTTGTTTGTTCAAGCGCTTCTATTGTCTTACCATCTCTTAATGACCAAGCTTTTTTACCTGAAATATCATTTGTCGAAACAATAGTGGAGGCATGAAACACATCATTAAACTCATAATTTTTAGTGAATTCATTATCAACAATAATACCTTGCTTTACTAAATTATCCTTCATTGTAGCAATGTTTGGATAATCTATACGAAATGATGGATTTTCAGTCATTTTTATTTTGCTACCTTCATAAACTGTTAGCTGACCTGACTCTATATTATATTCTCCTGTTGCTTGATAATCTGTGCCTGATAAAAACACACGATACGTTTGCTGTAACAAAATATCACTCCTATTTATGACTATAGTAACAATTAACTATCTTTACATTCGTTTTTACATCGATTCTGGAACATATATTTTTTGTAATAATATAAGCGACTTCGTATCGTTAGGCATACCTTCATAATATGTAACAATCAACTCTACTAATTCTTCTAAATCTATTAATTTAACCGATTTATGCTCTGCTTCTTGGACTGCTGTTCGAGTAAATCCACCCGTAGATACAAATAAATTATTTGCATTTGATGGATTAGCGCCTATTAATTCTCGCACTTCTGGTGCACCTGCTGTTGATTTACGGTGTTTTACTTGGACTTTTATAATTGGTTCTTCAAAACCCAACGCATCTTTATAAGCGAGAACATCTATGCCACCATCAGGTCCTTTAGGACTTACATCAGCATTGTAATCCATTGATCTAAGTAAACCTGCAACTAATTCTTCCATTTGCCAAGGGTCAAGCTCATCAATCTTATCTTGCACCATAACAGATGCTCTGCCCTTTAAATCTTCAACTACTTCGCTTTCTTCTTCCCCTTCATTCTCTGTTTCAAGTCCAGTATTAGGATAGTCGAGTCTGTTTTCTATTTCACTCCCCCATTCATCTAGTCGAAATACTGTTAATGTAGAACCTAAACTATTTTTAGTAGCTTGTGGTAATGTATCTCGGTTAATAAGTGTTTCTTCCCAATTCACTCTTATATGATTAGGATAATTAGAATCACCTATTTCTTCATTATAAAAATGTTCTTTTATCACTGTTCCTACTAGATATTCTCTAGTATTTTTTAAATAAGTGATTACACGGTCCCCTTTTTTTATCTGCGTACTAAAACGCCACAATTGATTAACCAGATTTTTGCGACTATTTGGCTTGCGATCATTATAAACATTATCAGCTTTCATTAGTAAATCCTCTTTAGAATTAAATCCTTTAGGATCGCCTAATTTAAACCAACCAACAGAAGCTATTCCTTCATCTCTCCATAAGGGAATTAATTCATTGTCATCACCAGCTCTGATCATCCACCATCTGTTCATTTATAACACTCCTCGTATATCGTTATTAATTAGTATTTTACACTTTTTCTATATTCTCTAGTTCTATCTCTTTAACCTTTTTATTCCATCTGCTCCTTAACCATCATTAGTTGGGTTATCATACCGACTCTATCTACTATTACACTAAAAAATAAAATTAACTAAAAGCTTATTTATAAAAAGTAGATTTCCAAGACTTTGACTAACTTGCTTACTATATTCATCATAGTGTTTTTCTTAGATATTAACTTGCTCCTCAATAAATTATAAAATTCCATTATCATTATAACATAATATTTTTTTAGGATTGAACACACGGAAATACAAAAATACTTCTCTATATGTTAATGGAGAAGTACTTCATTTTATATTCTATTCAAGATTAAGTTCAATTACTTCTTCAGTCCAATCTTCATCAGTATATAAAACAAAAATTATTTCTATAGGATCACTGACATTTCTTATTTTATATTGAGCTTCCATAACATAACTTGTTGAATCTTCAATCCAGTGTGAATACGAATTTTCAGCGTCAGGATCATATAAATCAAATGCTTCGTCTAAAAAATCATTATCCTGTTCAGCTGTAACAGTTACTAAGCCATCTAAAACAGCTAGATCACCTGATTGATTATAGGACCTAAATTTAATTGTTAAAATACCTTCTTCAATTTTAGTTGTAATATCATCTATAATTATATCTTCACTAGATATATCTGCATGGCTCTCTTTTTCTTTTATATAATCATTTATATTATTTTTATCTGACTTTTCTTTCTCAGCTTTTTCTTTCTTGGTTTTTTCCTTCTCAGCTTTTTCCTTCTCGGCTTTTTCCTTCTCAGCTTTTTCTTTCTCAGCTTTTTCTTTCTCAGCTTTTTCTTTCTCAGCTTTTTCTTTCTCAGCTTTTTCTTTCTCAGCTTTTTCTTTCTCAGCTTTTTCTTTCTCTACTTCTTCATTTTCAGAGTTTTCACTTACAACCTCACTAGTTTCTGATGCATCTGAATCAATTACAATTAAAAAACTCATAAGAATAAAAGCGGCTCCGGAAATTAAAACATTCCTTCTCGTTTTTCCATTTTTCTTAATTAATGACCAAACAAACATAATTCCAAATATGATAAAAATTAATAAGCTAATAACACCTAAAAAAGCAATCAAATTTATACTCCTTTCAATACATAAATGGATTCGTAATATTTTCTTTTATATTGATTTATTAATTATAAATATGTAAAAACTAACATCGTAAAATTTAATGTACTAATTTCCTTTAGCTTCATTTTCCACCAATAGGTATTACTATTACTAAACAAGGAATATAATATATTAAAATTAATAGATAAGTAAAAAATCAAATAAAAGATTTATGAGATAAAATTCAACATTGCTTCTTCTAACTGGTCGATATTTTCACCTGTCTTCGTTGAAATTGCAATGACTTGAGCCTTATCTCCTGTGTTCTGTCTCACGAAACGAATAACAGAATCTATTGAAGTTGCTTTGTCTATTTTATTAATGACGATTAAGACATTCGTTTTACTTTTAATTAGTTTATTATATAAATCTAGCTCATTTTTAGATAAAACAGTTCCAGCAGCATTTAAAAAAAGAATAACATTATCATATGTTTTTAATTCTTTATTCACTTTTTTTGAATTTTCTTTGTCCACATCATTTAATCCTGGCGTATCAATGATAACGAAATCTTTATATGTATATGATGCAGACTTAACTGTTTCGCCAGGTAATGGACCTATCATTATGTTTGAATTATTAGTCAAATGTTTAATAAATGAAGACTTTCCTGTGTTTACTTCGCCTACGATGGCAATTTTAGTTTTTCCTTCAACTTCCACACTAATCACCTCCTAATTTATTTCAGTTTTCTTTAGTTTTAGTTGAAAATGAATCGGTAATTTCCTTTAACTGATCAGGTGTTATTTCTATATCATTTTCAAGCGCATATTTCACTGCTTGTCCAAGTCCAAAGGTCACTGTACCTGCAACGCTTGCACCAATTATCATGCCAATTCCAGGGAAAAACTTAACTCCTTGCCTAAATACCGTTTGGCCTAATCCGCCAGCTATTGTGGAAACAACAATTTTTGTTGTCGCATCTTTAGTAATTGGTTTATCATAAAGCAATGATAATTTTACAATTAAACTGACTTGTAATGTTGTTAAGGGAGCAATGTCTGAACCTGGTACTGGTAATGCACCTATTGCACCTGCAGATATAGATGCAGCGTAAATCCATTTATACGCTGAAGCTGATTTTGTTTTCATACTTTTGGCAAAAAGAATATCCTTACCCTCTTTAGATAAGTATTCCAAAATTATTGCATTTAATTCTTCAACATTTTCTCCAGTAATCGCTGAGATTGGAATAACTTTATATCGATCTTCAATTGTTTTTTCAACATAGCGTTTTAATAAACTTATATCATTTTGCTCTATCCCATCAATTTTATTGAGAACGACAATTATATTTTTATTACGTCTACTAATCTTATTTAATGTATTTAATTCTTCATTACCTAAACTCACACCTTCAGCATTTAAAAAATATAACACAACATCGGCACTTTTAAGCTTTTTCAATGCTTTTGCTGAATTCTTTTCATCCATATCTTTTAATCCGGGAGTATCTACAAAAAGAACATTATTATTTTCCGGATGTGGAACTTCCGTAACTGATACAGTTTCACCTGGATTAACATGCGTATGTAATTTATCTTTTCCTATAAGTGCATTAATTGTCGTTGATTTACCCGTATTGACATTTCCAAGTAAATTAATTCGAATAACCTTTTCTAATTGTTTTTTACCCTCTTCTTCTTCTCTTTCAAAAATATCATTAACGAGATTTGAAATATCATCTTCAAATTTAGTTTCTTCTTCTGACACATAACCACCCTTTCACTTAAATATATTTATAATTTCTACATAACCTATAATATTTCTTATTTAAATTAATCTTAATTTTCAGTATTATTCTATACTATATCATAAGCGGACCTAATAAAAAAAACTAATTTTAAAATATTTATTAGATAATGCATATTTTAATACTTTTCAACTGCTTATTTAAATTAAACAATAAAAAACACTCCCTTTTAAAGTGAGTGTTTATATCTTACTTCTATTACTTATCACCGTCTCCTTCTTCTAAATAAAGATTTATAGCAGAAACGTATGTATCATCTTCACTGATTCCATAATCGACAAATAATCTATCGCCTGACTCTACTTTTCTCCATTTACCTTCTTCTTCTAAAGATGTCATATCTTCTTCTTTAATAAGCTCATCTCTATCTTCTTTAAAACTCTTTAGCATTTTTTTGATAACATCATCACCAAGAAGATCATAAGCTGTTTGAAGAAACCCCTTTACTTGGTCAGCATTTACATTAGCGATATGAATAGATGAATGATTGAATTTAAAACTATTCGGCACTACTTTACCAGTGTTTTCTTCATAAGTTTTTTTAAATTCATCTTCCGTAAAAGTAAATTTTTGCATATCTGTTTCAGAGTCTATCTCTACACCTTTTAAACCACTATTACAAGCCACTAGCAATAACGTTGAAATAACTAATAAAATGATTTTTTTCATAATTAAAACTCCTTTGTATAAAAGATTAAAATTAGAGTTATTTTATAAATAAGGTTAAAGCTTCTATGATTATTAAATAATCCTCTATTCCTGAAGAAATATTACTAAGATTATCTTCTACTTGAAGCGTCACAATAAACTTACTAGTTTCTTCTGTGATTTCTTCATCATTAAGTTTTTTAGCTATTTTTTTATAACTTTGTTTTATATAATCTTTAAATGTTCTTTTTTGCTCATTGCTAAAATTATCTATCTCTGCTTCTATATCAATAGTAAACAAGTTATTCTTTTTTATTTTATTTAAAGCATTAAGTTGATTTTTTGTTAAACTAACTTCATACTTCTCAAAATTATCTATAAGATTTTTAATTGAATTATACGAAACTAAAAATTTAGAAATTATTAAATTATCTGGTATAAAATTAATATTTTGCATTGGTTCTATAGCTTGATTAATTTCTCCTGCTAAATTTTCGTTAATCTTTCTAATTGATTCAATTTTTTCATCAAATAATTCTGTAGTATTTATTGCAAACACAGCTTGACTAGTTGCTCCTTGAGTATGTTTAATATATTTTTTATTTTGATTGTTAATATCTTTAATAACTTCTTTATATGGCTCAAACATTCTTTCTATAGTATTGTTAATATTTACAATATCCTTAAAATAATTATCTATATTACACACTTCCTTTACAGTTATTAAACTAAAATAAACTAAAAATTCAATATATTGATTAAGTAATAGATATCTTTTATTGAAAAAGACTCACCTTATGATAAGACTGTTGTAGAAGTAAGGTTCAAAACGATTAAACAGAATTTGTTTAAGGTAGACCATTTATTAAACAAGAAGAGTTAAATATTGATTTATTTATATAAATTGGTTTAGTTATATTCGAGTTTATAAATCATTAAATTATAAACATCCTAATGAATACAACTTAATTCATCTTTTAAAATTTGTTCAGTTCAATATTAACATACCAGTATCAAAACTAATATAGTTGAGATATTTCTTCTAATATTTCTATTTTTTCTATTAATAATAGTTGATATTGTTCTGCATGTTTTGGATAAGCGTTTGTTTCATTTCCTATACTATTCTTTTTTATTTCCAATTGATTATATTTTACTACTAATTCATTTATTTTTTGTTCATTTGAATCTTCTTTTTCTGTTTGACCTTGATTTGGACTTTCACTTTATTGTTGTACTTTTTCTTCATTTTGAGTATCAGCTTCTATTTCTTTATTATTTTTTTACTTCTTCGTTTTGTCTTCCCCCTCTTTAATTCTTTACTATCATCTGTTATTTTTTCATTTTGCAAATTTTGAGCTTTTTTTGTTTTGTAGCTAATACTTTTTTCTTATTCAACTTTGATTGTATCTGTTTCTCCAACTGACTCAGATTTGATATCTGTATGTTTTATTTTATTTACTATTTTTCAATTTTAACTATATCTTAATGATTTATATCAGACTTATTATTCTCTTCTTTACCATAGATTGAAGCAAGAGCTTTTCTACAAGACTTAATTGTTTTTTAACGATATTTCATGTACACTCTAACCTACAATATATCGGGGAGTATAATAGATTGATAAATTTTATAGTAGTATTGAAAATCTTTTTTTATATAGATTATATCATTAATAGAATTAGTTAATAATTAAGTAATGATCAAGTAATGATTAATTTAATTACTGAAATGGAGCTTTGGTATGTTTATATTAATCTTCTGGATATCTAGCTTTTTATTTATTTTATATTTGTTTAAAGAAATAATATCACCTAAGAAAAGCATTCCAATGTTTAAAAAAATTTCTAATGATTTCTTTTATTCTTTTGTTATTTTTGCATTTTTACTTTTCTTTTTAATAATAATAATGAGTATTACTCAACTATTTATTCCTTTTTCAAAATTTGTTGATAACGTAATAATAATATTATCTATCATTTCTTTTGCTTTAATCTTAATACTTGTATTGTATTTTTTAATTACGTATTTAATTAAAAATACACTATTCATAGTAAACACTGTTATTCTTTTAAAAAATAAAAAAACAAAAAACTATAAAAGTCAAATATCCTTAATTATATTAGCCGTAATTTCTATAATTATCTTACCAATTTTAACCTTCGCGTTTTATTATAGTTCTTTAATTTCATTCGCAGAAATTCCTGAAAGTTCTGAAAGTTATGATGATATAACTTTTATTGATTATATATATTATTCGACAACTGTTAGTCATTCATTATCTTTGCCAGATGACAATGTGAGTAATACAATACAAGAAAAAATAAATAAAAATAATTTAATGAAAATTATTCCTAGTTTTCAAGTCATAAGCCAAAAATTAATTGATATTTTTTTCTTGGGTTTTATTGCGACCATAATTACTAATGTTTTTTGGAAATCACTAAACAATAATAAAATTAGTAATTCAATTAACTCTAGCCAATTAAATCAACTAAATCACTTTGACCATTTATTTGAAATTACTAAACTAGAAAGACTTTTAACTATCTTCCATGATAATTCCGATAACAATAATCAAGACTTTTGGCAAGCTACATTGAGTGAAAATGCATCAATATTAAGTCAAGTTTTTTCAATTCCTATTTTAGATTTTCAAAAAGCTACATATATTAGCGGAAAAAATATAAGAAATGATAATACAAAAATCACCGATTATATCTCTCAAAATAATTTAATTAATAATTTCGCACTAATAGGAATTAAAAATCCCAATTTTAAATTGTTACATAAAGAATACAATTCAGAAGATTTTTCGATAAGTACTGAATTAACAGAACAAATTATTCAAATTTTAGAATATAAAGAACAAGTCATTAATGATTACGCTCAATTAAAAACAAATAATATAAACGAATTTTATGCTTTTAACCCCCAATGTATTTTAATAGTTGGTAACTTAGAAACCCTAGACGATTACGAAAGAAAATCTTTTGAGTTGTATAGAAAAGAAATGAATAATGTTATCATCATTACTTATGATGAACTATTTAAAAAAGTAGAAGCACTTCATGATTTATTAATTTATAATACTTTAAAGAAACATTTTTAATAAAACCCTCAGAAAACTTTGTGTTTTTAATAAAGTTTTCTAAAGGGTTTTAATAATGATGTATCAAATCTATGGCTCGGTTACACTATGTTAGAATAATAGTCTAATAAAGATTATTATTATAATTACTATACATTAATTACGTTTTTATCCTTCGAAAAACTTCATTTAAAACTTTAAAATATACTTATGTTTATTTGTTGCACCTCCACTATACATATACATAAATCCAGTTAGATCATTATCATTAATTAAAATAATGTTAATTGTAATTTTTCGAACATAACCCTCTACTTCCAGGCTATAATCAGATATCGTAATAAAAATACTGTTATGTTTTTTTGCCAATAAAACAGCACATCAATGCTTTAATATCTACATATCATCCAACATTACTTATTATAACTTGCCTCTCTGTCATTTTTAATTGTAAAGTTGATAAAAACATAATTATACAGATGACTAAAACAAAATGAACACTTTCTCAGTATATTTTATCTGAATTTCACATGTATTCAACAATACTTTGACTAATAAATCCATTATATGTATCATTACTATATTAAATTAATTAGGGTTCTTCATATGTGATAACATATGATCCTAATACGTTTTCAACTTCTACTATTAACTCATCACCTTTTTCAACGTCCGGATGACTACTAGACACAAAGTTTAAATGTTTACCTGTTTGAACATTGTAACCGAACACACTTTCGGGTTCTAGATTATCCACAGTGATTTCTACTGTTTTACCTTCAAGATTTTCTCCTTCATTTAAAGATTCTTCAAATGCTTCTGTCGTATAATCTGGTTCAACTACACCGCAACTAGTTAATAAAAGTAATGCTGAAAAGATTGGTAGTAAAATTAAAAATAGCTTTTTCATTCAAATGTCTCCTAATCATTTTCATCCACTAAAGTTATTTGTTAATTTGATGTTTCTTCAATCGCAGGATTAGCAAAAAATAATGTGAAAATAAATAATCGAACAGGAACAAATAAAGTAAATATAATTAAGAATATAACACTTTGAATCTTGGTTAAATCGACTGTGTAGTCAAAAATTGGAGTCAATTCATAAGTTAATCCAACCATTGTTAGATGCGACTATCTAAATGGTTGGTTTTGATTTGATTATAATTTTTTTTGCATTCAACTCCCTCATTGTTTCAGTATTTATTGTGTACATATTTTGTTTCAATACCCAAAATAAATAGTGTATTTTAATCTTTCATATTTGGAATCATCGAAGGGTTAATAGTTATGAAATTGACTCAGGTTTATTTTAAAATTAACATTACCCAAGCATTCCAATAAATATAGAGCTCAAATTTCTTCTATAAAACTTTATTTTAGCGTATATTAATTATGCTTAGATTATTATTCTAGGAAGAGGTTTATATAAATTTATGAATAAAAAAATAATCATAATGTAATGCATTTACAACCGAAATTATTTCTCACGTACTCTATATTAATTTTTTGTGTTATTGCTTGGGGAAGTAATTTTGTTATTGGTAAAATCCTTATCGACTACTTTCATCCGTATACAATTACCCTTGTTCGTTTAATAGCTATCAATCTATTTTTATGGCTTTTTTTATACAGATACTTTAACTTCCAAAACATCCCCAAAAAAATATGGGTTGGATTAGCATTTTCTGGACTAGTTGGTATTGCTTTAAATCAATATACTTTCTTTTTAGGGCTCGTTACAGCTAGTCCTGTAACCTCTGCTTTAATTTTAGCTTTAGCACCAATTACAACTTCTATTTTAACGTTTATAGTTTTTAAAGAAAAAAGGCTATGGAAATTTTGGGGAGGTGGAATAATTGCTTTAATTGGCGTATTAATTAGTGTTCTTGATGGTGGGTCTATTAGCATTGGTCGAGGGGATATTGCTATCATAATTACAATGCTCACATTTGCTATTTTTATCGTATTCATTCAATGGCTTGCAAAGTATATTAACTCTATTCAAATAACATTGCTTACAAACGCTTTCGGTCTAGCATTTTTACTTCCTTTTCTCCCTACAGTAGACTACAAACAAATTATGGAAGTCGATATTAAGCTCTGGGCATTGTTAATTGTAAGTGGAATTATCGTACACGGGGTTAGTAATATGCTGTGGAATAAAGAGATGCCAAAAGTTGGCGCTGCTAATGCTTCACTCTTAATGAACTTAGAGCCATTTATTGCAATGGTTGGATCTGCACTTATTTTAGGTAGTCACATATTATTAATTGAAATCATTGGTGCTATTTTAATTATTTCAGGAGTCATCCTTGCATTATATAAAAAATAGAATTAAATTTTCAAGATATTAATTTTAGTATAAACAGCTATTGTTTACAATCCTAAATAGATGTAATAAAAATAAGGTATAAGAGCAGCGTTAACACATAAGTAATACTAAGTAAGATCAACTATGGCAGGATTAATTCTTTTAAACAAAAAACAGATAATAAATCTAATTCCATAAGACGCTTCAACATGATTGCTGGCTTTTTTTTGATTAGTTCTATGAATGGTTAGGATGCTTGTTTGTAGTCGTGCTACATCACATTAATAATCGCACCTACCATAAGTATAATACCGGTTAAAAAGAACCAGACCATAATAATGATAAATAAACTGACACGTCCGTAAATAGCAGAGAAAGCTCTAAAGTTTTTGATATAAATATATAGACCAAGAGTAATGAGTTGCCAAAGAATAGAAACTGTAATCGTACCTGATAGCACATGGGCTTATGGCAAATTCAAATTAGGTGCGTACTGATAAATTAGTAATAATAACACACAAAAAAACAATCCTATAAAGATCCAACATAATACTTAGAACAAAACTAAATTAGTTGTCCTCATATAATATGTGATTAAACTTCCATGTTAAGAGCATGTTATGATAGTATTATAATATTCAATAATTACATAACTCTTTTAAAATGAATTTCTATAATTTTAGTACAATAAATTATTTAAAAACAAGAAAGTAGGAAAACAATATGAAAAAAATAATTTTAATTCTAACAGGCTTTATTCTTACATTTGCTCTTGGTGCTTGCTCGGCAGACTCTGCTGATGAGCAAAACAATGCTAATGAAAATAATGAGAATAATGAAGAAGCAAATAACAATCAGGCAGAGTCTGATGAAGATAGTAAACAAAAAGAAGATGAAAAAACAAAAGAAAAATACGAATTTGAACGACCAGAGACAGTTCGTGGCATTTATTCTACAGGTCATGTAGCTGGTGGTGAGCGTTTTGAAACGTTGACAGATTTAATTGATGATACTGATTTAAATTCGATGGTTATCGATATTAAAGATGATGAAGGTTATATTACTTATGAGCCAGATGAAGATTCAGAGTTCGCAGATGCCGGACAACCTTACATAGATGATCCAGAAGAGATACTAGAGACATTGCAAGAAAAAGAGATTTATCCGATTGCTCGTATTGTTGTTTTCAAAGATTCCGTCATGGCTGAAAACGATCCTGATATGTCCTTTTTAGAAAATGGCCAGGTTTGGAAAAACGGTAGTGGCGATGCGTTTGTTAACCCATTTGACAAAGACGTGTGGGATTATAATCTTGCCGTTGCTAAAGAAGCTGCAGAAATGGGCTTTCAAGAAATCCAATTTGACTATGTCCGCTTCCCAGAAGGCTTTGAAAATCGAGCAGATACACTTAATTATGACAAGGGTGAATATGCAGCTATAGAAGATGACGTAGAAGGAAGAGTTACTGCTATCAATGAATTTGTCGCTTATGCTGAAAATGAGCTGAGAGATTATGATGTCGATGTCAGCGTTGATATCTTTGGATATACAGCAGCTGTTGAAAATGCGCCTGGTATTGGACAAGATTTAGTACAAATTGGTGAACATATCGACGTACTATCATCGATGATTTATCCCTCTCATTGGGGACCAGGAAGCCTTGACGTTGCTAAACCAGATTTAGAGCCATACGAAACAGTTTCACGTTATATAGAGAAAGAAAAAGAAAAATTATTCCGTATGGAAGAGCCTCCCCTATCTCGCCCATGGATTCAAGATTTTACTGCTTCTTATTTAGGAGCTGGAAATTACCAAGAATATGGTAAAAATGAAGTAGAAGCTCAAATAAAGGCATTGAACGAATCTGGAATTGATGAATATTTAATATGGAATGCTAGTAATAAATATACTGAAAACGTAGATTACACTCCGTCAATAGATGAGGATGTATTGGAAGAAACGAAAAAGAAAGATGCTGATCTACGTCAAGAAATCGAAGAAGAAGAAAATGGCGAAGATGACGACAAAGACGATAATGAAGAAAATGACACGAATGAAGAAGAAAACGAAGAAGATTCTAATGAAGAATCAGATAAAGATCCAGCATAAATGTAACAATCGAATTTTAAATGATAACTCAGTAGACTTAAATAGTCTACTGAGTTTTTTTATAAAGTTTCTATACAAACGCAACATAAAAATAATCTACGCATTTATAACATTTCTTATTCTATTTTTTCACTATGTTTATTATTGTGATACATCACGTTAATAATTGCACCAACCATAAGAATGATGCCGGTTAAAAAGAACCAGATCATGATGATGGTAAACACACCAACACTTCCGTAAATAGCAGAGAAAGCCCCAAAGTTTTTGACATAAATATATAGACCAAAGGTAATGATTTGCCATAGAATAGATACTGTAATTGTACCAGGTAGCACGTGGGATAGTGGTAAATTTAAATTAGGAGCGTACCTATAAAGTAGAAATAAAAATACACTAATAAAGAGCAATGCAAATACCCAACGTAATACTTGAAACACGCCTGAAAGTGTACTGTCAATATCTACAAAGTTTTTTAAAAAGTCGAGCATAAGTGTACCAAAGACGGGAAACACCATCGTGATGATAAATGCAATCATCATACCAGCCGCAAACACGAGAGCAATTAGACGGACAAAAATAATTGAACGAGTCTCTTCAACTTCATAAGCTTCATTAATCGCACTAATTAGTGCGTGAACTGCATTGGAGACTGACCATAAAGCGCCAACAACCCCAATCGCAAGCAAGCCACCACGTGGATTGTTAATTAAATTAACAAAAGAATTTTGAAACACATCAGCCATGTCACCTGGTAGGGTGTCTTTTAAAAAATTAACAGCTTGCTCGGGGTCAATATTTAAATAAGGAATAATAGCTAAGCCAATCACGAGCATTGGAAAAAGTGACAACAAATAATAAAATGCTTGTGACGACCCGAGTAAAAAAACTTTGTCGTGCTGGAATTTAAATAGAAAATTTTTAATGAGATTGCTTTTCTTCGGCATAATACATGCCTCCCTAAATAACAAGATGAATTATATAAATGGTGTAACTTTTTATTTGAATATTCTTAAAACTTATTTTGATTGATTTTAACACATTATAAAGGAAAATATAATTATACAAAGAGTATTCGTGCTGCAAATAATGTGGTACGTTAGATTTAGCTATTTTAAATTTTTATAAATGTGAGTGATAAATATGAATCTACCTTGGATCGGTGTCCAGCACTGGAAAACGCCTGCATTTTTTCATTGGCGAGTTCCTTATGACACGTTAAGAGCGCTTGTCCCATCACCTTTTGAATTAGATACGTTTAATAACGAGACGTGGGTAAGTGTCGTTCCCTTTCAAGCAACAAAAACTTATCCGCGCGTTGGGCGTCAGTTCTTTTCACTAGGGCCATTATGGCAATTAAACGTACGGACGTATATTCGTTTTAACGGTGTGCCTGGTGTTTATTTTTTAAAGATTTATACGAATAGTAAGCTATCACGTATTGGCGCACGTACTTTATTGTTGCTTCCTTATGAAGATGCTCATTTTACGACGCATAACGAAAAACAAACTGCTTCTTGCTTCATGACGTTACCTAAAGTGTCTAACGAAGCGCAGTTTTATATGAACGTTAAACCGGCTTCTCAGCTGTATTATCCTAATCAAAATTCTTTAGCGTATTGGTTAACTGAGCGTTATCATTTTTATGGGATTAAAGGAAAAAGAATTATTCAAGCGTCAATTGACCACTTACCTTGGCAACTACAAGCAGCTGATTACAGCTTAAATTTTCAAGGATTAGATTCCATTATTCCACGTAACAAAGAACCACTCGTTCATTTAGCCGCTTCACAAAAGACGTATCTCTATCCGTTTAAAGTAAAAGGAATTTATCTACGTTAATTAGCCTTTTGTAAGTGTTTGCTATTTAGCGGTGGTTCGTGATTAAATTGTAGTTAGTCTTTTGATGAATAGTTTAGAAAAGAGGTTGTTTATGACTAAAAAATATATTAATGCAAATATATATAGAAACGCTGAAGCAAGTGAATTTATCATTGAAGACGGTAAATTTAAAGCGATTGGAAATGATTTACCTGAAGCTGATGAAGTGATTGATTTAGAAGGACGTTTAGTGTTACCGCCTTATGTTGATTCCCATCTTCATCTTGATTATATCTTCTCAGGACTTGGCGAAGGTAACGCAAATATCTCTGGAACATTATTTGAAGGGATCGAGCGCTGGAGTGATAACAAAAAGTCTTTAACTGAAGCAATGGTGCG
>Ga0209487_1000516_pt1 | contig 35059 bp, 35 predicted proteins | sample Poulit2012_FD_187524 | JGI IMG/M metagenome (GOLD analysis project Ga0209487, IMG submission 187524) | Agricultural soil microbial communities from Georgia to study Nitrogen management - Poultry litter 2012 (SPAdes) (version 2) | ecosystem: Environmental > Terrestrial > Soil > Agricultural land...
TCGTTTGCATTTAGTGAATGTGATCGTCACAGATGAGCCCACTCACACATAGACTGTAAAAGGAGTAATGGACATTGCTTGTATGAAGGTTGTGAGGTGGAGGAATGAGCTCACTGGTAGGTGAATTAGTAACACGTTATTCTTATGATCATGATTTGTTATTTGTAGTAAAGCAGACCCTTAAGGATAAGGTCATCTTGCATGGGATTGATATTCGTTTAGAAGCAGATGCACCTGTTGATGATCTTAGACGTGTAGGAGATGCTGATCTTGAAATAAGGCAACAGTCTCGACAAGAACAAGAGGAGTTTTCTTTTCGCTTATTTAAGCAAGATTACCAAATGATGAAAGAGAAACGGGAATATGAATCAACAGATGGATATCAACAAGAGGATATGTCCTATTTTAGACTGCCTGTGAAAGTATTGCATCTAGATGGCGATCAAATGTATTTAAAAAAGTGTATTGACTTGTATCAGCGCTTAGGTTTACAAGTACACGGTGTGCATTTAAGTGAGAAGGATATGCCTTTGCAGATTGGCGATTTGGTTAAAAAGATTCAACCGGAAATTATTGTCATAACAGGTCATGATGCTTATTCAAAAAACAAAGGAGAGAAAAAAGACTTACGTGCTTATCGGAATTCAGCTTATTATTCTGAAGCTGTACGGGAAGCAAGAGAGTTGATCCCTCATTTGGATCAACTGGTTATTTTTGCAGGTGCTTGTCAATCTCACTTTGAGTCGCTCGTTCGTGCGGGGGCGAATTTTGCAAGTTCCCCATCACGCGTTAACATTCATGCTTTAGATCCCGTCTATATTGCCGCTAAAGTAGCTTACACATCATTTATGGATAAAGTGAATGTTTGGGATGCACTCCGTAATACGTTTACGGGTGAACAAGGGATTGGGGGCATAGAAACGTGTGGATTGCATAGAATAGGAATGCCCTATGTAGAGGAACCAGATTCATCGAAATAAAAAGATCATCCATTGGGGGTAATTCGTGGCATGATGACTTGCCCTCAGTTTAATCAGTCACGGTTCTATCGTGCCTAAACATAGAAGATTACAAAAACAACATAATATACATATTTTGTTAACAATTGCACAAAATAAGTGAATAAACCAAGTTTAGGCATTGACATTTTGAAACACATATTGATATAATGTAATGTTTCATTTGACTGTTATACAAGCTTATGTTAAGATGAGTATAGTGAGGTGGAGTATAGTGAAAACATTAATCGAAATTAAGCAAGGTCTTGAAGGTCAAATTGGCAAGAGATTAAAGTTAACAGCTAATGGTGGAAGAAGAAGGACGGTTATTCGTTCTGGCGTATTATCTGAAACATATCCTGCTGTTTTTGTTGTTGAGCTAGACCAAGAAGAAAATGCATTCGAACGTGTTTCATATAGCTATGCAGACGTATTGACAGAGGCAGTAGAAATAAGCTTTGTTGATGAAGGTTCTAAGGCGATTTTAGCCGAATAGACACAACAAGTAACTAAACTGAATGTTTTACATCATGTAATATGTAAAAAAGGGGTTAGGCGATTCGTGTTAGGTGAAGCAAGTACAGTAGAATAGTTATGGAAAGCAGTCGAAGATAAGTTAACTTCTAATAAAGAACCTTATCAATCATTGAATGCCATTTATGAGGTTCAACTATCTGATGCAGAAGATGCCGTATATCAGCTTGAGTTTAAAGACGGTTCAGTAACTGTTTATGATAAAGGTGAACGGGTAGTGGACTGTGTTTTAAAGATGAAAGTGAAAAACTTTAATAAATTTTTACATGGGGATTTAAACAGCACGACAGCTTTTATGACGAGTAAATTAAAAGTTACCGGAAATATCGGCTTAGCTCTTGCGTTAGAAAATGTACTTAAAAAATATGACTTCTCAGCTAAACGTGATCGTGATAATCTCTAAAATATTTCATTATAAAATTGGCTTTTGCGATGCAAGCAAACAGCCAATTTTTTCTATTTTGTATATTGTGGGTGTATTTTTTATAAACTTGCTAAAACTATACTTGTCGTAATGATTCATAACAGGAAGGGGTTGTTCTTTCATGGGTAGACGTAGAGGTATCATGTCAGACCAATTGAAAGAGGAAATAGCCAAAGAGTTAGGATTTTACGACACAGTAAAGCAAGAAGGTTGGGGCGGCATAAAAGCAAGAGATGCTGGTAATATGGTGAAACATGCCATCGAAATGGCTGAACAAAGTGTACAAGAAAAAGGCAAACCCTGACAGGGTTTGTCTTTTTTTCATTCCTATCCAGTTTGGGCACATGATTTGTAAAGACATTGCTTAGGTTATCCAGGTAACAGTCGCCTTGAACTTTATTTGTATGATATAATTTATCTAGCTTTATAAGGTTAATGAATTTCATAATACCGGTTTAGTGCAACACTGATACAATATATAGTTGCGTCGAATCGTTCTTAACTACATAAAGTATCGATGTTGCTGATTTTGGCAATTATGAAATTCATTCAAGGTGGGTGAATAGATGGTTGTTTTTGAAAAAGCACCGGCAAAAATAAATTTATCGTTAGACGTACTAGGAAAGCGTAATGATGGATTTCATGATGTGGAAATGGTCATGACAACCATTGATTTATCCGATCGGATTGAGTTACGTTCCTTAGATAAGGATGAGATTCATGTTTCACTTGAAAGTAGATATGTTCCGAATGATGAGCGTAACTTGGCATACAGAGCCGCACAATTGATCAAGGAAAGATACCGGATTACATCTGGCATTCATATAAAAATTGAGAAAAAGATACCTGTTTCAGCAGGGTTAGGTGGGGGAAGCAGTGATGCAGCTGCAGTTCTGCGTGGTTTAAACCGCCTTTGGGCGCTAAACATTGCACCCGAAGAATTGGCACAGATTGGTCTACGTATTGGTTCTGATGTCCCTTTTTGCGTAATGAACGAGACAGCATTAGTAAAAGGCCGTGGAGAGATTATAGAGAAACTGCCACGTCCACCATCTTGTTGGGTTGTATTAGCCAAGCCTAATATTGGAATCTCAACAAAAATGGTTTTTAGAAATCTTGTTGTTGAAAACTTATCACATCCAAATACAGCAGCGATTATTGAAGGATTAGAAACAAGGGATTTTTTGAAAATATGCAACCATATGGAAAATGCATTGGAAGAGGTTACGTTTCAGTTAAGTCCGGAGATCCAAGTGATCAAGGATAAAATGTTGCAAGCAGGTGCAGGGAGTGTGATTATGAGCGGAAGTGGCCCAACTGTTTATAGTCTGGTGATGCAAGAAAACCGGGCGCAGCGGATTTATAATGGTTTACGTGGCTTTTGTGAGGAAGTATATAAAGTTCGTCTTCTGGGCTAATCATTGCTTAAACACGTATGAATATGATATATTCGAATGTAAATATTCGGGTTCTGAGGTGTAATAATGAAACGAAGTAATCGATTGGTCGCATTAACAAACTTTTTTATTGATCATCCAAAAGTACATATGCAATTATCTTCTTTTACGAATCAGTATGGTGCGTCTAAATCATCAATTAGTGAAGATTTAGATATTATAGATAAGATGCTCAAGCATGAAGGTGTAGGCTATTTACGAAGGGTTCCAGGCGCAACGGGTGGTGTGATGTACATCCCGTATTTATCGCAGGACAATTGCGCATCTATTATCCGTACCTTATGTGAGGATCTAGAAGATCCAAGTCGTTTACTCCCGGGTGGATATATTTATATGGGGGATATTCTAGGGGATCCAATGATGGTGCGTGAAATTGGTCGTATATTTGCAACTGCCTTTTCGGCATTAAAAATCGATGTTGTCATGACGATTGAAACGAAGGGAATTCCACTCGCATATGCGGTAGCCAATCATCTTAATGTGCCCGTTGTTATTGTTAGAAGGGATCCGAAAATAGTTGAGGGATCATCCGTAAGTATCAATTACGTATCGGCCTCATCTCGAAAAATCCAAACTATGGTCTTAACAAAGCAAAGTTTACAAGAAGGTGCGAATGTTTGTATTATTGATGACTTCATGAAGGCTGGTGGGACCATAAATGGTATGAAAAGCCTGTTAGCGGAATGTAAAGCAAACGTCCAAGCAATTGGGGTGTTGGCTGAAGTGGATGATGAAGACGACGACCGGATTGTGGACGACTATACATCTCTTGTCAAAATTGCCAATATTGATCGGACTCAGAAGCATGTAGAAGTATCAAAAGGAAATATCGAGACGAAGTAAAGGGATCATCTTAGGGGGAGTGAAAAGTCACTCCTTCCTTTTTTTGACTTAAATTTTATTCTTTATTAATATTAAGAAGGACTTTTAATAGTTATGTAGAATTAACATAGTAAGGGAATACAGTAGGAGAAGGTGGTGAAACATCATGGAAGTAACTGAGGTAAGATTACGACGTGTGAATACAGAAGGTAGGATGCGTGCAATTGCATCGATTACTTTTGACGAAGAGTTTGTTGTCCATGATATTAGAGTAATTGATGGAAACAATGGACTGTTTGTAGCAATGCCGTCCAAACGTACTCCAGACGGTGAATTCCGAGACATTGCACACCCTATTAATTCCAATACGCGTGCAAAGATCCAAGAAGCAGTGTTAGAAGAATATCGGGTTGAAGGTGAAGTTGAAAGTGAGTTTGAAGAAGCTGGTGTTTCATAAATAAAGTAATTAAAAGGACTAATTCATTTGAATTAGTCCTTTTTTGGGTTGTGCGCTAGCATAGGTATAATCGATTAGGTGAAAGATCTGGGCTATGAAGAGAGAAGTGTCTGTCGGTCCCTTCGCCTTGATTATTTAATGGGTCAATTGATTCACACATCTGTTTTGTTCCACCACCAAATGTGAGAGGAGTGTGTGAATTGCGTTAAGTATTTCTCGATTCTATGCTTGATTTGTTGAAATTCAGTGGCTTTTAAGATATATTCATTATTGATAAATAGAATGGAGGTTACTTCATGGTGAAACGTTTTGCTGTTATTCTGGCAGCGGGTCAAGGTACGAGAATGAAGTCAAAACTTTATAAAGTTCTTCACCCTGTTGTTGGACGTCCGATGGTCCAACATGTCGTCGACCATTTACAAGCTGTTCAATTTGATCAGCTGATAACGGTTGTTGGTCATGGTGCTGAACAAGTGATTGAGAAGATCGGTAATCAAAGTGAATTTGTAATCCAGGACAAACAACTGGGAACGGGACATGCTGTACTGCAGACAGAAGATTTGTTAGGAAATGAAGAAGGAACGACAATTGTCGTCTGTGGAGATGCCCCCCTCATTACGAGTGAAACATATAAAGCACTTTTAGATTACCATGAACAAGAAGGGGCAATGGCAACCGTTCTTACCGCTAAAACTTCTGATCCGGCAGGATATGGCAGAATTATTCGTAATGAAAGTAATCAAGTTGAGCGGATTGTTGAACATAAAGATGCGAATGAAGAAGAATTACTGATAACTGAAACAAATGCAGGTACGTATTGCTTCGATAACAGAGCCTTATTTGCAGCATTGAAAAATGTTTCAAATGATAATGCACAAGGTGAGTATTATCTACCGGATGTCATTGAAATTTTACGTAGCCAATCACAAAAAGTGAGTGGTTTTCTGACAACCGATTTTGATGAAACGATTGGAATTAATGATCGTGTCACTCTTGCACAGGCTGAAAAAATAATGAAGCGAAAGATTAATGAACAACATATGCGTAACGGGGTAACGATTATCGATCCTGATCATACATATATTGGTCTAGATGTTACAATTGCTCAAGATGTCATTATTCAGCCAGGCACCATGATTACTGGAGTAACATCGATTGCATCCGATGCCGAGATTGGGGTAGGTACGGAAATTGATAATTGTACAATCGAAGAATCTGCGGTTATTAGTCATAGTGTTTTAAAAGATAGCCACATTGGTAAGCAAGCAGTTGTCGGGCCATATGCTAACATTAGACCTGAATCGACGATTGGAGATCATGCTAAAGTTGGTCATTTTGTCGAGGTGAAAAAGTCTACAATTGGTAATAATAGTAAAGTTCCCCATTTAAGTTATATTGGGGATGCGGAAATCGGTAGGAATGTCAATGTTGGTTGTGGTACAATTACAGTGAACTATGATGGAAAAGATAAATATGCAACCGAAATTGGTGACCATGCATTTATTGGCTGCAATACGAACTTAATCGCTCCTGTCACAATTGGCGAAAATTCATATGTAGCAGCAGGGTCTACGATTAATAAAGATATACCTAGTGAGGCATTAGGCATTGCTAGAGCTAGACAGGTGAATAAACTAGGCTACGCAAGAAGAGTAAAAAATCAAAAAAAAGACTAACGGAGGTTTCATTTTTATGATAGCAGGCTATGAAGATCAATCTTTGAAAGTGTTTAGCTTGAATTCTAATCATGCATTAGCAGAAGAAATCGCCAATCATATTGGTACAACTCTAGGTGAATGCACGGTTTCTAAGTTTAGTGATGGGGAGATTCAGATCAATCTTGAAGAAAGTATTCGTGGTTGCGATGTGTATGTTGTACAATCAACATCAGAACCTGTTAACCTCAACATTATGGAGTTACTGATTATGATTGATGCTTTGAAGCGTGCTTCAGCAAGATCAATTAATATTGTGATGCCTTATTATGGTTATGCGAGACAGGATCGTAAAGCACGTTCAAGAGAGCCTATCACAGCTAAGCTAGTTGCAGATTTATTAGAAACAGCTGGTGCAACAAGAGTGATTGCACTCGATTTACACGCACCACAAATTCAAGGATTTTTTGATATGCCAATCGATCATTTGCAAGGTGTGCCTATTTTATCTGATTACTTCAAGGAGAAGGCCCTTGAGAATCTTGTTATTGTGTCACCTGATCATGGTGGTGTTACACGTGCACGTAGGATGGCAGATCGATTGAAAGCCCCACTTAGTATTATTGATAAGCGTAGACCGCGTCATAATGTGGCGGAGGTTATGAACATTATCGGGGATGTCGAAGGGAAGACAGCAATATTAATTGATGATATCATAGATACTGCGGGAACGATTACCGTTGCGGCAGATGCATTAATGGAGCGCGGTGCTAAAGAAGTATATGCTTGTTGTACACATCCTGTTTTATCTGGTCCTGCTGTTGAGCGAATCGAAAACTCATCAATTAAAGAGTTAATTATTACGAATACCATTCAGCTACCGGAAGAAAAACGTTCAGAAAAGATCACTCAATTATCTGTTGCACCACTGTTAGCAGATGCGATTACGCGGATTCATGAATTGAAATCTGTAAGTATTCTCTTCGATTAAAGTTAATTGGAACTTTAATCGTACGGGATGATGACATTGATATTTTATCTTAGCCTGCTTCCTTACGATTAATAGTGAGCTGGCAGAAGTTAAATTAGATGATATAATGAATGAAGGAAAAATTCGAAATGGCTTATATATTAAGTCAAAGAACGTTTTCCAAACTAATTGGAGGGTAATGGAATATGGCAGTAAAACTTAAGGCAACACAAAGAGAAGATTTAAGAAGTTCAGTAACGAAAGAACTAAGAGAAAGTGGATTTGTACCAGCCGTTATTTACGGAAAAGATAAAGAGTCAAAGGCAATTCAGGTAAATAATCTTGAACTGATTAAGACAGTTCGTGATGAAGGAATTAACGCAATTATATCGTTAGAAATTGAAGGCGATAAAACGGCACAGGTTATGTTACATGAATACCAAATGCATACACTTAAAGATGAGATCATTCATGCCGACTTCTATGTTGTTGACTTAACTGAAGAAATGGATGTTGAAGTACCACTTCGTTTAGATGGAGAAGCACAGGGTTCAAAAGATGGTGGAACGTTACAACAGCCATTTTATGTACTTCAAGTACGTGCGATACCTAGTAAAATACCTGAGGAGATTACAGTTGATATCTCTGCACTAGAGATTGGGGATAACTTAACAGTTGCTGATCTGCCAGTATCCGAAGACTATCAATTTACGGATGAATCAGACACGACGGTTGCAATCGTATTACCTCCTGAGGCTGAAGAACCTGAAGAGGATGCAGAAGAAGCAGACTTAAGCGTTGAGCCTGAAGTTATTGGCGCTGACGAAGACGAGGAAGAAGAAGATTAAGTTTTGCATTAATTAAATAAGACAAGAGCAACCCTCCTTTAAGATGCATGTCTTTTGACTCTTATGAGGAGGGATTGTTCTATTCATAAGTAATAACAGATCACTTTAAAAAGGAAGAAGAAAATGAAGTGTATAATCGGTTTAGGTAATCCAGGCAGAAAATATAAAAAAACACGTCATAATATTGGATTTATGGTCATTGAAGAGTTATTACAACGTCATCATTGGAAATTAAATCAGACTAAATTTAACGGGAAATATGCACTTGAAAATTTGAATGGGGAAAGGGTCGTACTGCTCAAACCTCAAACATTTATGAATTTGTCAGGTGAAGCAATAAAACCACTTCTTGAGTTTTATAAAATAGACATCAAAGATATTCTCATCGTGTATGATGACCTCGATTTACCAACAGGCAAGATTAGGTTAAGGGAAAAGGGTGGGCACGGCGGACACAATGGAATTCGGTCAACAATCGATCAATTAGGAACAAAAGAGTTTAAACGCCTTAGAATAGGTGTCGGAAGACCAGTTGGGCATACACCTGTGGTTAACCATGTCCTGGGACCTTTTACAAAGTCGGAAAGGGATGAAGCTGACTTAAGTATTCAAAAGTCGGCAGATGCTTGTGAGGCTTGGTTGAAAAAGCCATTTGTTGATGTGATGAATGAATTTAATCAGTAGCATAGGCATAGTATGTTATGATAAAGATAGTTAACAGATTTCGTGAAAACGAATTCTTCATATCCAAAGTAGAGGTTGGCATGTATAAAGATCCGCCATTCGGATAAACTTTAAGATACCCTATGTTATCTGAGGAGGATTTTATATGTCGATTGTCTATAAATGTAAACACTGTGGACATGTTATCGGGCAATTAAATCAACATGTGCTACATACATCAATCTTGGGATGGGATCAGTTAACAAATGAGGATAAGATGAATATGATTCATTATCAGAAAAATGGAGATGTTCATATTCAAGCGATTTGTGAGAACTGTGAAGAATCTTTAGGACAGCATCCACAATATCATGAATTAGACTTCTTCATCCAATAACATATACGTAAGAAAAGCTTTGGTTTTTAAACCAAAGCATTTTTGCGCTTATATGTTTAGGATCAGGAGAGTATGGAAGAAGTCTGTTTAATTTGAGGCTATTTTATGATACGTATTTTTAAGAAAGATTGTTTGTTTATATATACATGGGGGTTTTATGATGAGAGGTATTATGGATTCCTTTCGATTAAAGGAAGATATGCAGTCCATTTTAAGTGGCATTGAAAGTGGAATGAAAGAACAACTTGTTGCGGGTGTGTCTGGCTCAGCCAGGTCTTTACTTGTGTCTATTATTAATCAATCTGCACAAAGGCCGGTATTACTAATCACCAACCAATTGCTTCAAGCTCAGCAACTTTATGATGATTTGGCGGAGTTTGTAGGTGATGCAAATCTTCACTTATATCCAGTGAATGAATTAATTGCTTCAGAAATAGCGGTTGCTAGTCCAGAGTTAAAAAGTCAACGTATCGCAGCGTTAACTGCTTGGTCGGAAACTAATAAAGGGATTCTTATTGCTCCGGTAGCTGCACTTAAGCGTATGCTTCCTCCGAAGGAATACTGGAGTAAAAACCAGTTGATGTTTACGGACGGAGAAGAGATAAAAATTGCCCATTATTTGTCCTCCTTCGTAGAAATGGGCTATAAGCATGCCGCAAAAGTAACTGCTCCTGGCGAATTTAGCCAACGTGGCGGTATTATTGATATTTATCCTTTGACAGAAAAACATCCAATTCGAATTGAATTATTTGATGATGAAGTCGACTCTATTCGTAACTTTGATGCAGATACACAGCGTTCGTTAGACAAGCGTAAAACGGCGAAAATTGGCCCAGCAACAGAGTTGTTGCTAACAGAGGGAGATATGGACTCCGGTGCGGAACGAATTGAAAATGCTTTAGCAAAAACGTTAACTTCAATGAAGACTCCAAAAGAAAAGGAAGAGTTGCTTGCGTCGATGTCGCACGATATCGAACGCTTAAAAAACCATGAACAGTTTCAGGAAATGCATAAATATGTAGGGTTTATATATGAGGAACCTGCTAGTTTATTAGATTATCTGCCGCGTAATGGGCTGTTGATCATGGACGAAATGAGTCGGATTCAAGACACAGCGACTAGTTTAGATCATGAAGAGGCGGAGTGGTATAGCAGTCTATTAATGACAAACCGAATGGTAAAAGGCGGAAGCTTCTCGTTTGATTGGACGACAGTTTGGGATAAGATTGATCATCAACGCCTTTATATGTCGATATTTTTACGACATATTCCAAATACCCAACCGGAAAATATTATTGATCTATCTTCGCGGGAGATGCAAGAATTTCACGGACAAATGAATTTGCTAAAAACAGAAGTAGATCGTTGGAGTAAAAATAATTATACGGTCGTTATATTAGTGCCGAATCAGAAGCGAATGGAGAAGGTCCATGATATTTTATTGGACTATGATATCCAGACAACGATGGCAAAGAAGATGGATATATCGGTTGAAGAACCCATCATAACGATTGGAAATCTGCGGAGTGGGATCGAATTTCCACTACATAAATTAGCGTTAATAACAGAGAATGAACTCTTTACGAAGGCTCCCAAGCGGATAAGAAGGAAGCAGAATATCACGAACGCTGAGCGAATCAAGAATTATCAAGAGTTAAAGGTTGGCGACTATGTTGTTCATGCGAGCCATGGGGTTGGGAAGTATTTAGGTATTGAAACGGTTGAAGTAAATAAATTGCATAAAGATTATATGCTCATTAACTATTTGGGTGATGATCGGTTATTTGTACCGATTGATCAAATTGATTTGATCCAAAAGTTTGTTGGGTCAGAGGGTAAGGAGCCTAAATTATATAAATTAGGTGGAAGTGAATGGAAGAAGGTTAAAAGTCGAGTTCAATCCTCTGTGGAGGATATTGCTGATGATCTTATCCAGCTCTATGCGGAGCGAGAGGCTAAAAAAGGGTATGCGTTTACACCTGATAACTCCTTGCAGCGGGAATTTGAATCCACTTTTGCCTACCAGGAAACGGAAGATCAATTAAGGTGTATCGAAGAGATTAAACAGGATATGGAAAAAACGAGGCCCATGGATCGTTTGTTATGTGGCGATGTTGGTTACGGGAAAACAGAAGTAGCGATTCGTGCTGCATTTAAAGCTATTGCAGATGGAAAGCAGGTTGCGATTTTAGTGCCTACGACAATTTTGGCACAGCAACATTATCAAACGATTGTCGAACGTTTTCAAGACCATGCTGTGGAAATCGGCTTATTAAGTAGATTCCGTACTGCGAAACAGCAACGTGGAGTATTAGCGGGACTTGAAAAGGGGACTGTCGATATCGTTATTGGCACACATCGATTATTGTCCAAAGATGTGATCTATGAAGATCTTGGGCTACTTGTTGTCGATGAAGAGCAACGTTTTGGTGTGAAACATAAAGAGCGAATTAAGCAGATGAAGACAAATGTAGATGTATTGACATTAACGGCTACACCGATTCCAAGAACATTACATATGTCAATGCTCGGTGTCCGTGATCTATCTGTAATTGAAACACCGCCCGAAAATCGCTTCCCAATTCAGACATATGTTTTGGAATATGATCCTATGTTCATTAGGGAGGCAATCGAACGAGAAATGTCCCGTGGCGGGCAAGTATTCTTTTTATATAACCGTGTGGCGAGTATTGAAAAAATAGCCCGGGAAATTGGTGAGCTTGTGGGAGATGCGAGGATCGCAGTCGCTCACGGACAGATGAATGAAACAGAACTAGAGAATGTTATGTTTGGCTTTTTGGAGGGGGAATACGATGTACTCGTGAGTACGACGATTATCGAAACAGGGGTCGATATACCGAATGTGAACACATTAATTGTTTATGATGCGGATCGAATGGGACTCAGTCAGCTTTATCAATTAAGGGGGCGTGTAGGGCGATCAAATCGTGTTGCTTATGCACATTTTACATACCAGAGAGACAAAGTCTTGACTGAGGTTGCTGAAAAAAGATTGCAGGCTATTAAGGAATTTACGGAGTTAGGTTCTGGATTTAAACTTGCCATGCGCGATTTATCCATCCGTGGAGCTGGAAATTTACTTGGTTCACAGCAGCATGGCTTTATTGATTCCGTTGGCTTCGATATGTATTCTCAAATGTTAAAGGATGCAATCGATGCTCGTAAAGATGGGAAAGAACTGAATGAAATAAAACAATTTGAACCTGAGATAACTTTGAATATTGATGCTTATATTCCTGACTCATATATTGATGATGAGGAACAAAAAATCGCTATGTATAAACAGTTCCAGCTCATTCGCTCAAGTGAAGATATTGATGATCTAGGAGATGAATTAATCGATCGCTTTGGAGACTATCCCAAGGAAATTGAAAATTTATTAGCTGTTTCAACGATCAAAATGTATGCGACACGTGAGAGAGTCGAGACAATCCATGAACGCGGTAAAAAGATCGAACTTATTGTCGAAGAGGACCGGAGCCAACAAGTGGATGGAACTAAGTTATTCGAATTGGCCCATTCATTTGGCGGTGAAGTTCAACTAGGAACTGAAAATACGAAGCTGAAGATCACCCTTAAATGGTCGAAGAAAACAGAACACCGTCGCTATCAAATCATTGCGGACGTCATAAATAGGCTAGAAAAAGTAAACCGAGAAGATTAAAAATAGACCTTACCATGTATAGTTCTTCTGAGATGATTAATACTAAAACTAATATGGATGATTTTCACACTTATAAAGAGACGATTAAGTGGAGTCCTTTTTAAATGTAATTAATCAATTTAGGAAAGTGAGGCCTCTTATAAAATGAAGGCAACAGGAATCGTACGAAGAATTGATGATCTTGGACGCGTTGTAATTCCCAAAGAAATAAGACGCACTTTGCGTATTCGTGAGGGTGACCCATTAGAAATATTTGTTGATCGGGAAGGAGAAGTAATTTTAAAGAAATATTCACCAATCAGTGAATTGGGTCACTTTGCAACGGAATATGCAGAGGCACTATTTGATTCGTTAAATCATCCGGCTTTGATCTGTGATCGCGATGAAGTAATTGCTTTGGCAGGCGTATCGAAAAAAGATTACTTAAATAAAAACATTAGTTCACAAATTGGCGATATCATATCGGATCGGACACAAGTGTTCGAAACAGAAGTTACTCATTTTGAAGTGATTCAAGGTGAGGAAGAAGAGTTAGAATCTTTTTGTATCCACCCTATTATTGCAAATGGGGATCCGATAGGTTGTGTGATGATGTTCAGTAAAGATGGCGAAAAATTAACTGAAATTGAACAGAAAGCAATTGAAACGGCATCCGTATTTCTAGCAAAGCAAATGGAATAGATCAGTGCATTAATGAAGAAGGGACCACACGGGTATTCATAACCTATGTGCGGTCCCTTTTTTATTTCGCCCCATCATGATTATCCGTGTCTAACCTTAAAGCTCGCTTATCAGGTGAATAAATATGCCCTTTCCTACTTTATTGGTATAATTAATCATAGACTTCATAAAGAAGGGCGTTTATCATGGCTGAAAATCAGACGAATAAGCTCATTAAAGGGGCATTCTTATTAACCTTGGCGGGGTTAATCAGCAAAGTATTAAGTGCCGGATACCGCATTCCTTTACAAAACTTAACGGGGGATATTGGGTATTATGTTTATCAACAAATTTACCCATTATTAGGTATGATGGCGATTTTATCCTTATACGGTTTTCCGTCTGCTATTTCAAAATTAACAGCGGAGATGACTGGGGATGGAAAAAATCATTCATTAAGAAGTTTCTACTTACCACTTCTTTTGATAATGATCGGAATAAATGGTGGGTTATTTATGCTGTTATATGTCAATGCGCAAACAGTCGCTACGGTAATTGGAGACGAACAGCTTAAAACCGCCTATCAATTAGCAGCAGTTGCCTTTTTATTCATTCCTTTTACTTCTTTATTAAGAGGAAGTTTTCAAGGGAATATGCAAATGAAGCCAACTGCTTACTCGCAAATAGGCGAACAATTAGTCCGTGTCTTGCTCATTATATTAATTGCTTATTTATTTTCCACTCAAACATTAGGTTTATATAAGATTGGAGAGTTTGCCGTGTTCGCCTCTATGATTGGGGCCTGTACAGCGATCGTCATCCTGATTGTTTTCTTCAAAAACTTAAAACCAATCAACCATATTCAATATAAAATCCCTTGGGGTTATTATTTTCGAACGGTTTTTACATTAGGAATCGTTGCCTCACTTAATCATATGGTCTTGCTTATTATTCAATTTGCGGATGTGTTTACACTTGTACCAGGCTTAATTAAGCATGGTTTGTCGAATATAGAAGCAATGGAGGCAAAGGGAGTATTTGATCGTGGTCAACCATTAATTCAGCTTGGAACAGTGCTTGGTTCCTCTTTTGCATTGGCCTTAATTCCTACGATATCAAAACAAAGATTAGTGGAGGACCCAGCGAAGTTTCGTGGATATATTGAAGGGGTATTCTTATTTAGCTTTTATTTAGCTGCTGGTGCAGTGATTGGTCTCGTCATGATCGTTCCAGAAACGAATACATTGTTATTCCAGAATACGAAAGGAACGATGAGTTTGCGAATCCTATCCTTCGCAATCATTCTTAGTTCGATTTCCATTACAGGGGCGTCTGTATTACAGGGGCTGGGCTATTTTAAACGATCTGCAGGAATGATTATTGGTGCCTTTTTAATTAAATGGGTAGGGAATCAACTTCTTGTGCCGATTTGGGGGATCAATGGGAGTGCAGTTGCTACCGTGATTAGTTTATTCACACTATGTATTGTCATCTTTGTTGAACTAAAAAGGAATATTCCGGCATTGCTTTTGCTGAAACAAATTAATCGATCAGCTTTTGGCAAGGCAAGTGCTTGTATGGTTGGTTACATTATGATCATCGGCTATTTGATTCCTTATGAAGCGATACAATCAAGATTCTTCTTGTTATTATATGTAGCGTGGATTGCCGTAACAGGGGCAATGATCTATTTTTATATCTTGCTTAAGGGTCGAGCTTTTACGAAGGAGGAGTTAATGTTGCTCCCCTACTCCACATTATTTATTAAAATTCATAAAGGGAGAGAGTGTATTGAGGAATAAAATTGAAGTGATTGGACTCGGAGCTGGCGATATTGATCAACTCCCATTAGGTATTTACCGAAAGTTAATGAAGGCAGATAATTTCATCTGGATGCGAACAAATGATCATGAAGTTGCGAAGATATTGGCAGCAGAAGGGGTTCAGTTTCACTCTTTTGATGCTTACTACGAGCGTGAGGATCAATTTGAAAGCGTGTATGAAAATATAGTCAAAACATTGTTGGAAGAAGCAAAAGAGCAGTCACTTATCTATGCTGTCCCAGGACACCCAATGCTTGCCGAACGAACGGTGGAATTGCTGCTGAATCAACAAGACGTTCATATTGAAATCATTGGCGGACAAAGCTATTTAGATGACTTATTTACAGCTTTACAAGTGGATCCAATCGAAGGATTCCAGTTTATTGATGGCACTTCGTTTCAACGGGGGCATCTAAATTATGAGCAACACATTGTCTTTTGCCAAGTCTATGATCGCATGATTGCTTCGGATATTAAGCTTGCATTATTAGAAGATCTACCAGCAGATTACCCGATTACACTCGTTGAGGCGGCCGGTTCGACAACCGAAGCATTGACAACTGTTCCATTGAATGAAATGGATCATTCCTTAGAAATAAGCAATTTTAGAAGCGTTTATATTCCACCAGCACCAGCAGAGGTGCTTACTCATACATTTGTGCGTTTGCGGGAAGTCATTGCCTTGTTAAGAGGGCCGAATGGTTGTGAATGGGACAAGAAGCAAACACATGAAACGTTGCGGACATACCTGATTGAAGAGGTCTATGAATTGATAGATGCCATCGATATGGAAGATGATGAAGGGATTATTGAAGAGTTGGGAGATGTTTTATTGCAAGTGATGTTGCATAGTCAAATAGGCGAGGATGCTGGCTATTTTAAGATTGAAGATGTTATTCAAGGGATTACGAATAAAATGATTCATCGACATCCACATGTATTTGGGGAGGCAACTGATTCCAGTGAATCGAGCTGGGAAGCGTTGAAACAAGAAGAAAAACGTGGGAAACGTAATTCATTACTTGAAGGAGTTCCCCAAAGCTTACCAGCATTGAGTAGAGCGGCACAATTACAAGCAAAAGCGAAAGATATTGGCTTCGGATGGGATGATGTAGGTGGAGTGTGGGGGAAATTAGCTGAAGAAATCGAGGAAGTTAAAACAGCCATGCAGGAACAAAATGAGAGCGAAATTGAGAAGGAACTAGGTGATGTTCTATTTGTGATTGCAAATCTATCACTGTACTATCATGTGAATCCTGAAATAGCTTTACATCGTACGAACCAGAAGTTTACCACTCGCTTCCAATTCATTGAGAAAAGCTTAGAAGCGCGTAATCGGGAGATCACAACCGTATCACAAGCTGAAATGGATAACTATTGGGATCAAGCAAAAAGAAAGGAAGATTAGTATGCGGTTAGATAAATATTTAAAAAACTCACGTTTAATTAAACGCCGAACACTAGCTAAAAGAGTAGCCGATCAAGAACGTATCAAAATTAATGGGAAAACGGCTAAAGCTTCAGCAAATGTGGCTGTTGGTGATGAAATTGAGATCCAATTTGGCCAAAATCGCGTAACCATTAATGTAAGAGAAGTGAAAGAAGTAGTTCGAAAGCAGGAGGCAGCATTATTGTATACGGTTATTAAAGAAGAAAGGAATAATTAATACTATTTGTTCTATACTTGTCCTCTCCTTCATATAAATAGGAATAAGAAGGAGGGTGATGAGAAATGAATTACTATCAGCGAGAAGAAGTGGCACGTGTCCAGCAGGATCATTATCTTAAAATAAATAACCGGAAAGAGTTAGACATCACAGGTGTTAAAGAAGTCGATAGTTTTGATAATGAAGAGTTTCTATTGGAAACGGTAATGGGTTATTTGGTCGTTAGAGGTGAAAATCTACAGTTAAAAAACTTAGATGTTGGTGAAGGATTAGTTACGATCAAAGGTAAAATATATGAGTTGTCCTATGTAGATGAGCATCACCAAGAGAAGACTAAAGGATTCTTTAGTAAGCTGATTAGATGACGTTAACTGTCCAGTTTACAACAATGATCGCAATGGTCTTATGTGGATTTTATTTTGGTATCGCATTGGATACATTACGTCGGTTTACTCCTTATTGGCGAGACAGCCGTTTTATGACTTATTTTATGGAAATCTCCTTTTGGTTCACCCAAACCTTATTCTTATTCTATGTCTTATATGTGGTAAATGCAGGGGAATTAAGAGTTTATGTGTTTGTTGCTTGCTTTTTAGGGTATTCAGTTTATCAAGTGGTGGCCGCAAACATTTATAAGAAAGTTCTCGAGGTGATTATTCAACTTATTCAGTCCATCTATCAATTTTGCAAAAAAGTTGGCGAGACACTAATTTTTCGACCAATCAAATGGACGTTCAGTATTATTTTAAGGATCTTACGGATGTGTTCTTCGATCATATTTTATATCGTAAACCTAATCTTCGTACCGTTTAGATGGTTCTTACAGCTCCTCAATTTCCTATTGCCTAAAAAAATCACGAAGTATTTTAACAAAATTGCTCAATTTTATAGTATACTAAAAAGAAGAAGTGTCAATTGGGTGAAGTATATCATGTCTAAGAGGAGGTAAAGATCCATGTCTAAGAAGGGAAAAACGGTAACAAGGCTGAATTCAAACTATATGCAGCAGTATGATGTGTACATAGAAAGACAGCGAAGAAAAAAACAACGTTTATATCGGCGACTTGTGTTATTTTCTTTAATAGCTGTACTTGCTATTGGTAGCATGGCAACATACCATTTTAAACAAAGGATGCTTCAGGCGGATAAACGGGAACAGTATGAACAACTTGAGGACAAGTTTACGACCTTAAAACAAGAAGAGAAAAATTTTAAAGAAGAGATTGAGTTATTAAATAACGATGAATATATTTTAGAAATTGCTCGTACGAATTATTTCTTCTCGAAAGAGGGTGAATTAATTTTCAAAATAGGTGATGAGAGTCCATCTTATTGACACACATTCAGGATGTCAGCTATAATATAGTAAGTAAGATCTTTTTAAAACATAAGGAGGAGCATTTTTTTTATGGCAATCGAAGTAGGCAGCAAGGTAAAGGGAAAAGTAACTGGTATTACTAATTTTGGAGCATTTGTTGAGCTTGAACAGAAAACAACAGGACTGGTCCATATTAGTGAGGTTGCTGATAGCTATGTAAAGGACATTAATGAATATTTATCTGTTGGGGAAGAAGTAACGGTAAAAGTAATTAATGTTGAAAAGGATGGAAAAATCGGTTTGTCCATCAAGAAAGCAAAAGACAAACCAGTCCGCCAAGTAAGTAGTCGTGAGCGTGCGGAAACATTTGAGTCAAAGATGAATCGCTTTTTGAAAGATTCTGAGGACCGTTTAGCCTCTTTAAAGAAGCACACGGAATCCAGACGTGGAGGTCGAGGTGCTAAAAGAGGATAGCAGTTGCTGTCTATGGGGCATAAATAATGCTTTATAAATAATATACGAACAAACGGGTAGCAACTATACGGTTATACCCGTTTTTTTCTGTCTTATCATATAAAAAGGCGATTTGCGTAGATTTATTCTACGCAAATCGCCTTTTTACTGTCGTTAAACATAAATAGCGGCGGAGGGAGTCGAACCCCCAACTTTACGGGTATGAACCGTACGCTCTCGCCAGTTGAGCTACACCGCCAAATTAGCCACAAAAACCATCATATAATAAATAAGGTTCGATGTCAATAGATATCGAATGAAGGTAAAATTCCCCTTTCTTCTATAAAATAGGGCTGGATTGATACCTCAAGTTAATGAATTTCATAATACCCGTTTAGTGCAACACCGATACAACATATAGTTTCGTTGAACCGTCCTTAACTACATATTGTATCGGTGTTGCTTGTTTTGACAATTATGAAATTCATTCAAATAACCAAAGGTAAGGAAACAGAAGAACGTCGTTTTTGTAGAATCGTGGTTATACAGCAAAAATCAGTCGAACGATTTATTACACGAGTTTCCTATTTTGACAAAAAAATAATCATTCCTATGGTTTAATATGCATAGAAAAGGGAGTGATTTTGATGATGGACTCGATACCAGGGGTGGGCGTGAATGGACTTGAGGGAGAGAAAGTAAAACTTCATAACCTACACCAAAAAGTAAAGGCCTATATAAATCAATACTTACTCAAGCAAGGCTGGTTATTCTATATTGTTGGATTTTTATTAGGACGAGCTGTTGTATTATCAATTGTTTCGCCGTTTGCAACAGCGTTTTTAGCAGCTATTTGGGTGATGTACCGGAAACGATTTGGAAAGGTTTCCTTAGCTGTCTGTCTTGGGGCAGTTACTTATTCACCTCTTCAAGGGGTCTTCGTTGCATTGGCCATGATTATCTTCGTTTTTTTAGCCGGTTTTTTTAAACAGACGAAAAACCAGCATATAAGCATTCCTTTATTTGTCTTTATATCTACCGCTATACCACGTCTTTTTCTTTACTCATTAGCTGGTCAGTTATCAGTTTATGAGTGGATGCTCCTATTGGTCGAAGGAACATTGGGAACGATCTTAGTACTAATCTTTATGCAAAGCATTCCATTATTAGCACCTAAAAAGTACAAGCCTACTTTAAAGAATGAAGAAATTGTTTGTATGATTATCCTCATCGCGTCGATATTGACGGGGGCAATTGGTTGGGAAATTTATGGTGCTGCGATGGAACAAGTGTTATCAAGGTATTTTGTCTTATTGCTTGCACTTGTCGGGGGAACTGCAATTGGTTCAACGGTAGGTGTTGTTGCTGGGTTAATTTTGTCCTTAGCAAATGTCGCCAACCTTTACCAGATGAGTTTACTCGCCTTCTCTGGATTATTAGGGGGATTGTTAAAGGAAGGGAAGAAGTTCGGCGTGAGTGGGGGGCTCTTAGTGGGAACTTGTTTAGTTGGAATTTATGGAAGTTCTGAAACATTAATTCCATCAATGATTGAATCAACAATGGCTATCGGGTTATTTTTCTTAACGCCGACAAGCTTCTTAAAAGGATTATCTCGTTATATCCCCGGTACAGAGGAGCATTCGGAAGAGCAGGAACAATATTTAAAAAAGGTTCGTAATGTAACGGCAAAACGGGTCGAGCAATTTTCGGATGTTTTTGAAGCGCTCTCAAAGAGTTTTTCAGTCGTAGAAGATCAACCGGAGGAAGTACTCAATCAAAGGCGGGAAACAGATTACTTTTTAAGCCAAGTAACAGAACGAACTTGTCAAAGGTGCTTTATGAAGGAGAGGTGTTGGGAGAAGGAGTTTGATAAAACCTATTCCATTATGGAAAAGTTAAAGGATGGCCTAACGGAAGGAAAACATCCGAATCGAAATCTTGTGCGAGAATTTGAAAATCATTGTGTTAAATCAAATAAAGTTTTAAACGTAATGAAAGATGAGCACTTATCTTTCAGTGCAAATAATCAATTGAGAAAACAAGTGACTGAAAGCAAGCGATTAGTTGCTGATCAATTACAAGGTGTCTCAGATGTGATGAATGATTTCGCAAAAGAGATTATTAAGGAAAAACAACATCATGAAGAGCAGGAACTTCAAATCAATTACGCGTTAAAAAACATGGGGATGGAATTAGAAAACCTAGAAATATACCAACTGGAGAAGGGGAATGTTGATATTGAAATGACGGTGTCTTTCTATGATTACCGTGGAGAGGGGTCGAAGTTAATTGCTCCGGTTTTATCCGATATATTAAATGAAATGATCATCGTAAAGAAAGAAGAAGCTTCCCCATTTTTAAATGGTTATTGTTATTTGTCTTTTGGATCAGCAAAGGAGTTTGTCGTTGATACTGGTGTGGCCAAGGCGGCTAAAGGAGGAGGATTAGTCTCTGGGGATAGTTATACGACACTTGAATTAGGTGCGGGTAAATATGCGCTGGCCATTAGTGATGGAATGGGGAATGGTCGAAGGGCCCAGGAAGAGAGTGAGGAAACATTAAGATTGTTACAGCAAATCCTACAAACGGGAATGCCTGAAAGGGTAGCGATTAAATCAGTTAATTCGATTTTAGCATTACGCACGACAGATGAGATGTTTGCAACGCTTGACCTAGCTGTTATTAATTTGCATAATGCTCATGTTCAATTTTTGAAAGTGGGTTCAATACCAAGCTACATAAAGCGGGGTGATGAGATTATAGATGTTGAAGCAAGTAATTTACCAATGGGGATTATCCCGGAATTTGAAGTAGATATTGTAAGTGAACGGTTAAAGTCGGGAGATTTATTAGTGATGATGAGTGATGGATTTGAGGTGAATTCGGAAGTGGCTGGGAATACAGATTATTGGCTAAAACAATTGATTCGAGATGTGAAGACGGATGATCCACAGGAAGTTGCTGACTTGTTATTGGAGTCCGTTATTAGAAACCGAGCGGGCGAAATTGACGATGATATGACAGTTTTAGTTGCTCGAATAGAGAAAAACACACCTAAATGGGCAGCAGTACCGGTTTATGAAGAAGCAGCACTTTAAAAAACGTCCCATATATTTGGGTTTATTCCCCTCTGGATCATGTATAGGCTTTGCCTATTATGGTGAAGCTGATGATGAAAACTTTAAGGAGGGATTACAAGTGAAAAAAGGAACATTACGGCAAATACTATTAATAACGGATGGTTGCTCTAACAAAGGCGAAAACCCTGAAGTTGCAGCAGCTCTTGCTTATGAACAAGGGATTGCGGTGAATGTAATCGGCATTCTAGACGATGAACAACATGAAGATTCATCAGGATTAAAAGAAGTGGAAGATGTGGCGCTGTCAGGTGGTGGAGTAAGTCAAATTGTTTATCAGGAGTCATTATCACAAACAGTCCAAATGGTCACGAAACAGGCTATGACACAAACATTACAAGTTTTTGTAAATAAGGAACTGACACAAATTATAGGAAAAGAGCAAACATTAGCTGATTTAGAACCGGAAAAGCGCGGAGAAGTGATGGAAGTGGTTGAAGATATGGGAGAAACAAGTCGTCTGGAAATTGTTGTGCTCATTGATACGAGTGCAAGTATGCATGATAAGTTAGAGACGGTGAAAGAAGCGTTAATCGATCTATCAATCAGTTTGAATGCACGATTGGGTGAAAATAACTTCTGTATTTTTAGTTTCCCAGGGCAACGGAAAGATATCCAAAAGGTATTTGATTGGTCACCGAAGTTAGATAAGGTTTCTACTATATTCCCTAAATTAACGAGTGGTGGAATTACGCCAACTGGGCCCGCAATCCGTGAAGCCATCTATCAATTTAGTAAAAAGAGTTTATTAAGGAGCTTTAGAGATGAAGATGAGTCAGGTTCAACACGGGCATGGAATTGAATTACGCCCCGGAATGAAAATTGCAGGGAAATGGAATAATCAGCACTATATAATTAAACGAAAGCTTGGATCTGGAACAGTTGGGTCGGTTTATTTATGTGATCATCAAGGAAAAGAAGTGGCCTTGAAGATAAGTGAACAGAATTCATCCATTACGGTTGAAGTCAATGTGTTAAGGGCATTAAATCAGGTTCAAGGTGCTTGCCTTGGACCGGATTTATTCGATGTTGATGATTGGAAGGCAACCCAAAGCACGACCTATTCTTTTTATGTGATGGAATATATTAAAGGTGAAAGTCTCCTAACGTTTGTAAAACAGAATGGCAGTGAATGGATCGGGGTGTTTATGCTCCAACTTCTAAACAATTTAGAAGATCTTCATCAATCAGGATGGGTTTTTGGTGATTTAAAAACTGATAATCTATTAATTATGTCCTCCCCTCCACAGGTTCGTTGGGTTGACGTCGGAGGAACAACACAAATGGGGCGTGCGATTAAGGAGTATACAGAATTTTATGATCGTGGCTATTGGTCAATGGGTACAAGACGTGCAGAGCCAAGTTATGATTTATTTTCATTTGTAATGGTGTTTTTAACCTTATTTTACCCGCAACGGTTTCCAAAATCATCTGATCCTGAACAAATGATCCTCAATAAAATAAATAATATTCGAGAATTTGCACATTATAAACCGGTTCTTAAAAAGGCGATTATCGGATCGTATTCATCAAGTGGTGCTATGAAACAAGAACTGATCGAATTGTTACAAGATCAAAAAAACGGGAGTTCATCAAATCATCTCGTTCACCGCCCGAAGTTGGTCTCCATACTCATCGAATCAGGTGGGATTATTTTTTTAGCGACGACATATTATCTTATATCTCTTCTCATCCCCTATTAAAAAGTAAAAACAAATCTTTTTTACATCATTGAATCAATTTCATAATTGCCAAAATCAGCAACATCGATACAGTATGTAGTTAAGAACGATTCAACGCAACTATATGTTGTATCGATGTTGCACTAAACGGGTATTATGAAATTGATTACATTTATAAGCAATTAAAGTTATAATAATAATAATGAACTTCATAAACCCTATTTATAGCGGAATGACATAGCTGTTTACGGTAATAATGAAATTCATTCAATAAGAGTAATACATAAAACTTATAAAAAGAGATGAATATGATGGGGTTAGATAGATAATGGAGAGAGCAATCAACGCATTTACAGAGAAGCATCAACTCTTGAAAAAGAATACGACCGTGTTAATCGGTGTATCTGGAGGACCAGACTCCATGGCTTTATTGCATTATTATTATTCGATAAAAGAAGAATGGAATCTGCGTCTGGTCGCCCTCACTGTTGACCATCAACTAAGAGGGGAAGAATCAAAGGGAGATCTACGTTATGTGCAGCAAGTGTGCCAAGAATGGGGAATTGAATTCATTTCCGCAGCATGTGATGTAACAGGTTATATGAAGGAACATCAAGTGAGTACAATGGTAGCTGCAAGGGATGTCCGTTACCAGTTTTTTAAAGAACAGATGAAGGTTTATCAAGCCGCTTATCTTGCGTTAGGACATCATGGTGATGATCAGGTAGAGACAATGTTGATGGGGTTTGTACGAACAGCAAGTACAAAGGCACTTTCAGGAATTCCTATTAAAAGGGAATTCGTCACCGGGTTGATAGTTCGGCCTTTACTTTGCGTGACAAAAGCTGATATTGTTGCTTATTGTGAGATGAATGACATTACGCCACGAATGGATCCTTCTAATCAAGATGATCGTTATACGAGAAATTACTTTAGGAATCATATCATTCCATTAATAAAGGGTGAAAACGATAATATCCATGCCACTGTACAAAGCTTAAGCGAATCGCTTCAGGAGGATGAGTATTTTCTACAAATTGAGGCTGAAAAGCTGGTTATGGAGACTGTTCATTTTACAAAAGAGAGCCGTCAAGCAACATTTAAAATCAATGCCTTTAAATCGTATTCTCTTTCTTTACAAAGGCGTGGGTTTCATCTAGTATTAAACTATCTATACAATAAACTACCTAGACATCTTACATATGTTCATGAGGAGTTGTTTTTTAAACTGCTTCATGATGATCAAGGGAATGCACAGCTTGACTTTCCAGGTCATTTAAAAGTAGAGAAGTCTTATGGAGAATTGATCTTTTCATTTACAGATTCAGATATTCAAGAGACTGGATTTAATAAAGAAGTAAGCATTCCTGGGAAAACAATCTTACCTGATGGGTCGTTCATGATAGCGAATCTAACCGAAGATCCGTTTGAAGCAGACGAAACTGTCTTGGTAAGTCGTGTTAAAGATCTTGTACTTCCTTTACATATAAGAACACGTCAACCAGGAGATCGATTGAGTTGGAAAGGGTTGGCGGGGAGCAAGAAGATTAAAGATGTATTTATTGACGCTAAAGTTCCGCGTCGAGAACGAGATACATGGCCCATCGTAACAGATGATCACGGAAAGATTCTGTGGCTCATTGGTTTAAGAAAAGGAATGAGAAGCGAGTACGACAGTCACGCGCAATATGTCAAGCTAGAGTATCAAAAGGACTATACGCAGGGGGACAATCATGCATAATGACATTGAGGAAGTATTAATATCGACCGAAGACATTAAGAAGAAGTGTGAACAAATTGGGAAGCAGCTTACAAAAGAGTATGATGGGAAATTTCCATTAGCCATTGGTGTGTTAAAAGGTGCTATGCCATTTATGTCTGATTTGCTCCGTTATACGGAGACATATCTGGAGATGGACTTTATGGATGTGTCGAGCTACGGAAGTGACACACGTTCTTCTGGAGAAGTAAAGATTGTGAAAGACCTTGATACAAAAGTCGAAGGTCGCGACTTATTAATTATTGAGGATATTATCGATAGTGGATTAACATTGCGTTATTTAGTTGATTTATTTAAGTACCGTAAAGCCAAATCAATTAAAATTGTGACATTGCTTGATAAGCCATCAGGCCGCACAGCAGCTATCAAAGCAGATATTGTTGGATTTGAAGTACCAGATGAATTTGTCGTTGGGTATGGTCTTGATTATCAACAGAAATATCGGAATTTACCTTATATTGGTGTATTGAAACCTATTATCTATGGGGGAACGACGGAAAGTGAATAAGAAATTTATCTATTCTAACGCTCAATCTTAAATAAAACAGGAGCAAAGGGATTATAAAAAAGGGAGTTAGATTAGTTGTATTCTAACTTTTTAATGTGGTATTATGTAATATAGTTTTTCCCGTCCTGGGAGGAGGTTGTCAATGAAGAAAGTATCCAAACAAATATTCTTTTTTGGAATCATATTTCTCATCCTGATTGCTGTTATTCAATTAGTAAAAGGGCCAGGTGATGAAGTTAAAGAATATGATTATCAAGAATTTACCCAAGCATTAAATAATGGTGAAATTAAAGAGTTAACATATCAACCCGTTAATAAAATTATTCAATTTACTGGGGTGTTAGACAAAGGTGATAAGGAGTTTGTAGCACAAGTTCCCGATAATACGGATGTCGTTGCCTCGATTATCGAACAAGCGTCAGAACAAAGTGTCTTAACTGTAGAAGAAGAGGAACAACCGAATGCGTTCTTTAGCTTCTTAGCGATGATGCTTCCGTTTCTAATTATCGGAGCGATCTTCTTCTTTATCATCACCAAATCACAAGGTGGTGGCGGTGGTGGCGGTAATGTAATGAAGTTCGGTAAGAGTAAGGCGAAGTTATATACCGAAGATCAGAAGAAAGTTCGCTTCCCAGATGTTGCAGGTGCCGATGAGGAGAAGCAGGAACTTGTAGAAGTTGTTGACTTCTTGAAAGATCCTCGTAAGTTTACTGCTGTAGGAGCACGTATTCCAAAGGGTGTCCTTTTAGTTGGGCCACCAGGGACAGGTAAAACATTACTTGCTCAAGCCGTCGCAGGTGAAGCCGGAACACCATTCTTCTCGATTAGTGGTTCAGACTTTGTGGAGATGTTTGTCGGTGTCGGTGCCTCTCGTGTTCGTGATTTATTTGAAAATGCGAAGAAAAACGCACCTTGTATTATATTCATTGATGAGATTGATGCGGTAGGTAGACAGCGTGGAGCAGGTCTTGGTGGTGGGCACGATGAACGTGAACAAACCCTAAACCAATTACTTGTAGAAATGGATGGCTTTGATGCGAACGAAGGAATTATTATGATCGCAGCGACAAACCGTCCCGATATTCTAGACCCTGCATTATTACGTCCAGGTCGTTTTGACCGTCAAATTACGGTTGATCGTCCAGATGTTAAAGGCCGTGAAGCGATCTTGAAAGTACATTCTAAAAACAAACCATTTGATGAGTCTGTTAATTTGAATACGATCGCGATGCGTACTCCAGGATTTTCTGGTGCCGACTTGGAGAACTTACTCAACGAAGCGGCTTTAGTTGCTGCTCGTTTTGATAAAGCAAAAATTGGTATGCTTGAAGTCGATGAAGCGATTGACCGAGTGATTGCTGGTCCTGCTAAGAAAAGTAAGGTTATTTCTGAGAAGGAACGTCAAATTGTTGCCTATCATGAAAGTGGGCACACTGTGATTGGTATGGTCCTTGACGATGCGGATACAGTACACAAGGTGACAATTGTTCCACGTGGTCAAGCAGGCGGATATGCTGTTATGTTACCGAAAGAAGACCGGTATATTATTACGAAGCCAGAATTACTGGATAAAATCACCGGATTATTAGGTGGTCGAGTTGCAGAAGAAGTAATCTTCGGAGCAGACGAAGTAAGTACAGGAGCATCCAATGACTTCCAGCGTGCAACAGCGATTGCTAATAAGATGATTACAGAATATGGAATGAGTGAAAAGATTGGACCACTACAGTTTAATGGAAGTGGTGGGGATCAAGTCTTTTTAGGTAGAGATATTCAAAATGAGCAAGCTTATAGTGATAAGATCGCCTATGAAATCGATCAAGAAATGCAAGGTTTCATCGAATATTGTTATGAGCGTGCTAAAAGGATCTTACTTGAAAACAAAGATAAACTTGAGTTAATCGCAAAAACATTGCTCGAAATTGAAACACTTGATGAACGACAAATCAAAGGACTGTTTGAGGATGGTATATTGCCTGAGCCAGAGTTTCCTGAAGAGGAACCCGATGATGTCAAGGTGAATATTCAATCGCAAGATGAAGATGATTCTCCTGAAAGCATTGAGGCTGCAAGGAAAAAGGAAAAAGCCAAGTTAGCTGAAAGAGAGAAGGCTTTAGAAGAAAAAGAGCAAACACCGAAATCCGATGATCCATCAGATGAAGAAGAAAGATAAGTAACATGTGGGAAAGCAGTCTCTGTTTATTACGAAGGAGACTGCTTTTCTTTACGTTTTTTATGCATGTGAGCAGGTGGAAGCTATGTTAGATTTATCATACAGACAGAGAGTTGTCGCATCTATAAATAATAGGAAGAATAAAGGTAGCGAATATCCGTTATACTACTTATTATTCCCATACGATGTAGAAGGGTTTGGTTAAGATGATATTTGTTTTCGATGCTGGGAATACGAACACGGTTTTAGGTGTATTTGAGAATAACCAATTAACATATGAATGGCGAATTAAGACGGATCGACACCGAACGGAAGATGAATTTGGGATGTTGATCAAATCATTATTTGATCATAAAGACATCCGTTTTTCTGATTTCACAGGGGTCATTATATCTTCTGTTGTTCCGCCAATTATGGTTGCTTTAGAAAAGATGTGTGAGGAATATTTTGATTTGAAACCATTAATCATTGGTCGTGAGAATGTAGACTCTCATTTGGGAATGGCTTATCCACATCCGGAAGAAATAGGAGCAGATCGAATCGTTAATGCGGTGGGTGCGATTGAGATATATGGTGCTCCTTTGATTATTATTGATTTTGGTACCGCAACAACCTATTGCTATATTAATGAAAACAAGGAATATACGGGTGGATTGATTGCTCCTGGAATTAAAATCTCGATGGAGGCTTTGTACAGTAAGGCTTCAAAGCTACCGAAGATAGAAATTCAATCACCAATGAATATTGTAGGTACTTCGACGGTTGAAGCGATGCAGTCGGGTGTCTTTTATGGGTATATCGGGCAGGTAGATGGGATTGTTAAGCGGATTACAGCGAGTGTCAACGAAAGACCACAAGTAATCGCAACGGGAGGGCTTGCTGCCCTGTTAGCAGATGAATCGGAAACAATTGATGAAGTGGATACACATTTAACGCTTCAAGGTTTGTATTTAATTTATCAACGGAATAAAAATGAGGGAGGCATATAAGTCATGGCAGATTATTTAGTTAAAGCAACAACATATGATGGAATGGTTCGGGCTTATGCAGTTAGATCAACAAAATTGGTAGAAGAAACGCGTAGACGTCAAGATACATGGGCAACCGCCTCAGCAGCTCTTGGTAGATCGTTAACAATTACAGCTTTAATGGGTGCGATGTTAAAGGGCGATGATTCATTAACGGCAAAAATTGAAGGGAATGGACCAATCGGGGCCATTGTGACGGATGGAAATGCAAAAGGGGAGGTACGGGGGTATGTCATGAATCCCCATGTAGATCTAGAGTCGAATGAGCAGGGGAAATTAGATGTTGCTGGGGTTGTCGGAACAGAGGGGAACCTCAGTGTTGTAAAGGATTTAGGGATGAAAGATTTATTTACAGGTCAAGTTCCCATTGTATCTGGAGAGATCAGTGAGGATTTCACCTACTACTTTGCTACTTCCGAGCAGATTCCTACAGCAACAGGGGCCGGCGTATTGGTAAATCCTGATCACACGATATTAGCGGCCGGCGGTTTTATTGTCCAGATGATGCCGGGAGCTGACGAAGAGTTGATCGATCGGTTGGAAGATCAAATACAGGGATTCCCATCGATTTCAAATTTAATTGAACAAGGAAATACGCCAGAGCAAATTTTGCAACGCTTATTTGGTGAAGAGACCGTTAAAATACACGAAAAACTTCCGATCCAATTTACATGCAAATGTTCTAGAGAACGAATCGAACGTGCGATCACTGGATTAGGTGATGAAGAGATCGAAGAAATGATTGAAGAGGATCATGGAGCAGAGGCCAATTGTCATTTTTGTAATGAGACTTACACTTTTACCGAGGCTGAACTAATAAAGTTGAAACGGAATTAATTGTTGACATTTCTTATATATTCACGTACATTAAAGTAAACCATACGAGTTTACTATGGATTGGGAGGCGGCAAAATGAAGGTTACAGAAGATATTACGGGCCTTATAGGTGGAACACCGATTGTAAAATTAAAACGAACGGCTCATAAAGATCACGCGGATATTTATGTGAAATTGGAATTCATGAATCCGGCGAGCTCTGTGAAGGATCGTATTGCCTTAGCGATGGTTGAAGCGGCGGAAGAGCAGGGAGTATTAAAGGCCGGCGATACTATGATCGAGCCAACAAGTGGAAATACAGGAATTGGTTTAGCTATGGTAGCAGCAGCAAAAGGCTATCAATTGGTCATTACAATGCCTGATACAATGAGTAAAGAACGTCGCAATTTATTACGGGCATTTGGGGCAGAATTAATTTTAACACCTGGATCCGAAGGGATGAAGGGCGCTATTAAGAAGGCGGAAGATCTCCGGACCGAACATGGTTACTTTATGCCACAGCAGTTTGATAATGCGGCAAATCCTGAAGTTCATGCTCGGACAACAGGTGCGGAGATTGTTGAACAGATGAAAGATGGAGTGGATGCCTTTATCTCAGGAATTGGTACGGGTGGAACCATCACTGGAGCGGGTAAGGTATTAAAAGAAAACTTTCCTAAGGTGGAACTTTATGCTGTGGAACCAGTAGATTCAGCGATTTTATCAGGTGGTACTCCAGGGCCCCATAAAATCCAAGGAATTGGTGCAGGATTTATTCCGAAAGTATTAGATACTGAGATTTATAACGAAGTGATCCAGATATCAAATGATGAAGCATTCGATACGGCACGAGCGGTTGCAAAACAAGAAGGAATATTAGGTGGAATCTCCTCTGGTGCGGCAATTGCTGCAGCGAAGAAGGTAGCCGAAAAATTAGGTAAAGGTAAAAAGGTGCTTGCGATATTACCTGATAATGGGGAAAGGTATTTATCCACTGCTTTATATCAATTTGATGAAGAGGTTTAGAAAAACGTAGATCAAGTGGTATGAAATGAATCAAATCAGGTGGGTTTCTTCCGTTATCGAAGATGAAAAGATTAGGTTTTTTGCTATCAATTATAGCGAAAAACCTAATTTTTTCATTCATCTATGGTAGGATAAGGGATAATAATGTAGTCTGAAAGAAGGTCAATACGATGTACTTAACTACCAAAACGAAAACGTATCATTTAGCGGAACGCACTCATATTATGGGGATTTTAAATATTACTCCTGATTCTTTTTCAGATGGAGGAAATTATCTAACCCAAGAAAATGCGATTCTTAGAGCTGTGGAAATGGAACGTGAAGGTGCGGACATTATTGATATTGGTGGGGAATCAACACGCCCAGGACATGAAGCATTGTCTGAAGAAGAAGAATTGGAACGGGTCATTCCGATTATACAAGCCATTAAGTCACGAATTAACATACCGATATCCATTGATACATATAGAGCAAGAACTGCTGAACAGGCTATTAAATCCGGGGCAGAGATCATTAATGATGTATGGGGAGCAAAGAAAGAACCAGAAATTGCTAGCATAGCAGCCCAATATCATGTGCCAATTATTTTGATGCACAACCGAACAGATGTAAACTATTCATGGTTGATTGAAGATATGAAGAACGATTTGCAAGAGAGCATTGACATTGCATATCAGGCAGGCGTTCCTATGGAAAACATTATTCTTGATCCAGGGATTGGTTTTGCTAAATCAATGGAAGATAACTTTACTGTGATGAATAAACTAGAGGAGTTTACAGATCTCGGCTATCCTGTTTTATTAGGGGCTTCACGAAAATCCTTTATTGGCGATTTACTCGATATACCGCCAGTGGAAAGAGATAATGGAACAGGTGCAACAACATGTTTGGGGATTACAAAAGGCGTACAGATTTTCCGTGTTCATCATGTAGGGCTTCATAAGGAGCTGGCAAAAATGATGGATGCGATGGTAAAGGGGATCGGACTTCATGGATAAAATCATCCTACATCATATGCAGTTTTATGGTTTTCACGGCTTATTACCGGAGGAAAATAAACTTGGACAACGTTTTAATGTGGATGTTGAGCTATTCCTTGATCTACATAAAGCAGGTAAAACAGATGATATGATGAACTCAATTCATTATGGACATGCTTATGAACTCGTAAGAAAGATTGTTGAAGATGATATTAAAAATCTGATTGAAGCAGTTGCTGAGGACATAGCTGAACAGTTACTTGCTCAGTTTGATTTATTAGAAGCGTGTAGTGTGAAAGTGAGTAAGCCAGATCCACCGATCCCGGGGCATTATCACTCTGTAGCTGTTGAAATTTATCGGGAGAGATTAGTATGAATCAAGCATTTATTGCATTGGGAACGAATATTGAACCTAGAAAAGAACATCTAGAAAAAGCACTTCATTTATTAGCCCAAGATGAGGGAGTAAAGGTCGGTGAGACGTCATCTATTTATCAAACAGCGCCAGTTGGTTATACAGAGCAGGCGGATTTCTTAAATATGGTGATCCAAATTAAAACAACTCACTCATCGATCCACTTACTGGATGCCTGTCAGAAAATAGAGCAACAATTAGGGCGTAATCGGGGGATTCGCTTTGGACCTCGAACGATAGATCTTGACATTTTAGTGTATAATCAAGAAGATAGAAAAACAGACCGTTTAACAATTCCACATCCAAGGATGCATGAACGTGCCTTCGTGCTCATTCCATTAGCGGAGATCGCCCCATCACTCATGATACCAACAATCAATCAGCAAGTATCAGGTTTGATCAGGGACCTTCCTAGTGAAGCGAAGAAGGATGTCGTGAAATGGACATGATATGTCAGCGGGCAAAAGGTAAAAGGATATATAAATCACCTAGGCTCATTAGACAAGTAGACTGAATCGTGCTTAGGGATGGTTTATTAGAGAAATTGTATAACTAACTCATGAATTGGAAGCGACAACGAGTGCTTCTTAATCAGTAGAGAAAGAATACCATGTACCAATCGATTAAAAAATGCAGATAAGTGGAGTGATAGACAGTGTCAGAAGAATTAAATGAACAAATGCTTGTTCGCCGTGAAAAATTAGCAACGTATCAAGAGCAAGGGTTAAATCCTTTTGGTGGTAAGTTTGTAAGAACTGCAATGGCCCAAGAGATGCATGATTCTTATGCTGCTTTTTCTAAAGAAGAATTGGAAACAAAAGATGAAGAAGTAACCATTGCCGGAAGAGTGATGACGAAACGTGGGAAGGGGAAAGTGGGATTTGCCCATCTCCAAGATTCAAGTGGCCAGGTGCAAATTTATGTGCGTAAAGATGAGATTGGTGAAGAGGCTTATGATGTTTTTAAAACAATCGATATCGGTGATATTGTAGGTGTGACAGGGATTGTATTTAAAACAAATGTGGGCGAGCTGTCTGTAATTGCAAAAGAATTTCAATTATTAACGAAGTCACTGCGCCCATTACCAGAAAAACATCATGGGTTAAAAGATGTTGAACAGCGCTACCGCAAACGTTACTTAGATTTAATCACCAACTTAGATAGTCGTGAAACATTCATTATGCGTAGTAAAATCATTCAATCAATGCGCAGGTATTTGGATGATCAAGGGTTTTTAGAAGTAGAAACCCCGACAATGCATGCCATTCCAGGTGGTGCATCAGCTCGTCCATTTGAGACGCACCATAACGCATTGAATATTCCTTTATACATGAGAATTGCAATTGAACTCCATTTAAAACGTTTAGTTGTAGGTGGAATGGAAAAGGTATATGAGATTGGGCGCGTTTTCCGTAATGAAGGAGTATCGACAAGACATAATCCTGAATTTACGATGATCGAATTATATGAAGCCTATGCCGATTATGAAGATATCATGTCTTTAACGGAAAACTTAGTAGCTCATATTGCTAAGGACGTGTTGGGCGGGACATTAATTAAGTATGGTGAAGATGAAATCGATTTGGAGCCACGATGGAAGAGACTTCATATGGTGGAAGCTGTAAAAGAGTATACTGGAGTCGACTTCTGGAAAGAGGTCAGTGATTCAGAGGCTAGAGCATTAGCTGAAGAGCATGGCGTGAGGATTCAAAGTTCAATGACTTATGGACATATTTTGAATGAGTTCTTTGAACAAAAGGTAGAAGAAGAATTAGTTCAGCCTACATTTATCTACGGTCACCCTGTTGAAGTATCACCGTTAGCTAAAACGAACAAGGATGATGGGCGTTTTACTGATCGATTTGAATTGTTTATTGTACGTCGTGAACATGCAAATGCCTTTAGTGAGCTAAATGATCCGATTGAGCAACGCGCTCGATTTGAAGCGCAGGTCGCTGAAAGAGAGCAGGGGAATGATGAAGCACATCAAATGGATGAAGACTTCCTCGAAGCGCTTGAGTATGGGATGCCACCTACAGGCGGTCTGGGAATCGGAATTGATCGACTTGTTATGTTATTAACAAATGCACCATCCATTCGTGATGTATTATTATTCCCGCAAATGCGGAATCAATAAATAAAAGAGTTTAATTAGCTTTGAGCGAAATTTAAAGTCACCTATATTTTATAATTAGCTCTCTTGTTTGGAACTATTTTATGTTTAATAGAAGTATAAACGAGAGAGCTAGTCTCTTTTTTGCCTATCATTTGGTCTATAATAATGAATAAGGTTGGAGATTGTATATAAAGGCACTTTTCATGAGAGTTTTTTCTTTATATGTAATGAAACTGCTGTAACAGGCGTCACCATTGAGTAACGAGGTTTTTAAAACTGGTGATATACTTGTTTTTATAACTTTTTATTTCATTTCTCTTGATTTTAAAGTTTAGGCGTGTTAGATTAATAAACGTTGCCTTGTACAACAGCAAGCAACGATTTAGAAACTAAATAAAGAAACTAGAAATTAAATAAAGAAAGTGGTTGACTTATTTAATCGACGGTGTTATATTTAAGAAGTCGCCTAATCCAAACGGTGACAAACGATTTGTTCCTTGAAAACTGAACAGAACAACCAGTATGTTAGAAAGAACATGAATTTGTTCTTTATACATCAGTATGATC
>Ga0209487_1000517_pt1 | contig 35047 bp, 30 predicted proteins | sample Poulit2012_FD_187524 | JGI IMG/M metagenome (GOLD analysis project Ga0209487, IMG submission 187524) | Agricultural soil microbial communities from Georgia to study Nitrogen management - Poultry litter 2012 (SPAdes) (version 2) | ecosystem: Environmental > Terrestrial > Soil > Agricultural land...
TTCATCACGTCCCCGAGCTGGCCGGTCAGGGTGACCTTGCCCTTGCCCGGCAGGGCCAGCGCTTCGATGTCCAGGGTCATGCCGCCCACCGAGGTCCACGCCAGGGCATGGCTCAGTCCCACCTGAGCATCAGACTCCGCCTTCTCGTCGCGGTATGGCGGCACGCCCAGCAGCTTGCGGACTTCTTCGGCATCGATCAGCCGCTCGCCGCTCCATGGCTTGTCCAGGTACTCACGGGCGCTTTTGCGGATCGCCTTGGCGATCTCCCGGTCCAGGTTACGCACTCCGGCTTCACGCGTGTATTCGGTGATTATCCGCTTCAGTGCGTCGCGTTCGAAGTCGATCCGTCCGGACATGCCGTGATCCCTGATCTGGCGGGGCACCCGGTAGCGGGTGGCGATCTCAAGCTTCTCGTCGAGCGTGTAGCCTGGGATCTGGATGACTTCCATGCGGTCAAGCAGGGGCCTGGGGATGCCGGACAGCGAGTTGGCTGTGGTGATGAACATCACCTGCGACAGGTCGTAGGGGATCTCCAGGTAATGGTCTGAGAACGTGTCGTTCTGCTCGGGGTCGAGTACTTCGAGCAGCGCGGAGCTGGGATCGCCCCGGAAGTCCGACGTCATCTTGTCGATCTCGTCGAGCAGGAACACCGGGTTGACGGTACCGGCGGTCCGCATGCCCTGCAGGATCCGGCCCGGCATCGACCCGATGTAAGTACGCCGGTGACCGCGGATCTCAGCCTCATCACGTACGCCACCGAGCGACATGCGCACGAACGAGCGGTTGAGGCTGCGGGCGATTGACTTGCCCAGCGACGTCTTGCCGACCCCTGGCGGGCCGACGAGGCAGAGGATGGGTGCCTTGTACTCGGCATCGTCAGCGTTCTCTGTCAGGTGGCGGACCGCAAGGAACTCCAGAATGCGCTCCTTCGGTTCCTCAAGTGCGTGGTGATCGGCGTTCAGTATCTCTTCGCTGTGGCTGACGTCCAGCTGCTCGTCGTCACGCTCGGACCAGGGCAGCTCCAGCAGCACGTCCAGGTAGTTGCGCACGACCGTGGCTTCGGGTGATCCACCCGCCATCTTCTCCAGCCGGTCGATCTCCTTCAACGCACGTTCTTCAGCTGCCTCAGGCAGCTCCTTCTCCTTGACCCGGTTGCGGAGCTCCTCGGTTTCCGATGCTTCGTCGTTGCCGAGCTCACGCTGGATCGCCTTCATCTGTTCCCGCAGGTAGTACTCGCGCTGGTTGCCGTCCATCTGGGCCTTGACCCGGGCGTTGATCTGCTTCTCGGTATCCATCCGCTCGATGTCGCGGGCCAGGAAGCTGAGCACGAGCTCCAGGCGCTCCGCGGGATCCATCTCTTCGAGAACCGCCTGCTTGTCAGCTACTTCCCAGGAGCTGTACTTGGCGACCTTGTCGGCCAGGATGCCCGGTTCCTTCTGGGAGCGCAGGTCCTCGATGTGGAACGAGTCCAGGCGCAGGTTCTTGTTGTGAGAGACGTACTCGCTGAAGGAACGTTTGACTTCCTCGACCAGCGCCTGGGTATCGGTGTCAGGCCGGCTGGAGGCCCCCTCAGGTATCGTGCGGATGCGGGCCCGCAGCGTGTTCCCCGGGAGGAACTCTTCGACGATGGCGCGTTCCTTGCCTTCGACGAGAACCTGGAGCGTGTCATCGGGCAGGCGGATCACCTGTTTGACGATTCCGAGCGTGCCTACGCTGTGCAGCTCATCGGCCTCAGGATCATCTGTCCGGGGTTCCTTCTGTACCAGCAGCAGGACCCGGTTATCTGCTGCCTGTGCTTCCTCAAGCGCACGCTTCGACTTGGGCCGGCCCACTTCCACGTTGTCATAGTTGCGGGGCAGCACCACGACGGTGCGAAGCGCGACTACAGGCAATTCCCATTCCATGGCTCCCAGTTAAACCTTTACCGGGAGCACGCTCCGTAAGGCAGCTGACGGGAGTCCTTTCAGCCGTCCCTGCGCAGGCTGGCGAGGTAGAACCCGTCCAGGCCGCTTACGGGCAGCACGTAACTGCCACTCTTGTCAGCTCGCAGCTCAAGTCCTTCTCCGCCGGCAGCGGCCAGGTCAAGCGGTTCGGGGCTGAAACCGGTGTGCCGTTGCAGGAACTCATCGATGACGCCGGGACCTTCGGCGTGAGTGAGCGCACAGACCGCATACAGCAGGCGCCCGCCCGGTGCGGTGAGGCTGGCGGCGCTGTCGAGCAGTACCGACTGCAGCCGGGCGGCCGCTTCAACGTCGGCAGGTCCCAGCCGCAGCTTGATCTCCGGGTTGCCCCGCAACGTACCGGTTCCGGTGCACGGGGCGTCCAGCAGCACGAACGGTGCAGGCGCAAGGCCGGCAGGTGCGGTGCGGAGGTCTGCCTGGATGTGCTCGGCACTGAGCTGGAGCCGGGCCAGGTTCTCTTTTCCGCGCTGCAGTTTCGCTGCGTCCAGCTCTACACTCGTCACCTGTGCGCCGGCAGCCGCCAGGACGGCCCCCTTGATCCCGTGGCCGCTGGCCAGATCGAGTACCCGGTCGCCCGGGCCGGGGCCTAAAAGCCGCGCAGCCAGCAGGGAAGATGGGTTCATCGGCTGCACCAGGCCGGCGCTGAAGCTTTCAAGTTCAGCGAGCGGTTCTGCAAGGCGCACAGCCAGGCTGCCCGGGACCGGACCTCTGGCTGTTTCGCTGCCTTCCGCACGAAGTATCTCGGCCGCCTGGGGCGCCAGGGCAGCGAGCCAGAACGGTTCGGGCTCGAGCATGCCCCTGGCAGCCGCCGAGGCGTCAGCTCCAAGGCTGTGCCTGAACTCGCCGTACAGCCAGGCCGGCAGGCTCACTTCCGTAGCTTCATCCAGATCCGCAGGGGGTTCGAGGCGTCGCAGCACGGCGTTGACGAGTCCACTTAGTTTCGGAGCGGTCTTGCGGGTGATCCTGACCCACTCGTTTGTCACCGCGAAACGGGGTGCTCCCTGGATGAGCAGTTCGAACGCCGCTGCACGCAGTATTATCGCGACCCGTTCCGGCAGGCGTTGCGGTGCCTTGAGCAGCGGGGCCAGTGCAGCATCGAGGTAGATGCTCCAGCGAAGCACCCCGTAACTGAGGCCGGTTATGAACGAGCGGTCACGCCTTACGGCTACCTCTGACAGGGCTGCGTGCAGCGCTGGTGCCGTGAAGGCACCGCGCTGCACGCGCCTGATCACTTCCAGTGCAGTGTGCCGCGGGGAGAGGCCGGCTATGGGCCTAGTCCCGGCTGGCGCTGAGGAAGTACAGCAGGTAGGCGATCGAGGTTGCGGCAGCTGCCACGTAGGTCATCGCCGCCGCGTTCAGCACGGAACGGGCTCCACCGGAGTCGGTGGGAGTCACGATGCCCAGTGTCTCCATCTGTTTAAGTGCCCGGCGGCTGGCGTCGAACTCGATGGGCAGAGTGATCAGCTGGAACGCGACTGCGGCAGCGAACAGCCAGACGCCGACCTGCAGCAGCCCGGTCGCTCCGAGCATGATGCCGAAGATGGCGAGGATCGGTCCGAACTGGCTGCCGATGTTGGCGACGGGCAAGAGAGCGTTACGCAAGTTCAGAGCCCGGTAACCGGTTGCGTGCTGGATGGCGTGACCGACTTCGTGGGCGGCGACGGCCATGCCAGCTACACTGGCTCGGGCGTAATTACCTTCAGAGAGCCGGACCGTTCTGGACCGGGGGTCGTAATGGTCAGTGAGTTCGCCCCTTACGGCTTCGACCCGGACATCGTTGAGTCCGTTCGCCCGCAGGATGGTCAGTGCGGTATCGCGGCCTGACAGCCCAGCCGTGTTCGCTCGCTGGCTCCATTTGCCATAGGTGCTTTTCAGCCAGCCCTGGACCAGCATGGATCCTACGAAGGCGACGATACCGATGAGGTAATAAGTCATCATGTGCTGCGGATCCCTTCCTTCCCGGGGCCGTGGGTCGCAAAAGACCGTGGGTGACCCCTGTTGCAGCGCTGCCGCTCCGGCGGCAGCCAGAATTGATAATAGCACGCTCAGGTTTGTTGAACCGTGTGGCTGCGGACCTGACTGCCTGCAACGAAATCTAACAGATGCAGCCGCCTGTGATTGAGTCCTGCAGACAGTACAACCGGCGGCAGTCCCGCCAGTGTCACGCTTGACTTGAACCCACGGGCGCCATATACTCCGCCCTAATGATGAGCATCAGGGGCCAGTCGAACATTCTGATCAGCCGGATTACCGGTCTAGCCCCGTGGGGTGCCGCTGCGTAGCCAGTACGATCCGCTACTGCGTGAACCCCGCCGATATTCCAGCCGGCGGGGTTCACTTTTTTGAGGATGCTCATCATTCGAAGCTGGACAGGAGGTCGGCAGATGTACAGCAAAGGGACGAGTACGGAGGGCGAGACATGAACGGAGCGGCAGCGCTGCTGCATGCCCTTCAGCTGCAGGGGGTGGAGGTGGCGTTCGGCCATCCGGGCGGAGCGATCATGCCCATCTACGACGCGCTCTATGATTCCTCCATCCGCCACATCCTTGTCCGCCATGAACAGGCTGGCGCCCATGCCGCCGATGCCTACTATCGCGCCAGCGGCAAGGTCGGAGTCTGCATGGCCACCAGCGGCCCAGGTGCCACCAACCTGATCACCGGACTTGCGACCGCCCAGATGGATTCATCGGCGGTCGTTGCCATTACCGGCAACGTAGCCCGCGGCCTGATCGGTACCGACGCCTTCCAGGAAGCTGACGTCTACGGCATCACCGCGCCGATAACGAAACATAACTACCTGGTTCAGGATGTCCGGGACATCCCCAGGGTAGTAGCTGAGGCTTTCCACATCGCCTCAACTGGCCGGCCCGGCCCGGTCCTGATCGACATACCCAAGGATGTCCAGCTCGCCGCCTTCGAAGGTGACTTCGAGGTGGAGATCGACCTGCCCGGCTACCGGCCGACCGTCCAGGGCCACGCCGGCCAGATCCGCAAGGCTGCGGAAGCGATTCGGGCCGCGAAGAAGCCTGTGATGATGGTGGGTGGCGGGTCTCAGGTGGCTTCGGCTGAAGCCGTCGCGTTCGCGGAAGCGACCGGCATCCCGGTAATAACGACGCTCATGGGCATCGGAGCCTATCCGCCGGCAGGTGAACTCGCCCTTGGAATGCCCGGCATGCATGGCACCGTGACCGCCAACAGGGCGATCATGCACTGCGACCTGATCCTCGGAGCGGGACTTCGCTTCGACGACCGGGTGACCGGCAAGCTGTCCCGCTTCGCTCCCAACGCTACGGTGGTCCATATCGACATCGACCCGGCTGAGATCAGCAAGCTCGTCAAGGCTCACGTTCCGGTCGTCGGTGACCTGCGTGACGTGCTGCCCCGTCTGCAGGCTGAACTGGGCCGGCTCGAGATCGACGACTGGTGGGAGACGCTGCGTGAGTGGCGCGACAACTACCCTGAGCGCTACAAGAAGGACAAGCCGCTCGTCAGCCAGGAAGTCATCCAGATGCTTAAGGAAGCCACCGACGGTGATTGCATCGTGACGACCGAGGTGGGCCAGCATCAGATGTTCGCTGCCCGCCTTTTCCCCACGACCAGGCCGCGCAGCTTCATCACTTCCGGTGGCCTGGGCACCATGGGCTTCGGCCTGCCGGCCGCGATCGGGGCTGCCATAGCCCGGCCCGGGGAACAGGTCATCTGCGTAGCGGGCGACGGCAGCGTTCAGATGAACATCCAGGAGCTCGCCACCATCTTCAAACACCAGCTGCCGATCATCATCGCCATCACCAATAACGGGGTGCTCGGCATGGTGAGGCAGTGGCAGGAGATGTTCCACTCCCAGCGCTACTCGGAGATATTCCTCGCCGACTCGAACCCCGATTTCGCGAAACTGGCTGAAGCGTACGGCATTGAGGGCTACAACGTGTTCAACCGCGATGAAGCCAGGGAGCTGATCCCCCAGCTGCTGGAGAAAGGCAAGCCTGCCGTAGTCAACTTCGTCGTGTACGAGAGCGAGAAGGTGTTCCCGATGATTCCGGCTGGAGCCGGCCTTGATGAGATGATCATCGGCGATCAGGAACGCGAAGAAGAGACCGACAAGGTGACCGCGTGAGGCACATCATCAGTGTCACGGTGCGTGACCGGCCTGGCGTGCTCGTCCGTGTGGCAGGACTCATCGCCCGGCGCAGTTTCAACATCGAAAGTCTGTCTGTCGCCCAGAGCGAACAGGAAGGTTTCAGCCGCCTTACTCTCGTCATCGCCGGTGGCGAAGACACCGTGGAACAGATCCAGAAGCAGCTGCAGAAACTGATCGACGTGATCAAGGTGGTGGACCACTCCGACGCACCATACGTCGACCGGGAACTCATGCTGATCAAGGTCGCCGTCCGCACCCCGGAAGCGCGGGTCGAAGTGAGGCAGATCGCCCAGGACTTCCGCGCCCGCATCGTCGACGTCGACCGTGACACCCTCATCTTCGAAGTAACCGGTGACACCGGCAAGATGAACGCCTTCATCGAGCAGATGCGGGCGTTCGGCATCATCGAACTGATGCGCACCGGCTCCATCGCCCTCACCAGAACCGCATCCGAACGCGACACCCGCAACCCCGCCCGGCGCAACAGTCGGGTCGTGGCCTGAACACACCGAGAAACCGAAGGGAAACAGACCAGAAAACAATGGCAAACATCTACTACGACAGCGACGCAAATCTCGACAGCCTCAAAGGCCAGACCATCGCAGTGATCGGCTACGGCTCCCAGGGACACGCTCACGCACTGAACGCGAAAGACTCGGGACTAGACGTGGTCGTTGGGCTGCGCCAGGGCTCCGCCAGCTGGCAGGAAGCCGAAGCAGCCGGCCTGAAAGTGACCACGGTCGAGGAGGCCGCCCGCCTCGGGGACCTGGTCATGCTGCTCCTGCCCGATGAAGTGATGGGCCGCATCTACCGCGAGCAGATCAAAGACCAGCTCGAAGAAGGCAATGCGTTGCTGTTCGCCCACGGTTTCAACGTGCATTTCAAGCAGATCCAGGCGCCGGAAGGTGTCGACGTGTTCATGGTCGCACCCAAGGGCCCCGGGCACCTGGTGCGGCGGGTGTACACCGAAGGCGGCGGCGTGCCCTGCCTGGTGGCCATCGAGCAGGACGCCAGCGGTCAGGCGATGCAGCGGGCGCTCGCGTACGCCAAAGCGATCGGCGGTACCCGCGGCGGTGTACTGGAGACCACCTTCAAAGAAGAGACCGAAACCGACCTGTTCGGTGAACAGGCCGTACTGTGCGGTGGCGTCACGGCCCTCATGAAGAGCGGCTTCGACACGCTGGTCGAAGCCGGTTACCAGCCGGAGATCGCTTACTTCGAGTGCGTCCACGAGATGAAACTCATCGTCGACCTGATCTACGAGGGTGGCTTCGAGAAGATGCGCCACTCCATCTCGAACACTGCTGAATACGGCGACTACGTCACCGGCGACCGGATCGTGACGGATGAGACGCGCGCCGAGATGAAGAACGTACTGAAGGAGATCCAGCAGGGCAAGTTCGCGCGCGAGTTCCTGCTCGAGAACCAGGTCGGCCAGCCCACGCTGCTCACGGGCCGTGAGAACACCGCAGCGACGGAGGTGTCAACCGTCGGCCGCAGGCTACGCAAGATGATGCCGTTCATCGGAGGCAATGAGGACTGAGCATCATCCCTGCACTGCGGCAGGACTGAAAGAGAGAAGCGATCACAGTGGCTTACGTAAGGTTTTTTGACACGACACTCCGCGACGGGGAACAGAGTCCCGGCGTCGCGCTGAACACGACCCAGAAGCTCGAGATCGCCCATGGACTGGCCCGGCTCGGCGTCGACATCATCGAAGCAGGCTTCCCGATCACCTCACAGGGAGACTTCGACTGCGTGCATCAGATCGCCAAGGAAGTGAAAGGCCCGATGATCGCTGCCCTGGCGCGTACGCACAAGGCGGACATCGAGCGGGCCGCCCAGGCGATCGAACCGGCCGAGAAAGGCATGATCCACACCTTCACCAGTGCCAGCGATGTGCACCTTAAGTACATGCTGCGCAAGACCCGGGAAGAGATCCTGGAGATCTCTGAAGAGATGGTCCGCTACGCCCGCACCTTCGCTGACGAGGTGGAGTTCAGCGCCCAGGACTGCATGCGGGCAGATCCGGAGTTCGTTTACCAGCTGGTCCGCACCGCGATCGCTGCGGGAGCGACCACCATCAACATCCCGGACACGACGGGTTACGGCACCCCGCACGATTACGGTGCGCTGATCCGCAGCATCTTCGAGAACGTCCCGGAAGCACACGATGTGGTCATCTCGACCCACTGCCATGACGACCTCGGCATGGCAGTGGCCAACAGCCTCGCCGGTGTCGAGAACGGCGTCACCCAGATCGAGGCGACCATCAACGGCATCGGTGAACGCGCCGGCAACACCTCCCTGGAGGAGTGCGTGATGGCGCTTTACACCCGGCGCGACCACTACGGCGTCGACATCGGCATCAACACCCGCGAGCTGTACCGCATCTCGCGGCTGGTCGCCCGTCACACCGGCATGGCCGTGGCGCCGAACAAGGCGATCGTCGGTGAGAACGCCTTCGCCCATGAGGCAGGCATCCATCAGGACGGCGTGCTGAAACACAAGGACACGTACGAGATCATGAACGCCGAGCTCGTTGGCCGCGATGCCGGGGTACTTGTCATGGGCAAGCACTCCGGCCGCAACGCGTTCCGCAAGACACTCGCTGACCTCGGTTACCCCGAGCTTGATGACGACACGGTCAACAGGCTGTTCCGGCAGTTCAAGGACCTGTGCGACCGGAAACGGCACGTTACCAGTGACGACATAGTCGCCCTGGTCGACACCGAGACCACCCGGGTGCCGGCTACTTACACGCTCGAGTCGGTGCAGTTCCAGTCCGGCTCCGGGCTGATCCCTGTCGCTACCGTCAGACTGGTCACCGACACTGGCACGTACGAAGAAGCCGCGACCGGTGATGGTCCGGTTGATGCCGTGTACCGCGCACTGGAACGCATCAGCCAGGTGCCGATCGAACTCGATTCGTACGAGATCCGCAGTGTCGGCTCCGGCAAGGATGCGCTTGGTGAAGTGACGGTCCGGGCGGAAAGCGAGGGTCGCACGATCACCGGCCGCGGCCTGTCGACCGACGTGCTGGAAGCTTCCGCACATGCTTACGTCGACGTGCTCAACAAGCTGGCAGCCGGAGTGGTCAGGACACCGGAGAAACTGTCCGCGCCGTGAGCACCCAGTCCCTGCCTCGGGTCGACCTGAGCCAGCCCTGGCCGGATACCGGCCGGGGCACCCGGGTGGAGATATACGACACGACTTTGCGTGACGGCACCCAGGGGCTTGATTTCAACCTGACCAGCCGGGACAAGGTCGCCCTGGCGCTGCGCCTCGATGACTTCGGCATCGATTTCATCGAAGGCGGCTGGCCCGGCTCCAACCCCCGGGACGCGGAGTTCTTCGCGATCATGAAAGACCGTGAGCTGAGGCATGCTCAGCTGACGGCGTTCGGCAGCACCTGCCGCAAGGAGGTGCTGCCGGAGGATGACGCCAACCTGCAGGCACTGCTGGAGGCCGGTACCGACGTGATCGCCATGTTCGGCAAGTCGTGGACGCTGCACGTGACCGAGGCGCTCGGCACCACGCTGGATGAGAACTTGAGCATGATCGAGCGTTCGGTCCGTTACCTGCGGGCCAACGGACGCCGGGTCATCTACGACGCTGAACACTTCTTCGACGGTTACGCGGCCGACCCCGACTACGCGCTCGAGACGCTGGCAGCAGCAGCGCGCGGCGGCGCAGAGCGACTCGTCCTGTGCGATACCAACGGCGGCAACCTGCCCGGGCGCATCGGGGAGCTGGTTGCCCTGGTCCGCGAACGACACGGGGATCTGGTTGGTATCCATGCTCACAACGACTGTGAACTGGCGGTCGCCAACTCACTCGCTGCGGTGGAGGCCGGGGCGCGCCACGTGCAGGGGACCGTCAACGGGTACGGCGAGCGCTGCGGCAACGCCAACCTCGTGTCGATCATGCCGCTGCTGTCGGTCAAACTGGGCCGGCCCCAGCCCCAGAAGGTGCAGGAACTGCGTGAACTGTCCCGCACCATCGATGAGCGGGCCAACCTCCAGCCTAATGTTCGGGCACCGTTCGTCGGTGACGCCGCGTTCGCGCATAAGGGCGGCATCCATGTGTCTGCCGTCAACCGCCGTCCGGAGACGTACGAACATATCGCTCCTGAACTTGTCGGCAACAAACGGCGGGTGCTGGTCTCAGACCTGTCCGGCCGGGCGAACGTACTGGCGAAGGACCGCGAGTACGGTGAGACCGCCACTCAGGACGGAGCAGCCGAGGTGGTTCAGCGGCTGAAGGAACTCGAGCATCTCGGTTACTCGTTCGAGGGGGCCGAAGCCTCGTTCCAGCTGCTGGCGCGCAAGGTCCGCGGTGACTACCGCCCTTATTTCAGCCTGCATGGGTTCACCGTGCTGATCGACAAGCGTGACGTCGATGACAGCGAGCCCCGCTGCGAGGCGAGCATCCGGGTCGAGGTCGGTGGTCAGGACGAGCATACGGCCGCCCAGGGCAACGGTCCGGTGAACGCCCTCGACCGGGCGATGCGCAAAGCCTTGTTGCGCTTCTATCCGAGCCTCGCTGACATGGAGCTCGCCGATTACAAGGTGCGGGTGCTGAGCGGTGATGATTCAGGTACCGGCAGCGTCATCCGGGTGCTGGTCGAGACGACCGATGGCACGGACAGCTGGGGTACCGTCGGCGCCAGCACCAACGTGATCGAGGCGTCGTATCAGGCGCTTGTTGATGCTGCGGAGTACAAGCTCCTCAAGGACGGGATTCAGCCGCTGTAGGCGGTGACCGTGCCGTCAAGTGCCGCCACGATTATGCGGTTGCCCAGCGGCAGGGGACTGGCCTGGATCGGGCCGTGACTGGCCCGGTCCCGCCAGAGCGGCAGGCCGCTGCGGGCGTCGAAGGCAAGTACCTCACCGCTCTCACAGGCGACGTAGAGGATGCCGCCGGCCACGACCGGTGAGGCAGTCACCGGTGAGCTGAGTGGCTGCTGCCACAGGTCGTCCCCGCTGCTGAAACTGAGGCAGCGCAGAGTTCCACCCCAGCTGGCCACGAACAGGCGTCCCTGCCACAGTGCGGGACTGCCGTATATCTCGCCGTCGAGGTCGTAACTCCAGCTTACTTCCCGGGCCGCTGAATCGAAAGCGTGCAGTTCGCCGCTCCGCACGGTCAGGATGAACACCCCATCCGCGGCCACTGGGGCCGCTGCGGTCGAGCCGATCTCGATCCGGAATTTGCCCTTGCCTGTCTCGGCATCCACAGCGTGGAGCCAGCCGTCCCGGGTCTGATACACAGCCATGCCCCCGTGAACCATCGGCGCGGTAGAGGCAGCGTCAGCAGCCTGGTAGCTCCACAGTTCCTTCAGGTCAGCGTTCAGCAGCTGCAGTTCGCCGCCCGCGTCAGTGACGAGCAGGTTGCGGCCATAGGGCAGGACGCCGACAGCGTCACTGTCCGGCTTCTCGAGCAGCAGTTCGCCCTTGGGCCAGCCGGCTACGCTCAGGCTGCCGGACCGGCTCACCATGAACAGGCGACCGTGAGCGTATACGGGAGCGGTCGTGAGCTCATCATCAGCGTCGATGCTGAGCACCTCGGCTCCGTCAGCGGGCCGTAGCACCGCCACCCGCTCATCGCGCAGGCCGAGCAGGACATAGCCTTCGGCGGCGCCGATGCCGGCCGGAAACTGCGGTCCGTGCTCCAGCCGGATGCGCCACTCCTGCTGCAGCCGGGCAGCCATGCTGGGGCCGTGCGAGTAAGCCGCCCGCCGTGCAGGCCCACCGAGCGGGACGTGGGTGGCGCCTTCAAGCAGCGAAGCCTTTATCGATTTGAGCGCGTCAGCGACTATCTCACCGGACGCCGGCCGGGCTGACGGTTCCTTCTGCAGCAGCGCGCTGAGCAGGTCAGCGAGCGGGTCGGGTATGAGTGGATTCAGCTCCTGGCAGGGCCGCAGGTCACCGTACACATGCTGGTAAAGCACCGCCTGGTCGTTTTCCGCCTCGAACGGGGCAGTGCCGGTGAACGTCCGGTACAGAACGGCCCCGAAGGCGTAAAGGTCTGTTGCTGCACCGGTCAGATCGCCGCGCGCCTGCTCCGGAGCCATGTACTGGGGAGTGCCCAGCGTGAATCCGGTACGGGTCAGCTCCTGACTCGACTCCGTGAGCTGCACGAGTCCGAAATCCATCACCTTGGGCAGGTTCTGGTTGGCCAGCAGTATGTTTCGTGGGGTCAGGTCCCGGTGCACCATGCCGAGCCGGTGCACGTAAGCGAGGGCCTCTGCCACTGTTATGGCCGCATCGAGCAGTGTTTCCAGTTTCTCGCTGTCGTTCTCGAAAGGCCCCAGGTCGGTTATGGGACCGCCGTGGATGAGCTCCATGGCGAAGTAGACGTTCTCGCCGAGCCCCAGGTCGAAGATGTTGACGATGCCGGGGTGGCTCAGGCTCGCCAGGGCACGGATCTCGCGCCGGAAGCGTTCACTGTCGGTCTCGGTGAGGTGGGGCCTGAGTACCTTGAGTGCCACCTCGCGGTCCAGATGGCGGTCACGGGCGCGGAAAACATGGGCCATGCCACCCTGGCCCAGGTTGCCCAGGATCTCGTAGCGGTCGTCGAGCGTGTCACCGGGAAGGTACACGCCCTGCCTCAGGACTGCTGTTCCAGTACGTCCAGCAGTCCCGGATCCAGCTCGCCCTCCTCGACTGCCCGGTTCAGCATCTGGATGCCGAGCCGCACGACCTCCGACTTGCTGACCAGCCGCTCGGGGTTGGACAGCTGATATGCGGTTTTCGTCAGCAGTGAATCCTGCTCTTCAGTGATCACGACCTGCAGCCGTTTGCTTTTCTCTCTCTTAGCCACGATTCCTCCAGCCGGGACTCCCGGTTCCAAAAAGGCTCCCGCCAAGGGGATGCTGTGCGGCAGTCATATTATCATGAGGTGCGCGTTGTTGACAATCATGGTGCCACTTAATAGACTGACGCTACTGAGCGTGTGTATGTTACACACCGCATGTGAAAGTCGCCGGCCGGTGGCCGGGGGAACCGAGGGGCTCACACTTGAAGCAGGAACCGGAAGCATTCATCATCCGCGGCGGTAACGCCCTGAGCGGCGAACTGACCGTCAGCAGCGCCAAGAACTCTGCCCTTTACCTGATGCTGGCTGCCCTGCTTACCGATGAACCGGTCGAACTGCTTGATGTTCCCGACCTGAGTGACGTCAGGGTCACCTGTGACATACTCCGTCACTTCGGCGTAACGGTCGAGCGGCGTGGTCCGCACCTTCTGCTGCACGCAGCTGAACTGACCAGCCACACCGCGCCGTTCGCCCTGGTCAGCAAGATGCGCGCCTCCTTCGTTGCCATGGGCGCCCTGCTGGGCCGGCTGGGCCGGGCCCGTCTTTCGATGCCTGGCGGCTGCGCCTTCGGCCCGCGGCCGGTGGACCGCCACATCAGCGCTTTCAAGGCGCTTGGTGTGACGATCAGTGAGGAAGGCGGCGATTTCTACGCCGAGACGAACGGCCCGCTGGCCGGCACCGTCGAGTTCTCCGCTCCGACGGTCGGCGGCACTCAGAACGTGATGCTCGCCTCTGCGTTGGGTGAAGGAGAGGTCATCATCCGCAACGCTGCACTCGAGCCCGAGATCGCGGACCTGGCTGACATGCTCAACTCGATGGGAGCCGACATCAGCGGTGCGGACACCGGGACGATAACGATACGTGGCGCTCGGCGCCTCAGCGGCACCAGCTTCCGGCCGCTGCCCGATCGGATCGAAGCAGGCACCTATATGCTGGCCGCAGCAGCGACGCGGGGAACGATCACCCTGAAGCGCGTGCGCCGTGAACACCTGACCGCTGTCATCGACAAGCTCGAGGAGACCGGAGTACGTGTTCTGGACGGCGAAAGCGAGGAACTGATCGTCGATGCGAGCGGTGAGCTGAAAGCTGCCGACGTGACCAGTGCCGAGTACCCTGCCATCCCGACCGACCTGCAGGCACCGTTCTCCGCTTACCTGGCTACCCTTCCCGGAGCAAGTGTCGTCCGCGACCGTGTCTACCCGGACCGCTTCACTCACGTCGAGGACCTGAGGCGCGCCGGAGCCGATGCCGAGATATTCGAGCGTACGCTGATCATCCGTGGCGGTCCGCTTGCTGCGGCTCGCCTGCATGCTGCTGACATCCGGGCCGGCGGTGCGGTCGTCATCACCGCGCTCGCTGCCACCGGAACGTCGGTCGTGACCGGGCTGGAGTTCATCGACCGCGGTTATGAGGACATGGCCGGGCGCCTGCAGGGACTCGGTGCGGCCATCCGCAGGGAACGTACGCCGGCTGCCGGGGAGGCACCGGTCGTACCTGAACCGCTCAGCCGCGTTGCGGACTGAGTAACCGCTTACGTTTCGGGGCGATCCTGAGCATCCTCAGATTGTGCAGCTGATTCAGGTTCCTCAGTCGTCACCTCAAGGCTGAGGGCACCGCTGAAGTCGACATCGCCGTAATCCGGCAAAGCGTGTATCCCATCGTCAGCTGACTCTGACACCGGCGCGGCCGGCAGTTCCTCGGGTTCCTCCAGCTTCAACGCGGGCGCTGCAGGAACGTGTCCGGCCTGCGGACTGCCCCGGAACAGTCCGACCCGGGGCATCAGTGCTTCCTCATCTTCGGGTTCATAAGCTGCCGGTTCCGGCTCTGCCGCTGCAGTCTCCTTATCAGCCACTGCCAGGGAAGCGGGGGAACCTGCGACCGGAACAGTTATGAGCGGAACAGCTTCTGCGCCCGGTACAGAGAAGTCAAGCTCAGCTTCAGTGAGCGTCCTCGCGGCAAGCGGAGCTTCTGCTGCCGGCCCGGGCTGGCCGTACGATTCGAACGGGTCATCGGGATCAGGGGTAACCACCTGGGTGGACCTGCTGAAGCCACGCAGCACCAGGCCGACCGCAGCGATGCCGATGCCGGTGGCCATGAGTGCGAACCAGACCGTGTTCGGGTTCTCGATGGTGCTCACCTCGGTGACCGGCAGCACACCACCGCTGAGGGCCGCGAGCTGCGCTTCCTCACTCAGTGCCAGTACATCGATGACCGGGAACCGCTGGTCACCGGAGAAAGCCCAGGGGCTGGCAACCGGTTCAAGCGGCCGCCAGCCGGTCTCATGAAACGGGGAGTAAAGTCCGGTGATGGCTGCGACACGGGGTTCGGTCAGCGCCGGTTCTGCTGTCAGCACGTACAGGTGCTCATCGATCAGCTGAAGTTCTGCGTCCAGCTCTACGGGACCTGCAGCCGTGGCCCGGAAAGCTCTGAGATGGTCACCCGTCAGCTGGAACGCGTAATTCCAGGCCTCTCCGTCCGGGAGCACCAGACCGGAGCCCGGCAGCAGCGAAGTCAGGCCGCTGTCGCCACCCCCGATGTACACCTCGATGATCGGGTGGGAGAAACCGTTCGGGAGGTCCAGCGGGTTGGCGTATGAACCGAGCCTGAGGCGGAACTCCAGCACCTCGCTGTCAACAACGGTGAGCTCCTGGAGATCGAACGGAGCGAGGTTGCGGTAAAGTGCACTCGTCGGTGGCGTCAGCGTCGCGGCGGCTGCCGGTCCGCCGGCAGGATCAGTGATGGTCAGCAGTGCGAGGGTGATCAGGGCAGGGAACATTCAGTCATCCATCCGGTTTCAGTTGAGGCGGGGCCGGGCCCAGCCGTCAGTCTGCTGCTGGCGGGCGTAATGAACGAGCCAGTCAGCGAGTACATCAGAGTCATGGTAAGCCTGTTCACCGCTGGCAAGCAGGTCCAGCAGTACGTAGCGCACCTGTTGCTGCTCGAACTCGCCGGCATCGAAGCTGACCGCAGTCGCCTGCTCGCGCTCGTACGCCTCCCGGCGGGATTCATCCAGCTGCTGCGAGTTGATCAGCGTGACGTCGGGGTAAAGACCCAGATGAGTGTGCAGCATCCGCACATGATCGAAAGCGCTCATGCCGTCAGTCTCACCCGCTTCAGTCATGATGTTGCAGATGTAAACGATCTTGGCTTCAGCAGCATGGAGGGCCTCGCGGATCCCCGGCACGAGCAGGGGAGGCAGGGTGCTGCTGAACAGGCTGCCGGGCCCCAGCACGACCACATCCGCAGCCGCTATCGCCGCTGTGACCCGGGGCAGCGTATCCACATCAGCAGGTTCGATGCCGATGCTGCTGAGTGCACCCGCCTTCTTGCGCAGAGCACTCTCCCCCCGTACCTCCGTACCGTCAGCTTTGCGTGCCACGAGTGAAACCGGTCGTGTCGCTGCGGGGTAGACGCGGCCCTTGAGGTCGAGCAGGGAGTTGAGCGTGTCGATGGCGCCGCCGAAGTCCCCCTGCACCTCAGTCAGGGTGGTGATAAGCAGGTTCCCGAACGTGTGGCCTTTCAGTTCCTGTCCCCGTACGAAACGGTACTGCAGCAGCTTGCCCAGCTCCCGGTCCTGGTCAGACAGTGCCGCCAGGCAGTCACTGAGGTCTCCGGGTGCCGGCATGTCGAACGCTGCGCGGAGCCGGCCGGATGAACCACCATCATCAGCGACCGACACGACCGCCGTGAGGTTCGCCGTATGTTGCCTCAGCCCGCGCAGCAGCATGCTCAGGCCGGTCCCCCCACCGAGCGCCACTATCCTGGGGCCGCGCGAGAGGCGCAGCTCCTCGAACAGCAGCTCGGCTGCCTCAGAGGGCCGATCCAGCCAGTGTGACAGCAGTGAGCGGTTCAGACGGCCGACAGCCGTCACGGTGATGATGGTCCCGATCAGCACTATCGCCACGGCAACCCAGACGCCCCACTGTTCCCAGCGGGAGCTGACGAGTACCGTTTCGATCGGATCGCTGATCAGCTGCCTGTCCCCGGCCAGCAACCACAGCATCAGCAATACCGCTCCGATGACCAGCAGCACGCCACCCAGTATGGCGACAGCGACATGCCGCTTCACACCCATGCCCGGCGCGAGCCACAGCCTCAGTGACGTGAAGCGCTGCCATGGTGGGAGCCGCGTCATCAGTGGTGTTCCCTGAGTGCTTCTGCCAGGTGCCGGTGCTCGGTACTGACCAGGAACTCCTCAGCCAGTTCACGCTGCAACCGCTCCACGACCGCCACCGAGCGGTGCTGGCCGCCGGTGCAGCCGATCGCCACCGTGTATTCCACCCGGCCACTTTCCTCTGCGAGACGGGCCATCAATCTGATGAACTCCAGCAGCCTGTCGAAGACCGCCTGACCGTTCTCGAACACGTAACTGGCGACTGCCGGTTCAGTTCCTGGCAGGCTGCGCAGCTGTGGGTCGTAATACGGGTTGGGCATGCTGCGCACGTCAAGAACGAGATCTGCGTCACGCGGCGCACCGCGTTTGAAGCCGAACGACAGCAGCTGCAGACGGAAGGCATGCCCATCGCCGTAGCGCCGGCTCAGCCGGTCCCGCAGCTGGGCAGCCGTCAGTTCGGTAGTGTCGACCGTCAGCCGGGCGAACTGCCGCAGTTCCTCCAGCGCAGCGTTCTCGCGCCGGATGTCACTTTCCAATGTTCCTTCCGCCAGTGGATGGGCCCGGCGGGTAAGGCTGTAGCGCCTTATCAAGCTTGCCTCATCCGCCTGCAGAAAGATCAGCTCCGGCTCGAAGCCCGCTTCGCTCAGCGCGTCAAGTCCTGCAGGTACGTCTGCGATGAACTTCTCAGTCCTCGCATCAACACTGATGACCAGCCGGGTCTCACCGCGGTCCCGCACCTTGCGCGCGAGCGGCAACCACAGACTGGGCGGCAGGTTGTCAACCGCGAAGAACCCGAGGTCCTCCAGGGCCTGTAACGCCGTTGTCTTACCTGCGCCGGACTGTCCGGAGAGGATGAGTGTCTGCATCGGGGTGTCCATCAGCCGTTCCAGCCCGGTCCCGGCTGAAGGACACAGGCGCTGACGCTTGAACCACGGTCCGTGACCACGCTCAGGCCCGATTGCCAGATCAGCCGACCCGGGCAGACTACGCGGTCGCCTGATGGTGTCCGGGCACGTACCACCTGTTGTCCGGCCAGTGACAGCTGTTCGAAACGTACAGCCGGAACCGCTGCAGGGGAAGTGGCCGGTTCGATGGCGGTCAGGAGGCGCCATTGGCCGTCGCGCAGCCGGACGTACCCGGTGTGCCCACCGACCCGGACCCGGAAGACGATCTGCAATGCGTCCTGGACCTGGATATCCCAGTCGCGGGGTTTGATGAATCCGACCTCGTCCCGGACACAGAAAGCAGCCTCGGCTTCATCCGTGTAGGGCAGTACGGCGGCCTCAGCGACGAAGCCGGCAACGAGGAGCTCCGCCAGCCATTCCGCGGATTCGCGGGCTGTGTAGCAGCCCACGCGAACCCGGGTGTACTGTTTGCCCTCATGCATGGTGAACTCAGTGTAGGCATCGAAACCGAGGCGTTTTAGCTCTGCTTCAGCCGCCTGAGCCTGACGGTAGTCCGGGAATGCCACTGTCTGCACCGTCCACAGTTCCTGGGCAGCTGCGAAACCGAGAAGCAGGAGCAGCAGCGCTGTCGCAGCGGCAGTCGCTTTGCTCCGCACCTAGAGCAGGCCTTTCGTGGACTTCAGACTGTCGCCAGTTACCCGGCATGCCCTGCCGAGACTGCGTGCGAACGCCTTCATGGACGCTTCGCAGACGTGATGGGTCTCGATCCCGGCAAGAACCCGGACATGCAGGTTCGCTCCCGCGTGGTTGCAGAAGCCCCTGAAGAACTCCTTGAGGTGATGGGCGTTGAAACCGCCCGCGTCTCCTTCGAACCCGGCAGAGTTGAACTCCAGCCAGGAGCGTCCCGACAGATCAAGGGCCAGCTGAATCAGGGTCTCATCCATCGGCACCAGACCGTCGGCATAGCGCTCGATCCCGCGACGATCTCCAAGTGCTCTGTTGAGCACCTGGCCGAACGTGATGCCGCAGTCCTCAGCGAGGTGATGCACGTCGATGTGCAGGTCACCGGTAGCTTTAACATCCAGCCTGAAGTCACCATGGCGCTGCAGCTGAAACAGCATGTGGTCAAGGAAGCCATGGCCCGTACTGATGGTTCCGGAGGCCGGCTCATCGAGCCCGACTCTGATGGTGATGTCCGTCTCACTCGTCTTGCGGTGCACTTCTGCCTGTCTCGCTGAATCCATCACTCTGCACTCCTTACCGGCTGTCCGGTCATGACCTCTCTGAGAGCGGCCACAAACGCGTCGTTCTCTTCAGGAAGTCCGGCACTGACCCGGAGACAGCCGTTCAGTCCGGGCAGATGATCCTGTCGGCGGATCAGCACGCCCCGCTCCAGCAAACCGGCGTACACCCCGGCAGCGTCAGCCACCCTGAAAAGGAGGAAGTTCGTTACCGACGGAAACACCTCAACGCCATCCAGACCGCTCAGTTGAAGGAACAGGCGGTCCCGCTCCGAGGTGATCACCCGGATCCTTTCAGCGAGCAGTTCCTGTTGCTGCAGCATGGCGATCGCCACTTCCTGTTGCAGGGCTGACACTGAGAAGGGCAGGATGGCTTTGGCAAGCTGACGGGCGAGTTCAGGACTGCTGAGAGCGTAGCCGACACGCAGTCCGGCCAGCCCCGCTGCTTTCGAGAGCGTCCGCAGAACGACCGTGCCCTGAGCGCGCGCCAGCTCACTGTGGTCGCTCCCGGCGAACTCGTGATAAGCCTCGTCGATGACGAACAGCCACTCGTCTCCGGCTGCTTCCTGCAGCTCCTGCAGTTCACGGGTGCTGTACGGGTTGCCGGTGGGGGCCGCCGGGGCAGCGATGAACAGCACGCCACCGGGCCCCCTGGCCAGTTCTTCCTTCAGTGCTGTCAGGGGAAGACTGAAACCCGGGCCCAGGGGCAGCTCGGTCAGTTCGGCTCCCAGCAGCCCGGCCTGCAGGGGATACACCGAGAAGGTCGGTTTGACGGTCACGACACGCCGGCCGATGCCTGCGGTGATGATAAGCGCCTGAATGAGTACGTTCGACCCACCTGCGACCGTGACACCAGCTGCCGGCCAATCACTGCTGCGGGCCAGCTCGGCCTGCAGTCTGAACGGCTGGATGTCGGGGTAGCGGTTGAGGGCACTGGCCAGCGTGAGTTCCGCCAGCTTCGCTGTGAGTTCAGCGGGCAACGGGTACGGTGACTCGTTCTGGTCCAGCTTGATCGCGGCGTCATGAGCAGTGAAATGGTACGCCGGCGCCGCCAGTACCGCTGGCCGCACAGCCGCGGGCAGCTGGTCGCTGATCCCGGTCTGACTCACTGGCCGCTGCGGCTGCGGGCCTCCTGGATCAGCTCATCCAGGGTTCCCGCCAGGTCTGGCTGCAGTGTCAGCGCCTGCTCCCAGGAGCCGACTGCGTCACTGTAACGGCCCAGCCCGAAGTAGGCGAGACCGAGGTTCATGTGAGCCTGTGAGTTGCCGGAGTTGGCGGCTACTGCCTGACGCAGCAGCGGCAGCGCGAGGTCGTAGCGCCCGACGACAAGCTGAGCGTAACCGAGGTTGTTGAGCACAACATCCGAGTCCGGCAAGCCGGCCTGGGCAGCTTCGTAAGCGACGATGGCGTCGCGTACCCGACCGCTCATCTGCAGGGCGTAACCGCGGTAGAACTCCGCGAGCGGGCCGCCGCCCTGTTCGGTCGCCGAGGTGAACTCGATGACCGCGCTCTGCCAGTCGGCTGTGCTGAGTGCGTTGAGACCACGTTCGAAAGCGCTGGCTGCAGCTGCCGGCATGCTGACCGTCCGGCCGCCGGTCACCTGGGTCTGTTCATTCAGCTGGTTCAGTCCCGCACGCGCGGGCTGCCAGTCAGGGTCGAGGCTGAGCGCCTGGTTGTAGGCAGTTTCGGCCGCTGCGCTGTTACCGGTGCGGGCGAGCGCATCGGCATACAGGGTAAGTGTGTCGGCATCGGCAGCAGGTGCTTCCGCGAGCGGCTGGAGCAACTGCAGGGCTGCTTCAGACTGGCCTTCAAGCAGCAGCACCTGCGCCAGGTTCAGCTGGACAGCCGGTGAGGTGCCGCTCAGCTGTTCGAACAGCTCGCGGGCTTCGCTGACGCGTCCGGCTGTGGCGACGGTTATCGCCAGCTGGTTCACGACTTCCGCATCATCAGGATGCGCAGTATGCAACGTGCGCAGCAGGGTCTCGGCTTCAGCCAGCTGGCCGTTGCGGCGCAGCAGATGGGCTTCCGCGAGACCGGGGATGGTGCTGTCGGGGAATACCGCGGCCCCTTCACGCGCGAAGGCGATGCCTTCAGCGCTGAGTCTCTCAGGCAGGTGGATCACCAGCGCGTACAGTGACGGGCTGGCTGCCAGCTGATCGCCGGCTCTCTCGCGCAGGTAAGTCAGCGCCGCTTCAGCGTCGCCGGCAGCGATGGTACGCAGCACGAACTCACGGTGCAGCTGGATGGATTCAGGCAGGTAGGTGGTGGCACGACGCAGCAGCTGCAGTGCCCGGCCGGTATCCGGCGCCAGTGCAACCTGGTCGAGCCAGGCGTCGACCATCCGTGGATAGCTCTCAGTCGCCCGTTCCAGCAGGGCGCGCGCCCTGGCGTTGTCAGCCTGCAGCAGCGCCTGGCCGGTAAGGGCGATCGCATGCCAGGAGTTCAGTGCAAGAGCCTCATCGTAGATGGCCGCTGCCTCCTGAGCCCGGTCGAGCTGGGTCAGGATGATGGCGTGGTTCACCAGCACCTCAGCATCGTTCCTGTTGAGTGAGAGAGCCCGCTCGGATGCGGCCAGCGCCGCCTGAGCGTCACCGTTGATCATCAGCGCCCGGGCGTGCTCGCTGTGCACCCAGCTGGAATGGCCGTCGGTCTCCAGGGCGCCGGCAAGAGCGGTAACGTTGGCGCCGAGGCGCGCAGCTGCCGTGCCGAACGGTCCCATGCCGTAGATGCTTGGAGCCTGGGCAGCGATCGTGTCTATGCGTGCCTGCACGGCTGAGTCCACACTGACTCCGAGTTCGGCCAGGACTGTCTCCACCGTCTCACGCACGAGCGCTGAGGAAACGGCAGACACGGTCAGACTGGTCTGCTTCGGTTCGGGGAACATCGGACCGCTGAACGCCAGGGTCACGTTCAGCTGGGAATCTGTCGCAGTGAGGGCACCGCTGACGATGGCGTCGGCGCGGAACAGCGAAGTCACGGTGGAGGTGAGTCCGGTCTCAGTGCTGAGCAGACGGCCCACCAGCAGGGCTCCGTCACCGACCGGAGGCACGTACACCCCCTCGAGGCTGTTCAGGCCCCGCTGGACGCCGGCAGCCAGTCCGAGTCCGTAGTTCTCGGCAGTGGCATCAGCGTCGAATGGCAGCACCAGGACACGCAGTGGTGCCTGGGCGGATGCCAGTGTGCCCAGGAGGCAGAGCAGGACGATCAGGAGTCTCGGTAACGTCTTCATCAAGCGGGATTATACCCCCGCCTCAGTGAGAACCTCCTGACCGAAACGGTGCCGGTCAGCCTTTCGATTCCGTGTAGCTGAAGCCCAGGGGCAGGAGTTCGCGGACCTGGGTGCGGATCGTTTCGCCGGCGCCGTTCACCAGCCAGACGGTCGCTTCGGGACTGAACTCATGGAGTATCTGTCGGCACGCTCCGCAGGGACTGGCGGGCGGGCTGGCGTCAGTGAACACCACCAGTTCGCTGAACGTCCGCTGGCCTGCTGAGACGAGCGCCTGAACTGCGCTCTGCTCGGCGCAGCGTGACAGGCCGAACGAACCGTTCTCTACGTTGGCTCCGGCATGGATCGTGCCATCAGGTCCTCGCAGCGCGGCACCGACGTTGAAGTGCGAGTAGGGAGTGTAGGCGTTGGCCGCGACCCGCCTTGCGGCAGCGAGCAGATCGGCCGGGGCGCTTCCTTCAGCTGCCACTGCTGTTCACCAGTCCGAACCTGCTGATGAGCGCAGGCAGCAGCAACCAGGCGTTGACGATGGCGGTGGTCGCCGCAGCGACCAGGACAGCACCGGCGCTCACGTCCTTGGCGAGGCCGGCAAGCGGATGATACTCGGGTGAGACCAGGTCCACGATCAGCTCCACAGCGGTGTTGATGAACTCGAAACTCATGACGAACCCCCAGCTGAGGACGATGAGCATCGGCGGTACGGCCAGGATGAGTGCCATGGTGAACGAGAGCGTGAACAGGGCGAGTTCCAGCCGCAGGTTTGGATGGTGGCTGAAGGCGTACCTGACGCCGTGCAGGGCGTAGCTCAGGCTGCGCCGGAACCGTGGCCAGGCGGCAGATCTGCCAGGGCGAGTCTCCTGATCGCTTCCTGTGCGGCCTCGAATACCTTCCACTCTTCCTCCGTGGTGTGATCATACCCCTGCAGGTGGGTGAAGCCGTGCACTGCCAGCACGAGCAGTTCGATCAGCGGGTGCTGCCCGGCGGCCTCGGCCTGCTGCGTGGCGGTATCGAGACTGATGAAGATATCGCCGAGGAACGGGAGCGCAGGGAAGCCCTCGTCATCGGGCTCATGCACCGGGTAACTGAGGACGTCGGTAGGTCCATTGACGCCACGGTCGCGTTCGTTGAGCTTGGCGATCGCCTGGTCATCGGTGAAGATCAGGCTGAACAGGGGCAGGTCCTCATGCGCAGCCAGGCCGTCGTTGGCAAGCCAGGTGACCAGGGTGCCGCGGAGCCAGTCCAGCTGGTCCTCACTCAGACGGCCGGTCTCGTCAGTCACTGAGATCATGAATCACCCCGCTGTGCGAGCGGTGCGCCAGCCTGAACGGTCGCGGCCACCGGTTCCCCGCCGGACGGCTGACCGCGTTTGAGGCGCCCGATCTCCTCGGGTGTCGGATAGGAGACCCGGCGATGCAGGATGGCGCTGAGCAGGCGTTCGAACGTCGAGCGGATCTTCTCCAGATCGTCGAAGTTGAGGTCGGACTCGGCCAACTGGCCGTCCCGCAGGCGCTGTTCGAACAGCCGGTCGATCAGTGCGCGGATGTCACCCTGGCTGGCTTCACCGATCGTGCGTGACGCGCTTTCTACCGCGTCCGCCAGCATCAGCACTGCGGTCTCCCGGCTCTGCGGTTTCGGTCCGGGGTAGCGGAAGTTCAGTTCGTCCAGGCTCGGGGTTGCCTCGAGCGCCCGTTTGTAGAAGTAGCTGAGGATGGTGGTGCCGTGGTGCTCCAGGACGAACCGTTCGAGTTCCTTGGGCATCCGGTGTTCACGCAGCAGTTCGACCCCATCACGCACATGAGCCGTGATGATCAGGTAGCTCAGGTGGGGACTCAGCCGGTCATGGGGGTTCTCGCCGGAGAACTGGTTCTCGACGAAGAAGCTCGGCCGTTTCAGCTTGCCGACGTCGTGATAGAGGGCGCCGACCCGGGCGAGCATGGCGTTACCGCCGATCGCCTGCACGGCCTGCTGGACGAGGTTGGAGATGACCAGGCTGTGCTGGTACGTACCCGGCGCCTCGAGCAGCAGGCGCTGCAGCAGCGGGGTGGCCGGGTTAGACAGTTCCAGCAGTCTGAAGTCGGTGAGGAAGTCGAACTGGTTCTCAGCCAGTGGCAGCAGAGCAAGGCTGAGCAGGCCAGCAAGGGCGCCCCCTGCGATGAGCCAGGCTGCCGAAAGTACGACGGCAACGACGGTGTAGCCGCCCATCAGCAGGGCAGTCGCGACCAGAGCCAGCGCCGCTGCGGCCCCGCTGAGTGCGCCGGCCAGCAGAAGGGAAGGGCGGTTCCGCTGCAGCGGCGCCAGCCAGACGACCACGGCGGTACCGGTCAGGCCGGCCGCCAGGGCGTATTCAGGCCCAGCCGGCACCAGCAGTGCGAGCAGCGCGGTGCTCCAGATGCCCCAGAACAGGCCGACGCCCCAGTTGATAAGCACTGATACCAGCAGCGGTACGAGCAGTACGAACAGGAAGTTCTGGGACAGTCCGAGAGCATAGCGTTGAGCGGCGAGCACCAGGAAGGTCATGGCCGCCAGGAAGACGAACTGCCGGACGCTTACCTGGCCGGCAGTGAAGCGCCAGACGAGGACCAGAGCGAGGCTGAACAGCACTCCCAGCATTACGCAGCCGGCGACGATCCAGGTGACCTGGCGGAACTCATCGGCCCGTACGTCGTACAGCCCGGTGGCCTGCAGCAGCCCCAGCTGGTTCGCGGTGAGGATGTCACCCTCACGGACGATCAGCTGACCAGCCCGCACGAACTCCATCACGGGCCGTACCGCATTCGCAGCTGCCGCGCGGGCCGCCTCCGTCAGTTCCGGGTTGGGCACCGAGGTCGGCAGCAGCCGGCGGAACAGCACGGGCCGCAGGCCGTCGGCCTCGTCAGCCGGCAGCGACTCAAGCGCTGCTTCGACCAGCGCAGGCAACGCTTCGGCTGTCACCCCATCGGGTTGTGAGTACGCCTCGATCAGCTGGGCCCGTACCGGCTCAGGCAAGGCTGCTGCGGTCAGGGCGGCCATCACATGCTGCTGTGCCTGGGCATCAACGTTGTAGATGTCGTCGATCTGCTGCCTGACCGTCTGGCGCTGCTGGCTGGTAGCGATCTCGTCGATGACCTGCAGGTCAACGGGTGCAGCGAAACTGACAGGACTCGGTTCGCCGGCGGACAGTTCACCCTGGGTGCGGTCCCCCCATACCGAGAACAGCAGAAGGCTGACCGACAGCACTCCCGCCAGGAGCAGCAGTATGAGCTGCGTCCGGGTCGGTTCAGAGGTGCTGGTCATAGGCCTTGATGATGCGGGCCACAAGCGGGTGCCGCACCACGTCGCCTTCGCTGAATTTCACGAAGGAGATGCCTTCGATGCCGCGCAATATGCGTTCCGCCACGGTCAGACCCGAGGCGACCGAACCTGGCAGGTCGGTCTGGGTGCTGTCGCCGGTGATGACGACGGTCGAGTTGAAGCCCATGCGGGTCAGGAACATCTTCATCTGTTCGGCAGTCGTGTTCTGCGCTTCGTCGAGGATGATGAACGCGTCGTTGAGGGTGCGTCCCCGCATAAACGCGAGGGGCGCCACCTCGATGGTGCCCTGTTCCAGCAGGTGGTCGATACGCTCACCGGGCAGCATGTCGTAAAGAGCATCGTACAGCGGCCTCAGGTACGGATCGATCTTCGCCTGCAGGTCACCGGGCAGGAAACCGAGCCGCTCACCTGCTTCGACTGCCGGCCGGGTCAGTATTATCCGTTTCACACGCCGGTCCAGGAGCGCCTGCACCGCCATGGCGACGGCCAGGTAGGTCTTACCGGTACCTGCCGGCCCGATCCCGAACGTGATGGGGCTGCGGCTGATCGCTTCCACGTAGCGGTGCTGGCCCGCGGTCTTCGGCCTGGCCCGCTGGGGTAACGCCACGTCGCTGCTGGAGCGGCGCTGGCCCAGCTCCTCGATGCTGCCATGCTCGATCTCTACCGGGTTCAGTTCACGGCCGGCACGGATGTCGCTGAGCAGGGAGCGGATGGTCGCTTCCGCAAGTTTGACTTCCGCTTCGCTGCCCGACAGCCTGAGTTCGTCGCCGCGGGCGATAAGGCGCGCAGCCAGTTTGCTTCTCAGCAGTCGCAGGTTCTCATCATTTTGCCCGTACAGCGCCAGGGCTTCCTGGGGACTGTCGAGCTTCAGGGTGACCGAAGTCGCGATATTCGCCTCCTGCCGCGCCTGTGTGGCGGCTCGCTCAGTATCTGGTGCCAGATAAGGCCGTTGTGCAGACCCTCGACGCTGAGCAGCTGACCGGCACTGACAGGTCTGCGCCGGCCAGTATAGGACTGGCTGCCGGTCTGCGTCGTAACCTGCGGCCCGGTGTCAGCGCCTTTGCGCGGCTGGCGTGAGCGCCGCTCGGCCGCGGCCCGTTCCCGCTGGCGCCGCGCGGCAACAGCAGCGGGCTGCTCCCGTACCGCCGCTGTTGTTGCAGGCGCCGGACCAGGCGTGGCCGGGCGCCGGGTCAGGGTCTTGGCGGGTCGCGATGTAAGGGGACGGGGCCGCTCAGCCCTGGCGGGTGCAGGCGCAGCGGGCTGGGGTGGAAGCTCTGAATGCGTCTCGCCCATGGCTTCCTCGATGCGGCGCCGTGCCTCACGCAGGCGCCGTTCGAGGCTGTCGTCATCTGCACTGGCAGCGGACGGCCGGGCACTCGGCTGAGCTGTCTGAGCCGGACGGGAACGCCTGTCCGCCTCACCGCCGCTGCGAGGTTTCGGTCTGCCCGGTGTCTGCGGCTTCTCACCTTCCTTGCCCTTCCCGCTGAACGCCGGCACGATGACGAACAGCAGGAACAGGATCAGCGAGATGATCGCTTCGAAGCTCATGAATCTTCTTCGCCGTCACCCGCCAGCCGGCCGATGGTGCCGCGCATGTTCGTGTCTTCCTGGATGTTCTGCAGCTGGTAGTAGTCCATCACGCCCAGATTGCCGGCACGGAACGCTTCAGCGATGGCTTCAGGCACGAGGGCTTCGGCCTCCACGACCTTGGCGCGCATCTGCTCGACGCGGGCGCGGTTCTCCTGCTCGACGGCGACGGCCATGGCGCGGCGCTCCTCGGCTTTGGCCTGGGCAACGCGCTTGTCGGCTTCCGCCTGGTCGGTCTGCAGTTCCGCTCCGATGTTCCGTCCGACGCTGACGTCTGCGATGTCGATCGAGAGGATCTCGAAGGCAGTACCTGCGTCCAGACCTTTCTGCAGCACGGTCTTCGATATCTGGTCCGGCTCCTTGAGCACGTCCTTGTGGGACTCGTTGGAACCGATGGAGGAGACGATGCCTTCACCGACGCGGGCGATGATCGTCTCTTCGCCTGCACCACCGACGAGCCGTTCGAGGTTGGCGCGAACAGTCACCCGCGCGGTCGTGATCAGTTCGATGCCGTCCTTGGCGACGGCCGAAACGCTGGGGGTTTCGATGACCCTGGGGTTCACTGATACCTTCACGGCATCAAGCACGTCGCGGCCAGCAAGGTCGATAGCCGCGGCCCGGTCGAACGGCAGCGTGATGCGGGCTTTATCCGCAGCGATGAGCGCATCGACAACGCGGTCCACGTTGCCGCCCGCCAGGTGATGGGCTTCAAGTTCGTTCTGACTTACGCTGATGCCCGCCTTGTCTGCCTTGATAAGTGGCAGGATGATGCGGTTCGGTGGGATGCGCCGCAGCCTCATCGCTACGAGACTGGTCAGGCTGACGCGGACGCCGGCCGCTACGGCTGAGATCCACAGCCCGACGGGGACGAAGCTGAACAGGATGATGAAAAATACGACTGCCGCGCCGGCAATCAGCAGGATGCTCTGGTTCATTTAGGCTCCAATACCTGGTTCCGGACCGTTCGATCCGGTGGTTACTTCCTCTTCATATGGTCTCACGACGATACGGTTACCCTGTACCGACAGTACTTCTATCTCACTGCCAGCCCGTACCCACTCACCTTGCGTCACCACGTCAACCCGCGTTCCATCTATGCGCGCGACTCCGGCCGGACGGAGATCGCTCTGGGCCGTACCGCGCTTACCGACCAGGGAGACGGGTTCCGCGGCCTCCTGCAGGTAGGCTGCTGTGCCTCCCGGGGCAAGGCGGGTCTCCAGCCGCAGCCCGGAGACGAGCCGCGAACGGGGGAACAGCCAGAACAGCGCGACGAGCAGTGCGCTGCCGAACAGCGTGCTCCAGCCGAGCACGGCGATGGACTGCTCCTGGAACACCCGGATGAGGGCGGTTACGATGGCTGCGATACCGAGTATCGCGGGCACGAACGTCCCTGGCAGGATGAACACCTCGACCATGATCAGGATCACGCCGAGTACGAGCAGCACCATGTCGATGGTGCCGGCCGGGGTCGAGAAGATGGCGGTGAGTCCGAACAGCGCGAGTGCGATGACGCCAAGGCCACCGGGGATGCCGAAGCCGGGGCTGAACAGCTCGATGACAAGCCCACCTATGCCGATGACGAGCAGCAGGGCGGCGACGATCGGCTGACTGAGCCAGCCGCTGATCCGCTCTGTCAGCGTCGGCTCAAGCCAGGTGAGCGGCGCTCCGCCGTAGCCGAACTGCTCCAGGGCATCCTGGAGCGTGGTCGCCTGGATGTCGGCGATGCCGTTGTCAACCGCCTGGGCGGCCGTGAGAGTGAGCAGTTCACCGCTTACCGCCAGACCCGGCACGTCGATCGCAGCATCAACCATCGCTTCGGCGAGCAGGGCGTTGCGGCCCCGCGCTTCTGCGACACTTCGGAACAGGCCACGCATCGCAGAGGTCGTCTTCGTATCGACAGGGGAGGCGGTCCCGACCGGGCTTATCGCTACGGGCATCGCAGCGCCGATCGCCGCACCGGGCAGCATGGCCAGCTGCTGAGCGCTCATCGCGATCAGCGCACCGGCGCTGAAGGCGTTGCGTACCACTGCCAGGGTCGGCACCTCAGCCTGAGTGAGGATGGCGTCCACGATGTCTTCCATGGCGCTGACCAGACCGCCGGGTGTGTCGATGTGGAAAAGCAGTGCGAGCGGCCGTTCCTCGTTCGCGTCAGCTATGCGTGAACTGATGTACTGCGCGGTGGCGCTGTTGATCTCCCCTTCGACGGGGATCACCCACACTGAGTCATCCTGGGCCAGCACTGACTTACCGGTCAGCAGCAGCGCCAGCACCGTCAACAACAGCCGGTAAGTCATTCGCATACGGTCTGACAATAGCATGGTGAAGCCTACCGGCCCGGTTCAGTCAGCAAGCCTTCGGCTCAGCAGTTCCAGCACTTCATCGACGTCGTCCTCGGAGTGATCAGCCGCGAGCTGGAACCGGATCGACTCATCACCGCGCGGTACGACGGGGAAGGTGAGACCCGTCACCAGTACGTTGTTGTCGAACAGGTACTGCACCAGGTCTGCGGTTCGCGGGGTATCACGGACCATGAGGGGCACGACCGGGTGGGCACCGGGCAGCGTTTCCAGACCAGCGGCGCTGAGCCCGTTCCTGAAGCGGTCGGCGCGTTTCCGCACCGTTTCCAGCAACTGCCGCCCTTCAGCTGAATCAACGATCGCTACGGCCCTGCTGGCGGCGGCCGCCTCACCAGGGGTGATGGGATTGGAGTAGATGTACATCATGGCGGTTTGGCGCAGGTAGTCGGTCAGCACCTTCGGTCCGGTCACGTACCCGCCGTTGACACCGAAGCCTTTACCGAGCGTGCCGATCAGGATGTCTGACGGACCGCTGCCCGTCAGTTCCTCGGTGCCGCGTCCACCGTCTCCGACTGCGGCCACCCCGTGCGAATCATCGACGATGAGTATGAGACCCTCGCTGAAGCGCCCGCGGTATCCGGCCAGCAGCTCCTGGATGTCAGCCAGGGGAGCATGGACACCCCGCATCGAGAAGATCCCGTCGGTGACGACAAGGCAGCGGCGTGCTCCGCTGGCGGCGGCTGCCTCCAGCTGTTCCCGCAGATGATCAAGGTCGAGGTGACGGTAGATGAACTTCCCGACCGGCCGGGTGAGCCTCATGGCCGTGATGATGCAGTTATGGTTCAGCTCGTCACTTACCAGTGCAGTTTCGGCGGTCGTGAGCGGCACGATGACACTGAGTGCCGTGGCGTAGGCCGAGCTGAAAACCATGGCACTCTCCCGGCCGTGAAAGCGGGCCAGGTCATCTTCCAGCTGGACGTGTTCACGGTATGTGCCGCTGATGAAGCGCACTGCACCCGGGCCGACGCCCACTGCCCGGCTCGTCTCCTCCTCGGCACGGATCAGCTCATCATGCTGGCCGAGGGCGAGATACGAGTTCGAGTTCATGCGCAGGAAGGCCCTGCCCGGGTAGCCGGCCAGGCTGTACCGGGGCGCGCGGCCTTCGCCGCCGGGCACGGTTCCTGTCACCACGTGTTCGGCACCCTTTGCGGTACCGGCCTGTTCCAGTTGCTCCAGTTCAGCAGAAAGTACTTCAAGCAGTCGTTGCAACGTTGATCCTCACCTCTCCTGCAGACCCTGGAGTTCCCGCTCCAGGTTGTCCAGCATGTCAGTCACGGTTTCCTGCAACCCGAAGCTGGGGCTGAAACCCCACTGTTTACGGGCTTCACTGTCGTCAAGCCGGTCTGGCCATGAGTTGGCGATGGCCTGGCGCAGCGGATCCACCTCGTAGCGCATCGTGAACCCCGGGATATGTGCGCTGATCGCCTCAGCCAGCAGCTCCGGAGTGCAGCTGAAGGAGGTGATGTTGAAGGCGTTACGGTGGCGCAGCAGGCCGGCATCCGCTTCCATCAGCTGGATCGCTGCCTGGATGGCATCGGGCATGTACATCATGTCCAGCTGGGTGTCGGGCTGAAGGAAGCAGGTGTAGCTGCCGTAGCGCAGCGCCGCCCGGAAAATATCGACAGCGTAGTCGGTCGTTCCGCCCCCGGGTTCGGTTCCGTGCGAGATCAGGCCCGGGTAGCGCACACCACGCGTGTCGACGCTGAACCGCGTCCAGTAGTAATCACACAGGAGCTCGCCAGTCACCTTGCTTACCCCGTAGATGGTCTGGGGGCGCTGCAGTGTCTCCTGGGGCGTGTCCTGCCGCGGGGTGGATGGCCCGAAGGCCGCGATCGAGCTCGGAACGAACACCTGGCACCCGTACTCCCTGGCTGCCTCCAGAACACTGAACGTGCCCATGGCGTTCACCTGCCAGGCCAGTTGGGGCCGTTCCTCCGCGAGCGCTGACAGCAGGGCTGCCAGGTGATAGATGACGGTGGCTCCACTCTCACCGATCACCTTGCCGAGCTGGGCTGTGTCGGTGCAGTCGACCACGCGGAACTCGACCTCAGTACTTCCGAAGCGGACGGTAGGGGTATGTACGGACCGGCTGTCCGCCGGATAGCGGATATCGCTGGCGATGACTGTTTCAGCTCCGTAGCGCGCCGCCAGCGCTGGCACCAGCTCGGTGCCCAGCTGGCCGAGCGCTCCGGTGACGAGGATCCTGTTCATGGGCTGTGCGTTCTCCTGCTCGCGTTCACGCCCTCAGTTTATCGTTGGAGCATGCGCATCCATCTTGTGAGTGTCTCCGCCCGCGTTCCAGCGTGGGTCTCCGCTGGTTACGAACAGTACGCCACCCGCCTGCGTGGGGAGGTCAGTCTGCAGCTTCATGAGGTGGCCCTGGCCCGACGTGGCCGCGGCGACAGCGCGGCAAGCCTGATGCGAGACGAGGCCCGGCGGATCGCAACGGCCTTGCCGACTGGTACCCATCGCGTGGCGCTTGAGGCGACTGGCAGTCAGTGGAGTACGGAACAGCTGAGAGACCAGCTGGACCGTTGGCTGGCAGGCGGCCGGGACGTGACGATGCTCATCGGTGGACCGGACGGACTGGATCCCGCCCTGTCAGCTTCCTGTGAGCAGCACTGGTCGCTGTCGAAGCTGACGCTGCCCCATCCGCTTGTTCGGGTGATCGTAGCCGAGCAGCTGTACCGGGCCTGGTCGTTACTGCGCGGCCATCCGTACCATCGTGGCTGATGCGCTGAAACGGCGACCGGGTGGTGCCCTTGTCGATGGACACCACCCGGTCGCAGATGTTGGCGGGGGCAACAGGACTTGAACCCGTGACCTACGGTTTTGGAGACCGCCGCTCTACCAACTGAGCTATACCCCCAGGTACAGCAAGAAAAGAGTATAGCAAAGAGAGCGCTGAGAGGCAAAGGCCTGCGGCGACCGGAAGCAGTCGTGAGCGAAGTTGACCGGGGAGGGACCGGGGCGCTGCTTCAGACCGCACAGCCGCGCCTGCCGTGATGTTGTATCGTGGTTTCCATTGCACGACACTGCAGGGAGGTTGAGACTCGTGAACGCACTTACAGACATGAGTGAACAGCTGGAACGGATGACATTCACCGACGCAGGCGCCGCCAAGGCTGCTGAGCTCGTAGGGAAGAGCGGTAAAGAGAAAGCCGCGATCCGCATCTTCATCAAATCTGGCGGTTGCAGTGGTTACGGCTATGGCATGGCTATCGACGAACGCACCCTTGAAGGCGACCGTGTCTTCGAAGATCAGGGTGTCCGCATCGTCGTGGACGAACGCAGCTGGCCGCTGCTCAAAGGCAGTGAGGTCGATTACGTCGAGAACATGATGGGTGGTGGCTTCTCGGTCAACAACCCGAACGCGACCAGCAACTGCGGCTGCGGCAGTTCATTCCGCACCGATGGCCGTCCGGCGCCGGACCCGGCTACAGGAACCAGCTGCAGCTGAGCGCGTCTTTAAGCTGCAGACAGTAAGCGCGGGCCGGCCCCTTTTAAAAGGGGCCGGCCCGCTTCTTTCATTTCAACCGCGTCACCCGCGGGTCAGTCGTCGAACTGCTGCCTCAGGACCGGCTGCCTGGCCGCCCTGACCTCGTCCAGCCTGCGCACCGGAGTGTCATACGGGGCACCGGCGATCCACTCAGGATCCGCAGCGGCCTTGCTCAGGATGTCTCTCAGAATATCCGCGAAACGGTCGATCGTCTCGAGTGATTCGGTCTCAGTCGGCTCGACCATCATGGCTTCCTTCACGCTGAGCGGGAAATAGACCGTCATCGGATGCACCCCGTAATCGAGGAGTGCCTTGGCGATATCGAGTGTCTTAAGACCTTCAGGTGGCTGCGCGACGAACTCGTGCATGTTGATCCGGTCAAACGGGATGCTGAAGCCAAGTTCCTTGAACGTCTCACGCATGTAGTTGGCGTTCAGCACCGCCATCGCCGAAACATCGCGCAGCCCCTCGAGGCCGAGTGAACGGATGTAGGTGTAAGCGCGGACCAGGTTGCCGAAGTTGCCGTAAAAACTGCGCATGCGTCCGATGGAGCCCGGCCTGTCCTCGTCAAGGAAGAACTCCTCACCGTTCCAGCGCACCACCGGTCGGGGCAGGAACTCGTAGAGGTGCTCCTTGACGCCCAGGGGGCCCGTACCGGGGCCACCGCCACCGTGGGGGGTGGTGAACGTCTTGTGCAGGTTCAGGTGCATGACGTCGAAGCCCATGTCGCCCGGACGTGCCCGACCCGCGATCGCATTGAGGTTCGCCCCGTCGTAATACAGCTGCGCCCCGGCTTCATGGGCTGCGGAGCTGATCTCCAGGATGCGGCTCTCGAATATGCCCAGGGTGCTCGGGTTCGTGAGCATGACCGCGGCGACTTCCGGTCCGAGGGCTGCTTTGAACGCCTCAAGGTCAACCTCGCCGTCCTTACCGGTCGGGATCTCCTTGACGTCATAGCCCGCCATCGAGGCAGTCGCCGGGTTCGTACCGTGAGCTGCGTCGGGCACGATGACGACCCGGCGCTGCTCGCCCTCACCGTTCGCCTCGTGGTAGGCGCGGATGACCAGCAGACCGGCGAGTTCAGCGTGTGCACCGGCTGCCGGCTGGAGGCTGTAAGCGTCCATGCCGGTCAGGGTGGACAGGTCTTCCTGCAGGTTGTAGAGGAGTTCCAGTGCCCCCTGAGCCGTGGACGGATCCTGGTTCGGGTGCAGGTCCGTGAACAGCGCAGCCGCTTCCTCATGCAGTTTCGGGTTGTACTTCATCGTGCAGGAGCCCAGCGGATAGAAGTTGGCATCGATGCTGAACTGCCGGTGTGCGAGCTGGGTGTAGTGCCGCACGAGGTCAAGTTCACTCACTTCAGGAAGCCGCGGAGCTTCCTTGCGCAGGTTGTGCTCACCGAGCAGTTCCGCCAGGTCAACGTCCTTCCTGCCTGGAGCGCTGGCCGCGCGCCGGCCAGGCTGGGAACGCTCATGGATGGTCGGGAAGTTACGCTCAGTCACTGTGCGGCCTCCAACTCGCTGATCAGCCCGGCCAGCTGGGAGCGTTCCTCTTCGCTGGTGATCTCGGTCGCGGTCATGAGCAACCCGTTGCCGTACTCGGCAGCGACGGGCACTCCGGCCAGGACGCCCCGGTCCGCGAGTTCACGGCGGATCTGGGCAGCCGGCCGCTTCAGGGGCAGGAAGAACTCGTTGAAGAAGCGGGCATCAAGTCGCGGCTCGAGACCTGCCGCCTGCAGTCTGTCCGCCAGGTCATGACTGCTGTGGACGCTGGCTGCTGCCTGTTCACGCAGTCCTTCGGGGCCCAGGGCTGCGACGTTGATGGTCGCCATGATCGCTGTCAGCTGGTGGTTCGAGCAGATGTTGGACTTGGCCTTGCTGCGGCGGATGTGCTGTTCGCGAGCCTGCAGCGTCAG
>Ga0209487_1000519_pt1 | contig 34976 bp, 30 predicted proteins | sample Poulit2012_FD_187524 | JGI IMG/M metagenome (GOLD analysis project Ga0209487, IMG submission 187524) | Agricultural soil microbial communities from Georgia to study Nitrogen management - Poultry litter 2012 (SPAdes) (version 2) | ecosystem: Environmental > Terrestrial > Soil > Agricultural land...
CTTTATAATTTTCCACATTATGGTATTATAAGACTTGTGGATTGCCCAGCCAGAAAACAGGGACGGCTTTGTGTGAAAATACTTGATCAATACAAAGAAGAACTTTTTCAGGGAGCTATTATTACCGCTGAACCAACCAGAATAAGAATTCGATTTAGGCAGGAACCTGAATAGATTCTGTTTTTTCTATTGTTGCACTTAGATGTCTTTTTAAAACCTTGAATAAAGTGGTGGTTCAAAAATATTCGATTATTTAGAGGATTATTTTTGTATTTTGAAAACTTGAAAGAAGCATTATGGAGCGGATTATAATTGAAGTGGATGAATCCACCGGAAAAAAATGGAGACTCGCGTCTTCTGAATTCAGAAAAGAAATCTCCGAAAAAATTTCTGAAGGCATCAGCAAGATAATGAATGATAGGAGAAAGGAGGAATTTCTAACATATCTGGATGAACTGGGGGAGAAGATGAAGCAACGAGGCCTTACCGAAGAGGTGCTTGATGATATTCTCAAAAAGGATGATTAAATATTTCGTTTTTGATACCAATACTCTGATAAGTGCTTCTCTTTTGATTGATTCTATAAATAGGAAGGCAATAATAAGAGCTATTTTGGATGGAGAAATCGCTTTTTCTTCGGAAACATTGAATGAATTTAAGGAAGTGATCTTTAGAAAAAAATTGGTTCATAAATCGCTCAAATCTCTTGCCTCATTTCCGGCGATAAAGACTTGCTGTAATTACATCCTTTTCGTGGAATTCCCATCGTCCATGCAACAGCGTTTTGACAATGGAATTTTAACCCGGATTATTCATGAGTTTTGCTTTATCTGCCTGTGCGGTCACGGCAGACAGGTGTAGATCCGAGGCGACGAAAGCTGCAGGAATAGTAAACTATTGCAAGGCTTTTGCAACGAAAGAGATGCTTGAAGCAAAACCAAACAACATCCATTTTTGAGGAGTTGAAACTCCTCAAAAATGGCAAACAATCATCTGTTGATCTGCGTGATAGAACAAATAAAGAATGTTGTGGTGAATAATGCGGGTAAAGTATTTATAAGATCATGATAAGACCAGTCGATCAATGAATCATGATCATGACGAATTCAGAGAAGGGAAGGGGACTGGTTATTGAATCGATATCCCAGACCCAACATCAGATAATTAGGTTCCTGAAAATCTTTTAAGTTGTAACCGATATGGATAAAAGTATTGCGGGTGGATTTTATTTTCAAGGCAACGCTTTGATAGGTTCCCCGAAAGTCGCCACCTTTGTGCAAGACATTGGTTCCTATTCCAAAACAAATCGTAAATAAAGGCATTACATATTCGCCGCGGGCAGAAATTCCAAGGGCTACTTGCCGGTCCCAGTCTGGTTGATAAAAGGGTTGAGGAGTTCCGACGATATAGTCTTCTGTATATACATTGGCACTCCCATCATAGATCGCATCGACCGAAAGTCCGGTACGGAATCGATATCCGAGGTGATACATTGGAGCAAAATAGGCGCCGACCACCAGGTATCTGTATGGGGACGGCACCTGTTTTCCAAAGAAATCCACTCCTTTTCTTCTCCATGAGCCAAAAACCACAAGATCATAACTCAGATGTCTTGGAAACTTTAATATTCTCGGATCGACAGATGGACGATGAATTTCCTGCCGAGAAGATAGACCATAGATGACGCCCAGTTTATAACCGGTCATATTGAGCCCGGCATTGGGAAATTCCGTGTTTCCATTTGAAAAATGGGAGATATCTGCTCCAGCCGAAAAAGATAAACGTTGATTCGTGCGCCAATTCAGATACAGCCCAAAATTCAGATAGGCATTGATCCGGGATCCGATGATGATATTGTTTGGATTGGTCAGATAATCATAAGGACGCCACCCGGCGGAGATACCAAAATTCCACTCATAGTCCATGGTAAGATCAGGGGCGAGGTCGGCTATTCTTGATCGCTGAAACAAGTAAGCTGAAAAAGGCTTTCCTAATTCATCCCCATTTTGGAAATGATAATACGAAACTCCGATTCCCTGATAAGTGGCGGCGAAAATAGTATTACCCAAAGAACTTTCAGGGAGGGCGAAGGAATATTTGAAATGACCTGAAACCGAATGACGGATTGGATTTCTGTCTTGATTGTTTTCCGTGAAAAAAGGATGAGCCGGCAGGAATAGAATGTGATTTGATTTTGATGAATGCCAATTTACATTTTATTGACAGGTGCACCAACTATTTAATCTCTCTTTCTGTTTGATGGATTTTGAAAAATGGATGCAGATGGGTGATTGGGATTTTTTCTTAAGGAGACAGATGGAGTGACTATCACGAACAGAATGTGATACGGTAGGTTGCTGTCTCTTTTATTTTCTACTTTTCATAGTGTCATCTCCCTTTTGAAGAGGAATAGATGTGAAGGATTTTCAAAATTATTTCTGTCTTGAATTTTCATAGTTTAGTAGAAAAAAATTGAATCGCAGGTTCGAAATGATAATTTTGATCCCGAGTTGAAGAAAGGCCTCCAGAATCGGTATCTCTGCAACAAGGCATCATAATAATGGATAATTTTTGATTTTGATGAAAAATATTGGTTTGTTTCTTATTCTGCTATTGAGCAGCGGTGGATTGATCGGGCAAGAGCTCTGGACTTTGGATCGGGCACTGCACCATGCCGAAGAAAATAGTTTGATGATTCTTCTTTCGATGAATGATATTCGGCGGGCAGAAGCAGATCTCTCGGTAGCACGGCAAAGGCGCGTTCCTTCTCTTAATTTTACCAGCTCTTTCAATATGAGTCTGGGACGAACGATCGATCCTACCACCAATGAATTTACGACGGAGAGATATAGCAATCAGAGCGGCGGGCTGAGCTCGGGTGTACAGCTTTTCAACGGGGGCGCTATTCACAATCAGATAAGAGATGCCCGTATGGCTGAAAAGCAAGCCCATCTGGATGTGGCTGCTACCCAGCAGGATGTTCAGCTGGCAGTGGTACAGCAATTTTTTCAAGCTCTGTTTTCGCGAGAAAATGTGTATGTGGCAGAGGCCAACCTCCAAATGCTGCGAGAACAAGAAAAAAGAACGTCTGAAGAAGTACGAGCCGGTTCCAAGCCCAACAATGAATTGCTTGAAATCCAGGCCGAGGTCGCTGCAGCGGAACAGCGATTGATCCAGTCCCAAAACCAGTATGAAATGGCTATTCTTCAGTTCAAGCAACTGCTGAGGCTGCCGGTCGATGAGGAGGTTGAGCTGGAATTCCCGCAAGAAGATGAAGATCAGATCGAAGAGACAGATCTCTTGTCGCTGCCGGCATTGAGAGACCGTGCTCTGGCGGTATCACCTCTCCTCCATGCGGCGCGGATTCAGGTGGATCGTGCCAAAGTAGGAATCGGGCTGGCGAAGAGCCAATATTATCCGAGCCTTTCTCTGGGCGGATCTTTCAATTCCAACTATTCGTCTGTGCGCCAGCAGTCATTTCTCACCGGTACAGAAATCACAGATCAAACCGTCTATCTGCAGGGCGATCCAGTATCGATTGGATTTGAATCTCCCGTATATCGTTTTGAATCAATCCCGTATCTGGATCAAATCCGCGAAAACTGGGGTTTGGCGTTGGGCTTACAATTGTCGGTGCCTATTTATTCTCAGGGGCAGACACGCGCCAATGTCCAGCGGGCTAAAATCGCGCATATCACAGCGGAGATTCAGGAAGAACAACAAACCCAGCGTCTGACCGAAGATATCGAACGAAATCTGACAGATCTCAAAGCTGCTTTCCGCAGTTATGTGGCAGCTCAAAAGGCGATGGAAGCTTCCTCCCGTTTTTTTGAAAATGTTCAGTTGAGTTTTGAAATCGGAGCTTCTACCAGTTTTGAACTGATCAATGCCCAGACCCGGAAAGAGGAAGCTGAGACCAATCTTCTTGTGGCCCGATACGAATATCTGGCAAGGAAGAAGAGTTTGGCTATTTATCTGCAGGAGCCTGTGGAGTAAAAAATTGTAGTCCCGGATCTGGTCGGGCAGTCAGTTCTTTGGGAAAAGCAAAGAATTCAGTTCGGCTCTCAGGTTGGTCCCGGGAGTGAAATGGATTCCTTTCATGCCCATCTCGATCGCTCCTTTTACATTTTCCATCCGGTCATCTATAAAAACTGATTCGGCCGGATTCAGATCGTATCGTTCAAGCAAAATCTTATAAATTTCCGGATCGGGTTTGATGACTCTTTCTTCCCCCGACATGACTACGCCGTGAAACCGATCAAAAAACGGGAAGAGTTTCTGAGCGATGGGAAAGGTTTCACGGGACCAGTTGGTCAAAGCATAAACCCCCCAACGGGAATCATCCAGCAATTCATTCAATAGCTTCACATTCTCCGGAAAAGCTCCGTTCAGCATTTCATCCCATCGACCATAATAAGCTTTGATTTCTTCCCGATATTCAGGAAACTTTTCGATTCTTTCTTGGGTAGCTGCCGCCAGCGTCCGACCACGATCTTGTTCCAGGTTCCAGCGATAGGTGCAGATATTGTTCAGGAAAAAATCAACTTCTTCCTCGGACTCGAATATCTTTCTATAAAGATACCGGGGATCCCAGTCAACCAGAACGCCTCCCAGATCAAATACGATGTTTTTTATCATTTGTGTCGATTTATGGTCATTGTTGTCAGGCGGCTGTGGCATACCAACTGGTCTTGTTCATCTTTGATGTCGATGAGCCAAACCTGGATATTTTTGCCGATTCTCAAGGGCGTCACACGGCCGGTCACCATTCCGGATCGAACGGGGCGCATGTGGTTGGCATTGATCTCCACACCGACGGAAGCTTGTTTTTCAGGATCTTTGACCGTGAGCATTGCCGCCACACTTCCCAGTGTCTCAGCGAGAGCGACGGATGCTCCACCATGCAGCAGTCCGTGGGGTTGTACGGTTCGTTCATCGACCGGCATTGTCGCTTCCAGATAATCATCTCCCACCTCCGTAAACCGGAGCCCGATCGCTTGTGCCATGGTGTTTTTTCCGGTTGAATTTAAATAATCTATATTAACCTCTTGTTTCCAGATTCTCATTCGAATTCTTTTTATTTTAGACCAAGATAAATAAAATCGTGCAATGGAAATATATCATAATCCAAGATGTCAAAAATCGCGTGAAGCTTTGGCTATTTTAGAAGAATCCGGAAAAGAATTTACCATTCGGAGGTATCTGGATGATCCTCCCACGGAGGATGAGCTGACTGACATCATTTCCAAACTGGATATCAAACCTTTGGAACTGATCCGGGATACTGAAAAAATATTCAAGGAAAAATTTAAAGGTGAAAAGCATACAGACTCAGAATGGATTCAGATCATGGTAGAAAATCCCCGGCTGATACAGCGACCTATCGTCATATCGGGTGATCGTGCTGTGGTAGGACGTCCACCGGAAAATGTGCGGGAGTTACTGTAGCTGATTCACTATCCATTCCCGGATCCGGGCGTCATCACCGGGTGTGATCCATTGCCAGTTTCCATGTTTGTGAAACCATGTCATCTGTCTTTTCGCGTAGTTTCGCGTATGTTGTTTTATTTTTTCGATCGCTTCTTTCAGGGGTGTTTCGCCATCGAAGTAGGGGAGGAGTTCGCGGTAGCCGACGGTTCTCCAGGCGGGCGTATCCCGATATTTTAATAAGTTTTCAGCTTCTTCTATCAGACCGTGTTCCACCATTTTGTCCACCCTTTGATTGATCCGTTCATAAAGTACTGGTCGTTCGTGCTGTATCGCGATTTCCAGTCGGGGAGTAGTTTTCCGGAGGAAGGGAACCGGTTCGTAGTTCAACAGAGATTTTCCGGTTTGGTCCGCCACTTTGAGCGCGCGAATCAGCCGTTGCGGATTTTCGAGATTTCCTTTTTCATAGAACAGGGGATCTATTTGTTTGATTTTTCTTTGGAGACCCGGCAGCCCTTCTTCTGCGTAAAACTGATCCCATTTTTGATCCATTTCCGGTACAATATCGGGAATATCGGCGAGTCCTTCCAGGAGGGCAGAGATGTAAAATCCCGTTCCCCCCGCGATGATGACGACTGGTGAAGATCGATATTTGTGTTCGATCAGATCTGCTGCTCTGGCTGCAAATTTTCCTGCAGAGAATTTTTCTTCCGGCTCCAGGATATCAATCATTTCATAGGGAAGAGCCTGGAGGATTTCCTTATCCGGTTTGGCCGTGCCGATGTCAAAATATCTGTACACCTGCCGGGAATCGGCGGAGAGGATCGGCAGGTCAAACTCGGCCGATAGAGATTCTGCCAGTGCCGACTTCCCTGAACCGGTGGGACCGCTGATCAACAAAAGTGCCGGAAATGGATCCTTTCCCTTCAATCGTGAATAAGTTTTATATATTTGAAGGCCAAAATTAATTAATTTGCCGAATGTTGTATAAGATTCTGCGGCCGATTACCCGTCGGATATTACAGGGATACTACCAAAAAATCTACGTCGACGGGACGGAAAATATTCCTGCCGGTCAACCGGTCATCCTGGCCGTGAATCACCCTTCGGGATTTACAGAACCCTGTGTGCTCGCCACCCATCTGGACCGGGAGCTTTATTTTCTCATGCGGGGGGATGTGATCAATGACCGGATCAAATGGTTTTTTGAAGCGACCAATCAGGTTCCTATCTATCGTTTCAGGGATGGTTTTTCGAGCATGCGTCAGAATGAAAAACAGTTCAGTTTCTGTTTTGATGTATTACAAGATAATGGATGTATCATCATTTTTGCCGAAGGAACCACGCAGCACATCAAGCATACCCGGCCCATCCAGAAAGGGGCGGCAAGGATTGCCACCGGTGCTATGAAAAACCGGGATCTGGAAGAGGTCTGGGTCGTACCCGTGGGGGTCAATTTTGAACATTCGCCCCGTGCCCGGTCTTCTGTGGCAGTACAGATTGGTACGCCTGTTTCTACCCGTGAAATGATGAAATGTCATGAAGAGGATCCACGAAAAGCTTTGGAAGAGATATCTGATCAGATATTCACCGGACTTAAATCGGGGATGATCCATATTGAGGATCGGGACAGGATGACGACGGCGGATTTTCTTTTGGATATGCGCAGCCATGAAATCCATAAAAGGAGATGGCCGGTAGCGGAATATGGGGATTCATTTTATTTCGAGCAGATGAAAAAAATGGCGGATGCGATCAATGACCTCGAGGAGGAAGCATGGCGCCAAATGGAAGAAAAGCTGATTTTGTATCGCCAAAAACTGGCAGAATACAAGGTTTGTGATCAGGCGCTTACCCGTCCGAAGATATCCTATCCTTATTTGCTGGGTGCTGCTCCGTTTGCTATGGCAGGTGGATTGTTTTTTTATCCCGTCAAAAGAATCGTTTACTTTATTCAGAGACGACTTAATCAATCGGCGGAGTACGTGTCCGGGTTTCGGCTGGCAGGGTTTTTACTATTTATTCCGATATTTTTGTTGTTGTGGATAGGAATCACCTGGCAATGGATGGGTGTTTGGTCGCTGCTTTTGATCGTGATTCTTCCGGTATTTAGTCATGTTTCGGTTTTGTGGCTTGATCAGTGGAGGTTGTGGAAGATCATGGCGCGGTGGAATCAGCTCGATCACGAAAAGAAAAAAGAATTGGCCCTGCTTCGGTCACAGGTGATGAATTATTTCTGATTATCAGGGAGGTATCCCGCATTATTCACCACAACATTGTTTTATTTGTTCTGTCTCGCTGATTATTAGATGATTGTCGTCATTTTTGAGGAGTTTCAACTCCTCAAAAATAAATGTTGTTTGGTTTTGCTTCAAGCATCTCCTTCGTTGCAAAAGCTTTGCAATAGTATACTATTCCTGCAGCCTTCGTCGCCTCGGATCTACATGCAGCAAAACTCATGAATAATCCGGGGTATTATCAGGATTATTTTTTCCCCAGTTCCTGAGCCCGGCGAAAAGCTTCTTCGGTTCCTTTGATGATCGACTGTCGGATTTGGTGAGAGTCAAAGCTTCGGATAGCTGCTTCCGTCGTACCTCCGCGGCTGGATACTCGCTGGATCCATTCCTCGCAGGAAAGGTTGTTTTTCTGGAAAAGATTGGCTGTTCCCTGGAAGGTCTGCCAGACCAGAAGTTCTGCTTCGGGTGCCGAAAATCCAAGATTGCGCGCTGCATCCATCAGAGCGTCCATAAAATAAAATACGTATGCCGGACCGCTGCCTGAAATAGCAGTGGCAGAATCGAGAAGATTTTCGTCTTCCACATACATCGTTTTGCCGGTGGTATTCAGCAGGTTCTGGATTTTGAGAAGTTCTTCCCGTTTGACTTCGCGGGTGGAAGTAAAAACGGTCATTCCCTCCCGGATCTGGCTGGGGAGATTGGGCATGGCGCGAACGATTTTATCGCTGTCCAGCGCCCGCGCCATGGTTTCGATTTTGACGCCTGCCATGATCGACAAATAAGTGGGATGGTTTTGTCCGTTGATTCGGAGCGTGTCAAATAAAACCGATGAATCTTGAGGTTTGACAGCCAGAATGATCAGATCCGCCTTTGGAAGGCACTGCATCAAATCATCATATATAATACCCGTTTGAAGGTCTTTGAGAACCCGGCGCCGTTCCGGGTCATTTTCGAGAATCATCAGATCATCATGCGTGACGATCTGTGATTTCAAAAAACTACGGGCGTAGGTAGTACCCATGTTTCCACCTCCGATAATCAAGATATTCATAACCCAGTTTTACTTTTTTCTTTAGACATAATCTAACGATGTCCAGATAAATGGAAATCGAAAATAGTAAAAATATGATATTTCCTTCGAAAAATATGAAACGGAAGTGGAGATGAACCATTCGGGGATTTTAACGTCCAAAAGGTAGAAAGTAAAAGATTGGCAGGATCAGGATGAAAGACAAAGCTGGTATGGATCCCCGGCAGAAATCTCTACCTCGAAGATGGTGGATGGCGATAAATAAAAATAGAACTTGGTGCACCAGGATAAATAACTTATTTTTGAATACCCATGACAGTGCAGAGCAGTTGTTTTTTGCCGGTAAAATTGGAAATTGATTGAAATATAATACCCATATCAGCATCATCATTCCCGTTCTGAATCAGGAAATTGATCTGGATCGATGTCTTCGCCATTTGATGGCTCATGGTAAGCAGGCCGAAATCATCGTGGTGGATGGAGGTAGCAGGGATTCTTCGGTGGCAGTGGCGCAGGATTATCCTGTAAAAGTATATGCCTCGGAGAAGGGGAGAGCCGTGCAGATGAATCTTGGAGCAAAAAAAGCTACCCGTGATATTCTCTATTTTCTCCAACCGGACACCCTGCCGCCGGACAGGTTTGTCCTGGATATATACAATACGATGCTGGATGGATTTGAAGCGGGGTGTTTTCGGGTGAAATATCAATCACAAAGCTGGACTGCCCGGATGGAAAAAATCCTTGCAAAGTATGGTATGAAATGGTCAGGATCAGCAGATCACAGTCTTTTTCTGTTTCGTGAAAAGTTTCTCGAACTCGGAGGGTTTGATGAGTCGCTGGAATTGCTGGAAGACTTTGATCTGATCGATCGTCTCAAAGCAGAGGATGCATTTCATGTAGTGGAAAACGAAATAGAAGTGAGTAAACGAAAATATGCGGAAACTTCCTTTTTTCGTTTGCAGTTTGCCCAGGTACTTGTCTATCAGATGTACAGACTGGGATATCACCACACCCTTTTGAAAAATACCTATCTGAAACTTCTCCAGCGTCCATAATGCCTTCTCCTCTATTTTAAATGAATGGTTTTAAAGTGGATGTTGATGTTATTCGCATTATTTAATAAAATTGATTGTTTTTGCGGAACTTATTGCTAAAATTTTAATGTTTAAGTCTCAAAGGCGTGTTGACTGATTCCTGTTTTCTATGGAAGACTGTGATTTCGGAAGTTTGTAAAGGAGAAACAACGAAAGAATCTGAAATATAGAAATAAAATGTGCATCTATGAAAAAGTTAACAGTTTTAATTGTGGTTTTGCTGATTCAGTTCAATGCCTGGGGGCAGTGGTCCGAATATTCCTTTACCGGTGAAGAAAAAGAAATCATGGAGGTGATCGAAAAAGAGACATTGTCTTTTTTATGGGTGAATACGTGGATTGGAAGGATTGCTGGTATCATGGAGAGGATATTTACTTCGAATGGGTTCGGAGCAATATCCATCATTTTTATACCTCATGGAAAGAGCTCAATCAGGTGATGCGACCTATTGTGGCAGAGAATGTTGCCAGCAAGGATTTGTTTTATGTGGACCGGACAGATGTCCAGATTTTGAGAGAAGGAGATATCGCCTGGGTCAATTACCGGCAGGATCTGAGCGGGGATCTTTCCCATGAACAACGGGTGTTGCGCAATGTGGATGGCAAATGGAAGATCGTGATGGTGACCGTGGTTGCTTCCGATACTTTTCCCAAATTTTCAGATAATTGACCCCCGAAAAAGAAAATAAAAGAAAGATATAAAGATGTGCGAGAGCCCCACCAGAATAGATTGTTGAATTACTAAACATATATCGCCATGGAAAAGAATATCATTCGACCAAGAATTTTCCAGAAGTCATTACGGCTTGTGGTTCTCATTTTATTTTTATTGTTTTTGGGGATCGGCATATTTTTGTTTGGTCGTTCCCTTATTCACGGATACAGTCCCAGATTTGATATCCGGGAGTGGAACTTTGTCATATTTTTCATCTTCAGCTTTTTTATGATCGTAGTTTATCTCGATCAGGAGAAAAAAGCGAAATACTATATCCGCTGGACCGATACGGATCTTTATTATAAGCTGGATGAAGGACCGGAGCAGCGGTTGGATCTGTCGGAGGTGGAAAAAGTGAACGCCAATTATTCTCGGGTCTTTTTTTATATGAAAGACGGATCTGTGAAGTTGGTGAATTTTTATTCACTGGCGCCCCGGTTCAAGGATGTACAAAAAGCGCTCACCATCAACGAAAAAATTTCTCTGTTGCGGAAGCGAAGTTATGAGATGTAAGTCATGGAAAATAACAGGAATAAAGCCGCCGATGCGGGAGAAGTTTAATTCTCTTTGTCGGCCATGCCCTGGAGTTCCTTTAGCTTAAGCAAACTTTCGATCGGTGAAAGCCGGTTGACATCCAATTGTGAAAGTTCCTCTTTGATTTTGAGAGCTTTTTCATCTTTCATATCAAAGATTTGCAGCTGGATCGCGTCCTCATGATCATTCGATCTTTTCCGCATTTTGGGTGCCGGTTTTTTCTTGTTTCCTGCCAGGTCATGACCTTCCATCTGATGGAGGATCTCTTGTGCCCGCTGGATAATCACTTCCGGCAGGCCTGCCATTTGAGCCACATGAATACCAAAACTGTGTTCGCTTCCCCCTGCCACCAGTTTGCGCAGGAAAATAATTTTGTTGTCCACTTCCCGGGTCGAGACATGGTAATTTTTGATGCGGTGATAGAGATCTTCCAGCTGATTGAGCTCGTGATAATGTGTCGCAAATAAGGTTTTGGGATGGGCGGTTGGATTTTCATGTAGATATTCAGTGATGGACCAGGCGATCGAGATCCCGTCGTAGGTGCTGGTTCCGCGACCGATTTCATCGAGAAGGATCAGGCTTCTTGGAGAGAGGTTGTTGATGATATTGGCTGCTTCGATCATCTCCACCATGAAGGTAGATTCTCCTCTTGACAGATTATCGGATGCACCCACTCGTGTGAACACCTTGTCCAGGAGACCGATTTCTGCTTCCGTTGCCGGAACAAAACTTCCCATCTGTGCCATCAGGCAGATCAGAGCAGTCTGTCGGAGGATCGCCGATTTACCCGACATATTGGGACCTGTGATCAGCAGGATTTGCTGATCTTCATTGTGGAGGTAAATATCATTGGGGATATAGGGTTCGCTTACCGGGAGCTGTTGTTCGATCACCGGATGGCGTCCCTCCTTGATCCGGATCCCCAGACCGTCGTTGATCACCGGTCTGAAATATTCATTCTTCAGGCTGACATGTGCAAATGAAGTCAGGCAATCCAGCTGAGCCAACATATGCGCATTGGTCAGAAGAGTTTTCATGTATTTTTGCAAATGTTCGACCAGTTCGTGGTATAGTTTTTCTTCCAGTTCCAGGATGCCATCTTCTGCTCCCAGGATTTTATCTTCGATCTCTTTCAGTTCGGAGGTGATGTACCGTTCGGAGTTGGTCAAGGTCTGTTTTCGTACCCAGCTGTCGGGCACCATACCGGAGTCTTTGTATTTGTTGGTTACTTCCAGGTAATAACCAAATACATTATTGAATCCGATTTTGAGATTGGCAATACCTGTTTTTTCTATTTCCTTGTTCTGAATCGCCAGAAGTCTTTCCTGATTGTTTTCGATCAGGTCCCGAAGTTCGTCCAGGGTCTCGTCGTATCCCGGAGCGATGACCCCGCCTTTGGATACCTGAACCGGTGCGTCGGGCTGCAGTTGGGAATGGATTCTTTGTATCAGGTCTTCACAGGGATTGATCTGATCTCTGATTCCTTCGATCAGAGCCGATTGGAGCTTGCTCAGTTGTTCTTTTAAAGAAGGGAGACCTTCGAGGGCTTTTTTCAACTGATTCACTTCCCGGGGGGAGATCCGGTAAGCTGCTATTCGTGAAGCGATCCGCTCAAAATCTCCGATACTTTTCAAAAATTCCTCGATCGCATTTTTCACTTCATCCACTTCCCGTAGTTCTTCGACTGCATCCTGTCTTTTGATGATGCCGTTCATATCTGTGAGGGGGAAAGAAATCCATCGTTTCATCATCCGGGAGCCCATCGGGGAGCGGCAATGATCCATCACCTCCAGCAGGGAGATTCCGGTGGGGTGGGTACTTTCCAGGAGTTCCAGATTGCGCATGGTAAACCGATCCAGCCACACCGCTTGCTCTTCCTGGATCCTTTGGATCTTGATGATATGGGAGAGGTCATGCTGATGCGCCGTATCCAGATAGTGGAGCGCAGCCCCGGCCGCGATCTGTCCCATTTCCAGATCCTCGACCCCAAATCCTTTCAGGTTGATCGTTTTGAAATGATCGAGTAGTTTTTTTCGGGTATATTCCAGTGTATAGACCCAGCCATCGATTCCATACGTGTAGAACTCATCCCCCAGCCATGGATCGAATTTTTTTCTGACCGATTTGCTGAAAATGATTTCTGAGGGACGGAAAGAATCGAGTAATTTTTCCACATGCATCTGATTCCCTTCCGTGACAAAAAATTCTCCGGTAGAAAAATCAAGAAATGAGACACCGAAAAGATCCCCATCCAGGTGAAGAGAGGCAAGGAAGTTATTGGATTTGTGATCGAGGAGATTCTCATCTACGGCTATCCCCGGCGTCACCAGTTCAGTCACCCCCCGTTTGACGATTTTTTTCTCTTTGGAGGGTTTTTCCAGCTGTTCACATATGGCGACCCTGAAACCCGCCCGTACCAACTTGGGCAGATAGAGATCGACCGAGTGATGGGGAAATCCCGCCATTTCGATATTGCTACCCCCATTATTGCGCGAGGTCAGAATGATCCCCAAAATATTGGCGGCTTTGATCGCGTCTTCTCCAAAAATCTCATAAAAATCCCCCACTCGAAACAATAAAATCGCATCCGGATATTTGGATTTGATTTGGCTATACTGCTTCATCAATGGAGTTTTCTTATTTCTCTTGGCCAACTTATTCTCGTTTTTGAAGGATCAACAATATACCATTGCCCTTGTTTGGGCAGAAAAATTCATCAACAACCTGTAAAGATACAAATATTGGGCTGAAAATCACCATCATCATCAAAGGTATGATTTTTAAACCCTTCGGCCAATGGGTGAACAAAATGATCAGTGTCTGAAATAATTCATGGCTGAAAGCAGCGATTTTACTGTAGTAATATTTCTTTTCTGTGATGACATAGCCGGTGGAACCGATCCAGGAATATAATTTTTTTTCATCCAGAGACTGATGGTGCGGCTGAGCTGCATCGTAGTGAGAATACCTTTTTTTTGCCCACCTTGAAAATGAAAACCGGTGATGTGGCCCTACCGGCGTATAAATCATCAGTTTTCCACCCGGAGGTTGGATATCGCAGAATCGCCGGAGTAGCCGGTCTGGATGTTGCGTATATTGGAGGACGCTGATGATATAGATAAAGTCGATAGGGATAGGGGTGATGACACCCGTTTCGATATCACCGCGGATCAGGTGAAGATTGAGGAGGTTTTGATCATTTTTTAGTTTTTGGAGAAAGGATATATGCGTCGTACGCAGATCCATTCCCACAAAAGAAAGCCCCGGATATTGCTGAGCCGCCGGGATCAGGAACTGTCCCTCTCCGCAGCCGGCGTCCAGTATGACCGAACCCGGGTCCAGGCCAGCCAGGATCTCCCGGAGATGACGATGGCAGATGCGGGACCGCAGGTAAACCAGCTGGAGGAGCCGGTAATAAAAACGGATCCGGTGGGGGTGACCGGTCATCCAGCGCGGGTAATAATGATGCTCGACAATTTTCTCGAGCGTCGGTTTATCTTCTTTTTCGGTCAAGGAAATCTGTGTTTTTCAATATCCGGTATAGTTGAAAGGAGTGATCTCCTTCATTTCATTTTTGAGTTCTTCTGATATCTCCAGCCCATCGATAAAGTCATGGATGGTCACCCTTGAAATCGATTCCCCGGTACGGGTGAGGGCTTTGAGTGTTTCGTAAGGATTGGGATATCCTTCCCGACGGAGGATGTTCTGAAGTGCCTCCGCGACGACCGCCCAATTTTCTTCCAGATCCTGGTTCAGGGCCGCTTCGTGAAGAAGGACCTTGTTCATTCCTCTTTTGACCGACCGGAGCGCGATCACCGTATGAGCCATGGGAACGCCGATATTTCGGAGCACGGTGCTGTCGGTCAAATCCCGCTGCAGCCGGGATACAGGGAGTTTATTTGCCAAAAACCGGAACAGGGCATTGGCCAGCCCCAGATTGCCTTCTGCATTTTCAAAATCGATGGGATTGACCTTATGAGGCATTGCCGAAGATCCTACTTCACCTTCTACGATTTTTTGCTTAAAATAATCGAGGGAAATATAATGCCACATATCACGACACAGATCGGTCAAAATGGTATTGATCCTGCCCATATTATCAAAGAGGGCAGCCATATCATCATAATTCTCGATTTGAGTCGTCCACTCCTGACGCCGGATCCCCAGATCTTCTTCTAAAAATTGCCGCGCAAAACCGGGCCAGTCGATATCAGGGTAGGCTATCTTGTGTGCATTGAAATTTCCGGTAGCACCGCCAAATTTTCCCGAAACCGGAATCGACCGCAGCTGTGCAAGCTGATTCTCCAGCCGGTAGGCAAACACCCGGATCTCTTTGCCCAGGCGGGTGGGGGATGCGGGCTGGCCATGCGTCCTTGCCAGCATCGGAACATCTGCCCATTCTTCCGAATGCTTTTTCAGGATCAGGAGCGTTTCTTCCAGCCGGGGAAGGAGAACATGCTTCACCGCATCGCGGATCATCAGGGGAATCGCCGTATTGTTGATATCCTGGGAGGTGAGGCCAAAATGGACAAACTCTTTCCATGCATCCAGCCCCTTCTGATCCATCCTGTCCTTGATCCAGTACTCGACCGCCTTCATATCATGATTGGTCACCCGTTCGATTTTTTTCACTTCTTCCGCTGCCTGAAGGTCAAAATTTTCTGTCAGAGAATTCAGGTAATCGATCTGTTTTTGATCCAGGCGGGGGAAGGTCGGATCCTCCAGCCGGGACAGGGCGATGAAATACCGGATTTCGATCAGCACCCGATAGCGGATCAGTGCGTATTCCGAAAAATAATCTTGTAAAGGTTCGGTGGTGGTGGCATACCGGCCATCCACCGGGGAAATGGCCCTCAGCTTACTCATGTTCTTTTTTTTCATTTTCTGTCAACAATAAATGATATTCTTCCTCTCGTCGTTTGAAATAATAATAAGTTTCGATCTGACTTTGGATCCGGATATCATTTTCATGACGAATGTACATATTTGCACCCGTACCATCAATTTTTCGTGCTTTCACATTGTCATTCCACTGAAGTTCCATGATATCATCGATGATCTTGAAAATTTCCTGATCGTAAACAGGAACGGCTGTTTCGATCCGGTAATTCAGGTTGCGTGTCATCCAGTCGGCCGAAGATATATAAATCCGCGGATCGCCGTTATTATGAAATTTGAATACCCGTGCATGTTCGAGATACCGGTCCAAGATGCTGATGCCGCGGATATTTTCGCTCATTCCTTTCACACCGGGCACCAGGCAGCAGATGCCGCGGATGATCAGCCGAATACGGACGCCCGCCCGGGAAGCCTGACAGAGCCATCCGATCAACTCGGGATCCTGCAGACTGTTGGCTTTGACAAATATCTCAGCCGGTCTGTCCTGCTCTGCATTGCGGATTTCCTGCCTGATATATTCGATCAGTCGGCTTTTTAGATTGAACTGACCGACCAGGAGATGACGAAAATGGTGGTGGGGGAGCCGCACATTTTCCAGGATAGAAAATAAACGCGAGACCTCTTTGCAGATTTCGGGATGTGCGGTAAACAATCCGAAGTCGCTGTATTCCCGGGCGGTATCTTCATTGAAATTGCCGGTGCTCAGATAGGAATAAAGCACGGCACCATCTTTCTCCATCCTGCGTACCAGCACCGACTTGGAGTGAACCTTGAGCCCCGGAAAACTGTAATGAACTTTGACACCTGCCCGTTTCAGGCGTTCGCCCCAGCCCAGATTCCGTTCTTCATCAAACCGGGCCTTGATTTCGATAAAAGCGGTCACATCTTTCCCGGCCCGGGCCGCCTGCATCAGAGCATCCATGATCCGGCTTTCCTCTGCCACGCGGTACTGAATGATTTTGATATGGGTCACAGCAGGATCGGTGGCGGCGGTTTCAAAAAAACGAACCACACCATCGTAAGAATGGTAAGGGAACATATTCAGATGATCCCGCTCCCGGATGATGGAAAACAGGTCGGTACCAGCTGCAAAAGGAAAATATTCGAGGGGTGGAAGGGGCTGGAGATGAAGATGTTTTTTCCCGAAATGCGGAAACCGGTGAAAATCAAAATTATTGTGATACCGCCCTTCCGGGATCAGCGCCGGCTCTTCGATGCCCAGCACCTCCTGTACAAATTGCAGAAGATCAGGCGGCATTTTACGATCATAGACAAGACGGGAAGGGGGTCCGATATTCCGCTGACGGAGACTTTTTTTTATTTTTTTGATCAGATCGCCCGAATATTCATCATCGATATAAAGCTCAGCATCACGGGTGAGCTTGATGGAGTATGTCCCCAGAATGTCATATCCCGGAAATAGCCGGGATATATTGTGTCGCACGATATCATCCAGCAGGATGATGTCATGATGACCCGGCTCTGAGTGGGAAAGCACGATGAAGCGGTCCAGATGATCTGACGGGATTTTGACGATGGCATTCTGGGTCTCGTGTTTCTTCGGCTTTTTATTTTTTGCCTTCATCGACACGATCAGATAAAGTTCGGCATTGTTCAGGAAGGGGCGCACCATGTTTTTTACCAAAAGCACCGGCTGAACATAGGGTAGCATGTATTGATGAAAAAACTGCTCCACTTCTTTTTTCTGATCGGGATTGAGATCCTTCCGGCGCAGGATGTGGATGTTTTCGGCGTTCAGCTGCGGGATGATCTCCTCATCGAATATGCGGCTCACCTCTTTTTGCTGAGTGATGACGATCTCAAGCAACTGATCCAGGATATCAGCAGATTCGACGTGGAGCTCTTTTTTGGTTTTCTTTTCCAGACGGTGGAGGTTCCGGTGCTGAGATACCCGTACCGCAAAATATTCCGCCAGATTGGAAGAATAGATGGCGAGGAACCGGATGCGTTCATACAGCGGATTCATCGGATCGGTTGCTTCCTGCAGGACACGGGCGTTGAACCGGAGCCAGCTGATATCCCGGTTGATCAGTGGAGTTTTTTTCATAAGACGCGATTATGAAATGAAAATTACAATTTTCATGGGGACATTTCATCTGCGGAGGAGAAAAAATGAGAATGCTGCGGACCGGACTCCCGTTTTTCAGCTGAACTGCCAAGCTGATCGAAGGCAACCGCGGCTACACCGTCGGTCAGATAAAAGCATTTTGCCGGAACAAGCGGATCGCAATGGCAAGGAGGATGATCCCAAAAACTTTGCGGAGAACCTCGATTCCGTTTTTTCCGATGATCCGTTCGATCCGGTGTGAAAAACGTAGCACCAGGTAGACCAGGACGATGTTGATCAGGATCCCTGCCAGGATATTAGCACTCGAGTACTGACTCTTGAGGGAAAGGATGGTGGTGAGGGCACCCGCTCCTGCGATCAGGGGAAATGCGACCGGCACGATCGAACTGCTGGCGCTTTCAGGTTCATCCCTGAAGAGGGGGATCCCCAGGATCATTTCTATCCCAAGGAGAAATATCACGATCGAACCGGCGATCGCAAAGGAACCCAGATCGACCCCGAGCAATTCCAGAAGCTTCTCACCCCCGTACAGAAAAAGAACCATCAGCGCACACGCCGTCAGAGTAGCCTTGCCGGCTTTGATTTTGATGCCTTTTTGTTTCATCGATAGGATGATCGGTAGGGAGCCGATGATGTCGATAACCGAAAACATGATCAGTCCAACAGAAATAATATCTTTTAGATTGAGATCCATCATACAATTTATTCAGCCTTTACAGAATTGTTTGATTTAAAACAGAAATCATTTGGGAGGCTGCACGGACAGCCCACCCTTCAAATAATCACCGGAAATGTCACCGGAGTATTAGAACCATCCGGCGCCCAGGGCTTCTCTGAAAGGCCATGGAATCCCGATCAAAATAAGAATGAGGGCGATCAGGTAAAGGTTGAAAACCACGTTAAACGGTTTGGTAGAACGCTTGGCACGTGAATACCCCATCGTGATCAGGATCACGGCGATGATCATCAAAAGAGAATGTTCTACAGTGAAAAATCGGAGTACGCTGCTGCTCATCGTGGAACCTCCGAACTGTACTTTGGGGCTGATGAAGAACAAAATAAGTCCTGCCAGCAACTGGATGTGCGTGATGATCAGCGCGATCAGCACAAACGGGGTTTCTTTGATATCACCAAATTTCCCTCTCTTTGTAAAAGCCTGATACAGAGCGATAAGGAGGAAGATCAGAACGAGCCAGCGCAGACCCGAGTGCGCAGAAACCAAAATATTGTAGAAAGAACTTGTCATTTTTGAGTAAATTTGATGATTCAACCGCCAAAGTTAATCAAAATAATCGCCATAATGAAAACAGAATTCTCCGTCCAACCACATGTTTTTGACGAATTGCTGGGAGAAATCAAAGGGGATGGCTTCCTGGACCGGTTTCACCGGAAACTTTATGCGACCGATGCTTCGATTTACCGTGAAGAACCCCTGGGTGTGGTCTTTCCACGGGACAAGGAAGACTGTGTGAAAATAGTCCGGTGGGCTGCGCGGCATCAGATCCCTCTGATCCCCCGTGCAGGCGGTACCTCCCTTGCCGGGCAGGTGGTGGGCAGAGGGCTGGTGGTCGATATTTCGCGCTATATGACATCCATCCTTGAGCTCAATACCCAAGAAGGATGGGTACGCGTACAGCCGGGGGTGATCCGGGATGAATTGAATAATTATCTCGCGCCGCATGGCTGGTATTTTGGTCCCAATACTTCCACTGCCAACCGCTGCATGATGGGCGGTATGGTTGGCAACAATTCCTGTGGTTCCACTTCGATCGAGTTTGGTAATACTCGCGATCATGTCATGGAGATGGAGGTGGTATTGTCCGATGGAACGTTGACGGTTTTTGGTGAAGAGACGCAAGAAGAAGTGGCAGCACAGCGCAACCGTGGCGGAAGGCGAGGGGAGATATATCAATATCTTTATGAGCTCCTGGCTGATCCGGACACACGAGCGATGATCGAAAAAGCTTATCCTCATCCGGAGATCAAACGCCGGAATCAGGGGTATGCCCTGGATGCACTGATCGATACAGCGGTTTTTCAACCCGGGAATGAGAATCGATTTAATATGGCCAAACTCCTCTGCGGATCGGAAGGGACGCTGGCTTTTACCACGGAGATCAAGCTCGGGCTGGTGCCCTTGCCCAATCCGGATGTCGTCGTGGTTTGTCCTCATTTTGACAGCATCGATCTGGCGATGAATGCTACCGTGACCGCGATGAAACATACACCATCCAAATGCGAACTGATGGATCGCACCATTCTTGAACTCGCCCGTGAAAATCCCGACCAGCTCAAAAATAGTTTTTTCGTAAAAGGAAGTCCGGCAGCACTTTTGATGATCGAATTCAGGACAGATCATACAGCATCGGCGGCAGAAAAAGCGGAGAAACTCCGGCAGGAGATGGAGAAAAACGGACGGTGCCATGCCATCACGACCGTGACCCGAGCGGATACAGACAAGGTATGGAATCTCCGTGCCGCCGGCCTTGGCGTGCTCTCCAATATGAAGGGCGATGCCAAGCCCGTCGCCTGTATCGAAGACACGGCGGTCCGGCTGGAAGATTTGCCTGCCTATATCGCCGAATTTGAAGATTTGTGTAAAAAGCATGAGCAGGAAGCTGTCTTTTATGCGCACGCCGGAGCGGGAGAATTGCACCTCCGGCCCATCCTCAATCTGAAGTCAAAAGAAGATGTCCGTACGCTGAGGGAGATCAGTCTGGCGAGTGCCCTCCTTGTGAAAAAATATGGAGGTGCGCTCAGCGGTGAACATGGCGATGGCCGTGTACGCGCCGAGTTTTTGCCATTGATGGTCGGCGACGAAGTCTATGATATATGGAAAGAGGTCAAAAAAAAGTGGGATCCCGATCACATTTTCAATCCCGGCAAGATCGTGGATGCCCCTCCGATGGATGAATTTTTGCGGTATACGACCGATGAACCTGACTGGGCATACGACACTTATTTTGAGTTTGAGCAGGCAGGCGGTATGATGCGGGTGATCGAGAATTGCAATGGAACAGGAGACTGCCGGAAGCTCGCCGAAACCGGCGGGACGATGTGTCCCAGTTATATGGCGACCCGGAAGGAAAAGGACTCCACCCGCGGCCGTGCCAATATCATGCGGGAGTATATGAAAGGTAATGGGCAGACCCTGGATTTTGATTCGGAGGAAGTGATGGAAGTGCTCGATCTGTGTATTTCTTGCAAGGGATGCAAGAGCGAATGTCCTTCCAATGTGGACATGACCAAACTCAAATCAGAATATTATGCACAGTATTATAAAAATCACCGCCGGCCGCTCCGTGATTATCTGATTCTCCATTTTTACAGGATGTATCAGCTGGCAGGGATCGCCCCGCGACTGTCCAATCAGATGATGAAATTGCTATCTCCGCTTATCAAACGAATGTCAGGATTTGCACCATCCCGGTCGCTGCCACCCGTGTCCCGCCAGAGCTGGAAGAAGTGGATGAAAAAACACCGTCGATCAGGAGAAATCAGCCAATCGACGTTGGTTTATATTTTTATTGATGAATTCACCGATGTCAACGAAGCTGAGATCGGTATCAAAACTGTATTGCTGCTCGAAGGACTCGGATATGAAGTCCGGTTTGTACCCCACGAGGAGAGTGGACGTGCGGCTTTTTCCAAGGGGTTTTTGGATCATGGCGTCAGTTTCGCGAAAAAAAATATCGATGTATTTCATCCGCTGTTGAAGGAAGGAGCGGTTCTGGTGGGCGTCGAACCATCGGCGATCTTATCCTTCCGTGACGAATATCCGGAACTCATGCGGGGAGAAGACAAAGTGCGGGCCCTTGAAGTGGCGGATAAAACCCTGACCATCGAAGAGTTTTTATACCGGGAGACCGAAGCGGGAAATATTTCCTCCGATCTGTTTGATACGACAGAACGACTGATGGCGCTGCATCTTCACTGCCACTACAAGGCGATGTCTGAAAAAGAAAACGTTGTCGCCTTACTCTCATTACCTTCCAATCATCACGTAGAATATATACGGTCAGGCTGCTGCGGGATGGCGGGTTCCTTTGGATTTGAAAAAGAACACTACGAGTTGTCGCAGCAGATCGGTGAACTGGTCGTACTACCTGCGATGAGGAGTCTGGATGATCGGGTGATTCCTGTAGCGCAGGGTACCAGCTGCCGGCATCAGGTGTTGGACGGTGCAGGAATGAAGGCATTTCATCCCGTAGAAATATTATATCAAAGTTTGATCAAAAAAGAAAATATATCATAATGATGAAGAATTTACCAGTGTTGGAACGATGGACCCGGAGGACGGTATTTATTTATTTGTCGTGGATCCTGGTGGTCAGTATGTGGAGTTGTCATGAATATCCGCCTTCCAGTATGGAAGATCGCGCGTTGATTCCGTTGCCGGTTTCGGTAGAATCGACCGGAAATTATTTTCAGCTCCGCCACGACATTAAGATATATGCGGATGACCGGGATGAGCGTGTAGAAAAGATCGGTGAATATCTTGCCCATTTATTGTATCCGGCTACGAATTTTGATCTGAAAACAGAGACCACGCCGGGGCACCGCGTCAGAGGACACATCAATCTCCTTCTACAAGATGAAGATGACGAGGAATTGGGAGAAGAAGGATATAAGCTGGAGGTTACCGATTCCTATGTCGAGATTTCGGCGAAGGAACCCGCGGGACTGATCATGGGAATGGCGACCCTTCGGCAACTTTTGCCGGATGCGATCGAATCCACCACTGTGCAGGACAGCGCCTGGATGATCCCTACCGGTCTGATCATCGATTATCCAGAATATGAATACCGGGGTGCGATGCTCGATGTGGCACGCCATTTTATCCAGGTGGAAGATGTATTAAGATTTATCGATTATATGGCGATGTACAAGTTCAACCGGCTTCATCTTCACCTGACCGATGATCAGGGCTGGCGGATCGAGATCAAGTCCTGGCCGCGGCTGACCGAGTACGGGTCTACGACCGAGGTGGGCGGGGGTGAAGGTGGATTTTTTACCCAGGAAGACTATAAGAAAATCGTGGAATACGCTGCTTTACGAAATATCATGGTTATTCCGGAGATCGACATGCCCGGCCACACCAATGCGGCACTGGCTTCCTATCCTGAGCTGACCTGTGACGGGGTGGCACCCGAACTCTACACCGGCATCGAGGTGGGGATCAGCACCTTGTGCACATCCAAAGAAGTGGTCTATGAGTTTGTAGATGATGTGATCCGCGAGCTGGCTGCTCTCACACCGGGTGATTATTTTCATATTGGCGGCGATGAATCCCTGGTGACGCCGCTGGAAGATTACATTTATTTTGTCGACCGGGTGCAGGAGATCGCTGATCGTTATGGCAAAAAAGTGATCGGTTGGGATGAGATTTCTCATGCGTCGCTGATCCCCAATTCTCTGGTCCAGTACTGGGCCAATGTGGACAATGCGGTGCGGGCGATCGATCAGGGGGCACAGGTGATCATGGCGCCGGCGCGCAAAGCTTATATGGATATGCAATATGACTCCACTTCGCGGATCGGCCTGCACTGGGCGGCATATATCGAGGTGGATGAGGCGTATCAGTGGGATCCGGTGCAGCTGGAGGAGGAGATCAGCCGGGAAGATATCATCGGAATCGAAGCCCCGCTCTGGACCGAGACGGTGACCGATCTGAAAGATATTGAATATCTCATATTCCCGAGGATGCCGGGGCATGCAGAGATCGGCTGGACACCGGCCGAAAAAAGGGACTGGGAAACTTATAAAGGACGGTTGAGACAGCACCTGAACCGGCTCGATGTGATGGGAGTGGGATATTACCGGTCGCCGGTACTGGAGGAGTAGGACGCCGGGCGTTTTGTCTGCATTATTCACCAAAACTTTTAAACATTGATGTCCAGTATTGACAGCTGCTTATTTATGAGTTGTTTTGGAGGGGATTTCATCCCCTAAAATGATTGGTTTTTTGATTAAAATTCATCCATCTCTTACATTGCGGAAGTCTTGCAATAGACAAAAGCCGAGCTGGAATAAATGATCTTTTATTGATACCATTTGCCTTCCCGATGATCCCCCATTCGGGATATCGAGGATGAACAGGTTTCAACCCGGGGGAGAAAAGACTAAAAAATATTACGGGCTTTAGCCCCATCCCTCATGAGAGGATTGATAGAACAAGGGTGCAATGATGGGCCGCAAAAAAAGTAGAATCCCCAAAATATTTTTAAAGCGCTGAAAGCGCGCAATCAAATAGCACAGGGTGCAGCTCTGTGTGTGAAAATGCAGAAAAATGAGCGCTGAAAGTGCGACATCCCGTTTTATTTCAGGATGGAAGTCAGTTAATCGTTCTGGTTGTTGGCAGATGAGGACCTCTGCCTTTCCCATGAATTCAGCCGACTTTTTTCAAGAAAATAGGATTGTGTTTTCGAAGAAGAAATGTTCAAAGTTATGATGCGGAGAATTCCATGGCATCAGATTCATAAACCAAGAAGAGCTTGTGCGAGAGCTGGGGATTATGAAGCTGATTTATTTAGGTATTAGGTATCAGGTTCGAGTGTTGCGACTGTTTTTCAGGAGGGCAGAATTGTGTTTTTGAAGGAAATTCATAAATCCGGAGGCTGGATTCCGCCGCGGCGGATAGGCGTTCCAAAGGTAGGTTAGCGCCCCCGGTACATTGGCCCACCGTGTCCGCCAAATTGGCGGAAATCCTGCCAGAGGCAGGGCTTAGAGAGACCTTCGTGAATAAGCGCTGAAAGTGCGCAATCAAATAGCACAGGGTGCAGCCCTGTGTGTGAAGATGCAGAGAGGTGAGCGCTGAAAGTGCGGTATCAGGATATCAGTGTTTTATGGGGTTAAAGCCCAATTACTTTTGTGATCACTCACAACCCTGGGCTAAAGCCGCAGGGCAATAGATAGTTATTTAAAAAAAATGGAGATCAATTCTCTTTCACGATTATCACAAATTTGAATTGGATCTTGATTTTATTGTATTTTCAAATCAATTTTGCATCCTTGCGAGGTATGCAGAAGAGCCCAGCGGGAGGGTTTCCTGCAAGGTTTTTCTATAATGTTATAATGGGAAACTCTTTTATTGGAATAGGTTTCAACTCATTGCCCTCCCGATGATCCCCGATTCGGGATATCGAGGATGAACAGGTTTCAACTCATTGCCTTCCCGATGATCCCCCATTCGGGATATCGAGGATGAACAGGTTTCAACCCGGGGAAGAAAAGACTAAAAAATATTACGGGCTTTAGCCCCATCCCTCATGAGAGGATTCATAGAACAAGGGTGCAATGATGGGCCGCAAAAAAAAGTTGAATCCCCAAAACATTTTTAAAGCGCTGAAAGCGCGCAATCAAATAGCACAGGGTGCAGCCCTGTGTGTGAAAATGCAGAATAATGAGCGCTGAAAGTGCGACGTCCCGTTTTATTTCAGGATGGAAGTCAGTGAATCGTTCTGGTTGTTGGCAGATGAGGACCTCTGCCTTCCCCAGGCATACCAAAGGTAGGAAAGCGCCCCGGTACATGAGGCCCTTCATTCGGGATATCGAGGATAAACAGGTTTCAACTCATTGCCCTCCCGATGATCCCCCATTGATAGAGATCGGCTATTTCCCCTTTTATGCTGATGAATTGTTGTGCTTCTTCTACTTTTCTTCAAACAATCTCCACACTTTTTTATTTAAATATCATTCAAACCGGCACCTTTGATTTTTGACAAAATATAATTATAGAATAAAATGCGAGAACCATATCACTCCCGTGATTTGAAAAAATTTGGAGCCATTGCGGACTGGGAGCCCGACCTGGCGCGAAAGTTTTTTGACTATTATGGCGCTGTTTTTGAGGAAGGAGCCCTTACCTCCCGTGAAAAATGTCTCATCGCTCTGTCGGTGGCGCATGCCATTCAGAGCCCGGATCTTACCACTGCTTACATGGAAGATTGTTTTCAGGCCGGAGCCGATGAAAATCAGCTGATGGAAGCCATCCATATCGCATCCTCTGTCAAAAGCGGATCCTCTCTGGCGATGGCTGCCCGTGCTATGCGACAGTCTGGTGATAGCTTTTGACATAAATCAAAAAACAGGTCTGTGTATTCCTTCATATATTTATAAAACAAACCAAGATGAAAAGCAATTTTAAAGATATTCCTCTATCCGTCCTGGATCTGGCAGTGATCAATGAAGGGGGTACACCTCAGGATGCCCTGCACCGGAGCCTCCATCTGGCGCGGTATGTCGAACAATTGGGATTTCACCGGTTTTGGGTGGCAGAACATCACAACATGCCCAGCATCGCCAGCTCCGCCACGACGGTCTTGATGGGATATATTGCCGGCGGAACCCGCACGATTCGTGTGGGATCGGGCGGGATCATGCTGCCCAATCATCCACCGCTGGTGGTGGCAGAACAAATCGGTACCCTGGAATCCCTTTATCCGGGCCGGATCGATCTGGGTCTTGGAAGAGCGCCCGGTACCGATAGCCTGACAGCCTATGCGCTGCGACGCAGTGAGCAGTCGGTTTTTCATTTTCCGGATGAGGTGCGGGAATTACAGCAATATTTTTCGGCGGCGAACCATACCAGCCGCGTTCGTGCCATACCGGGTGAAGGCTTGGATATTCCTATTTGGATTCTTGGTTCGAGTACCGACAGTGCGCGTCTGGCTGCTGCTTTGGGACTGCCCTATTCCTTTGCCAGTCATTTTGCTCCCCGTCAGCTTCATCAAGCCCGCGAGATGTACGTCAATCATTTCCGTCCGTCGGCACAGCTCGACCGACCTTATTTTATGCCGTGTGTCAATGTAATCGCGGCGGAAACAGACAAAGAAGCTGAGATTTTGAGCACTTCGGTTCAGAAGCTCTTTACAGGGATTATCACCGGAAACCGATCGCCCCTGCAGCCGCCGGATGAAAACTATGTGATGGATCCCCGTGCTGCGGCTGCTCTGCCCATGATGCTGGAATACTCCTTCGTTGGCGGACCCGGGACGGTCAGAGAACGTCTGGAAAAATTCGTAGCTCAGACCGGTGCAGATGAACTGATGGTTGTCTCCCATATATATGATGGTGAAGCGCGGGACCGGTCTTTTGAAATATTGAAAACGGTGCAGCAGGCAGAGCAAAAAGCATGATTTACGATTTAGGGTTCCACAAAAATGGAAGGTGAAAAATACAAGATGTAAAAGCCCTGAAAGTTTGTTATTTGAAGAATTTATAAAAACCTCAGGATCCTTCTTTGTTTGCAAAATAATTTTGTTACTATTGCCATGATTTGAAAACGTGGTGAGTGGGTTCCTGCTTATTTCAAATAATTCTTCAATTTATTTAGAACCCTGTAAAACAAACTAATCATTTTATGAAATTTTCAAGGTACACCTTTTTGATTTCCTTTGTCCTCTTCATGGGGTATCAGCTCCATGCTCAGGATACTGACCGTGTGCCCCGACCCAAGCTCGTCGTGGGAATTATGGTCGATCAGATGAGGGCAGACTATCTGTACCGGTACTATGACCGCTACGGCGAAGGTGGATTCAAACGAATGCTGAAAGAAGGTTTTTCCAATGACAACACCTACATCAATCACATCCCTACGGTAACAGGAATCGGTCACTCGACGGTATGGACAGGTTCTGTACCTGCCATTCATGGTATTACCGGAAACAGCTTTACTTTCAACTCTACCGGAGATCGGACCAATTGTGTGGGGGATGAGGCGGTCGATCCTGTCGGAACAGAATCTTCTGCAGGTAAAAGATCACCTACCCATCTGATGGTGACCACGGTAGGCGATGAACTCAAGTTGGCCACCAATTTCCGTTCAAAGGTGATCGGTATTTCTTTGAAGGACCGGGGTGCGATCTTACCCGCCGGACATTCAGCCGATGCGGCTTACTGGTTCCAGTCCAAGGAAGGCAAGTGGATCACCAGTACATATTACATGGATCAGCTGCCACAGTGGGTGACTCAGTTCAATGGTCAGAACCGTGCGAAGCAATATCTGGATCAGGATTGGAATACCTTGTATGATATCAGTACTTACAAGCAAAGTACGGAGGATGATGTCGTATGGGAAGGAAAACCTTCAGGAAAAGATTCTCCTACATTCCCATATGAGCTATCCAAAATGTATAAAGAAGACGATTATGGTGTGATCTACAATACCCCATATGGAAACTCCATTTTGGTTGATTTTGCAAAAGAAGCCATCGACAAGGAGCAGCTGGGACAGGGCGAACACACGGATCTTCTGGCGATCAGTTTTTCATCTACGGATGGAATCGGTCACCGCTACGGACCCAATTCGATCGAAATCGAAGATACTTATCTGCGGTTAGACCAGGATCTGGAAGATTTTTTCAACTATCTGGATGAGAAAGTCGGTGAAGGAAATTACACCGTTTTCTTGACAGCTGACCACGGTGCGGAGCACAACTCTCAGTTTTTGAAAGCCAATAAGATCAAGGTAAATCCGATTGAGTCATCTATTCAAAAGGATCTGAATGCTCTTTTGGCGAAAGAATTCCGCGTTGAAAATCTGGTATCCAGCCTGGGATATGCGCAGGTACACTTTGACTATCAGTTGATCGAGCGGTATGGTATCGATGAGCAGGAAGTGCGGGACGTTTGCATGAAATATTTGCGTCGAAATCCTGAGGTGCTCATGGCGGTAGATATGCACAATGTAGGAGATGCTTCTGTACCGGAAGAGATCATGATCCGGATCAAAAACGGACATCATCCTGACCGATCTGGTGCTATCCAATTGATCTTCAATCCCAATACACGTTCTCTGTCTTCCACCGGAGTGGGACACAGTGACTGGAACCCTTATGATGCCAAGATCCCTCTGGTATGGATGGGTTGGGGTATCAAGAAAGGAGGTCGTTCGGTGAAGCAGTCACATATGATCGATATTGCGCCGACACTGGCCAGTATCTTGCGAATCACGCCTCCTAATGGTAATATCGGAAAAGCACTGGAAGAGGCTTTGGACGATGAGGATCTCTGATTGAGATTCAACCATATGGGAAATAAAAAATCAAAAGCCGGGGAATTTTCTCCGGATTTTTTATGTCTTTTCTATTCTTTTTTTATATAGAATACCGGGTGTATGTGGAGCAGGGGCTTTATGAGTTGTTTTCTTTTATTAAAATTTTATGATATCTTAGGGTGCCTGAATTCGACTTAGGTTCAAATAAAAATTGGGGACAGGCTAAATTAAAAAAGCGATCCGCCAAAGGCAGACCGCAGTAAGTGTCTTCACAACGGAATAATCCTTATTGTGAATTGCTTCAGAATTTAATAAAAACGAAGTTAGTATTAAAATTTAATTTTCCAAAAGAAAGTCTGTAAATATGAAGAAAATTTTAGGTTTTGACCTGGGAACCACGTCCATTGGCTGGGCTTATGTCCATGAAGCTCAAAATGATGAGGAAACATCGAAGATCATAAGAACCGGGGTTCGGGTAGTCCCATTGTCAAGTGACGAGCAAAACGAATTTGAATCCGGAAAGGATGTTTCGACCAATGTGGCGCGAAGGATGTATCGGGGTATGCGCCGCAACACAGACCGGTACCAGCTGAGGAGGGATCAGTTGATCAGGATATTCAGAGAAATTGGATTTATAGATGATCATACCATATTTGCAGAGGACGGGAAAGACAGCACCCATGAAACCTATTTTTTGAGAAGTAAGGCTGTCCGCGAAAAGATCCGTAAAGATGAACTGGTCAGAGTACTTTTGATGATCAATAAAAAACGGGGGTACAAAAGCAATCGGAAAGGACAGGAAGATGAGGATGGCACTTTGATCGATGGAATGGCACTGGCCAGAAAGCTGCGAGATGAAGGAATGACTCCCGGACAGTATTTAGCGACCTTGGATGAACATAAACTTCAGGTTGGAATTGATTTTTACAAATCAGATCTGGTGGCCGAATTTGATAGAATATGGAACATCCAAAGTGAATTCTATCCGGATATTTTGACTGCTGAACATAAAAAAGAGCTCGAAGAGAAAAATCGGAATGATACGGCCCGTTATCTTGAAAAGAGGATGGGTATACAACGCGCTGATCCAAAAGGGAGCCGGATGGAAAAGAGGATGATGAATTACCAATGGCGTGCTCAGGCAGCAGTACGAGAAATCACGCTTCCAGAACTCGCTTATGTTTTGACAGAATTGAACAATGAGATCAACCAGTCGAGCGGATATCTGAATGCAATCAGTGATCGAAGTAAGGAATTAGCATTCAACGGAATGACCGTGGGAGAATACCTTTATCATCAGTTGTGGCAGAATCCGCACCAGTCCCTTCGCAATCAGGTGTTTTATCGTCAGGATTATATCGATGAATTTAATGCCATTTGGGAAGAACAAAGTAAACATTATCCTGAACTGACGGAAAGACTGAAGAAAAAAGTAGGAGAAGAAACGATTTTTTATCAACGCAGATTACGATCTCAAAAAGGTCTGGTCAGTATTTGTGAGCTGGAGCGTCGGGAAGTAGAGATTCATTCGAATGGCAAAACCAGCAAAAAATGGGTAGGACCCAGGGTGGCACCCAAATCATCTCCTCTTTTTCAGGTGTTCAAAATATGGCAGGTCATCAATCACCTCAGGGTGACAAAGAAATCTGCTCCGGGAGTAGTCCATGATCTGACGCTTGAGACAAAAATAGAGCTTTTTGAAGAGCTGGATTTTGTGGATCGGATGACAGAAAACCAATTTTTACGATGGTTGTTCGGCGGGAATAAAGACGAAAATCCGGATGATTGGCGGGTAAACTTCCCGGCGCTGGAAGGCAATCGGACCCGGCATAGTTTCCATACCGTTTATGTGAAAATGATGATGCTGGAAGGAAATGATAAAGTCACTGTAGGTCGGTTGACCAAAAATGACCTCCGAGTGTTTTTTGAAGATCATGGAATTGATGCACGGATTCTTGATTTTGATCCCTCACTGGAAGGACAGGCCTTGATCGAACAACCTTTTTATAAGCTGTGGCATCTGCTGTATTCTTATGAAGCAGACCAATCCAAAACCGGAAATCAAAGTCTGATCAGGGCATTGATGAATCAGTTTGGTTTTTCTGAAGAACAGGCACGAATCGTGGCGGGCACCACTTTCGAACAAGATTATGGAAACCTCAGCGTCCGCGCCATGCGCAAAATTCTGCCACATCTCCAGGATGGATTGGCCTATGACAAAGCTGCAGCTATGGCCGGGTACAACCATTCAGGGTCGGTCACAGCAGATGAAAATCTTAAAAGAGAATTGGCAGAACGATTGGATCTGCTCAAGAAAAACAGCCTGCGCAATCCGGTGGTGGAGAAGATTCTCAATCAGATGATCAATGTAACCAATGCAATCCTGGACGATCCTGAACTGGGAAGACCGGATGAGATCCGGATCGAGTTGGCGCGGGAACTACGGCAAACCCAGGAGCAGAGAAGGGAAACCACCTCTGCTATCGCCAGGGCAACCCGTGATTATGAGAAGATGCGGGAGAGAATCAAGGAAGATTTTGGTTTGCCCTATGTGAGCCGGAATGATCTGATCAAATACCGTTTATATAAAGAGTTGGAGCCGCTGGGATACCGTACACCCTATTCTGATACTTATATCGAACCACATGAATTGTTTTCTAATAAATTTGATGTAGAACATATCATACCCCGGTCCCGGCTGTTCGATGATTCCTTTGCCAATAAAACCCTGGAATTGCGGTCGGTCAATATTGAAAAAGGGAATATGACGGCCTATGACTATTGTGAGAAAAAGGGATGGCTGGATGGATTGAGGACAAGGACGCAAAAACTGTTAGATGCCCCCAATGGGATCAATTTCACCAAAGCGCGTCGCTTGATGATGAAAGCGGAGGATATTCCAGACGATTTTCTCAACCGTGATTTGGGCAATACGGCATATATCGCTCGTAAAGCCCGGGAAATTCTTTTGGATATCACCCGGCGGGTGACCGTAACGAGTGGGAAAATCACCGCACGGCTTCGTGAAGACTGGGGGTTGATTGATGTGCTCAAGGAACTCAACTGGCCAAAATATAAGGCTGCCGGGATGACTTATTATGAAGAAAACAGACATAAACAACAACTGCGCAGAATCGAGGACTGGACCAAACGGAATGACCACCGACACCACGCAATGGACGCGATCACGGTCGCTTTTACCAAACCGGGAATCATACAATATCTGAATAATCTCAATGCAGAAAGTAGAAAAGGATTTATCGAACACAATCTGGAAAAGAAGCATCTATATATAAATGAGAAAGGACGAAAATTATTTAAAAAACCATTCCCTGGTATCCGTCAGGCAGCCAAAGAACATCTGGAAGCTACACTGATATCATTTAAAGCTAAAAACAAGGTCACCACCCTCAATACCAATACCTACAAAATAAAAGGAGGTGTGGCACGCCAGGAGACCCATACACCGCGTGGTCAGCTCCACAAAGAAACGGTCTATGGCAGATCCAAGGTTTATGTGACCAAGATGGAGCGGGTCGGTGGCAGATTTGACCGGGACATGATCTCTACTGTTGCCAATCAGGCTTATCGTGAAGCTTTGATGAAGCGGCTTGAAGAGTTTGATGACAATCCCCGCAAAGCGTTTACGGGTCAGAATAGCTTGAAAAAAAATCCAATCCTTCTGCCCAATGGTCAGGAAGAGGTGCCGGAGCGGGTCAAAACGGTATGGCTGGAGGATCAGTATACCATCCGCAAAGATGTAAATCCTGATAACTTCAAAAATCAGGGACATATCAATAAGGTGGTGGACGTGGGAGTGCGTCGCAAACTTCAGGAGAGGGTTGAGCTTTTTGACGGAGATTTCAAAGAAGCATTCTCCAATCTGGATGAAAATCCGATCTGGCTCAATAAAGACGCAGGGATACCGATCAAACGGGTGACCATGACGGGTGTGTCCAATGCGATCCCGGTTCATTTTAAGCGGGATCATTTCGGAAAAAAGATTTTAGACGAACGAGGAGAGCCGGTTCCTGCCGACTATGTGAGCACCGGAAACAATCATCATGTAGCGATCTATCGGGATGAAAACGGGGATCTTAAGGAAGAAGTGGTCTCCTTTTTTGAAGCGGTAGTCCGGAGAAACACCGGATTGCCGATTATTGAACGGGATCATCCCATGGGTTGGGAGTTTCTTTTTACCATGAAGCAGAATGAAATGTTTGTGTTTCCAGACGAATCATCCGGATTTGATCCGGCAGAGATCGATCTGAAGGATCCGGTGAACCGGGCGGTGATCAGCCCCCATCTGTTTCGGGTGCAGAAATTTGCAACAAGAGATTATTGGTTTCGACATCATTTAGAAACCCTGATTGAAAATAAAAAAGAGTTATCTGATATATTATATTATCGAATAAATACACCTAAAAACCTAACAGGAATTATCAAACTCCGTCTCAATCATCTGGGCGAAGTGGTTCAGGTGGGAGAGTATTGAGTGGGTGAAATATTGTTGATTTCCATTGTAGGCGGTGTTTTTAGTGGTCTGGTATGCTTTTTGAAGGATTTTGATTGCATTAATCTTCAAAATACAATATAAATGATCAAACGTACTTTGGTTTTTAGTCAGCCGGCTTACCTGAGTATGCGACGCGATCAGATGATGGTCACCTATCCCGATCAAAAAGAATCCCCCCGAACGGTCCCGATCGAAGATATCGGACTGGTATTGCTGGAGAACAGCCGGATCACCTTTACCCATCAGCTGATCACCCGCTTATTGGAGCACAAGGCGGTGGTGATTACCTGCGATTACAGACATATGCCGGCCGGTATGATTGTCCCCATGGTGGGGCATACGCTCCAGTCTCTTCGTATCCGGAAACAGCTGGAGATGAGTGTTCCGCTGAAGAAAAATCTTTGGCAGCAGACTGTTCAGGCAAAGATTATGAACCAGGCTGCCTTACTTGAAGAATGGGAAGAAGACAATTCCACGCTCCACTATTGGGCGCGCCGGGTGCGGAGCGGTGACCCCGAAAATCATGAGGCGCTGGCAGCCGGATATTATTGGAATCATCTCTTTTTTGATTCTCTGGATGGATTTGTCCGGTCCCGCGAAGGTGATCCTCCCAATAATTTGCTGAACTATGGTTATGCAGTACTCCGGGCGATCACAGCGCGTGCCCTGGTCAGTTCGGGATTATTTCCCACGATTGGTATTCATCACAAGAGTCAATACAATGCTTATTGTCTGGCGGATGATATCATGGAACCTTATCGGATTTATGTGGATTCTATCGTACGTGAGATTGTGGAGATGGAAGAACCGATCGAAGAATTGACAATAGGCCTCAAGAAAAGATTTTGGAATCTTCCTGTGATGGATGTCCGGATGGGACGTCGGAAACGGCCTCTGATGATTGCGATGAATGAAACGACCTCTTCGCTTTATCAATGTATCATTGGTAAGCGGAGGAAAATAAAATATCCGGTTTATGAATCCATACCAATTTTCCAGAATTAATCAGTTTCGAGCAATGTGGGTACTTGTATTTTTTGATTTACCGACCAATACCCGGAAGGAGCGAAAAGTGGCTTCACAGTTTCGGGAGCGATTGTTGAAGAGCGGGTTTGGCATGTTTCAGTTTTCGATTTACATCCGGTTTTGTCCGAGCCGCGAAAATGCGGATGTGCACATCAAGCGTATTCAGTCTAATTTGCCTGAAGATGGACATGTGGCGGTTCTTCGTATTACAGATAAACAATTTGGGATGATGGAAATATTTGATGGAATGAAGAAGATAGAAACGGAAAAACCGGGCACCCAACTTCAGATATTTTAGATATCGGATGAATTTTGATTCTTAAGAAGTGTCATAAAATAATGATACCCAGTCGTTTGGACTGGGTATCGCTGTGAATATCACATAAAGATAAAATTCTGAAAGCAATTCACAAC
>Ga0209487_1000520_pt1 | contig 34956 bp, 28 predicted proteins | sample Poulit2012_FD_187524 | JGI IMG/M metagenome (GOLD analysis project Ga0209487, IMG submission 187524) | Agricultural soil microbial communities from Georgia to study Nitrogen management - Poultry litter 2012 (SPAdes) (version 2) | ecosystem: Environmental > Terrestrial > Soil > Agricultural land...
GTGCGGGCCTGGTCGATGCCCAGTCCCGTGCGGATCTCCTCGAGGGCGCTGGCCTTGGAGACACCGGGGGCCGCCATGTCCAGCCAGGCGGTCCAGCCGATCGAGTACTCCACACCGTGCACCCCGGACTCGGCGATGACGTCGCTGAACTCCTGCGGGGTCAGGTCCGGGACGTGGACGACCACGCGCACCGCCTCGAGGGACATCAGGTGCTCGAGGTCGCTCTCGATGGCCTCGACGCCGAAGCTGGCGTCCTGGAAGCCGACGGTGGCGTGGAAGGTGCCGTCGGCCATCTCCACCGCGTAGTGCGCGTCGGGCGCGATGTCGCGCAGGGTGCGCAGGGCGTGGCCGGGCTGGAAGGTGCGGGTGTCGACCACCCGGTACCCGCGCTCGGCCTGCGGGTCCATGCGCACGGTCACGGCGCCGTTGGAGCACACCGCGTAGCCGCTCTCGATGCCCGCGGCCTCCACGATCGGCAGTGTCGCCCCGATCGAGCGGCCGGTGGCGATGACCACGACCTGCTCCTCGGCGGCGCGGCGCAACGCAGTGCGCATCGGCGGGGTCATGGTGCCGTCGTGGTCGACCAGGGTGCCGTCGATGTCGAGACAGAGCAGCAGATCCTGGCCGGCGAGCTCGCGCAGGTGCGTGTCCAGGCGCGTGCGCGCCGTCTCGAGATCGGTCATCCGTGTCGTGGCCTCCATATCGGGCAGTGTCTCAGCTTCTCCTGGCCGCTGGGTCGACCTGCGGCGGCGCAGGGCCGACAGCAGGGAGGCCAGGTGTCCCGCGCGGCGGCGTGGGGGCGCCGGGGTGCGGTCCGTCGGGGTGTCGTCGGGCCCGGAGGCATCCGGGGTCATCTCAGGCCACGACCTCGAAGACCTCGCGTCCTCCCAGATAGGGGCGCAGGCCTTCGGGGACCACCACCGAGCCGTCGGCCTGCTGGTGGTTCTCGAGGATCGCGGCGATGAAGCGGGTGGTGGCCAGGGTGCCGTTGAGGGTGGCGACGGGGCGCAGGCCGTCCTCGGTGCGCTCGCGGATGTTCAGCCGGCGCGCCTGGAACTGGGTGCAGTTCGAGGTGGAGGTCAGCTCGCGGTAGGTCTTCTGACTGGGCATCCAGGCCTCGCAGTCGAACTTGCGGGCGGCGGAGGTGCCCAGGTCCCCGGCGGCGGTGTCGATGATCCGGTAGGGCACATCGATGCGGGCCATCATCTCGCGCTCCCAGTCCAGCAGCCGTTCGTGCTCGGCGTAGGAGTCCTCGAGGCGGCAGTAGGAGAACATCTCCACCTTGTGGAACTGGTGGACGCGGATGATGCCGCGGGTGTCGCGGCCGTAGCTGCCGGCCTCGCGGCGGTAGCAGGCCGACCAGGCCGCATAGCGCACGGGCCCCGTGGAGACGTCGATGACCTCGCCCTGGTGGTAGCCGGCCAGCGCGGCCTCGCTGGTGCCCACCAGGTACAGGTCATCGCCCTTGTCGAGGTGGTAGACCTCGTCGGCGTGCTCGCCCAGGAAGCCGGTGCCGTCCATGGTCTCGGGCAACACCAGGGTGGGGGTGATCATCGGGGTGAACCCGTAGGAGGTGGCCTGGTCGATGGCGGCGTTCAGCAGCGCCAGCTCGAGCTGGGCACCGACGCCGGTCAGGAAGTAGAAGCGGGCGCCGGAGACCTTCGCGCCGCGGCCCATGTCGATCGCGCGCAGGCCCTCGGCGATCTCCAGGTGGTCCTTGACGGGGTGCTCGAAGGCGGGGACCTCGCCGATGGTCTCACGGACGGTGAAGTCCTCCTCGAGCCCCTCGGGAGCGCCCTCGGCCAGGTTGGGGATCGAGCGCAGCAGCTCATCGCGGCTGGCGAGGACCGCGGCCGACTCGGCCTCGAGGCGCTTGACGTCAGCGGCGAGCTGCTTGACCTCGGCCAGCAGCTCCTGCTTCTGCTCACCCTGGGCCGTCGCGACCCGTTTGCCGAAGGCCTTCTGCTCGGCGCGGGCGGACTCGAAGGCGGCGGTGGCCTCGCGCCAGCGGGAGTCGGCCTCGAGCACGGCGTCGACGATGGCGTCATCGCGGCGCCGAGCACGCTGGGCCTCACGGACGACGTCGGGGTTCTCGCGCAGTTGCCGCAGATCGATCATTGCACCAGGGTACCCGCGTTGCGGGTCGGCAGTACTCTGGCGGAATGGACCTCACCCTGCTGCTGAGCATCGTCTCGGTGCTCACCACGGTCATCACGATCGCCCTGCTCGTGATGGTGCTGCGCCGCCTCGGGCGCCACCGCCGGGAGCTCACGGCCCTGCGCACGGCCGCAGAGGATCGCTCCGCCCGGCGCCGCGCCGGCTCGGACGCCGACGACGCTCGCGATCCCGCTCCCGTGGCCGGTTCCGGAGACGACGACCGGCTGCACCGGATCGCAGTGGTGCTGAACCCCTCGAAGTTCGCCGAGACGGAGTCCATCCGGCAGCGCCTGTCCGAGCTGGTGGAGCGGATCGAGGGGGCCGAGACGGTCTTCTACGAGACCACCATCGACGATCCCGGGCAGGGGCAGGCCGAGCAGGCGCTGCGCGAGGGCGCCGACCTGGTCATGGCGGCCGGGGGCGACGGCACCGTGCGGATGGTCGCCTCCGTGCTGGCCGGCACCGGCGTCCCCATGGGCATCATCCCCGCCGGCACCGGCAACCTCCTCGCCCGCAACGTCGAGGTGCCGCTCGAGGACCCCGGTGCGGCGATGACCGCCGCGCTGACCGGCGAGGACCGGCAGGTCGACGTCGGCTGGCTGCGCACCGGCGACTCCCCCGCCGCGGCACTGTCCGCACCGCGCCAGATCTTCCTGGTGATCGCCGGGTTCGGGGCCGACGCCGAGATGATCGGCTACACCGTTCCCCGGCTGAAGAAGCGGATCGGCTGGATCGCCTACGTCCTCGGGGGCGTGCGAACCCTGCTGGGCCGCTCGGTGGACGTGGTGGTCCAGCTGCCCGATGAGTCCCAGCACGCCCACAAGGCCCGCACCGTGCTGCTGGGCAACGTCGGCCGGCTGCCCGGCGGGCTCGTGCTGATGCCGGACGCGACCATCGACAACGGCCGCCTCGAGGTGGTGGTGGCGGGCTGGCGCGGAGCGGCCGGGTTCAGTCAGGTCGCCACCCAGGTGATCAACCCACGGCTGAAGCCGAGATTCGGGCCGCGCCTGTCGACCTTGGAGCGGTATCTGACCCCGGGCATCCGGGTGGCGACCGCCAAGGCGCAGCCGGTCCAGCTCGACGGCGACACCGATGTGGAGGCGACCCACATGATCGCCACCGTCGAGTCCGGAGGGCTGCGCCTGCGGGCCCCGGTCAGCTCCCGTCCGACTCGGCAGTGACCTCCTCCTCGATGTCCACGCGCTCGTCCTCCAGGTACGGCACGACCATCACCGGCCCGTCCGCCTCGTGCAGGACCTCACGCGAGGTCGAGCCGAGCAGCGTGCTGGCCACCGCACCCCGTCCGCGGGAGCCGACCACGGTCAGCTGGGCGCTCTCGGCGGCGTCGCGCAGGACCCGGGCGGGTTCACCGATCCGCACCTCTCCGCTCGCCTTGATCCCCGGCACCTGCTTCGCGAGCCACCGGATCTCCGCCTCGAGGATCTCCTGCAGCTCCTGTCGGCGCCGCTCCGTCCTACGGTCGGCCTCGTCGAGCGGCTCGGGGTACCAGGTGCCCCCGCGGTCGAACCTCGGCAGAGCCATCACCACGAACAGCGGGGAGCCGCGGTCCTTGGCGACCTGCGCCGCCTGCAGGGCGGCCACCCGGCTGTGGCTCGACAGATCGGCGCCGACGAGGACGGGCGCGGATCGGCTCGGCAGCGGAGTGCTCGGCACCACCACGGTGGGGCAGGTGGCATGGGCCGGGAGCGAGGTGGCGACCGATCCTCTCAGCAGCCCGAGGAATCCGCCTCGGCCCCGGGAGCCGACGACGATCAGCTGAGCCTTGGCCGAGATCTCGGCCAGGGCTCCCACCGAGTCGCCGTCGACGGTGACGTACTTGACCTTCCCGGAGTGCTCGGCGAGCAGTCCGGCGGCCTTCTCCAGCAGGGACTCGGCCACTTGCTGATGTGCCTTGTCCTCCTTCCATGCCTGGAGCGCGGCCGGGTTGGCGTACACCGGGATCGGGGTCCGGTAGGCGGTGACCACCGTGAGCGAGGTGCCGCGGCGGGCGGCGATGTCCGCGGCGTAGCGCACTGCCGCTTCAGCGTTCTCGGACCCGTCGTAGCCGACTGCCACGCCCAGGTTGCGTGCGGCGGGGTCGAAGGGGATCGTCTCCGGCTCGGTAGGGACTTCGGTGTTCATGGCGTCTCCTGCGCGGGGCATCCGGGGAGGACGACGGCGGCGCCCCGCTGTCGAGGCCGCCCTCGTCATCTTGATGCTATCCGCTCGGTCATCAGCGCCGAGGACGAACGTCCCACCTTTCGCCGAGTCCTAACTCGGCAGCCGCTCGTCCTGCAGGTGCGGGACGATCATCACCGCCCCCTCCGCCTCGTGCAGGATCGCGCGGGAGGTCGATCCGAGCAGGACGCTGCGGACCGCGCCCCGCCCCCGGGTGCCCACCACGGTCAGCTGGGACTCGCCGATCGCGTCGTGGAGGACGACCGCGGGCTCGCCGATGCGCACCTCCCCCGCCACCTCGATCGCGGGGACCTGCGCCCTGATCCAGGCGATGTCCTGCTCGAGGACCGCCTGCAGCTCCTGCCGGCGGCGCTCCGCGATCCCTTCGGCGTCAGGAGAGAGCTCGGGGTACCAGGACAGCTCGCTCACCGGCATCGGCAGGGCCATCAGCACCAGCAGCGAGGTCCCCCGCTCCCTGGCCACCTGCGCCGCGTGGAGGGCGGCGACGCGGCTGCGCTGGGACTCGTCCATGCCGACCACGACGGGGGCGGACGTGGGCGCCGGCTCCTCCTGGTCCTCGCCCGGGACGACGATGGTGGGGCACCGGGCGTGGGCCGGCAGCGTGGTGGCGACGGAGCCGCGCACGAGCCCGAGGAACCCGCCTCGGCCCCGCGCGCCGACCACGACCAGCTGCGCGTTCGCAGAGGCGTCGGCCAGGGTGCCCACGGAGTCGCCCTCGGCGGTCATGTAGGAGACCTCCCCGCGGTGCCCCTCCAGCAGCACCGCCGCCTCGTCCAGTGCGGTCTGGGCGCGGCGTCGGTTCGCCTCGTCCTCGCGCTGCGCGGGCACGGCCGCATAGGCCCCGTACACCGGGACCGGGGCACGGTAGGTGGTGATCACGGTCAGCTGCACCCCGCGGCGCGCGGCGATGCCGGCGCCGTAGCGCAGGGCCTGGGTGGAGTTCGGGGACCCGTCGAAACCGACGACGATGCCCAGGTCCCGCGCTCCGGGGTCGAAGGGGATGGTGTCGTGATCGGGTTGACCATCGATGCTCATGGCGCATCCTCTGCGGGGCCGGCGACCGGGACGAGGATGACGCCCCGTCCTCGAGTCCGTCCTCGTCGCCTCGGACCCTACTCCGGTCCGCGCCGAAGGCCCAGGCGTCAGGACGGGGTGATCATCCCCGACAGCCGCTCCACCCAGACGCGGGCGGCGTCGTAGGCCTCGTCTGCGTAGTCCTCGCGGATGTCGGGGCGGCCGCCGTCCACGCGGGGGTAGGAGCCCAGGTAGTGGACCACCGGGCACAGCCGGTGCAGGGAGCGCAGGGCCGCCGCCACCCGACGGTCCTCGATGTGCCCCTCGACGTCGATCGAGAAGGAGTACCGGCCCAGGAAGTCCCCGACCGGCCGGGACTCGATCCGGGACATGTTCACACCGTTGGAGCTGAGGATCTCCAACGCCTCGAGCAGCGCGCCCGCCCGGTTGTGCGGCAGCTGGATCGCCAGGGTGGTCTTGTCGGCCCCGGTGCGGGCGGGGATCCGGCCCTCGCGGGTGACCAGCACGAAGCGGGTGATCGCGCCCGCATGATCCTCGATGCCCTCGGCCAGGATCTCCAGCCCGTAGTGCTGAGCGGCCAGCGGCGAGCACACGGCGGCGCGGCCCCGGGCGGCCTCCGCGTCCAGCGCGGCCAGATCACGCGCCGCGGCGGCGGTCGAGGATGCGGCCGCGACGTCCGCGGCGGGGACCTGGGTGCGCAGCCATTCCTGCACCTGTGCCTGGGCGTGGGGGTGGGAGGTGATCGTCCCGAGCTGGTCGAGCGGCGTGGCGGCCCGCGCGGCGAGCACGAAGGTGATCTGCACGGTCTGCTCGGCCACGATCGTGATCGAGTCCGTCGCGGCCAGCACGTCGAGGGTGCCGGAGACCCCGCCCTCCACCGAGTTCTCGATCGGCGCCATCAGCGCGTCGATGTCACCGGCGATCAGATCGGTGGTGGCGGTGGCGACGGAGGCGAAGGGCACCAGCTGCGGCTCCGCGCTCGCGAACTCCTCGGGGGTCTCCGCGAGAGCCTGCAGGAGCGCCTGGTGGGTGAAGGTGGTCTCGGGGCCGAGGAATCCGTACCGCATGGAACGCAAGGGTAATGCGCTCGTGCGCGCCGTGCCGACTCGTCCGGGCCGCCCGCCCCGGTCAGAGGCCGACCATGGACATCCCGGCCTCGTTGTAGCGCTCGCCCTGGACACCGATCTGCGCGGCCAGCGCATCGAGCACGGCGACCTCGTCGGCCGACAGGGCCACCCGCGTGGAGCCAGTGTTCTCGTCGATGCGGCCACGGCGACGGGTGCCCGGGATCGGCACGATCCAGGGCTGCTGGGCGAGCAACCAGGCCAGCGCGATCTGTCCCGGCTGGGCGCCCTTCTCCTCGGCGAGCGCACGGACGTGGCGCACCAACGCCTGGTTGGCGTCCAGGTTGTCGGCGGTGAACCGTGGGATCGTGCTGCGGATGTCCCCGTCGGCGAACTCGGCCGAGGTGCTCACGGTGCCGGTGAGGAAGCCTTTGCCCAGCGGGCTGAACGGGACGAAGCCGATGCCCAGCTCGGCGCAGGTGGGCAGCACCTCCGGCTCGGGGTCACGGGTCCACAGCGAGTACTCGCTCTGCACCGCCGTGACCGGGTGGGTGGCATGGGCACGACGGATCGTCCCGGCCGCGGCCTCCGAGAGCCCGAAGTGGCGGACCTTGCCCGCCTCGACGAGCTCGCCCACCGTCCCGGCGACCTCCTCGATCGGCACGTCCGGATCCACGCGGTGCTGGTAGAACAGATCGATCACGTCGACCCCCAGGCGCTGCAGTGACCCCTCGGCGGCGCGGCGGATCTGCTCGGGACGCGAGTTCGTGCCGACCGACTTGCCGTCCTGGAAGTCGAAACCGAACTTCGTGGCGATCGCGACCCGGTCCCGCAGCGGGGCGAGCGCCTCACCGACGAGCTCCTCGTTCACATAGGGCCCGTAGACCTCGGCAGTGTCGAAGAAGGTGATGCCCGCTTCCTCGACGGCGTAGCGGAGCACGCCGATCATGTCATCGCGGTCACCGGGGTTGGGCCCATAGCTCTGCGACATCCCCATGCAGCCGAGACCCACCGCGGAGACCTCCAGGTCCTGACCGAGCGTGCGCGTGTGCATGGTGGGCCTCCTCGAGCCTCGAGAACATCTGCGTCAGACACGCTATGCCGGGTGTCGCGGTCCCGGAAGGACCCGCCCTTCCGGGTACTGCCAGACCCTCCCGGAGCGGACGCGGCGCGCCTAGTCTTGCCTCATGTCCCCGATCGATCACCGTGCCGAAGTCCGCGAGTTCCTCACCTCGCGGCACGCGCGGATCACCCCCGAGCAGGCCGGGCTGCTCGCCTATGGCGGCAATCGTCGGGTCCAAGGATTGCGGCGTGAAGAGGTCGCGATGCTGGCCGGGGTCTCCGTCGACTACTACATCCGTCTGGAGCGCGGGAACCTCTCCGGGGCCTCCGGGTCGGTGCTCGAGGCCCTCGCGCGCGCCCTGCAGCTCGACGCCGCCGAGCAGGAGCACCTGTTCTCCCTCGCCCGGAGCGCGGCGAAAGGCCCGGCACGGCGTCGGACCCCGCCCGCCGCGGTGCGGCCCACGATCCAGCACGTGCTCGACGCGATCTCCGACGCTCCCGCCTGGGTGCGCAACGGCCGCCACGACATCGTGGCGATGAACCGGATGGGCCGGGCCCTCTACTCCCCCGTGCTCGAGGACCCCAGGCGCCCGGCCAACACCGCGCGCTTCGTCTACCTCGACCCCGCTGCGCTCGACTTCTTCGTGGACTGGGACCAGGTCGCCAACGACGCCGCCGCGATGCTGCGGCTGGAAGCGGGACGCACCCCGCACGACCGGGAGCTCATCGAGCTCGTCGGCGAGCTGTCGACGCGCAGCGACATCTTCCGTCAGCGCTGGGCATCGCACGACGTCCAGTTCCATCGCAGCGGGCGGAAGCGCCTGCGCCACCCGATCGTCGGCCGGCTCGACCTCGATTACGAGTCGATGGAGCTGCCGGCCGAGCCGGGCCTGGCGCTCATCGTCTACACCGCTGCCCCCGGCAGCAGCACGGCCGACGCCCTCACGATGCTCGCCAGCTGGTCGGCCCGACCGGACGCCGTGGACGAACCAGCCGATTCCGCGGTCGGCGAGGAGAGCGTCGACGGGACACGCTGAGACAGCAGCTCGGTCATGGCTGCCCGCCGAACCAGTAGCGGCGCCGGTTCTCGCGGACGTCCTCGACGTGTCCGCCCGCCTTCTCGATCACGCGGCGGGAGGCGGCGTTGTCCTCGTCGCAGGTGACCAGCACTCGCTCGATCCCCAGCTCGCGAGCCTCCACCAGCGCCTGCTCCAGGGCCGCGGTGGCGATCCCCCTCCCCCGGGCGGAGGGGCGCACGGAGTAGCCGATGTGCCCGCCGAGCTCGAGCAGGTACCGGTTCAGACGGTGCCTGATCGCCAGGAAGCCCAGGATCTGGTCCCCCTCACGCAGCTTCCCGCCGCCGGGGTCGTGCTCCTCTCCCGCCGAGACAGCTCCCCCGCTGACGATCCACCGGCTGGAGCAGTGCACCCGGCCCTCCGCGAGCTCGGTGCCGGGGTCCTCCTCGGCCAGGCGCTCGGTGACGTAGTCGATGAAGGCGCCGTCGCCGGCCGGCAGGTCACCGCCCGGGGCGATCCCGGCGCCGTCCAGCTCGTCCTCACCGGACCCGGCGAAGTCGGCGAGGCAGTCGATGAACGCGGCGTGGCCGGCGCTCGTCGGCGGCACCAGGCGGATCTCGGTGGGCATCGAGCCATCGTGCCACCCTCCGCGCTCGGCCGCCTCGGGATCAGGCATCGAGCACCAGGCTCCAGCGGCCGACGGTGCGCCGCCGCGCGCACGGATGGGGTTCGCTGCGCCCCGTCGGCCGTGCGCCGAGGGCTCGCGCCACCGCCTGGGACGCATGGTTGCCGGGATCGATACGCAGCACCAGCTCGCCGATCCTCGGCTCGGCGCGGGCGTGCTGGAGCAGGGCGGCGGCGATGGCGTGGCCATGCCCGCAACCGCGGTGGGCCTTGAGCACCCAGTAGGTCAGCGCCGCCTGACCCCGCTGGATCCCGGCGCCGAGCAGCGCCAGTCCCCCGCCGCCGATCAGCTCGCCCTGCCCGTGGCCGGTGCCGCTCAGAGCGGCGTACTCCCGCAGCGGACCGTCGGTGCGCCAGTTCTGCACGCGCTCGAGGAACGCCTCGAGCCCCGGGCGGTCCCAGCGCCGGCCGATGATCTCCCGGGCCAGCAGCTCGTCCTGGCCGGCCAGGATCGCCTCGCCATGGCGGGGTCGCAGGGGCTGGAGGTCGATCACGCGCGGTCGGCCTCGCCGAGGGCCTGGCGCACCGCCCGCAGGATCTGGGCATCGCCGTGCCCACCGGCCCTGGCCGTCGCGACCGCCGCTGCGATCAGCTCCAGCAGCTGGGGGTCGACTCGGTCGGCAGGGACCATCGGGCGGGCCGCGACCGCCTTCTCGGCCGCGGCCGAGGCATCGGGGGCGATGGTGGTGCCCGCCCCGCGACGGGTGACGATGACCTGCTCCTCCTCGAGCTCCTTGTAGGCGCGGGCGACGGTCCCGGCCGCCAGCTGCAGCTCGGACGCCAGGGCACGGATCGCCGGCAGCCGGTCCCCGGAGGTCAGCACCCCGGTGCGGACCTGGTCGAGGACGTCCCGTTTGATCTGCTCGAAGGGCGGGGTCGAGTCCGAGGGGTCGATGACGAGATGGACCATGGGGACCTCCAGGCCGGCCGGTGGGCCGTGAGGGGATGGATGAGGGACAGCGACCATTGTGCGCGGCCCCGTCCAGTGTGCGCCCTCCGGGAGTTCTTCACGTCTGTGGCGGATTCTTCGCGGACCTCTCACCGGCGCATCCGGTCCGCACCGATCCGCTCGCCGTACGATCGAGCCATGCCCGAGCTGTGCCGCCTTGCCCCCGCCCGCCTGGTCATCCTGCTGGCCGTGCTGCTCGGCGGCCTGCTGGCTCTGCTGCCGACGAGCCCGGCCGCAGCCGATGACGCCCCGGCCGACGAGCCCGTCCAGCTGGTGATCGCCACCGCAGGGCTGACCTGGGAGGACATCTCCGCGCAGGAGACTCCCGCCCTGCAGTGCCTGGCCGACCGCTCCGGCGCCGGGGCGATGAACACCACCTCCTCGAGCGTGGTCAGCACCAAGCGGCAGGGGATGGAGACGCTGCGCACCGGCTACCGGGGCCTGGCCGAGGAGGCCCCCCGCACCAGCGGGATCCCCACCCCGCCCACGGACCAGTGGGAGCAGCTGCCGGTCGACACGGTCGAGGTCGATGCCTCGAGCGGCGACACCTCGATCGCCGACGACCTCCAGGACGGGACGATCGTGCTGGTCGACGTCGGCTCGGTGCCCTCTCACGACGAGCCCGCGCGCTCCCAGCAGCTCGCGGCGCTGGACGCCCGGCTCGGAGAGGTCCTCGAGTCGGCCGGAGGCTGCGATGCGGCCGAACTGCCCCGCACCCTGCTGGTCTCGGTCGCTGCCACCGACCCCGAGGACCCGGAGCGCATGGAGCGCACCGGCGCGGTCGCCTCCCGCACCGTCGGCCTGCAGGTCGCGCTCGATTCCGCCCTCCCCGGGCAGGCGCTGACCTCCGGGGCCACCAAGCAGACCGGGGTGGTGATGGTGACCGATGTGCTCGCCACCGTGCTCGCCTCGTATGACGCCACCGCCGAGGGGCTCATCCCGGGCCAGCCCTTCCGCGGCATCGACCACGACGATCCGCAGCAGCTGGCATGGGACCGCTCGGAGGCTGCCCGCCTGGTGGACGGCGCGACCCTCCCCGCTCTCGGCTCCTTCCTAGCCCTAGGCGTGATCGGGGTGGTGCTCTCGCTGGTCCCGCCGCTCGCGCGGCGCCCGCGAACGGCCGCGGTGGGACGCGCGCTCGCGGCGATCGCGCCGCTCGCACTGCCGGTGGGGATGTTCGCCTCCGTGGTGCCCTGGTGGCGCGCTGACCACCCCGCCCTCGCCCTGACGGGGGTGATCTGGGCGGGCTCCGCGCTGCTGTCCGTGCTGGTGCTGGCCGGTCCCTGGCGTCGCCATCGCTTCGGCCCGGCCGGTGTCTCCGCGGCGCTGGTCGCGGGCCTGCTGCTGGGCGAATCGGCCACCGGCTCGAAGTTCCAGCTCGCCTCCCCGCTGGGGGCGCAGCCCATCTCGGGGGGCCGGTTCTACGGCTTGTCGAACCATCTGTTCGGCATGGTGCTCGCCTCGGCGTTGATGGCCGTGCTGTGCCTGTTCACGGTGGTGCGCACCCCGCGGGCCCGCACCGTGTGGACCCTCGTGGTCGGGGTGACCGTGGCCGCGGTGTGCGTGTCCCCCTCGATGGGCGCGGACTTCGGGTCGATGCTGGCCGTGGTGCTGGCCTTCGGGCTGCTGTCCCTGCTGGTCTCGGGGGTCCGATTGCGGCTGTGGCACCTGCTCGTGCTCGGGCTCGGTGGCGCGCTGGCGGTGCTGGCCGTGTCCTTCCTGGACTGGCTGCGGCCACCGGAGGACCGTACCCACCTGGGCCGGTTCATCGACGAGCTCCTCAGTGGCGAGCTGCTGGGGGTCATCGTGCGCAAGCTGGCCCAGAACATCGCGATGACCACCGGGTACTGGTCGCTGGCGGTGGTGATGATCGCGGCGGTGATCGCGTCAGTGGCGATTCTCGCGCCCCACCGGTTCCGCTGGCACCGGCTGGCGGCCCTGGACGAGATGCACCCGGCCTCGTACCCGGTGCGGGTGGCGCTGGTGGTCGGCACCTGGGTCGGCTACGCGGTCAACGACACCGGGCCGGTGCTGGTGGCCGCCATCCTCGGTCTGTGGCTCGCGTACCTGCCGGCCGTGCTGCCGGATCCGGCCCGCGCTGCCGATCCCGGGCCGAGGCGGTATGTCCCCTGATGCCGCGTGGTGGCAGCAGTGATCGCGTGACCTCGGCCGGGGGATGCTTCGCGCGGTGGTCAGCCGGCCGCGTCAGCTGTCCGCTCGGCCGTGCCCCGTCTGGTCATCGCTGTTGCCGGCCTCGACCGCGGCGTGGACGACCAGCGAGGTGTACTCGTCCGGGCTCAACGGCGTCTGCAGCGAGGCGGGCAGCTCGGGCTCCGGCGCGCTGAGGTGGGAGGCGATGATGACCGCATGCTCGGTGCTGAACGCGCCGTCCACGGGCGCCAGGCGGAGCCTGTCGGCGAGCGCGGCGAGATCCGTCCCGGCCAGGAACACCACATCGTCGGGAGCGAAGCCACCATCGACGGGCAGTCTGCGCAGCGCCCGGTTCAGCTCGTCGACGTCCACATCGCCGAGCTGCCGGGTCTGGTCATCGCTGAAGCCGCCGTCGACGGGCAGCAGGAGGAGCCGCTCGCGGCGAGCGGCGGCGCGCACGGCCGGGTCGTCCTCGGCCACCGTCCACCGGACCCCGTCGTCGTCGGACCAGGCATCGGCCGAGGATCGACCGGCGGTCCCGGGTGCAGTGGTCGCCCCGCTCGGGGCCTTCCCCGCGGCAGGCTCGGGTGCCAGCGGCGACGGCCGAGCAGGCGCGGGCGCTGCCGAAGGCTCCCCGGGGTCGGTCCGGCCGGTCTCCTCCCCCGGCTGCTCGAGCTGGTCCTCGGCGATCTCGGGGGCGAGGTGCCGGCGCCGGGCCAGGGCCCGCAGCACGTCGCGCAGCTGGGCGGCGCGGTGCAGCTGCCCGCGCAGGTCACGACCGGTGGCGCGATGGTGCAGCTCGGCCTCGATCTCCTTGACCCAGAACCCGGCGGTCAACGCGTCGATGGTCAGGGACGTCTCCACACCCCAGCCGGCCGCGAGCGGCTGGCAGGCGTCCCAGGTCTCGCGGGTGATGCAGCGGGTGCCCGACAAGGGCTGGGAGGGCTGCCACCCGGTGGCGCGCTGGATGCCGGAGCGGGCGGTGCGCACCACCAGGCCCATGCCGCCCGCCCCGTCCTGCGGCGGCAGCAGCGCGATGGCCATGTCCACCCCGTCGCCGAGGACCGCGTCGACCAGGGGCTGCGCGGCGGCGGCGCTGTCCCCCATGTCGGCGTCGAGGAACAGCAGGGCGCGCGGCATGAAGCCGCTGTCGTCGATCACCGGCAGCGGCCCGGTGTGGCCGGGCTCGCGGGGCTCGGCGTGCAGCTCCTCGACGAAGCCGGCCCCGCCGTCGGCCCGGTCGGCGGCCTCGCGCATCTGGACCATCTGCGCGCCGGTGGCCATCGCCGCCGCCTTGCCGCGGTTGCTCTTGTGGCGCACCACCACGGCGTCGGCCCCCATGGCGACCGCCGCGGTGGCGTCGCTCGAGCCGTCGTCGACCACCACCACGAGGTCCACGCCCGCGATCGAGCGGGCGGAGGCGATGGTCTTCTCTATCCGCTGCTCCTCGTTCTTGGCAGGGATCACCACGGCCACCCGCTCGGGACGGTTGGCCGTCAGCGGTCCCGCGGTGCTCATCGCAGGGTCACCTGCCGTGCCACGATTCCACCCCGCGCGCGGCGCTCCTTGACGCTCAGCGGCTCCCGGCTGGCCAGGGCCTCCTCGAAACGGGTCCGGAAGGCCTCGGCCTCCGCCTCCACGCCCTCGGCGCCGAACCCCTTGGGCAGGTCCCAGACGGGCACCGCGAGGCCCTCGGCGCGGAAGGACCCGGCGTACTTGGTGCCCTCCCCGATGCCCGACTCGCGGCGGGCGTGCAGACGGGTGACCGCGTCGATCACCGCGTCCTCATCGGCGTCCAGCACCCAGCGCAGATGCTCCTTGGATCCGGCGTCGACCCAGTAGGCGTGCGGAAGGCCCTCGATCGCGATGGTGGGCATGATCGACTCGTTGGCCTGGGTGATGGACTGCTCGACCTCACGGGTGCGTTCGGCGCCCGGATCGATCCAGAACTCGAAGGTGTCGTGGACTGCGATCTCGAAGTCGCCGTCCAGGTCGAGCAGCTCCTGCAGGCGCGGCGAGTCCTCGTCGAGGCGCACGGCGGTCACCGGGGTGCCGGGCTCGGACTCCAGGGCCTGCTTGAGTGCCTGGCCGATGCCGCGGGAGAGGTCCCCTCCGGGGAAGCTGGCCTGGATGCCGACCGTGATCGAGCCGTCGGAGCGGCGCACCGCGGGCCAGGCCATGGGTAGGATGGTCGCCAGCACCACGTCCACGCCCCCGTGCTCGGCGGTGGTCCTCGCGGCCATGGTCGCGGCGGGGATCAGCTGGCGCATCGCCACCAGGTCCCGCTCGTTCGGCAGCCCCTCGAAGGGGCGTCGGACCAGGTCGTTGCTCGTGGTGGAACTCATGGGGCAAGTGTAGCGAGCGAGCCGCCCCGGCCCGGGGAGCGGCGCCGGGCGCGGCACTGCTCCGCTCCCTCAGACCGTCGAGGCCATCTGGTTCAGCTCCTGGGCGCGCTTCTCGAGCGGCTTCGGCTCGACGCCGTCGAGCATGTGCAGTGCGTAGTCCGCGCTGATCCGCTCGAACAGGTGGGTGCCGCGCACGGAGTTGCCGTGCGCGTCCAGCTGCGGCGCGTAGGTGGCGATCCCGAAGCGTGAGGGCAGGCCGGCGATGATCCCACCGGCCACCCCAGATTTCGCGGGCAGCCCGACATCGCTGACCCAGTCCCCGGCGTTGTCGTACATCCCGCAGGTCAGCATCACCGACAGCACCTGGCGGGAGGCCACTCGGGACAGCACCCTCTCACCGGTCAGCGGATTGGTGCCGCCGGAGGCGAGGGTCGCTGCCATCACCGCGAGGTCGGTGACGGTGGTCAGCACCGAACAGCCCTCGGTGTACCCGGCCACCACCTCCCTGGCGTCCTCCTCCATCGACCCGGCCGCGCGCAGGATGTGGGCCAGCGCGAAGTTGCGGTCGGACTCGGCCATCTCCTGGTCCATCGTCGGCCGATGGAGCTCGAGGGGGCGCCCGGCAGCGGCGTCGAGCATGTCGCGCAGCCGCTGGATGCGGTCCTCCTGGGTGACGCCGAGCATCGCGTGGGTACGGATCGCCCCGATGTTGACCAGCGCGTTCTTCGGCTTCTTGGTGAGGGCATCGAGGCTGAGGGCGTTGAACTCCTCGCCGGAGGGCTCCTCATCGACGATCGAGGTGACGTAGTCCAGGCCGTGCAGGTCGATCGCCGCCCCGTAGGCGAAGACCTTGGAGATCGACTGGACCGGGAAGGGATGGTCGGTGCCGACGGCGGTGATCTCACCGTCGACGGAGCACAGCGCGACACCGACATGGTCGACCTCCGCGCCGGACAGGCGCGCCATGGGCTGGATGTCCCCCTCGGAGGGGGCCGATGACAGGGCCGCCACCTGTCGCTGGAGATACGTGGTCAGAGCGCTGGTCACCGTCCTGACGGTACCGCTTGCCCGCCTCCTGTCCAGCCACATCCCCCAGATGCCGCTGACCTGCACACGGACTCCTGAACCGCGAGGCAGCGCGGCAGGTAGCGTGAGCGCATGAGTGTCGACGCAGCTCCCGTCCTGGATACGGATGTCGTGGCCCGGCATGCCCTGGCCCACGACGCCTCCCACTTCCTGCTGCTGCCCGAGGCGGTCACCGCTCCCGACAGCGAGGAGCAGATGATCGCGCTGCTGCGACGCGCGAGGGCCGATCGTCGGCCGGTGACGTTCCGGTCCGCCGGCACCAGCCTGTCGGGGCAGGCGCAGTCCGAGGCGGTGCTGGCCGATGTGCGGCGCCATTTCCGCTCGGTCGAGGTGCTCGACGACGGCGCTCGGGTGCGCGTGGGCCCGGGCGTCACGGTCGCCCTGGTCAACGCCCACCTCTCGCGCCACGGCCGACGGCTCGGCCCGGACCCGGCCAGCGAGACCGCCTGCACGATCGGCGGGGTGATCGCCAACAACTCCTCCGGGATGGCCGCGGGGATCAGCGAGAACTCCTACCGCACCCTGGAGTCGCTACGCTTCGTGCTGCCCACGGGCACCGTCGTGGACACGGGCCTGGCCGGGGCCGACGCGCGCCTGCGCGAGGATGAGCCCGCGCTGCACGAGGGCCTGCTGCGACTGATGCGACGCGTGCGGGACGACGCGGAGGCCACTCGGGTGATCCGGGAACGGTTCGCGCTGAAGAACACCATGGGCTACGGCATCAACGCGCTGCTGGACTTCGAGACCCCGGCCGAGGTGCTCGCCCATCTGGTGGTCGGCTCGGAGGGGACGCTGGCCTTCGTCTCCTCCGCGGTCTTCCGCACCGTGCCGGTGCCCGCGCAGGTCACCACCGGGCTGCTGGTCCTGCCCAGCCTGGCCGAGGCCACCTCGGCCCTGCCCGGGGTGGTCGAGACCGGCTTCGCCGCCGCCGAGCTGCTCGATGCCCGCTCGCTGACGGTGGCCCAGGACCTGCCCGGCTCCCCCGCCGAGATCGGGTCCCTGCGCATCGACGGCCAGGCCGCGCTGCTGGTCGAGCACCGGGCCGACGCCCCCGAGGAGCTCGCCGAGAAGGCGGGTGCCGCCGAGCAGCTGGCTGCCTCACTCCCCCTGGACGTCCCCTTCGAGATGACCACCGAGAAGCAGCGCCGCGCCGCGCTGTGGAAGACCCGCAAGGGCCTGTACGCAGCGGTCGCCGGAGCCCGGCCCCACGGATCGACCGCCCTGCTGGAGGACGTGGTGGTGCCGGTGCCGGCGCTCGCGGAGACCTGCCGCGGCCTGCAGCACCTGTTCGATGCCCACGGCTACGCGGAACCGGTGATCTTCGGCCACGCCAAGGACGGCAACATCCACTTCCTGCTCAACGAGCAGCTGGGCACCTCCTCCTCGCGTCTGGAGGCCTTCACCGAAGACATGGCCGATCTGGTGCTCGGCCACGGCGGCAACCTCAAGGCCGAGCACGGCACCGGACGGGTGATGGCACCCTTCGTCGAGCGCCAGTACGGTCCGGCGCTGTATGCCGTGATGCGCGAGATCAAGACGCTGGTGGACCCGACTGGGGTGCTGAACCCTGGGGTGGTGCTGACCGAGGACCCGTCGGCCCATATGCAGAATCTCAAGCCCGTGGTCGAGGTCGAGGAGGAGGTCGACCGCTGCGTGGAGTGCGGCTACTGCGAGCCGGTGTGCCCCAGCAAGGACCTGACCCTGACGCCGCGGCAGCGGATCGTCCTGCGCCGCGACGAGCAGCTGGCGATCGCCCGTGGCGACCACGCCACCGCCGCCGCGATCCGCGAGGCCTACGAGTATCAGGGCAAGCAGACCTGCGCAGCGGACGGGATGTGCCAGGTGGCCTGTCCGGTGGACATCAACACCGGCGATCTGGTGCGCCGCCTGCGCGGCGAGGACGCCGGAGCGGTCGAGAAGGCCGCCTGGGGCGCCGCTGCGGCGGGATGGGACACGCTCACCCGCGGGGCCTCGTCCGCGATCAGCGCCGCCGGAACCATGCCCCGGGCGCTGCCACGGGCCGCGACGGACGTGGGCCGGGCGCTGCTGGGCCGGGAGACGGTACCGCAGTATCAGAGCGAGCTGCCCCGCTCCGGTGGCTCGGTGCGACGGCCCGGCGGGCGCGGCCGAGCGAGCGCCGAGACCCTCGCCGTGTATCTGCCGGCCTGCGTGCACACCATGTTCGGTGCCGCCGAGGAGCCCCGCGGCGGGTGCGGCGGCAGCTGCGGCTGCAGCGGGGGCGGTAGCGGGGCGAAGGCGCGAGCTGCCATGTCGGCGGCGCGCGGTGACGCCCCGGCTGCCGCGAACCCGTCGTTCGACGTCTCGGTGCCGGTGGGTGCGCCGAGCTCACTGACGGAGCCGATCACATCGACCGAGCCGGTGGGCATCGGCGAGCTGCCCCCGCCCGCAGCCAACGGGGTGCCCGCCTCCCTGAACCTGCTGGCCCAGCGGGCCGGCGTGCGCCTGGCGGTCCCCGACGACGCCGCCTCCCTGTGCTGCGGCACCCCCTTCTCCTCGAAGGGCATGACCGGGGCGAAGGAGCGGATGCGCCAGCGGGTCCGCGCCGCGCTGCTGGAGGCCTCCCGCGGCGGTGAGCTGCCGGTGATCGTCGACGCGGCCAGCTGCACCGAGGGGATCGTCGGCGCGATGGAGGGCACCGGTGTCGAGGTCGTCGACGCGGTCACCTTCGTGTGCCGCCACCTGCTGGGCCGTCTCGAGGTCGGTGAGCGTGCCGCGTCGGTGACGGTACACCCCACCTGTTCGTCCACGCGCCTGGGCTCGGCCGAGGACCTGGTGGCGATCGCGGAAGCCGCCGCGGAGAACGTGGTGGTGCCGGTCGCCTGGGGATGCTGCGGATACGCGGGCGACCGCGGGATGCTGCACCCGGAGCTGACGGCGTCGGCCACCGCCGCCGAAGCCGCCGAGGTCGCCCAGCACCCGACGGACTGGTACGTCTCCTCCAACCGCACCTGCGAGCTGGGCATGCAGGCCGCGACCGGCAAGTCCTACCGCCACGTGCTCGAGCTGCTGGCCGTCGTGACCGGATGATGCGGATCGATCCCGGAGGCGACGAGGGTCGGGACATGGTCGCTCTCGAGAAGCTGTCGGCCCGCTCCCGCGAGCCCGCTCAGATGTCCGATCTGCTGGACACCGGATGGCCGTCGTTCATCTCCGCCGACCGAGTCGCCGAGCCGTATCTGCCCGTGGTCAGGGAGCGCTTCGGTGATTACGAGCTGCTGGCGCTCGATACCCATGACGGGCCCGTCGCCGCCGGCTGGGCCGTCCCGCTCGCCTGGGACTCCACCCTCGAGGGCCTCCCCTCCGGGTACAGCGACTCGCTGCGTCGCGCCGTCGACGGCACCGCGCTCTCATGGAACTCTCGACCGCGATGACGTCTGGGGTCTCAAGGTACGCAGACGTCGGGGCGGCGGGAAGAGCGCTGCCCTCTCCCTGACCGGTCGGTCTCCCTGTCAGCGGTGGCCTACGCTGGGAGCAGACTCTCCTCGGTGCATCGTGGCACCGCACGAAGGGACGTGATGACGGTGACCCAGCTGCTCGACGTCGACAACATGGCCCGGTGGATCCAGCGCGACGGGGTGGAGAACATCCTGGCGGGGCTGAGCCGCTACCTCGAGAGCGACCTGCGCCGATGGCAGGACTTCGAGAAGATCCCGCGATTGGCCAGCCACACCGACTTCGGGGTGATCGAGCTGATGCCCACCTCCGACGCCGAGCTGTTCTCGGTCAAGTACGTCAACGGCCATCCGCTCAATCCCGCCCGCGGGCTGCAGACGGTCACCGCTTTCGGGGTGCTGGCCGATGTCGACAACGGCTACCCGGTGTTCGTGGCCGAGATGTCGCTGCTGACGGCGCTGCGCACCGCCGCCCTCTCGGCCCTGGCGGCGCGGGAGCTCGCCCAGCCCGATGCCCAGGTCCATGCCCTGATCGGCGCCGGCTCACAGGCGGAGTTCCAGGCCCTGGCTTTCCGCACCGTGCTCGGACTGGAACAGCTTCGGGTGTTCGACATCGATTCGCTCGCGGTCGAGAAGGTCCGCCGCAACCTGGAACCGCTGGGCATGCACGTGCATATCGCCGAATCGGTCGACGAGGCGATCGACGGGACGGACGTGGTCACCACCTGCATCGCCGACAAGTCGCACCTCTCCGTGCTGACCGCTGATCAGGTCCGGCCCGGAACACATCTGAACGCGATCGGCGGGGACTGCCCGGGCAAGACCGAGCTGGACCCGCAGATCCTGGAGGATGCACGGGTGGTGGTCGAGTTCGAGCCGCAGACCCGCATCGAGGGCGAGATCCAGCAGATGCCTCGGGGCTTCCCCGTCACCGAGCTGTGGGAGGTGCTGGAGGGGTCCGCCCCGGGGCGTGTATCGGCCCATGAGGTCACCGTGTTCGACTCGGTCGGCTTCGCGATCGCGGACTTCTCGGCGCTGCGCTTCGCGCGGGACGCCACCGAGGGCACCGATCTGCAGACCTGGATCGGCCTGGTGGCCGACCCGGACGACCCCAAGGACCTGTTCTCGCTGCTGTCGCAGCCGTCCTGAACAAGCTGATGCCCGGCCCCGCTGGGGGACCGGGCATCAGGGACCCGGATCAGTTCGACCGGGGTGGATCCTCCGTCTCGCCGAGACGAGAGGAGGTCCTGGCTCGTTACCGCTCGAACAGGCCCTTCGTGCGGGAGAGGCGGTAGTCGATGCGATCGTCGACCAGGGTCGTCACCTTCTCGTTGGACGGGTAGGTGTGGCTGAACTCGTCGGAGACGTACTCGGAGACCATCTGCAGGCGCCGGATCCGATCATGTTCCCGCAGCACAGCCCGGTCCAGGCTCAACGCCTTGACCAATGCCACGCACATGAGCAGCAGGATCACGCTGAACGGGAGCGCCGTCATCAGGGATCCGGCCTGCAGGGAGGTCAGACCGCCCGACAGCAGCAGCGCGGCCGCCAGCAGACCTTCCAGCACGGCCCACAGCACCCGGGACCAGATCGGCGGGTTGGGGTGGCCGCCGGAGGCGAGCATGTCCACCACCAGCGAGCCCGAGTCCGAGGAGGTGATGAAGAAGATCGCCACCAGGATGATGCCGAGGACCGACAGCAGCGTCGTGGCGGGGAAGTTCTCGAAGATGCGGAACATGGACTCCTCGGCGGTGATGTCGCCCAGGTCGCCCTCACCGAACCACTGGCGGAACAGGCCGTTGCCGCCCCAGACCGAGAACCAGAACATGCCCACCACGGTGGGTACCAGCAGCACGCCGGCCACGAACTGGCGCACCGTTCGTCCCTTGGAGATGCGGGCGATGAAAACACCCACGAACGGCGCCCAGGCCATCCACCAGCCCCAGTAGAACAGGGTGTTGTCGGCGAACCAGCTCTGTGCCTCCTCGGAGCGCGTGTAGGCGCCGATATCCAGCGTCATGTTGAAGACGTTGGCGAGGTAGACACCGAGGGACTCCACGAGGTTCTGCATCAGGAACACGGTGGGGCCGAACACCAGGGCGGTGATGGCCAGCAGCGCGGCGAGCGTGAGGTTGCCGTTCGAGAGCCACTTGATGCCTGCGCCCACACCGCTGACCACGGAGAAGGTGGCCAGGAAGGTGATCACGATGATCAGGACCATCAGGAGGTTCGTCGAGGCGTTGTCCACCAGGCCGATCACCTCCATCCCGGCCCCGATCTGCTGGGCGCCCAGTCCGAGGGAGGTGGCGATGCCGAAGACGGTTCCGAAGATGGCCAGCACGTCGATGACGTCGCCGATCCATCCCTTGACGCGTTCCCCGAAGATCGGCTCGAGGGCCCAGCGGATGGAGACCGGGCGACCGCGGCGGTGGACGGCATAGGCCAGGGCCAGGCCGATCACGGCATAGACCGCCCATGGATGCAGACCCCAGTGCATGAAGGTCTGGGCCATGGCCAGACCGGAGAGCTCGACGCCCTCACCGTCCCACCCCGGCTTGGGGCTGCCGGTGGTGTATCCGAGAGGCTCGGCCACGCCGTAGAAGACGAGGCCGACGCCCATGCCTGCCGAGAACAGCATCGCGAACCAGGAGAGGAGGCTGAACTCGGGTCTGTCCGAGTCCCTCCCGAGGCGGATGGTGCCCCAGGAGGACAGCGCCACGATGATCGCGAATGCGACGAAGATGCCGATGGCCAGCATGTAGAACCAGCCGATGTTGGCCACGATCCAGTTCTGGGAGTTCAGCATCGCGTCGCCGGCGGTCTGCGGGAAGATGATCGACAGCACCGCGACGCCGACCACCACGATCATGGCGGGCCAGAACACTGCTGGGGCGATCGTGCCCTTGCTGATGCGCGCTCCCTGACGGCGCAGCTTCTCGGTGATCTCGTCATCGGTGTCGTCGGGGGCGATCTGCTGGGACTGCGGCAGATGCACGGTCCGTGGAAGACCTTCCGGCCATTCGGAGGGATGCGCCTGGCTCGCGGAATCTCCGACATCGTCGGTCGTTCCAGGGGTAGTCATTCGCGAATTTTCCTCTCACACGTCGGATGTCGTCCCACTATGCAACAGCCCCAGCCTACTTTCAGGTGGCCAGATCGCCTCGGAACACTACACATGTGGGCGTATGTGCAGGTCAGTGCCGCGCTGAAGGTGCCGGGATCGACGTAGGACCGGTTGGGGACCTCACACCAAAACGTCTGCCCGCCGCAGTGTCCAGGGGCTGTTCAGCCAGCCGGATCTCGCGGCACGGCCCTCATCGCCCGTCTCCGGCGGACCGCACCTGTCCCGAGCCGGGCCGGGACGTTGCGAAGGCCGGGGTCTCTTCCCGATCGACCTCCGTGCCGGTCGCGCGGCCCAGCCGGCTCATCAGGTGGTAGATGATCAGCGCCGCCAGCGTGCCCAGCGCGATGCCGGTGAGCTGGATGCCCCCGACCTCCCAGGTGACGTCGGCGATGCCGACCACCAGCGCGACCCCCGCGGTGAACTGGTTCTTGGGCTTGGAGAAGTCGACCTTGCCGTCCACCCACATGCGTACGCCCACGATGCCGATCAGTCCGTACAGCACGAAGGTCACACCACCCAGCACACCCGGCGGGATGGTGAAGATCAGGGCCCCGACCTTCGGGGACAGCGACAGGGCGATCGCGGCGAAGCCGGCCACCCAGTAGGCAGCGGTGGAGTAAACGCGGGTCGCGCTCATCACACCGATGTTCTCGCCGTAGGTGGTGGTCGGTGAGCCGCCGAAGCCGGCCGACAGGGCAGTGGCGATACCGTCGGAGGCCAGCGTGCGACCCACCATGTGATCGAGGTTGCGGCCCGTCATCAGGCCCACGGAGGTCACGTGGCCGACGTTCTCGGCCAGCAGCACCAGCACGACCGGAAGGAACATGGGCAGCAGGCCCCAGTTGAACTCGGGGTGGTGGAACTGCGGCAGCCCGATCCAGGCCGCCTCGGCGACCGGCGCGAAGTCGACCTCGCCGCGCAGCACCGCGACGCCGTAGCCGACCAGCACGCCCAGCAGCACCGAGACACGGCCCAGCATGCCCTTGAACAGGGCAGTGCACAGCACCACCGCGAACAGGGTCACGGTCGCGGTGACCGCGGACTGCTGGAAGTTCTCGTAGGCGGTCGGGGCGAGATTGAAACCGATCAGGGCGACGATCGAGCCCATCACCACCGGGGGCATCAGCAGGGTGATCCAGGAGGTCCCGATCCGTGCCACCAACAGCCCCAGGGCCGCCAGCAGGAGGCCCGTGATCATCACCCCGCCGAGCGCCGCGCCCATCGAGTCCGCCTCGATGGAGGCGGTGATGGGGGCGATGAAGGCGAAGGAGGAGCCGAGATAGCTGGGCACCTTGTTGGCGGTGATGACCAGGAACAGCAGGGTGCCCAGGCCGCTGAACAGCAGCGTCGTCGAGGGTGGGAACCCGGTCAGCAGCGGCACCAGGAAGGTTGCGCCGAACATCGCCACGACGTGCTGGGCACCGATCCCGATCGTCAAAGGCCAGGTCAGGCGCTCTTCGGGCTTGACGATGGCGTCGGGGGCGATGGTGCGGCCATCGCCATGCAGAGTCCAGCGGAACATGGGTCTCCCAGGGGATCTCGGGCGCGGTCGGATCCGATCGGACGGAGGGATCCGGTCGAGCTTACGACTCACGCGGCTGGAAAGGACTTCTTCCGTGCCCGCTCCTCGGTGACGTCGGGCACGCGGTCCAGCAGGGACCTGCGGCCGGCGTCGCGGGTGCGGAAGTCAGCGAACATCTTGACCAGGTCCGGGGCGCCGAACTCGTCGCGCACCGGTGCGGGCACGGTCAGCATCAGCGCGGCGGCCACGCCGATCGCCAGCGCCACGCCGCCGGTGACCAGACCGGCCCCCACCCCCATCGCCAGGGAGTTGACGATGACCGCCAGGAACCCGACCACCACCAGCACCAGGCCCGCGATCACCCCGCTGGCGCGGGCCAGGTCTGCGGGACGCCCCAGCAGGGCCCGGCGGCCGAACAACGACACCGCCGCGAAGCAGGCGCACACCGCGGCGCCCAGCAGATGCACCACCTGGCCCCCCGGGGCGGCGTCCCCGGTGCGGGAGGCGATCACGGCCAGCAGGTGCCACACCACCGCGGCGGTGTGCATCACTGCGCTGAACTCGAAGGCCCGCACGGTGTAGACCAGCCAGTCCGCGCGGCGGAAGGAGATCGGCATGGTGCGCACGAAGGAGCGGGAGATCATCACGCCGAAGCCCGCGAACAACAAGGGCAGGTACACGTAGCCGGTGGCGAAGCTGAGCGTGCCCGCGAACTGCAGCTGCAGCGTGTTGTCGGCGAAGGCGGCCACCACCAACCCGCCCACGGCAGCGGTGGAGAACACGTAGCGCGACAGGTCCCGCCGCAACGCAGCGCTCAGCACCAGCGTCAGCAGGACCGCGGAGACGATCGTGTTGGCCAGCGCCATCAGCGAGTAGCTCCAGCCGGTGGTGAAGATGCGTCCCCCGATCATCACCAGGGCCAGCGCCAGCCCGACGGCCGCGAGGACGGTGACGGCCACCAGCAGCATCCGGGCGCGCCGGCGGGCGGTCGCGCCGGGCAGATAGCCCTCGTGCGCCCTCGGCTCGATGCCGACGATCGATCCCAGCAGCAGCAGCGAGACCCCCACCCCGAGACCGACGGGAGGCCCCTCGGGCAGGGAGGCGAACAGGAGCGGCAGCGAGACCACCAGGTCGGTGAGGATCACCGCGATCGCGGCCAGCAGGGCCGGCATCAGCCCGATGATCCGCACCAGGCGCACCAGCGGCAGGGGCGGGTGCTGCGGGATCCAGCGCAGCAGGTGCACGACGACCAGGGCCAGCAGTCCGGTGGCGATCGCGGCCTTGCCGAAGCTCTCGATCACGGGGATCGTGCCGAGCGTGAAGGTCGTGGTGAGCGCGGAGACCAGACACACCAGCGCCAACACGTCCCGCAGCGCGTCGAAGATGCCCAGGGCCTTGAAGCGGTCCGGCACGACGATGCCGCGCAGCGGAATCCCGTCCCCGCCCCCGTCCTCGTCCTCGGCGTTGGGCGTGGTGCCGGAGCGGGCGTAGGTGACCTCGCGGGGTCGGCGCAGCGGGGCCGTCGGGTCCGGCTCCTCGCGCTCCTCGTTCGCCTCGCTGTCCGGTCCCAGGGCCGGGATCAGTCCAGTGGCGGTGTCGGGCTCCTCCGCCGCGGGCTCACTCTCGCCCGGCAAGGCTGCCTGCCCGGCGCGTCGAGCCAGCAGCGGGGCGGCGTAGCGATCGAATTCCTCGCGGTCCGGCAGGCGGTCCGTGGGCAGGGTGCGGGGATCGTCGGACGCGAAGATCCAGTCGGCGTCCTGGCGCTCCTGGCGCTGCTGACGCTTCTGGCGCTTTCGATCCCTGTCCATCGACTCGCTCTCTGCTTCGGGCGTGCCCGGCCGGCATGTTTCGCCCGAGTCTATGGAGCACAGGTGCTCCGTGCGCGGGCGGCACGCCGCTGACAGCGTCTACAGGTGCAGTCGCTTGGCGACCTCGTGATCCACGTCCCTCCCGCGCAGCAGAGGATCACAGCCGGCCGGTACAGGGTTCACCACGGCTCCAGGATAGGACGCGGACAGGGCCCGCAGGCGAGGCTTGACGCCTCAGCACAGATCGTGCTTCTCCCCGGCGAAGCGCACCGCGGGGCCCGCCGAGGCACGCCCCTCCCCCATCTCGGTCACCGGCCCGATCAGCAGGCGGTGGGTGGCGGCGTCCACGGCCTGCTCGATGCGGATCGCGAAGTGCGCCAGGGAGCCGTCGAGCACGGCGTCGCCCTGGACCGTGCGGGTGATCTCGAGGCCGCTGAGCAGCCCGATCAGGGGGCTGGCCGGGGTCCCGAAACGGTCGGCCAGATCCTGCTGGTCCTCGGCCAGCACGTTCAGGCAGAAGTGGCCCGCCTCCTCGGCCGCCTCGGCGGCTCGGGACATCCCGTACAGAGCCACCAGCATGGTGGGCGGGTCGTAGGAGACATCGAGGTAGGAGTCGACGGTCACGGCCACGTCGTGGCTGCCCTGGCGGGTGGTCATCACCGCCAGGCCCGCGGTGATCAGGTCGCTCAGGCGCCGGTAGCGGTCCTGATCGATCGGAGCCGGGGGCATCTCAGCGGGCCGTGGGCAGCATGCGCGAGCGGGCGGCGTCGGAGCCGATGACCTCCTTGCCGAAGGGGAAGCAGGTGACGGGGATCAGCTTGACGTTCGCCCAGGCCAGGGGGATGCCGATGATGGTGATCGCCTGCGCGAGGGCCGTCAGCACGTGGCCGATGGCCAGCCACCAGCCGGCGATCACGAACCAGATGACGTTGCCGATGGCGCCGACGGCACCGCCGCGGCCCGTGTCGACGACCTCGCGGCCGAAGGGCCAGATCACGAAGCCCGCGATCCGGAAAGAAGCCAGCCCGAAGGGGATGGTCACGATGAAGATGCAGGCGAGGATACCGGCGACCACGTACCCCAGGAACAGCGACCAGCCGGCGGTCAGCAGCCAGATGATGTTCAGGATCAGCGAGATGAGCGTGCGCATGCCCCCACCCTAGATTCCGCCGTCCCCGCCCACCAGGGGGCTGGCCCCGGGTGGGCGGGGAGGGAGATCTGGGCCGCACCCGCTCCGGTGCACACGGGCGCAGTCACCGGGCGCGATTACCCTGGACCCATGCCTGCTCCCGAGATCGCGCTGACCGAGCGTTTCCAGTCCGCCTTCGCCTCCGCCTTCGGACCCGAGTACGCCGAGGCGGACCCGATCATCCGTCCCTCCCAGTTCGCCGACTTCCAGTGCAACGCGGCGATGGGCCTGGCCAAGCGTCTGGGGAGGAAGCCGCGCGAGATCGCCACCGAGATCCTGACGGCGGTCGACCTCGAGGACATCGCCGAGACGCCGGAGATCGCCGGGCCGGGCTTCCTGAACATCCGCCTGCGCACCGACTGGATCGCCCGGCAGACGGCCGAGCTCGCCGCCGACGAGCGCCTGGGAGCGCCCGCGGAGACCCCGCGCACCGTGGTGCTCGACTACTCCGCACCGAACGTCGCCAAGGAGATGCACGTCGGTCACCTGCGCACCACCGTCGTCGGTGACGCCCTCGCACGCACCCTGGAGAAGCTCGGTCACCAGGTGATCCGCCAGAACCACATCGGCGACTGGGGCACCCCCTTCGGCATGCTCATCGAGCATCTGCTGGACGTCGGTGAGGACTCCGCGGAAGCCGACCTGCTGCAGACCGACCCGAACGCCTTCTACCAGGCCGCTCGCGCGAAGTTCGACGCTGCCGAGAACGCCTCGGCTCCGGCCGACATCGACGCCAACGGCAGCACCGGCCCAGCGGACTTCGCCATCCGCGCCCGCCGGAGGGTGGCCACCCTCCAGTCCGGCGATGCGGAGTCCCTGCGTATCTGGACCAGGCTGGTGGAGCTGTCCAAGCAGTACTTCCACCGCATCTACGAGATGCTGGACGTGACCCTGACCGACGAGCACCTCGCCGGGGAGTCCACCTACAACGACCAGCTCGAGGCCGTCTGCCAGGACCTCGAGCAGCGGGGGATCGCCGTGCTCTCCGAGGGCGCTCTGTGCGTGTTCCCCGAGGGCTTCACCGGCCGTGACGAGCAGCCGCTGCCGCTGATCATCCGCAAGTCCGACGGGGGCTACGGGTACGCCACCACCGACCTCGCGGCGCTGCGCCACCGGGTGCGCGACCTGGGGGCGGACCGGATCGGGTACGTCGTGGGGGCCGCCCAGGAGCTGCATTTCCAGATGGTGTTCCAGGCGGCGAAGCAGGCCGGCTGGCTGACCGGGGAGGTCGAGGCCACCCACGTCAAGATCGGTTCCGTGCTGGGCGAGGACGGCAAGATCCTGCGGACCCGTTCCGGCAGCAGCCTGCGCCTGATGCAGCTGCTCGAGGAAGCGGTGGCCAAGGCCGGCACCGTGATCGAGGAGCTGCGTCCGGATCTGCCGGAGGCCGAGCGCGCCTCGATCGCGCACGCCATCGGCATCGGCGGCGTGAAGTACGCGGACCTGTCGACCGCCCACGATTCCGACTACACCTTCGACCTCGACCGGATGCTCGCCCTGACCGGGAACACCGCCCCGTACCTGCAGTACGCGGTGGCCCGGATCCGCTCCATCCAGCGCAAGGCCGCCGAGCAGGGCATCGACGCCACGGGCACCGCCCCGCTGGTCGAGGCCGACGCCGAACGGGCGCTGGCGCTGCAGCTGCTCGAGTTCGGCCCCACCCTGTCCCTGGTCGGCGCGGCGTACGAGCCCCACCGCCTGTGCGCCTATCTGTTCGGCCTCGCGCAGGCCTTCACCTCGTTCTACGAGGCCTGCCCGATCCTCAAGGGCGCCGACGAGGGGGTCCGCGCGGGTCGGCTCGCCCTGGCGTCGCTGACCGCGCAGGTGCTGGTCGAGGGACTGGACGCCCTCGGGGTCAGCGCACCCCAGCAGATGTGAACAGCTGTCTGTCATCCAGCTGATCCGGCGCCGTTCGGCCCGTCGTGACCGAACTGTGCCAGGTCGTTACGCAAACGTGCCCGATCTGGGCGACAAACCCCTACTGAACGGGGCGGATGCTTTCTAGCCTGGACTCGTGCCTCCGATCCGTACCGCCCACGCCACCCTGTGGGTCGCGTATGCCCTGACGGCCCTGATCCACCTCGGGGCGCTGCTCGCGGGTGCCGAGCTGCTCCAGCGCAGCACGCAGACGCTGTTCGGCCCCCTGCTGATCGGGGTGCTGCTGACCGCGGTCCCGCGGATGTCACGCACCGTGGTGCTGATCCTCGTCGGGCTGGGCTGCGCCACGCTCGGCGACACCCTCAGCCAGCTCAACCCCGGCGCGGTCCAGCAGATCTCGGCGGCGTTCTTCCTGCTGGCGCTGATCTTCTACGCGGCGACACTGCTGCCGCTGTGGAACCGGAACCGGGATCCGATGCGCATCGCGCTGGCGATCCCCTACGGCGGCGTGGTGATCGGTCTGTTCGTGGCCTTCGCCGACAACGCCGGTGGGATGCTGCCGCTGGTGGCCGCCTACGCGGTCACCCTGGCCACGATGGCCTTCCTCGCCGCGGGCGGCAACGGGCTGACCTGGACCGGCGGCACCCTGTTCCTGCTGTCCAGCTCGCTGCTGGCGATGGACTGGTTCCTGCCCGGAGCGGCGATCGCCTCCTCCCAGCTATGGGTGATGCTCACCTACACGCTGGGGCACGGCCTGCTGATCGCGGGGATGATCCATGCGATCCCCACGCGCCGCTGGGCCCCGCGGCGGACCGGCGCCGCCTCCTTGGTGATCGTCGAGAGCTGAGGGCTCAGGGCCGGCTGAGGACCCGCTCGATCAGGTCGGCCTGCTCGCGGTGGAGGCGCTCGATGTCCTCACCGCGGCGCGGGATCAGCTGCATGCCCAGGCGTCCGCTGATCTCCCGATAGGACAGGTCCAGTCCGTGCTCCTCGAGCTGCAGCCGTGCTACCCGCACGTCGGCCAGGAACAGGTCGCGCAGCCCCACGCTCAGGTGCACCGGCGGCAGTCCCTTCAGACTCGCGTTGATCGGGGACAGGTCCGGGTCGTCCAGCGGGGTGCGGCCGGCATAGACGCGGGCGGCCTCGCGCAGCATCCGCCGCTCCTGGACGGGATCGACCTGACCGGTCTCGGTGATGCCCGCGTTGCTCAGCTCGAGATCCAGCCAGGGAGACATGGTGATCAGAGCCGACGGGGCGGGGATGTCGCCGCGGTCCCGCAGGCGCCGCGCGACGGAGAAGGCCAGTCCCCCGCCGGCGTGCGCACCGGAGAGCACCCAGGGCAGATCGGCGAGGCGGCCGTCGGCCACGAGTGCGGCCAGTGCCGACTCGGTGTCATCCAGCGCGACCGGATGCTGGTGATCGGGAGCGGTGCGGTAGTCGATCATCAGGGCCGCGCAGCCGCGCGCGTCGGCCTGGCGGGACAGCCATGCCCAGTCACTCGCGAAGGGCCCCGAGACGTAGGCACCGCCGTTGAGGTGGACGATCACCGGCTCCTGGCGCGCGAGGTGACCGTCGAGCCAGACGCAACGCGTGCGCCCGATCATCTCCACCTCGACCGCGTGGCGCTTGAGCACGGCGCTGGGCGGGTTCGGGCGGCGGGCCTCCCGCAGTGCCTGGTGGGACAGGGCGGAGGGGATCGGGATCCGGCGCACCGTGCGCGCCCCCATCACCACTGCGTCTCGGATTCGTCCCATACCTGCTGCCTCCTGCCCGCGACCTTCCGGTCGCCTTGCTGCGGATGTCACCAGCCTAACGGGCCACGGCTGGGTGAGCATCGGTAGCCTGCTGGCATGACGACCTCCTCCGCCCCCTCCGGCGATGCCGGCCCCCTCGTGGTGCTCGCCGCGATGCCCGAGGAAGCGGCGGCGTTGCTCGCCCGGCTGACCGGCCCGCAGCCGGTGCCGGTGCCGCTGGCCGGTGCCACCGCCGAGAGTGGCCATCTCAGCGGGACGCAGACGGTCGTGGTCACCACCGGGATCGGGATCGCCGCGGCCACCGCGGCGGCCACCTGGGCGATCCTGGAGCACCGGCCCCGTGCCGTGGTCGCGGCGGGCTCGTGCGGGGGGCTCGCCGCCGACGTCGAGGTCGGCACCCTGATCGTCGGGGACTCCTTCACCTGGTCGCTCGCGGACGCGACCGCCTTCGGCTACGCGCCGGGGCAGGTCCCCGGTGGTCCCGAGCGGCACCGGGCGGATCCCTCCTGGGTGGAGCGGGCCGAACGCGCCGCCCGCAATGCCGACACGGCCGGCGCCGGACACGGGGTCCGTCGCGGCCTGATGCTCTCCGGCGACGCCTTCGTCACCGCCTCGATCGCCGGGCCGATGCGCGAGCGGTTCCCCGGCGCGCTCAGCGCGGACATGGAGACCACCGCCTGCGCGCGCACCGCCGAGGCGCTCGGGACGCCCTTCGTGGCGCTGCGGGCGGTCTCGGACCTGTGCGGCCCGGCGGCCGGTCAGCAGTTCCACCTCGAGATCGATCTGGTCGCCGAGATCTCCGCCCGCGCCGTCGCGGAGCTCGCCGGCGGGCTATGACCTCGTAGGAGCTCGGTTCAGAAGCCCCACCACCGGTCAGCGGGCCGCGACGTGGGCGATCTCGGTGCCGTCCGACAGCGCCCGCACGTTCTCGCTGATGCGCTGATCGGCGTCGACGGGCCGGCCACCGGCGGCGTGCGGGGTGATCAGCAGCCGCGGGGCGTCCCACAGCGGGTCGCCCGCGGGCAGCGGCTCGGGATCGGTGACGTCGAGCGCGGCGCTGCCCAGGGTGCCGGCCTCGAGCGCCTCTCGCAGAGCCTGCTGATCGACCGTCGCGCCGCGGCCGACGTTGATCAGCACCGCATGGTCGGGCAGCGCGGCCAGCACCTCTGGGCCGATGATCTGCCGGGTGGCGTCGGTGGCCGGCAGGATGTTGATCAGCACGTCCACCTCGGGCAGCGCGGCCAGGACGTCCGTGTCCGCGATCACCTCGAACCCTGAGCGCTCCCCTGCGCTGCGGGCCGCGCCGCGCACGCTGGCCCCCAGCCCCTGCAGGGTGGGTGCCAGGGTCTGCCCGATCTGACCGAAGCCCCAGATCAGCACTCGCGCACCGATCAGCGTGGTCAGCCGACCCTCGGGGTGCAGCGGCTGCAGCCCGCCGAGCTCCGAGGACCATTCGTGGCGGGCCTGGGCCTGGCCGGCCTCCGGCAGCCGCCGCAGCAGGGTCAGCAGCAGCGCCGTGGTGTGCTCGGAGACGGTCCTGGAGTGCAGTCCGGCACCGGTGGCGATCGGAACCTGCTCGGGGAACCCGGCCGCGACGATCCCCTCCACCCCGGCTGAGAGGGACTGCACCAGCTGGAGCCGGTCCAGGTTCTCCACGGCGGAGACCAGGTGGGCGCGGGAGGGGCCCCACAGCACCAGCACCTCGGCGTCGTGGTGCTCGGCGGGGATCTCGGCGCGCGCGTCGACGGTGGCGGATTCCCAGCCCTCGGGCAGGGCGGGGTCGAGCTCGATGGTGTCGGGAAGCAGGATCTTCATGCACTCAGGTTACGTGCGCGCCCGCCGAAAGGCGCATGCGGCCGCCGGTCACGGTCCGATAACCTGCCCGCATGGCACTCGGCACCGGCTCATCCGTCTCAGCCCTCACGCGAACACTGAGCAGTGCCGGGCGGATCGCGGGCAGCGCGAGCAGGAGGACCGGCCGACGGATCCGTCGCGCCGCGATCGCCGCACCACTGGGCACCGGCGGCTTCCTGGGCGCCTCCGTCGCCGGCTGGATCTCCACCTCCCCCAGCCTGCTGCCGCGCACCTGGTGGATGTGGACGGTCAACATCGGCTTCTCCCAGATCTACGGCTACGCGACCGGGACCCTGGCCGATCGGCTGATCCGTCGGGCGGCCGGCGCCCTGGGGCTGCACGTGACGATCGCCGAGGACCGCCGGGCCCGGGCCCGCTGGCTGGGGGCCGGCGCGCTGGTCGGGATCTCCGCCTATTCCTGGGTCCGGGGTGTGATGCGCCAGCGGGAGATCAGCCTGCTGGTGCGGCAGGAGCCCAAGAACCTGGCCACCCACCTGGTGGGGACCGTGGGCGGGCTGGCGGCCTCCTTCGGGGCGCTGATCGCGGCGCGCGCGGTGATCTCCACCGCCCAGATGTACCGGGCGCTGCTGCGGCCCTATCTGCCCTCGCGTCTGGTCGGTGCCGTGTCGCTGGCGCTGACGGCCGCGACCGTCGGGGTGCTGCTCGAGCGGCTCGTGCGGGGGCGGCTGCTGGAGCAGATCATCGAGCGGGCCGAGGACGCCAACCGCCTGATCTCCCCCGACGTGCCTCGCCCCACCTCACCGCTGCGCTCGGGCAGTCCCGACTCGACGCAGAGCTGGCCCTCGCTGGGCGCCCCTGGCCGCAAGATCGTCTCCGGAGGGGCGAGCGCCGCGCAGATCGCGTCGGTCATCGGCGCCCAGGCGGCCGAGCCGATCCGGGTCTATGCCGGCAAATCCTCCGACCGCACCCTCGAGCAGGCCGTCGACGCCGTGCTCGCCGAGCTCGACCGGACCGGGGCCTGGGACCGCGAGGTGCTGGTGCTGTTCACCGGGACCGGGACGGGGTGGCTGCAGGAGTGGTCGCTGTCCGCCATCGAGTTCCTCACCGCCGGCAACTGCGCGACCGCCTCGCTGCAGTACTCGGTCTACACCAGCGCGCTGAGCTTCCTGGCCGACCGGCGCAGCCCCGAGCGGGCCGGGCACCTGCTGTTCGACGCGGTGCGCCGGCGCCTGGACCGGATGCCGCCCGCCCGGCGCCCCCGCCTGTTCGTGGCCGGGGAGTCGCTGGGCTCCTTCGGCGGCCACGCCGCCTTCCGGGACGTACCCGACATGCTCGCCCGGGTCGACGGCGCCGTCTGGACCGGCACCCCCTCGGTCACGCCGATGTGGCGCGAGCTGGTCTCCCGCAGCCGTCCCGGCGCCCCCGCGATCGCCCCGATCATCGACAACGGCCGGCACGTCCGCGTGGTCACGCGTCCTCGTGACCTGCACCAGGACTACTGGGGAGGGCTCTACGAGAGGTGGCAGCACCCGCGCGTGGTCTATGCCCAGCACCCCTCCGACCCGGTGGCCTGGTGGCAACCTTCGCTGCTGTGGGACGAGCCGAAATGGCTGCAGGAGCGGGTGGGCCACGACGTCACCCCCGCCGTGCGCTGGTTCCCCTGGATCACCTTCTGGCAGGTCGCGGCCGACATGCCGCTGTCGATCAAGGTCACCGGCGGGCACGGGCACTCCTACCACGAGGAGCTGGTCCCCATCTGGGCCGCCGTACTGGGCCAGGACGCCCCCGAGGGACAGGAGCGCGAGCAGCGCCGCCGCCATCAGCACATCATCGACGCCATCCGGGAGATCGCCCCGACGGCGTGAAGGTCAGGGGGTGGGGCCGGTGGCCACCGGACGGTCCGGGTCGGCGCTCCACTGGGACCACGAGCCGGGGAACAGGCGCACCCTGTCGTAGCCGGCCTGCTGCAGGGCCAGCGCATCATGGGTCGCGGTGATCCCGGAGCCGCAGTAGACGATGACCTCCCCCTCGGGGTCGGCGCCGGCCGCGGCGAAACGCTCCCGCAGCTGCGCCGCCGGCAGGAAGCGGCCCTCGGGCCCGAGGTTCCCGGAGAAGGGCAGGTTGATCGCGCCAGGCACGTGACCGGCGCGCGGATCCATCGGTTCGACGTCCCCGCGGTAGCGCTCGGGGGCGCGCGCATCGATGACCAGGGCGTCGCCGTCGGCGACCTCGTCGATGCTGGCGATGGCGGAGGCGGGCCAGGGCCGGGCGGTGACGTCACCTTGGGCGGGCTGCTGCGGGGTCCTCTCCAGCGGCCCGTCCCAGGCGGACAGTCCTCCGTCCAGGACCGCGGCCTCGTGGCCCGCAGCCCGCAGCATCCACACCAGACGCGCGGCGGGGGCGCCATCGGTGTCGTCGTAGGCGATCACGAGACCGTCCTGCCTCACCCCGGCACGGCGCAGCGTGGCGGCGAAGCTCTCCGGATCGGGCAGGGGGTGGCGACCGGCACCCGGTGCGGCGGGGGCCGCCAGCTCGGTGGGCAGATCGATGTAGACGGCGCCGGGCAGGTGTCCCTCGAGGTGGTCGTGGCGGCCCTTGGAGCCGTCGAGGGCCCACCGCACGTCCAGCAGGTGCACGGGCCGGTCGCCGTCGAGGAGACGGCGGAGCTGGGCGAGGTCGATGATCGGTGCGAGCGAGGCCATGCG